>Ga0070734_10005593_pt1 | contig 10993 bp, 8 predicted proteins | sample Coa_R1_8_FD_66444 | JGI IMG/M metagenome (GOLD analysis project Ga0070734, IMG submission 66444) | Surface soil microbial communities from Centralia Pennsylvania, which are recovering from an underground coalmine fire - Coalmine... | ecosystem: Environmental > Terrestrial > Soil > Unclassified ... | reverse complement strand
TGCGGCTGCAATCGATCCTCGACCAGCACACCGATCCGTGGGGCGTGAAAGTAACGAACGTGGAGGTAAAGCAGGTCGACCTGCCCGAGACGATGACGCGCGCCATGGCCAAACAGGCTGAGGCGGAGCGCGAGAAGCGCTCGAAGATCATTCATGCCGAGGGCGAGTTCGCCGCTGCGCAGCGGCTGATCGATGCCGCACATCTGCTGGCCAGCGAGCCGACGAGTATCCAATTGCGTTATTTGCAAACGCTCACCGAGATCGGGGTGGAGAAGAACACGACCATCATCTTCCCGGTCCCGGTCGACTTGCTGGCCGGCCTGCAGAACCTGGTGAACGCCGACACCGCAAAAATCGGCGGGTTCAAACCGCCGCCGGCAACACTTGAGTGAGGCCACGATTTCGTGGAGGACCAGTGACGCGGGCATTGGTCTGAGAAGGTGGGTTCCCGCGGAGGTTTCCCGTGCATACGATGGCGTCATCGGAAGATACCGAAATTACGCTTGGCGTTGGCAGGCTGCTGGTCTTATTTTTGTTGCTGGCGGCGATCTGCGGCATCTTTTTCTCCATTGGCTACTCATTGGGCAGAAACGCCGGCCGTGAGCAGGCCGCAAATGACCAGACGCCGGTGACCAGCGGCGCCGATGCTGTCGCGACAAACTCAGCAAGCAGCGAAAGTAAACCGTCGGCTGCGGTGGTGAAGCCGGAACCTGTTACGCCATCTGCCGATCCGAATGCGACAACCCCGAAAAACGATCTGACGTTCTACAAAGCGGTGCAGCAGAACGACAACGATGGCACGCCCGCGGCAGGCACGAAGCGAGCCGATCCGGCGGAGCAGAAGGTGGCAGCCACACCCGCTCCCGTGAATGCCGCGAGCAATTCCAGCGTGGCTATGGCCGACCGCTCCAGCAACTCGAATGTGATGGCGCATACATCTCCGGTAACCGGCCCAGGGACGATCGTGGTGCAGATCGCAGCGTTATCACGCGAGGACGACGCCGTATCGCTGGCGGGCGCGCTGCGCAAAAAGAACTACAACGTATTCGTCGTCAACAATCCGGTTAACAACGACAAGTTCTACCACGTGCAGGTGGGGCCATTCGCCAATCTCGGCGATGCAGAGGCCATGAAGGCGAAGTTGGTGGCCGAGGGTTACAAGCCCATCATCAAGCGTTAACGCGGCGTGCGGCAGAACCGCGGCGCAAAGGCACGAACGCCGTGAAGTTCCGGCGAATCGGCCGTCGCATCCTTCCAGGTCATCCTTCCTTGGCTAAACTAGTGGTAGGGACTCATCTGCCCCGCAAGAGGTCATCATGGCAAAGAAGGGCGTCATCGGAATTCTGACGGGTGGCGGCGACGTGCCCGGCTTGAACCCGGCCATTCGCGCGGTCACGTTGCGCGCGATGAGCGAGAATTACGAGGTCATCGGGCTGCGTCGCGGCTGGGCAAGTCTTATCGACCTGGTGCGCGACAAGGACTACGACAACAGCGACAACTTCCAACATCTCACCGAAGAAACCGTGAACCGTACCGGCCGCACCGGCGGCACGTTCCTCCACACCTCACGCACCAATCCGGGACGGGTCAAGAAAAATGATGTGCCGGAGCACCTGCGCGAGAGCTATCAGGCCGAGCGCAATGACTTGACGGCGGAGGTGCTGAAGAACCTGGAATGGCTAGGCATCGATTACCTCATTCCGATAGGCGGCGATGACACGCTCAGCTACGGAGTGCGCCTCTTCCAAGAGGGAGTGCGCGTGATCGCCATCCCGAAGACCATGGACAACGACGTGCCTGGTACCGACTACTGCATCGGCTTCAGCACCTGCGTCACCCGCATCATTGAGATGTCGAACCGCCTGCGCACCTCGGCCGGCTCGCATGAGCGGCTATTGATCCTGGAAGTCTTTGGGCGCTACGCCGGATTTACGGCGATGTTGCCAACCATGGCGGGCGCCGCCAATCGCTGCGTGATTCCGGAATACAAGTTCAGCATCGACCGGCTGACGGAACTGCTGGTGGAAGACCGCAACCACAATCCTTCGAAGTATTCGGTTGCTCTGGTTTCGGAGGGAGCGATGTTCGAAGGCGGAGACATGATTTTTGAAGCCGAGGGGAAAGATGCCTTCGGTCATAAAAAGCTGGGCGGTATCGGAAACATCGTTACGGAGAGGGTGAAAGAATTGACCAGCCGTTTTAACGGCGGTAAGCAGCTGGACGTAATGCATCAGAGCCTGGGATATCTGGTGCGCTGCGGCGATCCCGATGCTATCGATTCGATCGTACCGATGGCCTACGGCAACATGGCGCTTGATCTTCTTCTGACCAACGTCCACGGCCGGCTGGTAGTACTGCGTAATGGGCGTTACGACAATATGCCGATCGAGGTTGTGGTCTCGACCAAGAAGGTGGTCAACGTCAAGGACCAATACAACACGGAGCGGCTGCGCCCGCGTTATAAGAGCTTCGAGATGAAGCCGCTATTTATCATGACCAGCGATCTGGGATGAGTTAGTGGTCAGTGACTAGTGGTCAGTGGCCAGTAAAACTCTGGAATGTGTTGAGCTAACCACTGGCGACTCGCCACTGATCGTGTTAGTGTGTGAGCGATTCAAGAAAGGTGGGATGCCCATGACGTCCCTTCGCAGGCTCTTTGCTGTAGCTGTCGTGGCGGGTCTTCTCATGGTTCTCCCGGGCTGCCATCGCACTCCCCCTGGGCAACTCGGACCGTTTTACATCATGCTGACCTACAACAACGGTAATTGTCAGCAGAACGGCTCGACAGGCGTGATTGACGTTCCTTCGGGCCAGAACGTCATTTATCAGGGTGCGAGCGCGCTGTCTCAGTTCAATGTTGGCTTTTCGACGTGTCCATTCGCCAGCGGCAACTGCCCTGTGAATAGTCCCAATGGCACTCCCATGAACGTTGGGCAGCCTACCGGCAGTGCAGTGGGCAATACGTACAGCTACACCGGATTGACGATCAACAACCAGACATGCACGAATGGCGGCCAGATGGGCGTGCGCATCAAGCCTGGCCCGTAATCCTAGGAAGCCCCGGCAATCTGACGAAATTGCGGGTTGTCGTGCAAGTTGTGGAAGTCTGGGGTATCGCGGATGACGCTGCGTGAGTAGCCAGCCTGAACCGCTTTGCTGAGATAGGAAAGCGCCTGGTTGGTCTGGTCGAAATGGTTGTAGACGATTGCCGCCCGAAATAGCACGTCACCATTACCGGGTGCCAAGCGCAAGGCCTTCTGCAGGTATTCCAGCGCCGCCTCCTTGTCGCCCAACATTGCCGAGTAGTTCGCCAGGTACGCGAGAGTCGATACGTCGCCGGAGTTCACTTGCAGCTTGGAGCGGGCAATCGCAACCGCTTTGCGATACTTGACGGCGGCTTCGTCGCGGCGGCCGGAACTCCAGTAGAGGGCGTCTCCCAAATTGCCCCAATTCATCCAGTCGCGGTCATCAATGGCCAGCGCCTTCTCCAGCGAGGCAATGGCGTCATCCACTTTGCCCGTCAGCATCAGCGCGTATCCCAGATTGTTGTAGGCCTCAGGACTGGGACGCAGTGCGATGGAGCGGTTTGATGCCGCGATGGCATCGGCGTAGCGGCCCTCCAGCACGTAGGCACCGCCAAGGTTGACATAACCCAGATAGTTGTCGGGCGCCAGTTCGGTCGATTTCAGGAAGGCAGCTGCCGCGTCAGCATAACGGCTTTGTCCAAAATAAAAAGCGCCCAGCCAACTGTAAGGAGCCCAGTAGTTCGGCCGGAGCTCGACAGCGCGCTGGTAAGCCGACTCGGCCGCGCTGAAGTTGCCGATATTGGTGTAGGCATCCGCCAGGCCCCTCATCACCTCCTCGCTGCCCGGCTCGGCACGGACCGCCCGCTGGAATTGCTCGACCGCTTTGTCGTAATTACCGGTCGCATTGTAGACATTGCCAAGGCAGACGTGCCCCTCCACCAGGTCGGGGTTCAGCGAAAGCGCCTGGGTGCAACTACGAGAGGCTTTCGTGATCCAGTCATTTCCGCGAAAGAATTGTTGCGCCCCCACCAAATAGGTGTTGCCAAGCGCAGCGTAAGCCAGCGCATAGTTGGGATCGATCGCAATCGCCTTGTCGAACTCAGTGATAGCGCTGTCGATGTCCTCGGGCTTGCTGAATTCCAGCAGATAGCCGCGGCCTCGAATATAGGCTTCGTAAGCCGCAGGCTGCGTGTCCTGGCGAACCACCAGCTTGCGTCGCTGCTCGGGAGGCGTAGGCGATGGCAGCATGTCCAGCGTTTCGCTGACCACGCGATCTTGCAGGCCGAAGCTGTCGTTGGCATCGACAGTGACGCTGCGTGCGGCGAGCTGCCGGTGGGTGCGGGCATCCACCAGCGAACTGTTAATGCGGATGGTGGATCCATCGCGTTGCAGGCTGCTCTCCAGGACGAGGTCGGCCCCAAATTCACGCACCGCATCGGCCGCAGTTTTCACTCTCTGGTCGCGCATGTCTCGCGGCGAAATCACCTGGATGGGATTGCCCTCGCCGGCCTGGGCGAGCTTGGCGGCAAGCGTCTCGGTGAGGCCCATGCCCAACGCTGCCGTGCCGCTGTCCTGTCCGACAGCTTCAATCGGCAAAATCGCGAGGATGTGCTGGCGACCGCCTCCCGTGGGCCACCAGCGCTTAACGAAGTATCCAATCATGACACCGAGAGCCAACAGCGCAACGACAGCCAGCAACGTCCGGCGCTGTCTGACGCGCGCCACGGCTGTCGTGTGCTTGGCACGATCGAGGGTGGCGGTCGCAACTTCGTCACCCGCCTGCAGCCGCTGCAAGTCCGACCGCATCTCTCGGGCAGATTGATACCGCCGCTCGCGATCGCGATCGAGCGCGCGCAGAATGATTGCCTCCATGGGAGCCGAGACATCCGGGTTAATCAGCTGCGGGCGCACGGGATCATAGTGCAGGATGGAGTCAATCAATCGCGAGGGCTGCTTGTCGGGAAAAGCGCGGTTGCCCGTGGCCATCTCGTAAAGGACGGCCCCGGCGGCCCAGATGTCGGCGCGCGCATCTACGGCTTCGCCGCGCAGCAGTTCCGGCGCCATGTACGGCACAGTTCCGGTCACCGATATTTTGCTGGAGAGGCCGGCTGTTTCACCGGATTCATCGACAATGTCGATCAGCTTGGCCAACCCAAAATCAAGAATCTTGAGCTGATTGTCATCAGTGATGCGAATGTTCGCCGGCTTCAGATCGCGGTGAATGACGTTCTCGCGATGGGCCGCTTCCAGGCCGCTGAGGAGCTGAATTCCGAGCTCCAGGACGGTCTTTTGCGGGAGCGCCTGTTTGCCGATCTTGTCTTCCAGGCTGACGCCCGGGACATATTCGGTGACCAGGTAATCGATATCGTTCTCGGCGCCAAAATCGAATGCCATGGCGACATTCGGATTGGTGAGCCGGCCGATGGCCAACGCCTCGGTACGGAAGCGCTCGCGGGCGGCTTCGTCGCTGAACATGCCGGCGTTGATGATCTTGAGCGCAACGTCGCGACGGAGTTGCTCATCGTGCGCTCGAAAAACGATCCCCATTCCGCCGGATCCGATCTGCTCGATCAGGCGATAGTGACCATAGACCTGGCCAACGCTGGGGGCGGGCTCAGACATTGCCCGGATATTAGGCTGGTTGAGGCAAGTGGGTCAAACCGTCTGGAAAATGAACCAGATCGGCGAACCGCCCGACTCGACAAGTCGCGGCTGATCGAGCCGACGATACGATCAAAGATCCATCGGGACATTCGGGATTTTCGGGGAGCTCCCCTACTTGTTCGTGCCGGTTCGGATACCACTTATTAATCATGAGAGGCAGTCATGATGTGGCTCTTTTAGTGAGACTGGAAATCCTACTTTCCGGTGCTAAGCGGGCGATGCTAAGTCGCCGCGCAGGTGGGGGCCGAATTTGCCACCTTTGCCTCTGTCGCATCCGGCGTAAGTCGTAGTAAAACTCCACTACAAAACGAGGCAAGCCGTTTCGGAAAACGTCGAGCCGTCACTGCTTCGTATTCAGCGTCTCCCGCACCCCCTAGCTGGCTTGCAAGTCAGAATTCGCGAAATTTCGCCGGAGAAAACTAATGAGGAAAATTCGAGGAGTAGTGTTTGTCTCTCTAGCTTTGGTGCTGGCGCTCGTAGCGGTCACACCAGCGCTGGCGCAAGACCAAATCACCCTGAATGACGGGGTCGTGAACTCGTTCCTGATCGGTGGCGGCAGCAACCACATCAGCATGGTGATGCCAACGATGAACTGTTCGGGCAGCACCTGCGTTCTGGCGGCTGCCGGCGCCAGCGGCACGGGGGACCTGGCGGGAAGCGGAACGTACTCAATCACTGCGCCCGCAACCACCCCAGTACAGGGCGGCTTTGCCGGGCCGTTCAGTTTCACCGTTCAAGCTGACGGGAGTTCGGCTGTAAACCAGACGGCGCCCATCACCTTCACTTACACGTCCAGTGCAGGAACGCTGACTGGCCTGCTCACGTTCACGCACGCGTCTCCGACGGTTGGAATCACCTCCACCATGACGGGAACGTTTCAGGCGACGGGCGGCTCGTATGCACAGTTCTTCCCCAACGGAGGGGCCGTCACCATCGGCCTGGGTGTGACGTTCCCGCTGCAGTTCTTCCCGATCACGCAGCACGCCTTCGCTGCGCTTGAATTCCAGAACGGGACGATTGTGGCGAATGCTGCGGGCGGCTGCACCACCACGCTTCCGTTGCATGTCAACTACAATCAGCGCCAGGTCTCTCTGTTCGACCTGATCGCGCCGTTTACACAGACCAACAATCCCAGCCAGATTGGGTGCTCGACGTCAACGCCTTGCGGCACGATCGACGTGGCGCTTGGAACCGGTTCCTTCGACGGGGACCTGGTTGCGACGGTACAGCTTTCCGGCGCAGGGTTGGGATTCCAGATTGACCGCCTTGGCTTCAACAGTGATGTCAGTCCGGCGTTGACTCTGCAGTGCTTCAGCTTCAGCACGAGCTGTAGCTCGGGCGTGGGTGGGGCGACGTTGGGCGGCTCGCAGCAGGAGGACGGCTTCGGCAGGTTCAGCAGCACGCTGTTCACCGGCCTGAACGGCGGCAGCGGTTGCGCGCCTGACGGGACCGGTTGCCAGTCGCAATATACGTTCGTGCTCAGCGATTCGAACCGCGCGCTGACGCTATCGGACTTCGGCTCCTATGTTGCCGCGCATATTGCCAACGGCGTATGCACGGGCTACATGGCCACCACCAATAACTAACTTCACCATTGTTCAAAAAGGCCCGCGTCGTTGGACTTTCGGCGCGGGCTTTATTTTTGCTTTAGCTGCTGAGCCTTACCAGCTGTCGGAGAAATCCAGCCCGTTGTTATTCCCCTCCGGTTGATCGAGTCCGAAGACGAAACCGGACTTGGGAAGACAGCGCACGGCCGTGACCCCTGCCGGCGAGTGTCAATCGTGGGGAATGCGCATAGCGGGATCTTCCGGCACGCCGCGGGGCATTCTCGACGCCATCTGCGCTTCCGCGAATGCGGTCACTCGTTGCAGCGCTGCCTGCATCTCAGCGTGAAAGCGCTCCATTGCGGTCTCGTCGGCGTCGCGGGGTACGGCCATCTTGCGGGCGACGCGCACAAGTATTCGTGAGAAGGGCTTGGGAATGACCAGCCGATCCCAAGTGTTCAAGACCCAGGCGCGCTGCACCGCAACATAGAATGCGGTAATCGGCGCGCCACTCGATCGGGCGAGCAGCACGGGACCTTTCTTCGCCACGAATGCAGGTCCGCGCGGGCCATCGATAGTGAACGCGACCGCCTGCCGCTGGGCGAGCATGCGATCCATTTCCAGCAGCGCGCGCCGGCCACCACGGGTGCTCGAGCCGCGCACGGGCACGAACCCGAAGCGGCGGATGACGCGAGCGATGAATTCCCCGTCGAGGCTCTGGCTGGTCATGACCGCGATACCCCGCCGGCGAAACAGCCAGGTAGCGGGCAAGACGCAGCGGTGCCAGAAGGGAAAGATGCCGGGATAAAGATCGTCGAGTCCTGAGATCGCGCCGTCTTCATAGCTCATGGCCGGTCGCAGGGTGCAACCGATGAGCATGAGCACGAGGGGCACGATCCAGGAAACCAGTGTGAGCTGAACACGCTGCAGCAGCGTGAAACGAGGCTCAACGCGGGGATCTTCGGGCACGCGTGAATTCTACTCTGCGTAGCGCAGCCAACGCCGCAACTCCGGCAAGGAGGGCCGTTTGCCATACATCAAGATGCCTACGCGATAAATGCGTGAAGCCAGCGACAACAATCCATAAACGGTTGCCAACATCAGCCCCAGGCATAAGAGAATCTGCCAAACCGGCGGCTGCTCGATCACGATGCGCAGCAACATGAGGATGGGCGCAAAGAAGGGCACCATCGAGAGCCAGAAGGCCAACGCCGAGTTGGGATGTTGAATCACGGCGTTCATGAGAACGACGCCCAGGACCAGGGGGACCAGCGCGGGCCACTGCATCTGCTGCGCCTCCTGATCGGTGTTTACCATCGCGCCAATGGCTGCGTACATTGCGCTGTAGAGCAGGTATCCCATCAGGAAGAAAGCTGCAAACGCGATCATGGCAGTCACCGAGATGTGCAGCTCACTCAAGAATGATTTGGCCGCAATCAATCCGGGCACAGAGAACAAGCCGGCAAAGATAACCCACACCATTATTTGGGTAAGCCCTACCGCACCGACGCCAATGATCTTTCCGGCCAGCAATTCCTTGGCGGTCACGGTAGAGAGGAGCACTTCCAGAATGCGGGTGTTCTTTTCCTCGATGACGGAGCGCATGACGGCCAGCCCATAGATAAGCACTACCGTGTACAGCAGCATCACCATGAAGAAGGCCGTCAGGAATACGGCCGATCCGCTCGCGCCTTGATGGCCCTTTTCAATGCGAACGGTGTCGAGCTTCGTGGGAGCCAGTAAGGAATCGACTTCGTCCCCCTTCATTCCCTTCTGCGCGAGCCGATAGCGCGCGATGCCTGTAGTGATGGCATTACGGAGTTCCCGCCCCTGCGTAAAATCCGCCGCCTCCTTGGTGCTGTAGATGACCGAGTGGTTGGCGAGAGCCTCGTCGGTAAGCCACAGGAAGCCGGTGATTTTGCCCTCGCTTACTTGCTGGCCTAAACGGGCACGTTCGGCTTCGCTGGTATCGGTGTCGACCTGGATGGAATACACGGCCGGAGCGCTCGACTTCTGCAGCTCATCGTCTGCCTGCGTCCTACCGTTGCCGAGTTCATGCCCCACGACACTCGCCAACTCCGGGTTGTTAGCGACAATCACGATCTTGCGCATGCCGCCGCCATCCCACCGTGCCAGCGTGGTTGGGATCAGCACCATCGCGGCCATCACCGCGGGCATCAGGAGCGTGAAGATCAAGAAGGAGCGGGAGCGCACCCTTGCGAGATATTCGCGCTTTACCAGTGTCCAGACGTTACGCATGGGCGCCCACCTGGTCGATGAAAATTTCCTCCAGCGAGGGCTCCAGGAGCTCAAAACGGCTGATGCGCACGCGGTCCGCGACGAGGCGCAATAGGTCTTGAGGATCTGCGCCGGGCTTCAGCTGCACTTCGACGTAGTTGCCGTAATTGTTTACCGAGCACACCAGCTCGCAGTTTTCCAGGTGCGGATCGCCGTCGCACTCGATCTGCACGTGATTTTTGCCGTAGCTGGCCTTGATTTTCTTCAGGTCGCCTTCCAGAATGGCGCGGCCGTGGTCGATCAAGCAGATCGCGTCGCACAAGCGCTCCACCTGGTCCATGCGGTGCGTGGAGAACAGAATCGTTTTGCCCGCCTTCTTCAGCCCAATCAGCACGTCTTTCAGCATGACGGCATTGGCCGGGTCAAGCCCGGAGAACGGCTCGTCCATGATGATCAGGTCGGGATCATGCAGCAGCGTGGCGATGAATTGCACCTTCTGCTGCATGCCCTTGGAGAGCTCTTCGACTTTGCTGTGCGTCCACTCGCCCATCTGCAAGCGCTCGCACCAGGCGAGGGAACGCAAGCGCGCGTCGCGCTCCGTGAGATTGTGAAGCCGTCCCAGAAGGACGAGGTGGTCGAGCACCTTCATGCGCTTGTAAAGGCCGCGCTCCTCCGGCATGTAGCCGATGCGGCGAAGCTGGCCGCGATGAAAGGGTTCGCCAAACAGCCGCACGCGCCCGTCATCCGGCAGCGTGATACCGATCATCATGCGGATGGTGGAGGTTTTGCCGGCACCGTTCGGACCGAGCAATCCGTAAACGCTTCCTTCGCGGATGTTGAGGTAAAGATGGTCGACGGCCACGAAGTCGTCGTAGGTTTTGCGGATACCCAGCAGTTCTACGGTTTGCGGTGCGCGCTCCTGCTGCGGGGGAAAGGGAATGGTTTTGATTTCGGCCACAGGCTCTCTACCTAATCTTACAGGCATATTTCACGAATCGCTGCGCGTGGGCGCAAACTTCCAGCCGCGCCGGCAATCCGAACGCAGCTGACTACACCGTTTTCAAGTAGGGGAAGAGCTTTGAGCCTCGCGCAGCGCTTCGTCCCGAACGTACTGGCCGCAACGTCTAGGCAAAAGGGGATTAGCCTGGCTCAGGAACTCTGTGAGCCACTATAGCGCCCCTTTCGCGGGCTGTCGAGAGCAGATTCGAGAGCGAGGAAGTTGCTGACGAGCTGCTTTCCCTGCTCGGTTAGCACGCTCTCGGGATGAAACTGCACGCCTTCAACGGGTAACGTACGATGGCGCAATCCCATGATTACTTGAGTGCCGTCGCGATCGAGGCAGGTGGCGGAAATTTCCAATTCTGACGGGAGGCTCTTCTCTTCGACGATCAGGGAGTGATAGCGCGTGGCTGTCATGGGTGAGGGCAGATTGCGAAAAACCGTCCGGCCGTCGTGTTCAACCGCGCTGGTCTTGCCGTGCATCAGGTTGGCGGCGCGGACGACTTTGCCTCCGAAGGCTTC
>Ga0070734_10005592_pt1 | contig 10996 bp, 17 predicted proteins | sample Coa_R1_8_FD_66444 | JGI IMG/M metagenome (GOLD analysis project Ga0070734, IMG submission 66444) | Surface soil microbial communities from Centralia Pennsylvania, which are recovering from an underground coalmine fire - Coalmine... | ecosystem: Environmental > Terrestrial > Soil > Unclassified ... | reverse complement strand
GATCCGTTGGGCCCGATCAGCCCCAAACGGTCACCTTCATTTATGCTGAGGGAAATGTTCCGAAATAGAGGCGTGGCCCCGTAGGATTTGGAGAGCGACCGGGTGTTTAGTAGGAGCGCCACGCGGCCCCTACCAACCCATCGCGAGCTTGGTGAACGTCCTCACGCAGACCCCAGTTGAGCCTTTGGCCATGTGAGGTTTGGATTCGTCCAGCCACGCCGTTCCGGCGATGTCCAGGTGCACCCAGGGCGTCTCGCCCACGAACTCGCGCAGAAACCACGCCGCGCTCACCGCTCCGCCCCAACGGCCACCGATGTTGCCCAAGTCGGCGAAGGGGCTCTTGAGCAGGTCCTTGTATTCGTCATCGAGCGGCATGTGCCACATCTTCTCGCCTTCGGCTTTCGCGGAAGCCATCACGCGCCCGAGCAACTCTTCGTTATTGGTGAACGCGCCGACGTTCACGTGCCCCAGCGCAACCACGATCGCCCCCGTGAGCGTCGCCGCATCCACCAGGTGCGTGCAGCCGAGGCGCTGGGCGTAGGTCAGGGCATCTACCAGGATCAGACGACCTTCCGCGTCGGTATTCAGCACCTCAATGGTTTTACCGGATAGCGAGGTCACGATGTCGCCTGGACGCTGGGCTCGGCCGCCAACCATGTTCTCGACGGCCGGCACGAGCGCCGTGACAGGAATCGAGGGTTTCAACTGGGCGAGGGCTCGCATCGCTCCCAGAACGGCCGCGCCTCCGGCCATGTCGTACTTCATCTTTTCCATGCCCTCTGCCGGCTTGATGGAAACGCCGCCGGTATCGAAGGTCACGCCCTTGCCGACGAGCGCAAGATGATCGGCGCTTTTTGACGGAGTGGCGGGTTGGTAACGCACGATAATCAGCGCCGGCGGTTCGGCGCTGCCCTGCGCGACACCGAGCAGCGAGCCCATGCCCAACTGCCGCATGCGATCCTGATCGAGCACTTCGCACTCCAGGCCGCTTTCAGCCGCCATCGCGCGGGCCCGTTCGGCCAGGCGCATTGGCGTCATCCGATTGGCTGGCTCATTCACCAGTTCACGCGTGAAGTTTTGGGATTCGGCCAGAATTCTTCCACGCTCCACGGCTTGTTCGAGCGCGGCTCCGTTCGCGGCCGCGACTACGTAAAAGGCTTCGAGCGGCTTGGCATCGCTCGAGGTTTTGTAGCGATCCGGCTCGAAATTGCCCAAATAGGCGCCTTCCACGGCGGCTTCCGGGTCTCCCGAGGCCAGCCACCAAGCCAACGTTTTCACACCCTTTTGTTTCAGCTTGCGCACTGCGGAACTGACGGCTTTGCGCAGCACGGCCGAGTCATAAGAAACTCGTTTGCCCCCACCCACCACGGCGAGGCGTTTCGCCGCCAGGCCTTGCGGCTGGTGCAGGACAGCCAGCTCATCCGACTTGCCCACAAACTCGCCCGAGGCGCGAAGATCTTCCAGCCAGGGCGAGGCGAACTTCAATTCGGCGGGAGCAGGTTCTTCCTCACAAAGAACGATCGCCACCGCGTCGGCTTCGACGCGATCGAAAGGTTGATAAACCAATCTTGATTCCATAGGCTTGGATTCCATAATTTGTCGTTATTGTTTGCGCTGGCGGCCGATTGCGGCGCGCGCCTCGGCTTTCATTTCCTGTTCCCGCTCGCTTTCGCGCTTGTCGTGGAGTTTCTTGCCTCGCCCCACAGCGAGCTCTACTTTGATCAGCCCATTCTTCAGATACAACTTTGTGGGGATCACCGTCAGTCCGCGCTCCCGCGTGGTGTGCTGCAGTTTCGTAATTTCGGCGCGATGCAGCAGCAGTTTGCGGCGCCGCACGGGTTCATGATTCATGATGTTGCCGTGCGAGTACTTGCTGATATGGGCGTTCACCAGCCAGGCTTCATTGGCCGAGATCTCGCCGAACGCGTCCTTGAGCTGGATTTTGCCGTCGCGAGCAGCCTTTACCTCCGTTCCCGTGAGCACCAAGCCCGCCTCAAAACGGTCCGAAAGGTAGTATTCGTGTCCCGCGGAACGGTTATCGCTCAGAACTTTGATTTTGGTGTCCACGCTGGGAACTCGCGCTGCGTCAAGAGTTTGTGTAGGGCTTTCGCTCTTCCTGCTCAGTGTAACACGCAGGTTGGATAAAGTCTTGTAAAGTCATGAAGAATCAATACTTACGTGTCCTCTTGGTGGCAGTGGCGGCGGTTCTGCTGTGCCTGCCGGGCCTCGAAGCCAAGACCAAAAAGGGGGACAACTTCCTGAAACAAGGCCAAGCCGCCGAGGCAAAAGGCGACTGGGACACGGCGCTAAACTTCTACCAAAAAGCAGTGGACGAAAGCCCCAGCGACGCGGCCTATATGATCGCGATGCGCCGGGCTCGTTTTCAGGCGGGTGAGAAACACGTAGGGGCGGGGCAGAAGCTGCGTGCCGACGGCAAATTGGCGGAAGCGCTGGCGGAGTTCCAACGGGCTCTGGTGGCGGATCCTTCGTCCGGAATCGCTCTTCAGGAGATGAAGCGGACCCAGCAGATGCTGGACCACGCCAAACAAGGCGCCAAGCCGGACGAGGTTGGACTTACCCCCGCGGAGCAGGTCCGGCGCGAGGAAGAGCAGCGCGTCGCGTCAATTGAGGGACCTCCCGAATTGAAGCCGGTGCTCCGCCGCATTCCGACTCTTAAGATGAACAACCAGCCGCCCCGGGTGTTGTACGAAACCGTGGGAGATTTGGCGGGGATTCACGTGGTTTTCGATCCGACCTACCAGCCGCCTCGGCCCGGTTTCAACGTGGATATGGGGCCCTCCGATATTCTTCAGGCGTTCGACCATCTGGCCTTGGTGACGCACACGTTCTGGAAGCCGATGTCTCCGGACACGATTTTCGTGACGGAAGAGAACACCACCAAACGCCGAGATTATGAAGATAGCGTGGTGAAGACGTTCTACCTGACCAACACCACCTCCGTTCAGGAATTTCAGGAAATTGCTAACGCCGTCCGCACCGCGACCACCATTCGAACCGCGTTCACTTACAATGCCCAGAAGGCCCTGGTGCTGCGCGGCACGCTGGATCAAATCAAGCTAGCGGAAAAACTGATTCACGATTTGGATCGGCCCAAGTCTGAGGTCGTGATCGACGTCATTATTATGACCGCCAACAGCGCGCGTACACGGGACCTGGCGGCAACGATTGCCACGGCGGGAACGGCCGGCCTGAACGTGCCTATCGCTTTCAATCCCACCAACGCTGTCACGCTGGGAGGCACCAGTACAACGGGAACCACGGGCACGACAGGCACCACAGCCACAACCGGCACGACTACGACGACAACCGGCACCGGAACGACCGCGATCGCACTGAACGGGCTGGGCCATTTATCCACGGGAGACTTCGCAGCAACCTTGCCGGGAGGGCTGGTCGAGGCCATGATGAGCGATAGCAAAACCAAGGTGCTGGATCGCCCACAACTGCGTACTTCCGACGGAATGAAGGCCACGCTGAATATCGGCGACCGCGTGCCTTACGCGACGGGCAGCTTTCAGCCCGGCGTTGGTACGGTTGGCGTCAGTCCGCTGGTTTCGACGCAGTTCAATTTTATCGACACGGGCACGAACATCACCATCACGCCGCAGGTGCATTCCGCGTCGGAAGTGACGCTGAACGTGGATCTGACCGTTTCGGCTGTGGCATCGTACGTGAACCAGGGCGGCCTGCAACAGCCTGTGATTTCGCAGAGTAAGAACACGGCCGATATCCGGCTGCGCGATGGAGAGACGACGATTCTGAGCGGTCTGAGCCAAAACACGGACACCAACTCTGTCAACGGTATTCCCGGGCTGGTGAATATCCCGCTTCTGGGCGCTTTGTTCGGCAGCAATCATGTGGAAAAGGACCGGTCGGAGTTGCTGATCGCGCTGACGCCGCATATCGTGCGTACGCCGGATTACACCCCGGAGAATCTACGCGGAGTCTATACCGGTTCGGAGTTGGTGGTGAAACTGAACTATGCGCCGAAGACGGAGGATGGAGCTACAGGAACTCCGGCCGCTCCGGCTGCGCCGGCGCCGACGCCTGGCACTGCCGCGGCGATTCCGGCTGGTGCGACTCCGGCTGGTGCGACTCCGGCCGCACCCGCTGCGGTGAAGCCGGAAGCGGCGGCTCCCGCGGCTGCGACACCGCCCGCGGCGACTCCTGCCTCGGTCACTCCGCCTGCGACTCCCGGAGGGCCATCACGCGTCAGCCTCGCGCCGGCAACGATTCAGGTCTCTCGCAATGGTCCCTTCACGGTGACGGTACAGGTGGATAACGTCTCTGATGCGTTCTCGCTCACCCCCTTGAAGATCAAGTTCGACCCGGCCCAGTTGCGGTTGAACGACATCGCCCCGGGCGATTTGCTTTCGCGCGACGGCGGGCGCCTGACCACCGTCAAAGATATTCGCAACGATTCGGGCGAAGCCATTCTCACCATAACGCGGCTGCCCGGCGCCGGTGGTCTCTCCGGAACAGGATCCCTTGCCACGCTGAACTTCATGGCCGTCGGCACGGGAAGCGGAATGATTTCGGTTACCGAGGCGGGCTTGAAAAATTCGCAACTGCAGCCTCTGCCTGTGACGATGGGCAGCGCAAAGGTGACGATACAGTAGGAAGGAGGGCCGAATGAAGCGGAGTCGCGAGCGCGGATTTACATTAGTCGAGCTGATTGTCGCGACGACGATCATGACGCTGCTGACTACGATGGCTGTGCCGCTGGCGCGTTACAAAGTTCGCCGCGACAAGGAACGCGATCTGGTCTACGCCCTGCGCACGATTCATAAAGCCATCGACGATTACAAGGACGCGGCGCTGGCGGGAAAGATCGCGACCAAGCTCGGCACCGATGGCTATCCCGAGAATCTGGAAGATCTGGTAGAGGGCGTGAATCTGGTGCAATCCGCCGAGAGCAAGAAGATCAAGTTCCTCCGCAAAATCCCGATCGATCCGATGACCGGTAAAGCGGATTGGGGCAAGCACAGCACCCAGGATGACCCAACCAGCACGACCTGGGGCGGTCAAAACGTCTTCTCGGTTTATACCAAGAGTTTGGAACGTGACGCCAATGGAATCCTCTATTCGCAATACTGAGCTTCGGCGGCGCAACGGCTACACCCTGATCGAACTGATCATCGTGATGGCGATCATCTCCATCCTGGTGTCGATCGCCGTGCCGCTTTATCAGAAATCGATTGTCAGCACGAAGGAGAGCCTTCTCAAGAACCAGCTCTTTACACTGCGCACGGTGATCGACGAGTATACGTTCGACAAGAAGAAAGCTCCGCAAGCGCTCCAGGATCTGGTCAGCGACGGATACCTCCGCGCCGTGCCCATCGATCCAATGACCAGCAGCGACACCACTTGGGTAACGGTTCTCGAAGACGCAGTCTCCATGGTGGATCAGACCCAGCCGGGAATTTTTGACGTGCGAAGCGGGTCGGACCAGAAGAGCCTTTCGGGCACCCCATACTCGCAGTGGTGAGCTTCCAACTGCTACACTGATGTGGTAGTTCGGTCCCGCCTTCCAATCCCCGGTCGTCTAATGGTAGGACAGCGGCCTTTGGAGCCGTGAATCGTGGTTCGAATCCATGCCGGGGAGCCACTCGTTTCCGACGAACTTTCTCTCCCGGTTAGTTAACGCCAAACTGCTCCGAAGGGCCAAAATACGCGGGTCCCGAGAGTCTCCCTTGGCTGGCGGGGCGGCACTCTCGGCTCCGAAGCGCCGAAAAGGGCGGAAGTCTCCGTTCGGCGTTGTGGCCTCCCCGTTGTTTAACAGCTCCGATCCGTCGCCGCACCGCTGATCCTCCGCCGGCCGGCGAAGGCGCCGCTCGCCGCGCCGGGGGATGCTGCAGGGCCATCGCGCCTCGGCCCGCGGATGGCGGACGGCGCCGGCAGGCCTGCACCGCAGGAAGCGGCGCGCCCGGACGAGGTGATCGTTGCTCCTATCAAGCATCCAGGGATAGAACGAGAAGGAATTCGCAAACGAGATGCGGTGAGGGTTCGAGTAAACCGTCGCGAGCGACCGGCAGTACGGGATTACGCATAACGCAACAAGATCCCGGAAACTGGCCAGCGGCTCAACATGAGCCAGTTTAGGCAGGGAATCGTCACGAACGATTAGCACAACCGGATCGAGGTGGACTTGGAACGCATGAGTAAAACGAGATAGCAGTAATCCAAGTTTGGGATGAGCTGCGCAGCAGGCTACCACCCGAGGATCAGAGCGTGGCGCGAGCGCAATGACCCCGCCTTCAACTGCCCTGCTAGCGAAGAGATTCGCCAGTATTGCCGCCGGGGTCCAATTAGATATAGCGGTCACTCTTCCCCCCAAACCGTTCACCCCTATCCTACTAGTGACGCTAGGCGGGCCACGCTGCGTTCGCAGAGGGAAGCCGTATGATTCGAGGCGCCGAGCTGGGTTTGCGCGGGCATCCGGATGAGGCCGCCATTACGTTCCTGATCAAGGAACTAACCCCGCGAATCGCGCCTCGCTGCTTCCTGCGCGGAGTAAAAAACACGAGCGGTGCTCCAGAGCCATAAGCTGTGCGGCGAAGCCGAACTGGCTGTGAGCAGAGGCTAGCCCTGGGTCCAGCTCTGGGATTCCGTAGACCATGCCTGAATGTTGACCGAAAATCCTTGCTCGAATCACCGGCATCGGTTTTGGCTCACCCACCAGTACCGCATTTGTCCGGCGGGTCTAGTCCATCGTGATCGGCGACGGACCCGTCGCGCCATTTCGGTGACGAAGGTGACGATCCCGCAAGGGCTGGCGGACGGGGCAGGAAACGGGCCCGATTTTCGCCCCCACTAGGCGACCTCCAAGGACCGTCACTACCGTCACCATCATCACCATATACATAACAAGTATTGATAAGAGACGGGTTAGCAGGGGCTGCGTCACCGCTGCGCCACCACGGTCACCGCCGGTTATGATCCGGGTGACCATTGGGGTGACGATCCAGTCGGGCCGGAGCCGCCGAGGTATCATGCAATCGAGCGGAGGCTACCGATGATTCTCTGCGACCTGTGCGGCCAAGCGAAAGGGTGTCAGCAAAGGGAGATCGAGGGCAAGGAGTACGACATTTGCTCAGAGTGCTGGAATCCGTTAGCCGAAAAACTCAAAGGAAAAGGTCGAGTGAGGAAGGAGCGGGAGACGGTGTTTCTGCCCTCCGTGACCCCTGAGCCAAAACGTGAAGACCCGAATCCTGGGCCGGAAGAGCCGCCGAAGATCTGGGGACGCTTCGGGACGTCAGGAGCTGCGTAGGTTCGCCAGATCGTCCCGCCGCCGCGTAGCGGCGTCTCCCCCACCCCTAATCTCCACCTCGGTAGGGAGGGAGGTCTCGTGAAATGGCAGCTATGGCTGCCAGTTACACATGGACGCATCCGACCCTATTTCGGGTAACCTTCTATATATTCGCCGCTATAGGGGAAGTAGGGAAAATGGCTCCTGAGCTGTCCTTGTGTCCAGCGGTGGGCCGGACCAGCCTACGCCCTCACGGGACCCAAACAGTTCGATCGCCCTAGCGCACGCGCAGAGCTACTCTGGAAGCGGGGCACTGTGAAGCGCGCATTGGTCTGGCTCATCGTCGCTGCCGTGCTGGTGATTGGCTTCTTGCTCTATCGCCGTCCACAAGGACAACGGAAATGTTGTGCCTTACACAGTGACCAAATCGAACGGAGCTAGAATGAGGCCATGGCAGTTCAAGTGGTGCTCAAAGATTTCGACGGCTCCAAGACGATCTTTCCCACCGAGCTACCTCTGCGGGATGTCATTCACACCGCCGAATCGGAGGACCTAGACACGGTAGTGGGGAAAATGTACTTGAAGACCGAAGAGACGGATGACGAAGGCAGAGTCGTGTACGCCGAACAACGATGAGTATGCTGGCTAGGCAATACCGCCGCTTTTGGGCCCTGACGGTGCCTTTGAGCCTCAGCGTCGCCACAGCCCTCACACAAAGTCCGCAAACTGAGCCTCCGCCGAAATCCATAATGGGCACGGTCGAAGCCGTTGCCGGTAACGTGATCTACGTCAAATCCGGGGTGCAATTGATGGCCCTCTCTATTGACGACCGCACGGAGGTTTGGAAAGGCAAAGTGCTCCACGATCTCTCGCCGGTAGAAATGGGCGACCACATCATGGCACGGTACCGCACCGATGCTTCGGGCAAGCTTGTGGCAGATGCAATGTGGCTCAACATCGTGAACTGCTACGGCGTTATCACGACAGGCGACAGCGAATTTGAGGTTTTCACAAATCCAAATGCTGATCCGCAGTCGGCTTAACAAGAAGGAAACCAAAATCGTAACTTTGTACGCTGACACGCTCTTTGAGTCCAGCGCCCGACAGGACCTACTCCTAGGCCGGAATGTCGAGGTGGTGGGCCTGGACTTGAGGAACGGGACTATCCGGGCGACAAAAGTGACTGTTTATGAAGGGAATCGACCAGTAAGGATGGGGACCACGCCGGTCACCCTTCCGAATGGACTACGCCGATTAGTAACGCTTCGCCGCACGCTGGCCTTACAACGCCTAGCTCCTCACATAAACAAAGTGCGACTCTAACGCCTGTTCTGCCAGAAACCAATCGTCCTCCGGTGAACCTACAGGGCAACCCCTTGCTCGCCATAACGCACGAGCAAGCGTTGGAATGTTCTTGCCGGTCGATTTCCCGTGAAGAACCGATAGTCCTTCCAACATTCCCTTAAGATGCTCCCGCCCTGCTTGCCGCTGGTTCCGTTCATGTTCCGAGATTTCAGCGACCAAAGGAATCAAACGGGAGGCTTCGTCGTATGCCTTCTTCGCTTTGAGGTAGTGCTGTTCGGCGAACGCCCGAGTAGCGGAGGACCTAAGAGCTTGGCGTGCCTCACAAATGCCAACGTCCAATGCATCGTTGACTAATTGGAGCAATTGTTGGTCCGTTTTGATGCGTAACTGATCGAACCGGCAAAGTGCGGCCATGCAATCTCCTTGGTTGTGCGACTTGACAAGAAACACATCGGCGTGCCGTCAATCTAGTTGACGCTCGACAGCGCTCATTGGTTGGCACCATCCGATGAAAAAATGGTTACACGCCCGGCCTTCACCGGCCTGACGCGCCAGGAATCTGGTAGCGTGAAGCCGTCACTACCATGAGCCCCCGACCACTTCTGCATCTGGAAGGTGCTGCTGTCTTCGTTCTCAGCCTCCTCGGCTACCATTGGAGCCACGGCGGCTGGCTTCTGCTTGTGTTGCTGTTTCTAGTGCCCGATCTCTCGATGATCGGTTACGTCGCCAATGTCCGTTTGGGAACGATCACCTATAACGCCGCCCATACATACATTGCCCCCCTCGCACTGGCTGCGTACTCAGTCGCGACGGGCCATCCGATGCTTCTGTGGCTTTCTATGATCTGGATCGGCCACATCGGCTTTGACCGAATGCTAGGTTTCGGTTTGAAGTACCCTACCCAGTTTAAGGATACGCACCTGAACCCGGATCGTCACACTTTAGGGATCGGGAACAAATAGGTAAAATCGAGGCGGCACGGCTTTGGCGCGCGACCTCAATAGGGTCGTTGCCCAATGACATTTCCGGGCGGGTCGTATTCACATACCCAGATCTCGCGATTGATCCCCCGCGCCACGCCGCATCCGACTTCTTTGGTATCCCGCCAAACGATCTGAGTGTAGTGACCGCATGTTCCCTTGCAGCGATTGGATCTGTAATCGTAGTCCCTGGCCTCCGACGCCCAGGCGCGAACGACCTCAGCGGGCTGGGCCTGCGCACCGGTTATCTCGAACAGGTTCTCACCATAGGGAGTTTTCGAATTGTGCAGGAACTTCCCTTTCGCTAAAAGGTTCTGCGCCCATTCTTGAGCGCGAGCGGCAAGCCTATCGGACCATGCCAGCGGAGGCAGCCCCAGGTTTCGGCGGATCATATTGTGAGCCTGAAGCATTTCATCAGGCACAACCTGAGATTTTGCAAAGACGCTCGCTGCGACAAAGAGACCGATCACGATGAGCACATTCCGACGCATCCTACGGCTATTTTAGCGACGCGCTTCATTGCGTCCACGCCAAGTGCCATGCATGGGCCCGAATCCAACGATGCTGGTTCAACGTCCTCCGCCACCGCCTCGCCGAATGCGTCGTAATTGCCTTCGATGATGGCACTATAGACTGGTGTGGAGAATGGTTTAGGATCGCTGGGGCGGTTACTGCTCGCAATGAATAGATAAAGGAGTTCTCATGACGCGGGTTCTGTTTGTAGGCTACGATCCAGAGACTGTGGATTTTTCTGACCCTGCTTTGCCACCCGGTATGACCGCTGAGAAGGTTCACGCGGGCATCGCGGTGGCGATGAAGCAGTTCGCTGAACGCGGATGGGAGGCCGACCTCGTTTTCATCCGGCCTGACGAAACCGCTGCCCCGACAGTGGAGCGTCAGTTAGCTTCAAAGAGCTACGATTGTGTCGTAATCGGAGCAGGCGTGCGGCTGCCGCCCCGGAGCCTTCTATTATTCGAAGCCGTCATCAACGCTGTTCACAAGGCGGCCCCAGGCGCGGCGATCGCTTTCAATACACGGCCCGAAGATAGCGCGGATGCTGCCGCCCGATGGTTGGGGGCTGCTGCCTAGGCCGGGCTCCAACAAAACCCGCCGTGCCGTACATCCGCCTGCTACAGCACGACAGCATCGACACACGCTGTTATCTGGAGGCTGTACAGGATCAGCTTTCCCGCCGCACCTCATGCGGATTCTTGTCCTCCCTAAGCCCCACGAACCGTGAGTGCCGCAGGTGGTCATCTTGGGTCCACTCCACAAACTCGAAGTGCGCCACAAGCACTGGCTTAAGCCAACGGCACTCCTTCATCTTCTCGGCGGTCAGACCATATCCCCAGCGACCGGCCCGCGCCTCGGGAAGGTTGGCAAAGGGACACTCGGTGGTTTGGAGGCCGTCGAATCGTCTGAAGATTTGCTGGCGCGAAGC
>Ga0070734_10005590_pt1 | contig 10999 bp, 7 predicted proteins | sample Coa_R1_8_FD_66444 | JGI IMG/M metagenome (GOLD analysis project Ga0070734, IMG submission 66444) | Surface soil microbial communities from Centralia Pennsylvania, which are recovering from an underground coalmine fire - Coalmine... | ecosystem: Environmental > Terrestrial > Soil > Unclassified ... | reverse complement strand
GCGAACCAACAAAAGCCCCGAGCAGATGGCCGCAGGCGTTGCCGTCCAACTCGATCTGCCAAACGGGTCAACCTACGATCACGACGGCAAGATCGTCTTCCTGAACAACCAGGTGGAGACGCAAACCGGCACTGTGAGTGTCTTCGCCGACTTCCCCAACCCGGTCAGCGTTCTGTTGCCCGGCGCCTATGTCAACGTGCATGTGAGCCCTCGCCAGCCGCAAGAGCGGCCCGTGGTGCCCGTTGCAGCCATACAGCGTGAGCAAGCCGGCAACTTCGTTCTCCTTGTGGATCACGACAACAAGGTCGTTCAGCAAACCGTTCAGCTCGGTCCGCAGATAGAACAGGACTATGTCGTCGAGAAGGGCCTGAGTGCCGGCGATCGCGTCATCACCGAAGGTATCCAGAAGGTGCATCCCGGTGAGGTGGTCAACCCGGTGAGCCCACCTGCTCAGCCGAGCGAAAACGCCGGTGACGGCGGCAACACCAATCAGCCTCGTCAGGGCGGATAGATTGCATGTCCCGCCTGCCGCAATTCTTCATCCACCGACCGAACTTCGCCATCGTCATCTCCATCGTGATCACGCTCGCCGGCCTGCTGGCGTTATCCGTCATTCCCATTGCGCAATATCCCAACCTGACGCCGCCGCAGGTGACGGTTTCGGCCACCTACCCCGGTGCCAGCGCAGACACGCTCGTGAAGAGCGTCGCCCAACCGATCGAGGAGCAGGTCAACGGCGTGCCCGACATGATTTACATGCAGAGCACGAGCTCGAGCTCCGGCACGTACAGCCTGCAGGTCACCTTCGATGCGGGGACCGATCCCAACATCGACCAGGTCAATGTGCAAAACCGGGTACAGCTCGCGATAGCACAGCTGCCCACGGAAGTTCAGCAGGAAGGGCTCACGGTGCGCGCCGCGGCAAGCAACTTCGTGCTCGCCGTCAATCTCTATTCGCCGGACAATCGATACGACCAGATCTTCATTTCCAACTATACCTACATGCATCTGCAGCAGCAGATCGCGCGTACGCCCGGCGTCGGCAACACCAACATCTTCGGACAGCGGCAATACGCCATGCGCGTCTGGCTCAATCCGGAGCGCATGACGGCTCTCAACATCACCTCCAGCGACGTGATCGCCGCGATCCAGTCCCAAAATCTGCAGGTGGCGGCCGGGCAGATCGGGCAGCCGCCCGTCTCCAACCAGCAGCAGCAACAGCTCACGATCCTTTCGCAGGGCCAGCTGAGCAGCGTGCCTCAGTTCGAGAACATCATCGTTCGCACCGACCCAACCGGGGGCGTTGTGCGCATCCGCGACATTGGCACGGTCGAGCTCGGCGCGCAGCAATACACCACCACCTCCGCGCTCGACGGCAGGCCTTCTGCAACGCTCGCGGTCTATCAGACGCCGGCGGCGAACGCCCTTCAGGTCGCAAACTCGGTCGAGCAGCAGATGCAGGATCTGGCCAAGCAGTTTCCGCCCGGCCTCAACTACGCCATCGTTTACAATGCCAGCAATTTCGTGCGCGCCAATATCACCGAAATCTTGCACACGCTTGCGATAACGCTGCTGCTCGTCGTCGCCGTGGTCTACATTTTCCTGCAGGACTGGCGCGCAACCCTGATCCCGGTCATCGCGATTCCCGTATCGCTGATCGGTGTATTCGCGGTGCTGTACGTGCTCGGCTATTCCGCCAACACCGTCAATCTGTTCGCCATCGTGCTCGCGATCACCCTTGTCGTGGACGATGCCATCGTGGTCGTTGAAAATGTCACGCGTCATCTGCAGGAAAACCCGCAGCAACCGGCCTGGCAAGCGACGGAAGAGGCCATGGCCGAGATCGCAGGCCCCGTGATCGCCACGACATTGGTTCTCGTTGCCGTGTTCGCGCCGGTCGGCTTCATCGCCGGCATTACCGGCGCGCTCTATCGGCAGTTTGCCGTCACCATCTCGGTCGCGGTCGTGATCTCCGGCATCAATGCGCTGACCCTGAGCCCGGCCTTGTGCGCGCTGATCCTGCGTCCGCCCAAGACAACGAGGTTCTTCGGCTTTCGCTGGTTCAATGCGGGATTCTCGTGGGCACGCGCCGGCTATGTGATGGTCGTTCGCTTTCTCAACCGCTGGCTGACCGTGGCCGGCCTCGGCATCGTTGCAGCCCTTGCATTCTCCTATCTGCTTCTCGCGGCGACACCGACCGCGTTCCTGCCGGCCGAAGACCAGGGCTATTTCTTCGTTGACATTCGAACGCCCAATGGCAGCTCGCTTGGACGCACCCAGCAGGTGATCCAGCAAATCAGCTCGATGCTGCGCAGCACCGCCGGTGTTGCGCATGCCATCGAGCTCGGCGGCTTCAGTCTGGTGACCGGCTCGCAAGGCTCGAACGCCGCATCCGTGATCGCCATCATGCAGCCATGGGACCAACGCAACGCCGAGCAATCGATCCCGGCGGTCATCGCGCGTCTGCAACCGCAATTCAACGCCGTCGCTGCGGCAGAGATCAACAGCTTCAATCCGCCGGCGATACCCGGCATTAGCGCCGCCGGCGGCATCAATTTTGTTTTGGAAGCCCGCGCGGGTCAGTCGATCCAGGAACTGGCATCGGCCGGAAACGCTCTGATCTACGCCGCCAATCAGGATCCCAACCTGACCTCCGTCTTCACCGGCTTCTCGGCGTCGATGCCGCAACTGATGGTGACAGTCGATACCGCGCGGGCAGCCGTGATGGGCGTTACGCCAGCCGACATCTATCAGACACTTCAGGCCAATCTCGGCGGGCAATTCGTGAACCTGTTCAACTATCAGAACTTCGTCTTTCAAGTGATGGTGCAGGCCGAGGCCAGATTCCGCGAAAAGATCGCCAATATCGGCGAGCTCTACGTCCGCAACAGCTCTGGCGGCATGGTGCCGCTCAATGGCTTGGTGTCGATCAAGACCGTTCAGGGTGCGGATGCGATCAACCGCTACAACTTGTACCCGACCGTCCTCATCAACGGCGCGGCGGCGCCGGGCCGCAGCTCGGGTCAGGCCATGGCGGCAATGGAGCAGATTGCATCCAGACACCTGCCCGCCGGTTTCGGTTACGACTGGACGGCCATGTCCTATCAGGAGAGGTTGGCGGCCGGCCAGGAAGTATCGGCTTTCCTGTTTGCCGTCATCTTCGCGTTCTTGTTCCTGGTCGCCCTCTACGAGAGCTGGACGCTTCCTCTTTCGGTCATGCTTCCCGTGGCTTTCGCCTCGCTGGGCGGCCTGCTTGCGCTGGCGCTGCGCGGCACGGCGCTCGACATTTACGGTCAGATCGGCCTCGTCCTCTTGATCGGGCTTGCCGCGAAGAACGCCATCCTGATCGTGGAGTTTGCCAAGGATCGCAGCGAGCAGCGCGGTGAGACCCTGCAAGGGGCTGCCGAACAGGCCGCTGGCATCCGCTACCGGCCCGTCATGATGACCGCGCTCGCCTTCATTATTGGCGTCATCCCGCTCGTCCTGGCCAGCGGGGCCGGCGCGGGCGCGCGGCAGTCCATCGGCACCGCCGTGTTCGGCGGCATGGTGCTGGCGAGTATCGTCGGCGTGTTGTTCGTACCGCCGCTGTTCGTGGTCTTCGAGCGGTTCGGGGAATGGATTGTCCGCCTGGCCAGGCGACGCTCCCCTTCGCTTCCGCGCTGATCGCCTCTCGAACAGAGTTCCGAGGCAATCAGCAACGTTGTTGTGGGAGCCGGCGTTGCATGAATTGAACAGGACCTCACGACGCGTCGCCGCTCGGCCTCCTAACATTTGTAAAGGACGGAACCGAAGGTCCCGCGCAAGCTCTCCGTCAAGCCGAGCAGTATACCCATTGTGTCTTTAGCCGGCTGCTGGTGACCACCTTTGCCAGTGACCTTTACCGCGGCGGCAAGGTGAAGCCCCGGCGTGCACCTCCAAGCGTCGGGGCTTCTAAACCCGATAAGAGAAAGCCCCCGGTGCCTTTTCAGCACCGGGGGCTTTTGTCGTGGCTCGCGAGTACATCCGTCGCGTCCATCGCGATCGAAACTATCGAAGTTGATCTTGCGCATGATATGGCAACGATGCGATTTCACTGTGACCGTGCGCGAAAGCCTCGATCAAATGTGGTGCCTGATCCTGGCCAACTGAGGCTCGCTTTTTTTGCATGAGGCGGACCCGATCTCATCAAATGTTATTGCGCGGTCCGGCGCGCAAATGTACGGCTCGGCTTGTTTGCTGCAGTCAGCGTCGATGCCCGCATCACAGCCACCCGCTTGCCCGAAGTGCAAGAAGCCGATGACCATGGCATTGCCGTGCAATGGTAAGGGCCGAAGCGCGTGGCGCTGCCTCGATTGCGACCGGGCCGACCCGTTCACATCGGACACCGCGCACGGATGGCTGAAAGGTGAATTAGGCAAAAAGGATTAGGGGGCCATCACGACCTTCGAGATCGCGCCCACAATCTTCTGCAATTCGACCGGCTTTTCCAGCCGTACGATGTCCTCGAATTCCTTCGGGATCATGACTTGGTCGTAGCCTGTGAAGAACACGAAGGGAATTCCCCGCTCCTTCAGCGTCTCGGCCAGTTGGAATGTGGGACCTGATCCGAGGTTGACGTCCAGCACGACTGCGTCGGGGCGTTGCGTCTCCAACGCGGCTCGCGCAGCCTCCTCGGTCGGGCACGGACCGATGATCTCAGCTCCGGCGCCCCCCAGTGCTCGAGCCGCATCGGCCGCCTGATAGTACTCGTCCTCCACGACCAAGATGCTGTGACCGCCCAGGTCCGCTTCGTTGCTCATGTCGTTCCCTCGTAAACACGACCTTGGTGTTTGCTGCAGTGGAGGGGCGCTCGCACTAACCTATGTTAGTCCTCGGCATGGCAAAGGAGACCCTGTTCCCGCGTGCCGAAGCCGCTACGGTTCGGGCGAAATTGGAGAGGCATTCGGCGTCGCTCGGCGGCGGGATCGGTCGTCTCGGCGAGAGTGCGATCAATTCACGCCATACTTTGCAAGCTCGTCGGCGATCGTCGCCTTGATCGCCTTGGCGGCAGCGATGTCGGCATCGCCTCCGGCCTGATCGCCGTTGTTCTGCTTGGCAAGGCCACGGCCGTAGAGATAGCCCGCTAGTTCGGGATTGATCTTTAGCGCGGAGTCAAAGTCGGCGATGGCTTCGCCCAGGCGATTGAGCCGCAGGTAAACCAAGCCCCGGCTACCTATCATGATGGGCTTGTTGGGCGCCAGTCGCACGGCGTCATCGCAGTCCAAAAGGGCGTGCGGCAGGTCGAGGTTGGCTTTTACGCGGAACCGGCAGCGGCTGTTGTAGGCCGCCGCGGATTTCGGATCGATCTCGAGGGCCTTGGCATAGTCGGCAATGACGCGATCGAAGTCGCCCTTATCCTGATAGGCTTCGGCGCGCCTGATGTAGGGGAGAGCATGCGTCGGATCGATCTCGATCGCCCTCGCGTAGTCAGCGATGGCACCGTCGAGGTCGCCCCTGACACGAAGGATAAAGCCGCGACCAATGTAAGCGAGGGCGTGTTTCGGATCGACGTCGATGGCCTTGGCGTAGTCTGTGATGGCGCGGTCGAGATCATGCTTCATCTGATAGGCGAAGGCTCGGTTATAGTACGCATTGAGGTGCGCGCCACCTTTCTGCAGAGGATCGACCTCAATCGATTTGGTGTAGTCGGTGATGGCGCGATCGAGATCGCCTTTGTTCTTGAGGGCATTGCCGCGATTGCTGTAAGCGGGCGCATATGTCGGGTCGATCTCAAGGGCCTTGTCGGAATCGGCAATGGCGCGATCGTTATCCCCTTTCTCCTCAAAAGTGACGCCGCGCGCGGTGTAGGCCATGGCCACTTTTGGATTGATGGCGATGGCCTCGCTGAAGTCGGCGATGGCGCGGTCGAGATCGCCCTTGTGGAAATATCCGACGCCGCGATTGTAGTAGGAAACCGCTTCGCGCGGGTTCTCACGGATGGCCTGGTCGCAGGCCAGGATCGACGCATCGCCGCTTAGATTGTCGCAGTCGTGCCTCGCATCGGCGAGCGCAGCACTGGGCGATCCTAGGCACAGATAGATTGCGACGATGCGAACGAGGATTTCATAAAGGAAAGACTGCATTCAAATATCCGTTTATCGGGTACTGAATCGAGGATTGGGCTGGTATGACTCGTCAATCGGCAAGGTTTGGGGGCCAGTTGCAGACATGCATGAGCGCCTGATCCTGAAAAGTGTGCAGCGGTTTTCCGAAAAGATCATGCGCAAACATCAGGCTGAAGCGCGATGCCGACTAGACCTAAGCCACCGCGCTTTAGCGCTACTTGGTTGAGTGTGGCCGGATTTGGTGTTGGTTCAATTGCGGGAATGGTCGCGGTGCCGGTCTTGGCCAGCCCAAGGTCCTGCGACCCGGATAAAGGTAGATGTTTGCCCCGGGGCCAAGTGTAGACATCCTCTCAGAATCCGAAGGCTGGTGATTGCGTGCTCCTCCTGTTCTTAACTTGCTGGATCCGTGCTCGATGCCAGCGCCTGTCGTCTTTGCGACCATCTCCAGTGCCAGATCAAATAGCCGAAGGCGATGAGAGGAGCCGAAACGTAGAGGTACGGAGCGCCAGTCTCGGTATAGCTGAACAGGGCCATGGGATAGCGAAGTGCAAAAATTGGAATGACGTATCCGGTCGCATTGCTGACGGCTTCCAGAACCACGATCTGTGCGGTATTCCAATTCAGCGCAACGGTTGGCGTGAGTCCTAGCGGCATCAAGAAGACGAGCGTCCACCTGCGCCAACCGGTGTGCCGCCTGAAAGCGACGGCAATCGCCGAGGCGGTGAATACGATGACTGCAATCCAACCAACGAGAAACAGGTATTGCAGGGGTCCCTTACCCAACAAGTGAAACGCGTTGAGCTCGCTCAGGGGCACCTGATTGACGGTGAAATACAGTCGGGTGAATCGCTTTGAGGCAGCCTGAGTCTTGACCACCGCGTCCACGACCACCCATTTGCCGGTCAATCCGTATTCCAGCACGATCCGACTGTTGCCGTCTCCAGTTTGAAACTTGTAGGCTCCGGTCGACGAGATCGTTTCGACCGAGATGGGCTCGCTTGCGCCGATCACGTCCGACATCTGACGTAGCGTATCGTCGGAGATTTGGCCCATCATCGGATCGAGCCGATCTCGGACCGCTGCGATGTTTTTCGCGGCCAGCAAGGAAATGGTGGCCTTCGTCAGCGCGATGTCATCGGAAAGTCGGGAGTTCGGCGCGTCGTCAGCCAGGGCCGCCCAGGTCCAAAAAAGCATCATCGACACGGAAGCGATGATGCCGCATATACGTCTCATGCGCCCTACGCACACAACGTCCGTGACTAGAACAGCCGCGAGACGCCGATCGACTTGATTGCCGCCCAATGGAGGTCCCCTGGATCACAAAGTTGCTTACAATTTATCCGAGCATATCGGAGCATCGTCAATCCACCAAGGTTTTGTCCGCTTATCAGCGAACGTGCAGGCCCCTCATGCACGATCGACGTTCAAAATTTGCGCGCGATCGCCCGAGCGAGTAGCCAGCGCCAAGAACTGCTACGCAGTCTTGCCTGGCATCAGCGAGAGCGACGCCGGACGATCCGATCAGTAGAAGTGAAAGAACCGCGAAAAATACCTTGAACAGGTTTGCCCCCGGGCGTTGCCGGCAGAGGAGATCAGCCGGCCCAGCCGAACACAACGTGACCACTTGAGCGGCTACAGGCTGAGGGGACGAGGCGAACAAAGCCTTCGTCGACCTCAGACGTCGCGCGAAGGCGGCTGCGCAGTCGAAGGTCAGAATTGATAGCGGCGAAGCCCGCCATCGACCGGGATGACGGCGCCGGTGATGTAGCGCGCCTTGGGCGAGGCCAGGAAGACGGCAAACGCGGCGAGATCCTCAGGCTCGCCCCAATAGCCGACAGGAATCTCCTCCTCCGCGAATTTCTTGCGATAATCTTCCGGATAGTTACGGCGGATTTGCTCGCTCATGATTCGTCCGGGCGGAATGCAGTTCACGGTAATGCCGTGCTTGCCGACCTCGCGCGATAGTCCTTTCGCCCAGGCGTGTACCGCAGCTTTGGCAGCGAATGCCGCATTTAGGCCTTCTGGCTCGGACTTTCCGGTGATGTTGATGATGCGCCCCCAGCGGCGCTCGATCATTTGCGGCAACAGCGCGTGAGCCACTTTCCGATAACTGGTGAAATTCAGGGCAATGGCCTCGTCCCACGCGGCATCGGGCGCGTCCACCGGCAGCCGCCTGCTGCCGCCAGCATTGTTGACAAGAATATCCACGTGTCCCAGTTCCGCGATCGCGGCGACAGCAAGTTTTTTCGCGGCGTCTTCGCCAACGATATCCAGCAACAACGGAACGACAGCGGTGCCTCCGGCGGCTTGGACCTCCTCCACAAGCTGTGACAGGAGCTCTTGACGCCTTGCGACCGCGACAACGCGTGCTCCCTCGAGCGCCAGGCCTTTGGCGATGGCGCGGCCGATACCGATGCTGGCTCCGGTCACCACGGCAGTTCTGGATTTAAGCTCGAGATCCATGTCGGCCCCCTCCCCTCAAACGCACCCAGCTCAACAGCCGTCGGTACACTTGTCGAGCTGCGCCAATTCAACCACACGCCATGTCGTAAGAGCAATGAACTAAAGACGCAGGAGAAGCCGCAAAACAGCGCTGCCATCGCTTGCAACAGGCGTGGCTGACATCACACCAGCGCTACTCACGCCGCCACCCCAAAGCGCTGAGAGGAAATCTTCCGATCGGTGAGCGCATTACCGCTGGTGACCCGCAACGCAAGTCCCACTGCCCGATTGCTGTGCCGCAGTACGGCTTCGGCCGGATGTGTTAGGCTGCCGCCTTCAGGCTGGGAAGGCCGCATGCAGCGACGACGGTTCATTGCTCTGCTTGGGTGCGCGGCCGCTTGGCTAGGCGTCGCACGTGCCGAGGAGCCGAGAAAAATTGGCTTTCTTTGTCTCGGCAATCCTGATCCGACCCCTTTTCTGAAGGCGTTGACGGCAGGTCTTCACGATCTCGGCTATCTCGAAGGCAAGGACATCCGGCTTGAAGTTCGCTCTGCAGCAGGCAGCGCCGCGAAGCTCGCGTCCTTGGCTGCTGATCTGGTTACGTCAAAGGTAGCAATCATTGTGGCGTTCCAAACGCCGGCGGCGACAGCGGCCAAGGCGGCTACAGGAGATATCCCGATTGTCATGTACGTCGCCGATCCGGTCCGGCAGGGGTTTGCAAAAAGCATCTCGAAGCCGGGCGGCAACCTCACGGGCGTCGATCCGCTAGCCGAAATCTTGCAAAAGAACCTCGAACTCATGCGCGAAATTTTTCCTGCCATTCAACGGGTGGCGGTCTTGGCCAACGCCAGCGATCCATTTCACGAGCCTTTCCTCGAACAAACTGGGGCCGCCGCCGACGCGCTCAAGATAGCGATCAAGCCGGTTATGGTCCACTCCGCTGACGAGCTGGATGGCGTGTTTGCGGATATTGCGAAATGGCGTGCCGAGGCGGTGCTCGTTCAGCCCAGTCTCACGCAAAAACGCATTGCGGATTTGGCGCTGGAACATCACATGCCCGCGATTGGCGCGCCGGCATTTGTTGAGCTTGGAGCGCTGGCTTCCTACACGGCAGATCCGGAGGCGCTGTACCGGCGCTGCGCAGACTTCGTCGATAAGATTCTCAAGGGCGCAAAGCCAGCCGATTTGCCGATCGAACTCCCGACGAAGTTCTGGTTAGCCGTCAATCTCAAGACTGCGCGGACCCTTGGCATTAAGATGCCGCAGACGATCCTGGCGCGTGCAGACCAGGTGATCGAATAGGCCACAGTTTGCTGCATCTGCTCACGGCAGTTGTTGGCCCGGAGCGTAGATATTGGCGTGTGCGCCTTCACCGCCGCTTCTAAAGGTAAACCGGACATAGTTCGGACTGGCCCCGGATTCCGAGTCTGACCTACAACCGACATCCCTCGATCAATCTTCTTGGCCTGAAAGTGTTTTGCAGAGAACCACATTGATATGGCCTTCGGGCCAGTCTTTGAATTCGGCCATGCGCTTGAAGCCAGCCTTTTCATACATTCCCGGCGCTTGGAAGTCATAGCTCGCCACCCAAATCCGACGAACGCCTCGATTGTATGCCTCTGTGACGAAAGCATTTAGTAATGCGCGCGCGTACCCGCGCCCTCGATATGATTTATCGACCCACATCTGTTTCAGTTCCGAAGTGCTTGCCCACGTATTGCCAGCAGCGACGCCGATCATCCGTCCCAACTCGTCGCGGATTACAAAGCCCAAGCCTTGGCCATCGTGGCATCCTGTTACCTGACTATTGTGCTCGTACAGATGGTCTTCAATTGCGTCGATCTCATTTGGAGAGAGCGCGTGCTGGGGTTCTATTTGAAGTTTCATATCGCCCGCCTAAGGTCCGGATAGTATCCGCCGTAGTCAGCGGCATCCTCACCGAACACGAGCGGCCGAGCAATGTCGCGTTCTGGCCCATCGCGACGCAATCCGACGGTCGCCCTTATGTTTGCCATGAGGGGTAGACCGGACCTCATCGACATTGGGTCAAACCGACGCGATTGACCCTGAAACGAACATTCGCCAGCCCCGTCTCCTCGTAAGGTCTGCGTCGTAGTCTCCCGTTCGGGGAGCACGATGCCGAATTGGCTTGCAAGAGACATCGCGCGTGACTTTCCAATGCAGAATTGGATGGTCGTAGCGCTCGCGATAATTGCGATCTGGCTTGTCTATAAATTGTGGTCGCTCCGGTAAATTCGTCTCGCCGGGAGGATCGAATGGCAATGCGAACCCTGTCGTTGGCCGTTGTCCTTCTGCTTTGTGCTGTGAGCTCGGCGTTCCCCAAGGGCAGTCGCGTTATCAAGGATGATCCTTGGAACCCCCACCACATAGACGATTTACCGGTGGAGGTTCGCAAATACATCGCTGAAATTTGCCAAGGACCACCGAGCGCGCAGCGCGATTTTGCAACCTAC
>Ga0070734_10005589_pt1 | contig 11001 bp, 7 predicted proteins | sample Coa_R1_8_FD_66444 | JGI IMG/M metagenome (GOLD analysis project Ga0070734, IMG submission 66444) | Surface soil microbial communities from Centralia Pennsylvania, which are recovering from an underground coalmine fire - Coalmine... | ecosystem: Environmental > Terrestrial > Soil > Unclassified ... | reverse complement strand
GCGCGCGAGGCGGCTTCGCGGAATTTTGCGGCGAAGAGAGACGTTGAGCCGAGTTGCTGCAGGACGAGTTGCTGAAATTCGGTTGGGTCGGGGAGAAGCTGCTCTGAAGGGATTTCTTCGTCGCTTTCGGGGATACGAAGGACGAAGCCGTCGTCGGACCACATCGATTCGACTTCGAGACCGCGCTCGGAACGGAGCTTGGCGCTGACAGCCATGCACCACGGAGCGTGGACACGGCTGCCGAACGGCGTGAGTACGCAGATGCGGCGGTCGCCGAGTTCGTCGCGACAGGTTTCGATGACGATGTCCTGGTCGTTGGGAACGCGCGCGGTAGCGACGGCCTGGTCTTCGAGATAGCGAAGGAGATTTTCGGCGGCGTTCGTGTCGAGGCTGTGATTTGTGACGAGCGTGCTGAACGCGACGGGGCGCGGCTGGGCGAGAAGTTCGCGCGTCATGGCGCCGATTTTGCGGCCGAGTTCGGCGGGGCGGCCGGCGGTGTCGCCGTGCCAAAAAGGCATTTTGCCGGGCTCGCCGGGAGCGGGAGAAACGAGGACGCGATCGTGGGAGATTTCGTCGATGCGCCACGTGGTCGCGCCGAGGATGATGGTGTCGCCGGTGCGCGATTCGAATACCATTTCTTCATCGAGCTCGCCGACGCGGGCGCCTTTTGTGGCGCCGGAGAGGAAGACGCCGTAAAGGCCGCGGTCGGGAATGGTGCCGCCGTTGATGACGGCGACGCGGCGTGAGCTTTGGCGCGGCGTGAGGCGATTCGAAACGCGGTCCCAAGTAATGCGTGGGCGGAGTTCGGCGAATTCGTCGCTGGGGTAACGGCCGGCAAGCATGTCAAGGACGGATTCGAACACAGAACGCGTGAGATTGGCGTAGGGTGCGGCGGAGCGGACGAGTTGAAAGAGGTCGTCAACGTACCATTCGTCGAAGGAAATGATGGCGACGATTTGTTGGGCGAGGACGTCGAGAGGGTTGCGTGGATAGTGGACGCTTTCGACCTGGCCTTGATACATCGCTTGGGTGATGGCGGCGCAGGCGACGAGGTCGGCGCGATATTTCGGATAGATGAGGGCGTCGCTGACAGCGCCGACGTGATGGCTGGCGCGGCCGACGCGCTGCATGCCGCTGGCGACGGATGGCGGCGATTCGATCTGAATGACGAGATCGATGGCGCCCATGTCGATGCCGAGTTCGAGCGAAGATGTGGCGACGAGACCGCGGAGTGTGCCGAGTTTGAGGCGGTCTTCGATTTCCTTGCGCTGCGCGACGGCGACGCTGCCGTGGTGTGCGCGGACCAGCGTTTCCTGCGCAAGATCGTTGATGGCGCCGGAGATGCGTTCGGCGAGGCGGCGATTATTGACGAAGATGAGAGTGGAGCGATGGGCACGGATCTGTTGGAGGAGTTGCGGATGGATGGCGCTCCAGATGGATGGGCGAACGGGGCCTTGAGAGGCGGGGCCGCTAGGGAGCGGATCGATGTCGTCGAGGCGAGCCATGTCTTCGACGGGGACTTCGACCCGGAGGTCGAGGCGTTTGAGTTCGCCGGCGTCGATGATGGTGATGGGGCGGTAAACGGGAGCGTAGAAGGAGGATTCGAATTCGGCGAGGGGTTGGTCAGGAGTGGGAGTGGTGGGCTCGGAGTCGGCGTAGAGGCGGGTTGCAGGTTGTTGGGATTGTGGCGCTCGGTCAGAAAGCAGATTCCGGCCTTCGGCTGGAATGACGGCGGGTGGTACCTCGCGTGTTGCGGGGACTTCGGCGCCGCCGAGGAAGCGGGCGACTTCTTCGAGTGGGCGCTGGGTGGCCGAGAGGCCGATGCGTTGGATGCGGCGGCCGGTGAGTTTTTCGAGGCGTTCGAGTGTGAGAGAGAGATGGGAGCCGCGCTTGGTGGGGACGAGAGCGTGGATTTCGTCGAGGATGACGGTGTCGACGGAACGCAGCAGTTCGCGGGGCTGCGACGTCAATAACAGGTAGAGAGATTCGGGCGTGGTGATGAGAATGTCGGACGGGTGACGCAGGAAGCGGGCGCGTTCGGACTGAGGAGTGTCACCGGTTCGAATTGCGACGGTCGGTTCCTGATAGGCGTGGCCGAGGCGTTGGGCAGCCTGCGCGATACCGACGAGAGGGGCGCGGAGGTTGCGCTCGACGTCAACGGCGAGGGCTTTGATTGGGGAGATATAGATTACGCGGCAACGGAATTCTTCGGGCGCCTTGTCGGTCGAAAACATGAGGCGGTTGATGCACCACAAAAACGCGGCGAGAGTCTTGCCGGAGCCGGTGGGGGCGAAGATCAGAGATGAATCTCCGCGTGCGATGGCGGGCCATCCGAGGATTTGTGGGCGAGTCGGGCCGGTGAAGACGGCGGAGAACCAATCGCGGACGGCGGGATGAAAAAGGGCGAGCGCGTTCGCCGGCGAAAGTTCCGGCTGAGTCGGCGGTGCGGATTCAGGGGCCGGGGAACCGGCCGATTCCTTTTTGAGGTTGCGTTTGGGCACGTTCGGATCGATTCGTGGGTGCTCTTTCTTAGATGCGGCCGGCGTTGAATTTATTCGATTTCAGAAATTTCGAAACATTTTGTTTGTTCGACGATCGGGCGATTTAGAAGCTTCGGACTTTGCGAAATCATCCAAGTTACCGCCAGCCCACATAGTAAGGATTTCCCGGTTTTTTTGGAGCACGTCGAAGTCGGTCTCGCGTATTCGCTTTAGCTTCGCCTATAATTGTTGTCATGGAAATTGCGGCCAAACTCGAGATTCTAGCTGACGCGGCGAAGTATGACGCCTCGTGCGCGAGCAGCGGAGCAATTCGAAAAACCGCGCCGGGTGGCATCGGGAATTCGACCGGTATGGGAATTTGCCACAGCTACACGCCCGATGGAAGGTGCGTGTCGCTGCTGAAAATTTTGCTGACGAATTATTGCGTATATGACTGCAAGTTTTGCGTCAATCGGATTTCGAGCGATACGCGGCGGGCACGATTTACGCCGGACGAAATAATTTCGCTGACGCTGGATTTCTATCGCCGGAACTACATTGAAGGGTTGTTCTTGAGTTCGGGAATCATTCAAAGCCCGGACTACACGATGGAGCAGTTAGTTGCGGTGGCGCGCAGGCTGCGGACGGAACATCGGTTCAATGGGTACATTCATTTGAAGGCGATTCCCGGCGCGTCACGAGAGATTCTGCACGAAGCGGGATCTTGGGCGGATAGATTGAGCGCGAATATCGAACTGCCGACACAGGATGATTTGACGAAGCTCGCGCCGGAGAAGCAACTGGTGACGATCCGAAGAACGATGGGCGGGATCACTGCGGACGCCGAGCGCGCGAAGGAAGAGACGCGAGCGGCGGCAAAGATTGTGTCGCGGCCAGGCGGGTCTGGGCCGAAGCAAGTTTCGACGAAGCGATCGAAGTTTGCGCCGGCGGGGCAGAGCACGCAAATGGTTGTCGGTGCAACGGAGACGAATGACGCGACGATTTTGAATCTAGCGTCGGACTTGTATGGAACGCATGGGTTGCGAAGGATTTACTACTCGGCGTTCAGTCCGTTTCCGAAAGCGGACTCGCGGCTGCCGATTCAGGCGCCGCCTCTAGTGCGGGAGCATCGGCTGTATGAGGCGGACTGGCTGATGCGGTACTACGGATTTTCGGCGGGTGAACTAACGACGACGGAGCAGCCGAATCTGGATTTGCGGCTTGATCCGAAACTGAATTGGGCGCTCCGAAACCGGGAGAAATTTCCGATCGATATTAATCGAGCGACACGAGAGGAGTTGTTGCGAATTCCGGGAATTGGGTACCGGACGGTGTCGAGGATTTTGTCGATTCGGAGGTATCACCGGATGCGGCTGGAGGATTTGAAGAAGCTGCGCGTGTTTTTGCGGAGGGCGAAGGCGTTTGTGACGACGGAAGATTATTCGCCAGTGGTGGGCGCGTTGGATTCGGTGGGACTGAGGATGGGATTCGTGGAGGCGCCGGTCCAAATGGGGTTGTTTGAGGCGCAGGTGGCGGCCGTGGATGGAGAGCTGTAGGCAGTCGTTGAGGGACCGGGGGCAGGAACATGGAAATTCGATTCAATGGATCGTTTGAGGATTGGCAGGAGAATGCGCGGGAGTTGTTGACGAGAAGTGTTGCGCCGCGAGATGTGGTTTGGGTCGAGGAGTCGGGGCAACAGCCGTTGTTTGGCGCCATCGCGGAGTCTCGGGGTCCTTTGCCTCACGTCGGAAGTGGAACAGGCGCGGCAAGCTTTAAAGTGCCGAAGCGGTTTGTAGAGTTAGCGAAAAATGTGGCTGCTTTTCGCGATACGAAGAAGTGGGGACTGCTGTATTCCGTGTTGTGGCGAATTGCGCACGAAAATCATCACTTGCTGAAGGTTGAGACGGATGACGAGGTCATACAGTTGTTGCGCATGGAGGATGCGGTTTCGCGCGACGTGCATCATGTGCACGCGTTTGTGCGATTCAAAAAGGTAGTCGATGCAGAGGGGGAACGCTACGTCGCCTGGTACAAACCGGATCATAAGTCGATAAGGTTGGCTGCGCCATTTTTCGCGAAGCGGTTTGCGGGGATGCGCTGGTCGATTCTGACGCCGGATGGGTCGGCACATTGGGATGGCAAAGGGTTACGATTTTCCGCGGGCGTGGATGCGCCGCCGGCGAACGAGGATGATCTCGAGGAGTTATGGAGTCGGTATTATGCAACTACTTTTAATCCGGCGCGGACGAATTTACGGATGATGCGGTCGGAGATGCCGCAGCGATTCTGGAACACCATGCCGGAACTGGCGAATCTGGGGCAGGTCTTGGCGAAGGCGCCGGGGCGCGTAGAAGAGATGATCGGCATGCAGAAGAAAACTCCGGGGGCGGGGGCTTTTGTGCCGCCAAGCGCCGATCTGAACCAATTGCGCGGAGCAGTGAAGGGATGCGAAGGATGCGAGCTGTACAAACATGCGACCCAGCCGGTCTTTGGCGAAGGGCCTGCGAGGGCCCGCGTCGTGTTGATCGGCGAACAGCCGGGTGACTCGGAGGATCGCGCGGGGCGGCCGTTCGTCGGGCCGGCGGGAGAGGTCTTGAATCGCGTGCTGGCAGAAGCGGGTATCAAGCGAACGGAGGTCTATCTGACGAACGCGGTGAAGCATTTTGCATTTGAAGAGCGCGGGAAGCGGCGCATTCACCGAACGCCGCGGCTGAGCGAAGTCACCGCATGTAAGCCTTGGATAGAGGCGGAACTCGAGCAGGTGGGACCAGAGATTGTGGTTTGCCTCGGCGCTACGGCGGCGAAGGCCGTGTTCGGGGCGCAGTTTCGATTGACGGAGCAGCGGGGGAAATTCTTGGAGAGCAAGTTTGCCGGCAAGACGCTCGCGACGTATCATCCGTCAGCGGTTTTGAGAGCGGATTCACAGGCCGGGCAGGACGAGCTCTATCGAATTTTGGTTGCAGACTTAAAAACAGTTGCTGCGGAGACTGCAAACTCTCAGAGCGCGACGCGCGTTGTGAGTGCTGTAGCTTCGAGTCGAAAGTCACTCTTCACTTAGACATCATCGCCGTAAAAAGCAGAACACTCGGACGCATTGAACTGTTGCAGCTTTGAAACAATTCAACTGCTGTGGATATGCAGAATGGTCAACTTGACACAGCATCGAACGGCGGTTAACTTTTGTCACCAATGTTTTTCGGCGACTCCACGAAGATCGCCTGCCTGTTTATTGTGTCGGGGGATGTTGAAATAAGGGGCTGTGGGCTGCGACCACCCTAGGATCGCGGCAGAGGGGCGTCTGAGATGTGTAAAAAATCTTTCCTTATCATCATTCTGGGTGTCTTTGCGCTTCTGATCGCGCCGGCGACATACGGGCAAGCGGTCGGAAGCTTCACGGGCACAGTCACGGATAAGTCGGGCAGTTCGATATCGGGCGCGACGGTACGCGCGATTTCGGAAGCAACCGGCATATCGCGCGAAGTGAAGACCGATGAAGTCGGACACTACCTCATTCCGCTGCTGCCCCCGGCGAACTACACGGTGCACGTGGAGTTTGCCGGATTTCAGACGACCGAGCAGCGAGAAGTAAAGCTGCAGGTCGATGAGGCTCGCACACTGGACTTTTCGCTGGCGCCTGCCGCGGTGTCTTCGCAGATCGAAGTCGAAGCGGCGGCGGTGGCGGTGGAGACGACGAATCCATCCCTGGGACAGGTCATCACAGGGCAGCAGGTTGCGCAGCTGCCATTGAATGGACGTGATTTCGTGCAGCTGGCGTCGCTGACCCCCGGCACCGTGCAAGAGACGAATCCGAACAGTTTTTTCACGAGCGGCGCGGATAGCGAAGTTGCGGCGCGCGGGTCCTTCTCGCTGTCGGTCGGCGGTTCGCGGCCAAACGCGACGGATTGGCTCTTGGATGGCGTGGATAACAATGAGTTGACGTCTGGGGGCATCGGAATTTTCTCAGGAATCGACTCCATTCAAGAATTCAAGGTGCTGACCTACAACTACTCCGCGGAGTATGGTACGCGCGCCGGACCAACCGTATTGGTGACGACGAAGTCGGGTGCGAATGATTTCCACGGCTCGTTGTTTGAGTTTTTGCGCAACACATCATTGGACGCGAAGAGTTTTTTTGCGACTTCGTCCGAGAAGTTCAACCTGAACCAGTACGGTGGCTCGCTCGGCGGACCGATCCGGAAGAACAAGACATTTTTCTTCATCGACGGAGAGGAAAAATCACAACGACATGGCCAGACGGTGACTGGACTTGTTCCGTCGGAAGCGATGCGGACGGGTGATTTCACGTCCGATGCATTCGGGAATCCCATATCGGGCCTGACGATCGTCAATCCCAACGTGATTGGCGCTTCGACGAATCCGGCGGTGACTCCGAACGTTTACTTCCAATGCGATGGGGCGGGAAACCCGCTGCCGGTGGCGGCGAACGGAAGTCAGGCAGCGGGCACACCCTGCAACAAGATTCCGGCGGGATTGTTCAGCTCGGTTGGCCAGGCATTGATCAATTTGTATCCGGCTCCGAACGCGAGCAACGCGGCGGCTGGTTACAACTTCGTGAACTCGCCCGTTCGAAAACTGGACGAGACGAAGTTTGATATCCGGTTGGATCACAACTTCTCGAGCGCAGATACTGCCTTCGCGCGGTTCAGCTACGACCAGGCGGTTTCTTACGTACCGGGCGGCGGTGGAATCGGATCGTTTGCGGAAGCGAGCGCGTTTGGCAGCAACCAGGGGATTCAGAATCACTCGCGGCAAATCGCCATCGGTGAGACGCATGTGTTCTCGCCAACCACGGTGAATCAGGCGACGTTTGGCTACAACCGAATTTTCGACTACATCACCTCACAAGGCACTGGCACTTGCGCTTCAGCGGCGATCGGAATTCCGGGCGCGAACTTGGGGTGCGCGGGCGGAGCCATCGGAGCGGGAGAAAAATGTACGGCAGGAGCGTACAGTTGCGGGCTCACTTCTGTGCTAATGGTTGGCGGCTATTGGTCGCTCGGCGATCGCGGCTACACGCCGTTCCAAGGTGGCACGAACGTCTTCTCGTTCAAGGACTCGCTCGATTTGATTCGTGGCAAGCACGACTTCAAGGTCGGAATCGATATTCGTGCCAACCAGATGAACGTAGGCGCCGAGGCATTTCAGGATGGATTCTGGATTCCCGGCGTTGCGGGTAATTTCAGCGGGTTGACAACGGGAACCGTGAGCATTCCCGGCAATCCCGAAGCAGATGTGCTGATGGGCTTGCTGGGTTTGTCAGAGCACGATCAAACGTTTAATGGTCCGGTCACGGGTCGGCGATGGAAGATTTATCGGCCGTTTGTGGAAGACGATTGGCGCATCACGAAGGACCTAACACTGAATCTTGGCATCGCGTGGGATTTGACAACGCCAATCAGCGAAGCGGATGGGCGAATGGCGGATTATCTACCGGACACGAACCAGCTTCTAATCGCGGGCCAGAACGGCGTCAGTTCATCGGCCGGCGTCAAGATGAACAAGACGGCGTTCGAGCCAAGAATAGGATTGGCGTGGAAAGTTTTGGGCAGCGAAAAGACAGCGCTTCGTGCGGGCTACGCGGTCTATCACGACTCTGCATGGAGCATGGGCGCGCAGGGCTTGTGGCAGAACCCGCCGTTTTTTGCGGAGTCGGATGGATTCGGCGCCGCAGGATGCGCGTTTGCAACGTCGTACTGCGCGACGGTTCTCGGACAAACGCCTAGCGGCATCAAGATGTCGGATGGATTTCCAATCTTCACGGCGCCCCCGACTTTGTCGACGTTCACCGGAACGCTGTTTACTCAGCCGACCGATTTCCACCTCGGAATGGTGCAGCAGTTCAACGTCAACGTAGAGCGGCAGTTGCCGGCCAATGTCGTCCTGACGGCGGGTTATGCGGGATCGCGTGGGCGGCACATTCTCGTCGCGGGCAACAACCTGAACACTTTCGGCCCGACTGCGTGCGGGACGAATACAATCGGTTGCAATCCAGACGGGACGCCGTACGTTCCGCCCTATGCGGCGGCAAATGCGATGTTGCTTTTCGGCGACGTTGGCCGCACGCAATACGATTCATTCCAGCTGAAGCTCGAAACCAAGACGCCCAAGCACGGGTTGTATGGGCTGGTCAGTTACACCTACTCGAAGACCTATGACAACGGTTTGAGCGATGGCCTTGGGTCCTTAACCAGCGCGCCCTACTTCCCATTGCCGAACTGGCAGAATCTCGATTGGGGATTGTCGCAGATCGACCTGGCGAACAACTTCACGGCGAGCATCCTGTATGACTTGCCGTTCGGCCGAGGCAAGAGATTCGGCAACGACTGGAGCAACGTCACGAATACGCTGCTGGGGAATTGGCAGCTAACGTTGATTCAAAAGATTACGTCTGGATTCGCGGTTCCCCTCATCGATAGCAATAATCAGTCGGGTGTTTTCTTCAACAACGGCGGCAACGGAAACAACTTCAACCGGCCGGATCAGATCTCGGGTTGCGATCCATATGCGGCGAGCCACAGTACGCTGCAGTACATCAATCCGTCCTGCTTTGTGGCGCCTCCGTCGGGACAACTCGGGAATGCGAATCGTGTTCCCGTGACCGGGCCGGGTTTCGTCAACACGGACTTCTCGATCATCAAGCAGTTCGCATTGCCGCGCGAAGGCATGGGGCTGAATTTCCGCGCGGAATTCTTCAACCTGTTTAATCATCCACAGTTCGGGTTCCCGGTTGCAGACATCTCAGCGCCAGGATTTGGCTCGGTGAATTCGACGGTAAATAACCCGCGCTTGGTTCAGTTTGGATTGAAACTGACGTTCTAACGAACCAAACGACAATTTGCCCGTTCGAATCGGCTCGCGATGCGGTATGTCGCGGGCCGATTTTTTTATTGCGCAAGCTGGGAGAGGGCGCGTTCGATTTGCGGGTCGCCAGGGTGCTGCTGAAGAAGATCGGTGAGTACCCGGCGAGCGGCGGCGTTGTTACCTTCGATTGCGTAGAGTCGCGCGAGATTGAAGTATGACTGTTGAAACGACGGCGCGACCCGAATCGCTTCTTTGAAGCTGGCCTCGGCGTCGATGGGCTGATTTTTGCGCAGATAGAGGACGCCGATATTGTTTAGCGCTTCGGGATAGGCAGGTTTTTCGGTGACAGCTTTCTGCAGATATTCGTACGCGCGGTTGGCGTCGTCAGTCTGTGCGTAGACCATACCCAGCGCGTAGTTCGCTTCTGCGCTATCCGGTTGAAGCTGAAGCGCATGTTGGAGGGTTGTCTTCGCGTCGTCCCAGCGCCGGGCCTGCCTATAGGCGTTTCCGAGATTTTCGAGCGCGATGAAGTGATCGGGATCAATCTGCAGCGCCTGCTGGAACTGCTGAATCGCTTCGTCGGTATGGCCTTCACGCGCCGATAGGAGGCCGAGGTTATTCCACGCGTTGGGAAGCGTGCCGGGATAACGCTGAGGAAGTTTGATCACGCGTTCGAACGTCGCGCGAGCTTCGGCGGGTTTGTTTTGTTGCAGATGGATGCTGCCTATACCATAAAGCGCCTCAGAGTTTTCGGGATCGTCGCGGAGGGCGAGCTGAAGAAAGTGCTCGGCTTCCGTCATGTAGCCGCGTTCGAAGAAAATAGAGCCGTAGGAAAGATAGTTGCGGCTGAATTCCGTTGTGGTGGCAACGCCGGCGAAGGGAAGGCCCTTCTGCATGCGAGCCTCGGCCGTTATGGGGATGCTGTGAGCATCTTCGATGACACTGTCGGGGTCGACTGGGCCTTGATAGAGTTTGACGATCAAGCCGCGTTCATCGATGAGGAACGAAGTCGGTAGAGTCAGGTCGCGGTGTCGGTCGTAGAGGGAGCGGTAGAGGATGTTGTAGATAGCAATCAGATCGGCGTCGTACGCGATGACTGGAAAAGAAAAATGACTGCTGGCCGTGGGTGACGCGGTTGATTGGTTCGGCGGCGGTTCGTCGGCGTCGATCGCGACGAGTTGTATGCCGTGAGCTTGCCATTTTGAAGAGGCGGAATTCAGCTCGCCAAGATTTTTTTCGGAAGCTTTCGTCGAGGCCCAGAAATATAGAAGGGCTGGTTTCCCCTGAAGCGCCGCAAGGCTTTGAGGCTTGGCGTTTTGGTCTTGAGCGGAGAAAGCGGGTGCTTCGACGGGAGCAAGGAGCCATGTGCTGAAGGACGTTGGGGTTACGTTTGTCGCGATCGGCTCGGAAGACGAAGTGATCGTCGGATTCGCAGCAGCTTTGAAAGGCTCCAGTCGAGGCGTAGTTTCGTTCTCTTCCATCCAGACTCGATGATTCACGGGGAGATCACGGAGCGTTTGCGTCGTGCCGCTGGGCCATTGAATTGTTGCTATGACGGTTTGGCCGGTTTGTCCTAGCCCGAAGAACAGTTCCTTGCTGTGTTGAGCGAGAAATCCGGATCCAGCCTGCAGGACGCGAGTGATCTGCATCGCGCCGGTATCGACGACAACTCGAGCACCGATCGCGTCGCGGTTGCTCT
>Ga0070734_10005588_pt1 | contig 11004 bp, 11 predicted proteins | sample Coa_R1_8_FD_66444 | JGI IMG/M metagenome (GOLD analysis project Ga0070734, IMG submission 66444) | Surface soil microbial communities from Centralia Pennsylvania, which are recovering from an underground coalmine fire - Coalmine... | ecosystem: Environmental > Terrestrial > Soil > Unclassified ... | reverse complement strand
GAGTGGCGGGCAGCCCAACGACGATGAGAACCGCGTAGTCCTGCTTGCGGCAGCCGTTCACGACGGGCATGGCCGCCCCTGGATTCACCGGAAAACCCGTGGTCCGAACGTTCGCGGGCGAGCACGAGTTGTTAGCCGTCTCCGGCGTATAGCGTGCGGAGCGGCATCCGAGATGTGTGACATCGTAGAGGGTGGCGCCGTCGGCGAGTTCCCACCGCTGATTGCCGTCCTTATCCTTAGGCTGAATTGTCAGCACGGTCGTCACATCGCGGTCGCCCGTAACGAGGTATTTCCCAGGAGGCAGCGGAAAGGTCGGCTTCTCCATGATCAAGCCGTGTTCCTCCAGCCACCAGTCCTTAGCGTCGAATTTCCACTGTGACGGCGCCACGCCGCCGGCCGCCTTCAATTGGGGGTAGTGGTCCAGTTTGCAAGCGCGCGGGCCCGGATCCTGGTTCCAGAAGCCCCATAATTGCGCGCCGTTGCCAGAGGTGGCCCCGGGGTCTCCCAGCGCTGCGATGAACTGCGGCTCGATGCGCGTGAACTTCGAGAAGTCTGCGCCGGACGCGTGAACGGGCTGCAGGCCGGCTGCCAGCATGAGGGATCCCACGGACAGGAGCCAGCGGCTCACTGACGTCACGAGGTAGCGGATATTCATGTGATTGCCCCGATTGGACGACCTGATGACATGCTACACCAACGCGCGCCTCGGAGCTGGCCTCCTCGCACGGTCCGACTCTGGTGCACCGATGAACAAGAGAAGTTCGCGCGGCCCGGTCAAGAGGGTGCTCGAACGCTGAAAGCACTAGACTTGAATGCACCACCGTGTGTCTCGATCCATTCCCTTAGGGGCTTGGATGTGAGTGCTCACTTTGGAGAAGACGCGAATAGCAGCTTCGGGACTGCGCTAGGCGATGGAGGTATCGTTATCTCTTCAGCCTCGTCCTTGTTCAAAGGGGCGAGAACTGGGGTCGTCGCTGTCTGGTGGTAGACCCTTCCATCGAATGTAAATTCGACCTCGTTGGCGGACAGCTCTCCGAGGCGATATGCCCTAGCGGCCAAATTGCGCCATCCGTTGGAAGTGGCGGCCAATACGTGGAGAGGAGGAGGCACCCCCCGAAAATGGCTAATGACGGCATAGGAATGCCCCTCAGGTATCAGGACTAACATGCTTCTCCACCAGTCTGGACCAGTCAAATAAACAACTACTTCCTGCTTCCCGTCACCGTTGAGATCGACGAAGGAATGAAAGTACCCGATGTTCGGAAGCAACTCTGCCTCGCGAAAATGGACACCCATCAAGTAGACTTCAAGCGCTTTCTGCAGGGCTTCGTCTTCGGGAAGAAGCGGAGCTTCAGAAGAGGACTGTTCTCCCGGCGGGAATAGTGCCTTCCCTTGTACCGCGCTTACTTGCGGACGACTTCCGAAGGTTTTGGTAGCGGGAAATTCAAATGTCTGGTTCGGTATCAGAACACGACCAGGTTCTTCTTTTTCCAAAACCGGGGCATCGTTTATGTTCCATGGATATTTACTGCCGTCAAAGCGAAGCTCCGCTTCGAAACCTGGCGAGGGAATGCCTCCGCCTTGGGCCCGGAATGTCAGACTATGCCAACCGTGCGAGGTCCTGTTCAGGACCCGAATCGGGGGACGTGTGATGGGGGAATCCGTAACCACTCTGTACGAGTCTCCGTCGGGCGTGAAGACGATGAGAGGACAGCCACCAGTGCCGCACTCGCGCACGAGATAAACGATTACCTCGTCCTTGCCGTCGCCGTTTAGATCATAGAACACATCGAAATATCGAAGCTCTTCTGGATGCTGGACAGTGTATCGGCCGCCCTCATATTTCTGGAGGAATGCCCGCAGAACCTCTTCACGGTTCGTCAGGTCCGCACTCGGCCGCTCCTGGGCCTGGCCTCGACAAATGCCAATCGGCATCGCCATAAAGACCATCAGAAAAAGACTGATGTCACAGAAACGTATCATGCAACAAAGAGCTTCCGAAATCGTCCCGTGGGCACGGACGGACCAATCATACCGCGACTACTGTGTCTGAAAAACGCGCTAACCGCTGAAGTGGAATCTGTCGGCACTGTCCAGGTCGGGTTGTAGTAAGTTGGTCGGCGGCGAAGCCATACGCTCGTTATCTAGCATTAACGGACTCTATTTCTGCTCGTCCGAATCGCTCCAACAGTGCTCGCCTAATCGCCCTTCGGCGATACAGATTCTGCGTTCGTCGGTGCCGATGCAGAGCGCTCGCGCCATTGTCACTTCAACACTCCCAAGGGCTGAAGAAGCCAAAGGGATGCGATAACACCTAACGCAATCTTTAAAGCATCGTCCTTCGTCCAAGATCTGTTCCTACAGACCCATCTTGTGATCAATGTAACAACGGTCCATATCGCCGATGAAAGTGCCGTGATCCAAGACAACAGAAAAAGATCGGTGATACCGTGCGTTACATTCCAGCTGTCAGAAAACATCGTAAAGAGGGGAAAAACAATACTGTAAGGCACCGAAAGCCACCACCAGATCTTCACAGGAACCCCGCTTGGCACAAGACGTCACTTACAGCTTGAGCCCGGATGGAACAAATAGTTTTCACTTTTTATCACCGATCCAGCCTTCAAGTCCGATAAAAACTGCGTGGCAGCCGATACAGCCGCCGAAAGTTGTTCACGTTCAGTTTTATCCTACTGGCGTCGTTGTGCGCTCGTTCGCCGTCGATGGTGGCCACGAAAAGATTCGTGCCGAACGGATCTATGGGCAGCCTGGTCGAGTTTTTGCCGATCACTATAACAGGTCTGTCCCTGTCATAGATCGGCATCTGTTCTATCGCATACCCTCGGATGCACAAGGCCAGGAATCATTCAATCATTTGATCGATGCCGATGGTGAGATTCTTCGGCTGGTGGCCTGAATCGAATGCCACCAAATGAGGCGTACTCAGAAGAGAGGAGCGAGCTAGTGAAGATGCTGGTTGCGGCCGTTAATTCACATTATCGGTAGCGACTTCATGGTCTTTAAACTTCTTAAGAAGCGCCTCGCCTAATCCCCCTTCGGCGATACAGATTCTGAGTTCGTCGGTGCTGATGCAGAGCGCGCGCGCCATTGTTTCGGCGAAGCTCTCTGAGGCGCGTTGCTCGAAACCGTAGTCACGGAGATGGGTTCTGGCTACTTCGAACCACAGTCCAATTGGCCCATGCGCATCCAACTCCTCCTTGAGTTCAGTGACGGGCTGAGTGCCCTGCTGCGCCGCCAGACAGAGTAGCTCGTCGCGGACCCGGCCCATTGCGCCCCAGCCTGTCTCGCTCTGAACGTCGGGAGCAAGTGCTTTCTCGAGGTTCCGCAGCCGGCGGTTGATGGTTCTCATGGCTGGCGATCAAGGCACCGAGATCAGGAACGTCGTGGGCCGCAGATCTTGGCGCCTTCCCTGCGCAGGAAGCTCTCCGTCTCGTTCGCATTCAGGCCATTCGGAATGTCGCATAGATGAACCATTACCCAGCCGGAGGCCGGGAGAAAACCTTGCTGATCGAGAATCAGAATGCAGGTGTTCTCAGGAAGAGCCAGTTTATTTGCTGCCGCGCACACTATGGCCATAATCCGATTTCGGACTTGCGACACCCCAAACCGCTCCTCCAGTTTGCCAAGCCGCCGATCGATGCTTCTCATCGGCTTTACGCTAGTTTCGCCGCGCTCTCCAATTCTGCAACACGGGCCTCGATATCTTCGAGCTCGATCGCCTTGGCCGCATGCGTCAGAATACTTTCGGCCGCCCTAACGCGCGTCGAGGCGGGCGTTCCGGCGTCGACCATGACCTTGAGCAAAGTTGTCGCCGCCGCAGCGGCCCCTTGTTGCAGTCGGGCGATTGACTGACCGTAGGCCTGGCGCCGAGCTTCCCGATAGGCGGCATCGAAGGCGGGCTCCTTCAGCCAGCGGTAGAGGGTTCGCGCCGGTATGTTGCACGCTTTGGCCGCCTCTTCGATGTTGCGGTTCGAGAGCAGCGCAACAATAGCTTTTTCCTGTTTGGGTACGATTTTGCCGTTAGACTCCGCCATTAGCTGCCAAAACCTGCCATTCGCCTGATCTGAGCAGATTCGCACGGCTCATGCCCTGGTGCATACCACCACCTTTCCTGGCCGTTTTCCAAGGTCAGCGTGCTGGTAATCTCTCCAGTCGCCTCCACGAACTGAACCACGATGTTTGGAGGCTCAATCGCCGGGGCGAAACGGCGCTCCAGCCTCTTCAGGCGGTTATGAACGCCGCGTATCATCGCACTTCCTTCGCCTCCGCTCTCGAATGGGCAGAATTCACTTGCAATCTGTGCGCAGCCGAGTGATCGATGTCGTCACCGCGGTAATCACCGCGCAAGGAGAGAGTATGATCGCGAACACAGAGCAAATTGAGACGGCGGAGACCACTATGGCGGAGCCGAAGGCCGCTAAGAAGGCCCGTGTTGGTAAACGTGGCGCGCCCGTGGCGGCGAAACCAGCCAAAACGGGAAAGAAGGCCAGTCCCGCTAAGAAGGCCGCCAAAGGGGCCAAGAAAGCTACCGGCGCCCGGGACGGAAGCAAAACGGCCAAAATCCTCGAGCTGTTGAAGCGACCAGACGGAGTAACGGCCAAGGAACTGATCAAGCTGACCGACTGGCAGGCGCATTCGGTGCGCGGCTTCCTGTCGGGGACCATCGGCAAAAAGATGGGATTGACTATCACATCCACCAAAGGCGAGGACGGCGAACGCACCTACTCCGTCAACGCCTGAGCACCCGTATCTGGATTCCGTTAGCGCCGCCGGGTTTTCGCTCGGCGGCGTTTCTCGTCTTCGAGGATGCGCAGTTCTGCCGACCAGTCCAATAACGCCAGACATAACCCTGCTACGTCGCGATTGCCCGCCCGTAGCTCGCCTTGGATGTCCGCGACTTCCCGGCGGCAGCGGTCGATTCATGCGGCCTCTTTCTGACGCTGCTGTGCAACCTCATCGAACGTGCGCCCATCGCCATCGAGAGTTGCCTGCCTGCCGGTATATTCCTGATAGCGCCGAACAATGCAATCGGCATACCTCGAATCAATCTCCATGAGCCTTGCTTTGCGCCCACGCCGTTCGCACGCGATCAGCGTGCTGCCGGATCCTCCGAATAGGTCCACGACGATATCGCCGGCCTTGCTGCTGTTCAGCAAGGCGCGTTCGATCAATTCAACTGGCTTCATGGTTGGGTGCAGGCGGTTCGCTGCCGGCTTGTTTTCCTCCCACAACGTGGACTGGCTCCGATCACCGTACCAGGCGTCACTATGCCCGGCGATGTGCGCATAAAAGATTGGCTCGTGACGGAATTTATAACGCCCAAAACCCCAGGCGAACGTATTCTTCGCCCAGATAATCTGGCAGCGTACCTCGAAGCCTGCGGACTCTAGCGCATTTTGAAATTCTCGTTGCCAGCTTGACGAATGGCAAATGTACAACGAGGCGCCGGGCTTCACTGCTGCCATGCCCGATCGAAACGCGGCTTCCAGAAATTGCTTGAACTCCGCGTCGGACATCCGGTCGCCTTTGATCGTTAAGCGATCTTCCGTGTACCCTTCATAGTTCACGTTGTAAGGCGGATCGGTGAAGACCAGGTCGGCCGTTTCGCTGGCCATCAACCTCCGCACTTCATCGGGATGCGTTGCATCGCCCGCGAGCAGTTTGTGGTTCCCAAGGATCCAAAGATCGCCAGTCATGGACACAGGCGTCTGCGGTTGGTCGGGCGCCGAATCTTCGTCCGTTAGCCCTGCAATCGCGTCCTGCGCGGCGAGCAGGCACGCCAGCTCGTCGTCCTCGAACCCGATCAGGTCGAGATTGAAATCCTCTTCTTGGAGCGCAGCAAGCTCCTCTCGCAACAGGTCATCATCCCACCCAGCGCTCATTGCGAGTTGATTGTCCGCAATGATGTAGGCCCGCTTCTGCGCTTCCGTGAGGTGGTCGAGCACAATGACCGGAACCTCTGTGAGCCCCAGTTTCCGCGCAGCAAGGAGCCGACCATGGCCGGCAATGATACCGGCTTTCGTATCTACCAGGATCGGGTTGTTGAAGCCGAACTCCGCGATGCTGGCAGCGATCTGAGCGACCTGCGCGTCGGAGTGAGTTCGAGGATTCCTCGCCCAAGGGATGAGTTTTTCGATCAGCCAATGCTCGATCTGCCTTGCCATCGAGTTAAGGTTCATAGACGCCCGTCCGCTATTCTTAGCGCACCCAAACTCGATTATAGGAGCGGGTCGATTAGCTGTAAAGTGCTGTAAGAACAGATGGTTATCTGTTGTTAAAGAGTGATCACGATTACCAGGAACTTAGCTGAAAGTGGCTACCGACCGCCCTGACACATGGAGGGATGCTGCCTGAGTCATGTTCGGGCTACAAAATTTGGAGGCGGCGTTCGACTGATTGAATCGATTCGAGAAGGTTCCGAGCCTCGCTCCATAACGCGCTTTTCTCTTCCTGGCAGTCGGACGACATGGCTCCTAGCTCTTTGAGCACGCCTTTGTGGGCTAGGATCGCTCTTGTCAGCAACTCAATTGCGTGCGGCATGCTACCCCCCTGGGCCTCTGCCTCCGCGAGCCGCACGAATGAGGACGCTACTTCGATCTCCGACTGGACCAAGGTCAGGCAGATACGATCCACGTGCTCGCTGCATTCTTGCGTCACTTAAAAAAACTCCCCGTTGGTTATAGATGATTAAAATCGCGCTTCGTTACGTACGACACCGCAGCGGTGCTGCCTTCGACCTTTCGTGATCCTTCAGATGAAGTCGGTGCCCTGGATAGTTCTTACGCTGCGTTGTGAAACAGCATCCCCACAAAAGTCCCCACAATGGCGAACGTGGAAGCCGTTTTCGGCGCAAGGAGAGCCTGTAAGTGTTTGAAGGTGTTGGCTCCTCAGGTAGGACTCGAACCTACAACCCTTCGGTTAACAGCCGAATGCTCTACCATTGAGCTACTGAGGAGCAAGGCGGGCAGGTAAGCTTCGACAACATTACATCAAAAGCTCACGCGTGCTGTCAAACCGGCTCTTCGCGTTCAGCTGGCTAGGTTTGGCCGGAGCCCGCGCGAAAGCGATCGGCGAACTCCGCCAGAAAATCGTCTAAGCCGCGAGGCGGACGGCCGATGATCCTCTGAATCACCCGATCTGCATCGCCGCCTTGTCCGCCCGTGTAATAAGCCTGGAGATCCAGCAGCGCGGTCACCTGCCACTCGGGCATGTGCTGACTGAGCATGGCCTGCCGCTGCTGTTCCACCAACAGATCCGCGTATTGAACTTCGCGCCCGGCGGCGCGGGAAATTCTTCTCGCCAGCTCAGAGTACGTAACGGCTTCCGGCCCGTTCAGCTCATACGTCTCGCCCACGTGCTCGCGCGACGTCAAGGCCCGCGCGGCCACCGCGGCAACGTCCCGTACGTCGATGTAGCTGACACGAGCGTTTCCCATCGCCGCGTAGAACGCGCCTTGTGTGCGAATGGTCGGCGCATAGTAGGCGAGAACGTTCTGCATGAAACTATTTGGCCGCAGGATCGTGTATTCGAGGCCGGACGCTTTGAGCTTGTCTTCGACTTTACGGTGCCAGCTCGGAAAAGACTTTGAGTAGTCGCCGGCGCCGAGGGCAGAGTTCAGGACTACGCGTTCCACTCCGGCTCGCTCGGCGGCCTCGATCATGTTGCTCTCCAGTTCCACCAGTTCTCTTACCGGCGAGCAGACAAGAAACACGGTGTCGATGTTTTGGAGCGCCCGATCCAGGCTCGGTTTGTCGGCGAAGTCGGCAATGACAACGTCAATGCCGCGTGCTGCCGGCGCGTCCGCCTGCGAACGATACAGGGCGCGAAAGGGCACTTTGCTCCCGGCAAGTTCTGCCGCAACAGCGCCACCCACTGTTCCCGAAGCTCCGGTTACGAGTATCATGCATGATCTCCCTTCGCGTCAGGTCTTCGTCCACTCCGATCCTTCGGCCGGCGGCGTCACCGTCGCCCAGCGTTCGGCGATCTGGCCGCCATCAAAGCGCCACAGCACGAAACCATGAAACTGCATCTTCTTGCCGGACGCCGCATTGGTCCATCGCCAGATGTTTCGGCACATGACTTTATCGCCTTCCGCCAACGTCTCTTCGATCGATATGTGCAGGTCCGGCATGGCCTGATACATTGCGACCATCATCTTTTCGTCAGTGTCCAGGCCGCAGGGTTTTCCGCCGGGTCCATCATGGTCCAGAAAGTCCGGCGTCATGTTTTTCCGGATCACCGAGGCATCGCGTCGGTTCACAAAGTCTTCAAAATGACTTGTGACAAAGGCTTTCATTTCATTCAAGGACAAAGAGGTTGGCATGATCGGCTGGTACATCCGGAAGATATCATGGAGTCAGGAATTCGGGAAGTACGAACAATTTTGTAAGCATTGAGTGAGGTACCGTGAAGGAACACTACGGATGTCCCGTACAAGCCACCTCCAACGTCATGGCAGGAAAGTGGAAGGTGCTGGTGGTTTGGCATCTGTCTTTCCGTTCTCGCCGCTTCGGTGAGATTCGCGATTTGCTGCCCGGCGTTACCGAGAAAGTGCTCACTTCTCAACTTCGCGAGCTTGAGCGCGACGGGGTGATCCGCCGGGTGTCATCCGGAACCGCGCCTCGGCGCGTCGACTACATGCTCAGCGATGCAGGCCAGGAGCTGATACCGGTGATGGAAGCAATGTGTCATTGGGGCACGAAGTTCTTAGGAGTACCGCCTAGCTTCCCGCGCTCTGGCGCGCGTCTGGCTTAGACACGACCGGCACTCGCCGCCTGCAAGGCGCGCTTTGACTCGCCTGATAAACTGATAGTTCCCCATGGAGTTGGATAAGAATTACGACCCGCAGCGGTTCGAGCCGGCCTGGGCCGATTGGTGGGTGGTCAAGAACATTTATCACGCCGACGCCAAGGCGCCGGGCCCACGTTTTTCGCTGGTGGTGCCTCCGCCGAACGTCACCGGATCGATGCACATCGGTCACATGCTGGAACATTCGCTGATCGACGCGGCCATCCGCTGGCGGCGCATGAGCGGATATAACGCGCTTTTTCTGCCGGGTGTCGACCACGCCGGAATCGCCACGCAGATGCTGGTGGAGCGCAGCCTTGCCGCCGAAGGCTTGAACCGCCACCAACTGGGGCGCGAGGAGTTCGTACGCCGCGTCTGGGAGTGGAAAGAAAAGTACGGCAACCGGATTACGTCGCAGATGAAACGTATCGGCGATAGCTGCGATTGGGGCCGGGAACGCTTCACCCTGAGCCCCGAGCTGTCGCGCGCCGTGACCGAAGCCTTCGTTCGCCTCTACGAGCGCGGCCTCATCTATCGCGGCACCTACATGGTGAACTGGTGCCCGCGCTGCCGTACTGCGCTCTCCGATCTTGAGGTCAAACATGAAGAAGTCCAAGGCTCGCTTTGGCACATACGATATGCGTTGAAGGACGGCTCTCGCAATCTGGTGGTTGCGACCACACGGCCGGAAACGATGCTCGGCGACACGGCTGTCGCGGTGAATCCCGCGGACGGCCGGTACCGCGATCTTGTGGGCAAAACGGTGATCCTGCCGTTGATGAACCGCGAGATCCCCATCATCTTCGATGAACTCGCCGATCCGCAGTTCGGAACGGGCGTGGTGAAGGTGACGCCCGCGCACGATCCGAACGATTTTGAGGCGGGCAAGCGCAACAATCTCCCGCATATCCGGGTGATCGGCGAAGACGCCAAGATGACGGCCGAGGCCGGCCCCTACGCGGGGCTCGATCGGTTCGAGGCGCGCAAGCGAGTTGTGGCGGACCTCGAGAACGGCGGCGCGCTCGAAAAGATTGAGCCGCACACGCTCGCGATCAGCAAGTGCGATCGCTGCGGCACGATTGTCGAGCCGCTGGTGTCGACGCAGTGGTTCGTCAAAACCAAGCCGCTGGCCGCCAAAGTTCTGGACGCGGTGAACACCGGCCGCATCGTTTTCGTTCCCGACAATTGGAACAAGACGTTCTTCAATTGGATGGAGAACATCCGCGACTGGTGCATCTCGCGTCAGCTCTGGTGGGGTCATCGTATCCCGGCCTGGCACTGCGCAGAGTGCAGCCATATCACCGTCGCGCGCCACGCTCCGGAGCATTGTCCGAACTGCGGCTCGACGCGCCTGGAGCAGGATTCCGACGTGCTCGACACCTGGTTCAGTTCGGGGTTGTGGCCGTTCTCCACAATGGGCTGGCCGGACGCGACCGAAGATCTCCGGGTCTACTATCCGACTTCGCTGCTGATCACTGGTTACGACATCCTGTTTTTCTGGGCGGCGCGTATGATGATGCTCGGCCTGGAACTCACGAATGACGTTCCGTTCCGCGAAGTGCACCTGCATACCCTGGTGCGCGATCCTCAGCGCCAGAAGATGTCCAAAACCAAGGGCAACGTGGTGGATCCGCTCGATATCAACGAGCGATTCGGCACCGACGCCGTGCGCCTGGCCCTGATGCGATCGGCTGCGCCCGGTACCGACATCACGTATTCGGAAGAACGTCTGGTTGCGGCGCGGCAGTTTGCCAATAAGATCTGGAACGCCGCCCGGCTGATTCTGATGAACATGGAGGCGTCGGGAATCGAGCCGACGATTCCCCAGGCGGGCACGGCAGAAACGCTGGAAGACCGCTGGATCTTCAGCCGTCTGAATGGCACGGCCGAAGCCGTCAACCGGGCATTGGCGCAGCATCGTTATCACGAGGCAGCAGAGGAGCTGTGGCAATTTTTTTGGCACGATTTCTGCGACTGGTATCTGGAGATCAAAAAACTGCGTCTTGCTCCCGGTACCGGGATGACGAACGACTGGCAGAATCTGCTGAATGTCTTCGGGGCTTACCTCAGGATGCAGCACCCCATCATGCCGTTTTTGACCGAGGAGCTGTGGCATCGCTTCGCGCAGACCGAGTCGATTTCACTCGCGGCCTTTCCTCAAGAAGGGGCGCTCGACGAGTCCGCTCAAAGAGAAAT
>Ga0070734_10005587_pt1 | contig 11005 bp, 8 predicted proteins | sample Coa_R1_8_FD_66444 | JGI IMG/M metagenome (GOLD analysis project Ga0070734, IMG submission 66444) | Surface soil microbial communities from Centralia Pennsylvania, which are recovering from an underground coalmine fire - Coalmine... | ecosystem: Environmental > Terrestrial > Soil > Unclassified ... | reverse complement strand
CGCCAGGCCGTCCATGCGCGGCAAGCGCAGATCCGTCACCAGCACAGAAACATCGTTGGCGGCCAGGCATTGCAGGGCCTCTTCGGCCGTGGTCACCGATCGCACCACCAGGTTGGGCATCTTCATAAGCGCGATCTCGAGCGTATCGCGGCAGATCTCGGCGTCCTCGACAATCAGCACCACGCGTTTCATGTGTTCACGGCAGGAACCGGTAGCCGACTCCATGGACCGTCAGAAAATGCAAAGGCTTTGCCGGATCAGCCTCCAGCTTCTGGCGCAGGCGTACGACGTGCGCGTCCACGGTGCGTGTATTCGGCATCCAGTCATAGCCCCACACCGAATTGAGAATCGCTTCGCGCGTGAGCACTCTATCGGCATTTTGCAGGAAATAGGTGAGGAGGTTGTATTCGGCGCGAGTCAGTTTCACCTCTTCCCGGGACTTTTCGACGATACGCCGCGTGAGGTCGATTTTGACGTCAGCAAACTCCAGAACACGACCGTCGGCGGGAGTGGCGCGCCGGAGCAGGGCGCGGATACGTGCGAGCAATTCGCGCGTGCCAAACGGCTTCACCATGTAGTCGTCGGCGCCGATCTCGAGAAGCTGCACCTTGTCCATTTCGCCCGACAGAGCGCTCAACACGATCACCGGCGTGCGGACACCGGTGGCGCGAAGCTGTCTACACACCTCGGCACCGCTCAGTCCCGGCATCATCAGATCCACCAGAATGAGCTCAGGCTTTACCGCGAGGGCCTGCTGAAAGCCGAGATCCCCGTCCGGGGCCAGGACCGCGCGAAAGCCTTCCCGCTCCAGCATCACGCCGACAGTGTCACGCACTGCGCTGTCGTCGTCGATCACAAGAACGGTGTCCATCGCTGCGCTACCGAGAATTGTAGCCGAGTTTCCGCACTCTATCCTTTGGCATTTCTATCATTCAACTGGTTTTTACAAGACTTTTACAGCGCAGCAACGAGCGGAACAGCGCGGTCTTGACCAATGCCCTGGCCGGTTCTCCTCATGGCGCGCGAGCTCGATCAGGGAGGCAGCGAGCGGCAGCTTTCCCTGGTCGCTCGATCGCTCGACCGGTCCCGTTTCGAGCCGTGGGCCGGTTGTTTGCGTCCCACAGGACTGCGGGTCCTGGAGTTGGAGCGCGACGGCGTACCCATCCAGACATTCCCCGTCCACTCTTTTCGATCGCCTTCTGCGGTGATCGGCGCCGTTGCGCTCGCGCGCTTCATACGACATCGGGGCATTCGGCTGGTCCATACCTTCGACTATCCGTTGAATGTATTCGCCCTTCCGGTCACTCGCGGCCTGAGCCGAGCGGTGGCTTTGGCCAGCCAGCGTTCACATCGCGAACTCATCCCCGCGGTCTATCGCCGGGCGGTGGCGGTAACCGACCGACTCGCGCACGGAATCGTGGTCAATTGCAATTACGTGCGGCGACATCTTGAAGAAAATGAGCACGTGCCTGCGTCCAGGATCCACGTGTGCCCGAACGGAATCGATCTGGTGGAGTTCCACGCGCGGCGGGAAGGCCGGCCGGCCGGGCTCCTGGCATCGGATCTGGTGATCGGCACGGTGTGCGCGCTTCGGCCCGAGAAAGGCCTGCCGACCCTGATCGAAGCCTTCGCCCGTCTCCGCGACCGAGTTGCCGCAAAGCTTCTGATCGTGGGGAGCGGGCCGATGTTGGGGCCTCTCAAGACTCAAGCGCGAGCGGCGCGAGTTGCCGGCGATTGCGTGTTCGTGCCGGCCGCCGACAACGTCGCCGACTGGCTGCGCGCCATCGACATTTTCGTACTGCCGTCCCGTTCGGAAGCCTTCTCGAACTCCCTCATGGAGGCCATGGCATGCGGCTGCGCGGTGGTGGCGTCGCGCGTGGGAGGAAATCCGGAATTGGTGCGCGACGGTGACACCGGGCTTTCGTTTCCGGTGGACGATGCGGTTGCGCTGGCTGCCGTAATCGATCGCCTGGCTCGCGATCCTGCGCTACGCTGCGGACTGGCGCGATCGGGGACACGCTACATAAACGACCATTTTTCTGCCCGTGCCGCGGCTGCGCGCATGGGAGAGATCTACGCCGGATTCATCGAGCGCCGCCGGCGCGCCTGATTGCTGGTCGTTTGGCGCAATTTGGCCGGCGGTGCGATGAGCGCCACCTCAGCGGGGGTAAGCTCGCGAGATGCGCCGATCGCCAGGTCGCCGATTCCCAGCTCTCCAATGCGGATCCGAACCAGTTTCAAGACCTTGCTCCCCAGGGCTTCCACCATGCGGCGCACCTGCCGGTTGCGTCCCTCGCGAATCGTGACTTCAAAGAACGTGTGGCGCGACGAATCGCGGACACGGCGGACATCGGCAGGCTGGGTCGGGCCGTCGGAAAGAATCACGCCCCGGTGCAATTGATCCAGCTGATCGTCAGTCAGCCGGGTCGCAGCTTTCACCAGATAGGTTTTCGGGATCTTGAAGTCCGGATTCATCACGCGCTCTGCGAATTGCGTGTCGTTGGTGAACAGGAGCAATCCGCTCGAGTCCTGGTCGAGACGGCCGACAGGCGACACCCAGCGCTCGCCGCCGCCCGCCTTTTCAAGCAGGTCGTAGACTGTGGGCCGCCCTTCCGGATCTTTATAACTGGTGATGTAACCCTTGGGCTTGTAAAGCAGCAGGTAGATCTTTTTGCCGGGCCGGACGGGGCGGCCGTCGAAGGTGACCCGATCGCGCTCCAAGTCCACCCAGCGATCCGGCGTCTGAACGATCTTTCCGTTCACGGCGACACGCCCGGCGCCAATCCATTTGCGCGCATCGGTTCGCGAGCCCAGCCCCGCTTTCGACAGGACGCGCTCCAGCGTCTTCAGGGGGCGCTGGCCGGGCGGGGACTTCATCGAGACCAGCCTAGCAGGCGTGTCGACTAGGCGTGCATCAACCGCCGGACTTCCTGAAGAATCGTGGCCGCTTCAAAGGGCTTCCGGAGGATGGCTCGCGCCCCCAGGCGGCGAGCCAGATCGAGGTAGGCGCCGCCGGATGCCCCCGAAACCGCAATGATGGGCAGGTTGGGGTACTTTCGGCTGAGTGCATGGATGGTCTCCAGGCCCTCCTGTTCCGGCATGACGAGATCGGTGATCACCAGGTCCAGCTCGGTGTCCGAACAGCGTACCTGCGCCTCCCGGCCATTGGAGGCCTGAACGATTTCGTAGCCCTCCACCTCCAGCAGCGCTGCAAGAAAAGACCGGACTTGATCGTCGTCGTCGACGATGAGAACCCGGCGGGCGCCTCCCGGAGCATACAGAACCTCGCCGACCTTCCGCAAAAGTTCTTCCGGGCGGAACGGCTTTTGCAGGAAGTTCAGTCCCGGATCGAGGACCCCTTGCCGGGTAATCGCGTTTTCCGAGTACCCGGACATGTAGAGGACCTTCAGACGAGGTCGACGAGCCAGGAGGCGCTCAGCAAGTTGCGGGCCTGTCATGCCGCGCATGACTACGTCCGTCAACAGAAGATCGACCGCCAGCTGCTCAGCGTCCAGGGCCAGCGCCTCTTCGGCTCCGGCAACATCGGTTACCCGGTAGCCATGTTCCTTCAGCACCTCCGACGCGAGGCTGCGAATGCCGGGGTCGTCTTCTGCAATGAGCACGGAGCAGTGGGCCGCTCGGACGGGCGGAGCAACCACGGACTCCACGACGGACTCGGCCCGGTCCACGGCAGGAAGGTAGACTTTGAAGCAGCTGCCGATATTCGGCTCGCTATAAACCGTGACTGCTCCGCCGCTTTGATTGACGATCCCCATCACGGTAGACAGGCCCAACCCGGTGCCTACCCCCGGAGCTTTGGTAGTGAAGAATGGCTCGAAAATTCTGGCTTTTGTGCTGGGATCCATTCCCGTGCCGTTGTCGGTGACGGCCATCACTACGAAATCCCCAGGTGGAACCAAGTGCAGAGAGGCGTCTGAATCCGCCATGTATTCGCGCTTGGTCTCGATCAACAGCCGGCCGCCGGAGGGCATCGCATCCTTGGCGTTGATGGCAAGATTCATCAAAACCTGTTCAATTTGATTCGTATCGGCCATCACATTGCCGGCCTGCGGATCGAGAACAACGTCCAAAATAATGTTCTCTCCGATTAAGCGCCGCAGCATGGCTTCGTTGTCGGAGACAAGCTGATTCATCGATACAACTTTGGGGCTGTGAACCTGCTTGCGGCTAAAGGCCAGCAGCTTCTCTGTGAGCGCGGCGGCGCGCTCCCCGGCCCTGCGGATTTCCCGGAGGTTCCCAGCCATCGGATGATCGCGCCCGAGCTTCCGCTCGACGACGTCGCCGAATCCCAGGATCACCGTCAACAGATTGTTGAAGTCGTGCGCGATGCCGCCCGCCAATCGCCCGATCGCCTCCATCTTCTGTGACTGCAGCAGCTGTTCCTCAAGCTTCTTCTTCTCGGTGACGTCTGTGAACATACACAGCCCGCCGCTGAATTGGTCCTCCTGGTCATGTAAAGGGCTCGCCGAAGTCAGCGCCCAGAGGGGGCTTCCATCGCTCCGGCGAAGACGCGTTTCATAGGAATCGCTGATGCCCTGTCGGACTCGATCAAAGCGTTCCTGGGATTCTTTGGCATCCTCGGGGAAATGAATTGCGGCGCAATGGATCTGCTCGCCATCGGGATATCCGAGCATGTCGCGGAGGCGGTCATTACAGTAGGTGATCCCGCGCTCCGGGTCGCATATGCAGATGCCTTCATGCGTGTTCTCGACGATGCTTCGATACTTCTGCTCGCTCTCCCGAACAGCTGCCTCCGCGCGTAACTGTTCGGTCATGTCCTCGGTAAGGCAAACGACGTTGACCGGCCGGCCGGAAATGTCTCGGGCCACGGAAGCGCTGATGCGAACCGAGGCCCACGCGCCACCTTTCCTCGAAAAACGCTCCAAGCCTACGAAACCCGGAATCGCGCCCTCGATCAACTGCCCCAGGACTTCGGCGTCGCGCGCGAGATCGTCGGGGTGCGCCAGGCGCTGGTAGCCCGTACCGACGAGTTCCTCGGTGCTGAACCCCGTCATTTCGCAGAAGGCCCGATTGACCTCCAGGATCCGCCCTTCCATGTCCGTGATGAAAAGCCCGGCTGCCGCATTGGCGAACGCGCCGCGAAACCGCTCTTCGCTTTCGCGCAATGCCTGCTCGGCTCTGAGACGCTCGCTGATGTCCTTGAATGTAACGACCGTGCCCTCTCTGCGCCCCTCGATCCAGATCGGTTGCGACGAATACTCGACAGGGATGCTGCTCCCGTCTTTCCTCCAGAGCAGTTCGCGATCAACGCGCCTGCCGACGCCGGCCAGCGATGACTGCGCGATCGGGCACTCCTCGGCCGGATAGGGCGAGCCGTCGGCGCGGGTGTGATGAACTAGAGAGTGCAGATCCTTGCCCAAGCATTCCGCCGCCTCGTATCCCAGAATCTCCTCTGCCGCGCGATTCAGGAAAGTACAGCGGCCTTGTGCATCGGAGCCGTAAATCCCGTCGCCGGCAGCATCCAGCATGGCGACGCGCTCCACCAGCAACCGGTCGCGCTCCCCCTCGGCGTGTTTGCGCTTGGTCAGGTCCAGAACAAAACAGATTCTGAGAGTCCGCTCTTTCTCGGCAACTACTCCCGCTAGAACGGGAACACGGCTGCCATCCTTGCGCAGATATTCTCCCTCGAACGTAGGCTGCTTACCCGTAGCGTTGAGCGCATTCGTCACCTCCCCGGGGAACTCGCGCATATCGGGCGGAGTCAACACATCCCAGTTGATTACACCTGCCCGCAGGTCGGCCCTGGAATACCCGACAATCCGGAGGAATTCGTCGTTCGATTCGAGGATGACCTTGTCTTCGCCCGCGAACACGATGCCGATGATGTTGGAGTCCATCAGCGATTGCAATGACGCCAAGCTGGGTTTGCGGCTGTCCGGAACCGTTTCCACTTCCATGCGGGACACGTTACCTCTAATTTCTAGTGACTGTCGGATAGCGAGACTCTCGCGGCGGCCATCCCGGCGATGGCGCGGGGCGCGGCTCACAACCGAATTCGCGCTCTCTCTGGATTTATCGGCGGAATCGAGTCAGACCATCACCCTACTACCCGTGAGACAGGCTTGGGTGCCACAGTCGGATTCGTGTAGCCTGGAGGCGAGGCCTGGATCATGCCAGGCCTCGCCTCCCCAAACGATGCGTAAAATCACGCTGATACGGGGAGCCCGGCAGCTTCTCACTCTGCGTGGACCGGACGGACCCCGCCGCGGGGCCGAGCTCGGCAACCTGGGGCTCATTCACGACGGTGCGGTCCTGCTGGCCGATGGGCTGGTGTTGGAGGTTGGCCCGAGCCGCCGTGTCGAGAATCTCGCCCTGGCACGCCAGGCCGAGGAGATCGACGCGAGTGGCTGCGTCGTACTGCCGGGATTCGTCGATTCCAACGTGCAAATCGTAGGCGGGCCGCTCCATCCCGGCGAGGACGGCCCCAACAGCTTCAGCTCTCGGGGAGCTGCGCGTTCAGAGCTGCACGCGCTTGCCAATGCCAAATCGCTGCACGCCCTCTCGTTCCGGGCGTTAGAAAGCATCGCGCTCCGGCGCGTGGAGCAGGCCGTGCGACACGGCACCACAGCGCTCGAAGCCAAGTCCGGCGTGAGCCTAACGGATGCGGGTGAGACCAAAACACTTCGTGTTCATGCAGCGATGCGGGGGCGTCTTCCCGTGGTCTCTACGTTGCTTTGCGTGCGACCACACCTAGGCCAGGACCTGGCCGAGTACGTCGGCGCCACCACGGGCCGCCTGCTTCCACGCCTGCGGCGCCGCAAGTTCGCGGAGTTTGTCGAGATCCGTCCCAGCGCGGAGGTCCCGAAGCCTTACGCCGCCCGGCTCTTGAACGCTGCACGCGATCTTGGTTTTGGCTTGAAGGTGTACGCCGGCCCGGATTCCAGGGACGCCGTGCCGCTGGCCCAGGAAGCCGGAGCAGCCGTGATCGACGATCTCGTCGAAGTCTCGGATGCAGAAGCCCGCCTGCTGGCCTCGTCCCAAATTGTTGCCACGCTCTCTCCCACGCCTGACGTGGCGAACGCTTCTTATGACTCCAGAGCGCGCACGTTGATCGACGGTGGAGCTGCGATCGCCCTGGCGACGAACTATCGCGCCGGCGGCAACCCCTCCCTCAACCTGCAGATGACGATTGCTTTGGCTTGCCGCGCCTTCCGTCTCACCGCAGCAGAAGCGATTTCTGCGGCCACGATAAACGGTGCCCACGCGCTCCGGCGCGCCTCGCGTATCGGATCGATCGAGACCGGTAAAGATGCCGATATACTGCTGCTGAGCATCCCCGATTACCGCGAGCTACCCTATCACTTTGGAGTGAATCTTGTGGACGCGGTGATCCAGCGCGGAACAGTAATCACGAAACGATCCGAGGTCACGTGGGCGACGCCCTGATCGAGTGTGTACCGAATTTTTCCGAAGGCCTCGACCATTCTGTTGTGCGCGCGCTCACGGAAGCCATCGAGTCGGTTGCGGGCGCCATGGTGTTGCGTGAAGAGCTGGATCCGGATCACAACCGATCCGTGATTACGTTCGCCGCGCCTCCTCTCGCGGCAGGCGAAGCAGCCTTTCGCGCGATCGCGGCTGCGGTCAAGCGCATTGATCTCCGAAGCCATGCCGGGGCGCACCCGCGCATCGGCGCCGCCGACGTCGTGCCATTTGTGCCGCTATCCGGCGGAACGATGGAACTGTGCGTTGAGATCGCGCAGGCACTCGGGCAGCGGGTATGGACGAGTCTTGGCGTTCCCGTCTATTTCTATGAGCAGGCGGCTCGCAGCCACGAGCGTGTCCGTTTGGAAAATGTTCGCCGCGGCGGGTTCGAACACCCGCGGCTGGCCCCGGATCTCGGCGGCCCGGCGCTGCACCCCAGTGCGGGCGCCTGCTGCATTGGCGCGCGAAAGTTCCTAATCGCCTTCAACGTCAACCTGAAAACGACCGACCTCGGCGTCGCCCGCAGCATTGCGCGCGCGGTGCGCGAGTCGTCGGGCGGGTTGAAGGCGGTAAAGGCGATGGGCGTCCGCCTGGCGGCATCGGACCTGGTACAGGTCTCCATGAATCTCACCGATTTCGAGCGGACACCGCTGGATGTGGTCTTCGATGCCGTACGCGATCAGGCCGCGCAGCAAGGTGTCGAAGTGGCGGGCACCGAGATCGTCGGCCTGGTGCCGCGCCAAGCCATCGCCGACGCCGCGTCGCGATCGCCGCAATGGCGGGATCTCGATCCCGCTCTGATCCTCGAAAATCGACTCGAAGCCGCCGCAAAAGCTAAAATGAAAGCATAGTGTTGGTCTCGATCGCCAGCTCCCCGCAACGCCCCGCCTGGCTTCGCGCGCCTGCTCCGGCCGGCGACAACTATCACGAGCTGAAGAGATTGGTGACCGATCTCAATCTGCATACGGTGTGCGAGAGCGCGGCCTGCCCGAACGTGGGCGAGTGCTGGAACCGCCGCACGGCGACATTCATGATCCTGGGCAATGTCTGTACGCGCCGTTGCGGATTCTGCGCGGTGCAGAAGGGCGCGCCTCTCGAGGTCGATTTGGACGAGCCGCGCCGTGTTGCGGAGGCGTGCGCGGCGCTGGGACTGCGCTACGCCGTGGTCACCAGCGTCAATCGCGACGACCGCAAGGACGGCGGCGCGGAACTGTTCGCGCTGACCATTGCCGCCATCCGCGGCCGCATCCCCGGCTGCAAGGTCGAGGTTCTGGTGCCAGATTTTCAGGGGTCCCACGCGGCGATGGAGATGGTCATGAACGCGCATCCCGACGTGCTGAACCACAACATTGAGACGGTTCCGCGACTCTATCGCCAGGTGCGGCTGGGCGCGCGCTACGAGCGATCGCTCGACATGCTGGGGTACGCGAAACGCATACGCCCATTCGTTCCCACCAAGTCGGGCCTGATGCTGGGTCTCGGCGAAAACCGCGACGAGGTCGAACAGGTGCTGCGTGATCTGCGGGCGCACCAAGTGGACATCGTGACGCTCGGACAATATCTCAGGCCGTCGGCCAAACACCTGCCGATCATCCGCTACGTGCCCGAGAGCGAGTTCACCGACTTGAGGCTTTACGCGCAATCGCTCGGCTTTTCGCACGTCGAAGCCGGACCGCTGGTCCGCAGCTCCTATCACGCGAGCGACGCTCTCTAGGCAATCACCGCGGCTGTCGTGGTCAAGACTCCGCCGCGCGCGACAAACTCCGAGAAGGTCCGTTGGGCGGCCGCTTGGTCTAAAGCCTGGACGGCATCGGTCACGATCTCCACGCGCCCTCCGACATCGAGAAGGCCGAATACCGCGCGATGCACGCAGATCTCCGCAACTACGCCGTAGACAAGGTAACGCTCGGCGCGCAGCCCGGCGAGCAGCGGCCGAAGCAAGGGATTCGAGAAACAATCGAGCTCGGTTTTTTCGAGAATCAACTGCTCGGCGCCGTCCACGCGAGCCGGCAGGACGGACCGCTTCTCGCGCAGCGTCGCCGCCGGCTTTTGTTGACCTACGGTCCCGGCGACGCAGTGATGCGGGTACACCTGGAACTCCGGATCATCTTCGGCGTGCGTACAAGCGGTCGAAATGACGAGCGGCGCTCGCCGGTTCAACTCGGTTATTTTCGGCAGGATGAGTTCCGCACCAGGCACGTAGAGAGCGCCGGAAGGGTACATGAAATCAATCTGCGTGTCGATGTCGAAGAAGATCGTTTTCATTCTGCACTTGTTCGTAAAGCGACTGCAGCGCCGGGCTCGCCTCCACGCGATATTTCTGCTCCGTGTCGAACAGACTGCGCGTGGCGAGCGGCAGCTTCCGAATCGACTCCGCGGCATACTCTCGCGCGTTTGCCAGCGCAGGCAGCGGCTCGATCAGGTTCCCTTTCAGGATCACCGGACGCAGCAACGCTCGCGCCATTGCTTCCCCCTCATGACAGCCGATGCATTCCCACGAGCAGCCGATTACATCATGGTTCGCGAAGCGGAATACCTGCTTGGCGGCGGGCCAGGTATGCTTGTCCTCGCTGAATTTGGCGGTGTAGCGTCCGTTCAGCTCCACCAATTTATAGACGACGCCCAGATTCGGAGAATCGGTGGAAGTCGCCAGATCCGTACCCACACCGAACGCATCGATCGGAGCTTGAGCCGCGGTGAATTCCAGAATCTTATACTCGTTCAGGTCGCTGGTCGCCATGATCTTGGCGTCTTTGAGTCCGGCCTGATCCAGGATCTGGCGGACCTCACGCGACAGCTCCACCAGGTTTCCGCTATCGAGCCTGACCCCGAACACCGGCTTGCCGAGCGACGCAGCCAGCCGAGCGCCGTCCAAAGTGTTGTAGGTGTCGATCAGATAGATGGTGGCGTCTCCGAGCAGCTTCTGCAGCCGCTCGAACGCTTCGCGCTCGGTGGGGAACGCCTGCACCCAGGAGTGGGCCGCGGTCCCGAATACCGGGATGCCAAATCGATACCCTGTCTCGGTGTTGCTCGAACCGGCGCATCCGCCAATGTAGGAGGCCCGGCCCGCAAGCACGCCGGCTTCCGGCGAGTGCGCCCGGCGTGTTCCGAAATCCACCACCGCGCGGCCACCGGCGACCTCCACCATCCGCGCCGCCTTGGTCGCAATCAGCGACTGGAAGCCGACCGTGGCCAAAAGGTAGGTCTCGGCGATCTGCGCTTCCATCAACGGCGCCCGCACCGTGAGAATCGGCTCGCCGGCGAACACGGGAGTCCCCTCGCGCATCGCAAAAACATCGCCTGTGAAGCGGAGCTCGCGCAAAACCTCGAAGAACCCGGGCTTCACGCGCTGGAATTGCGGGAGCGAGCGTAGATAAGCGATCTCGTCATCGCCGAAACTCAGCTCGCTGAGATACTCGACTACCTGCGCCAGCCCGGCCGATAATACGAAATTTCGGTAGCGAGGCAGATTGCGGAAGAACAGCTCGAAGGTCGCGGTCTGATTCGCGATGCCGGACTCGAAGTAACCGGCCGCCATCGT
>Ga0070734_10005586_pt1 | contig 11010 bp, 8 predicted proteins | sample Coa_R1_8_FD_66444 | JGI IMG/M metagenome (GOLD analysis project Ga0070734, IMG submission 66444) | Surface soil microbial communities from Centralia Pennsylvania, which are recovering from an underground coalmine fire - Coalmine... | ecosystem: Environmental > Terrestrial > Soil > Unclassified ... | reverse complement strand
CGACCTGGGGCTGGCACGCCGGGATCGGCCTGGCGCTGATGCTGGACTTCGTCGACCCGGACGCGGCGCGCGACTTCGATCAGGATCTGGGGGTGAACCACACCGGGCTCACCTTCGAGTACTACCACGCGGACATCTCGGGCCTCGGCGAAGCGAACCGGCTGCACCTCGGCGACAACAACTGGACGCTCGGGCTGATCCTCGAGTTCTAGGTGGCCAGGCGGTACAGGGCGATCGTCGAGTACGACGGGACCAACTTCGCGGGCTGGCAGCGCCAGCCGGGGCAGCGCACGGTCCAGGGGGTGCTGGAAGACACCCTCAAGGAGATGACCGGTGAGAGCGTGTTCATGCGCGCGGCGGGGCGGACCGACGCCGGCGTCCACGCCGACGGGCAGGTGGTGACGTTCGACCTCGAGGTGAACATCCCGCCGCACGGCCTCCTGCGTGGGCTCAACTCCGTGCTGCCCGAGGACGTGGCGCTGGTGGACGTCGCGCTGGCGCCGGCCGACTTCGACGCCCGCTTCTCGGCGCGCGGCAAGGTCTACCGCTACACCGTGTGGGCGCACTTCGTCCGCTCGCCCCTCCGGGCCCAGCGGGCCTGGCACGTGCGCCAGCCGCTGGACCTCGAAGCCATCCGCGCCGCCGCCGCCGCGCTGGTGGGTGAGCACGACTTCCGGGCTTTCCGCGCCTCCGACTGCGAGCGCCGCACCACCCGCCGGATCGTCCGCCGCATCGACGTCGACCGGCAGGGAGCGGTGCTGACCATCGACGTCGAGGCGACCGCCTTCCTGAAGAACATGGTCCGCATCCTGGTGGGGACGCTGATCGACGTCGGGCGCGGCCGGCTCGAGCCCGCCGCCGTCGCCCGCATGCTGCAGACCGGCGATCGCGCGGCCGGCGGCATGACCGCCCCGGCGCAGGGGCTGACCCTGCTCCGCGTGATTTACTGAACGTCCGCCTCGGCGGGCGCGGGCTCGCCCGGCTCGCCGAGCATCGCGGCGATGCGCTCGTGGACCAGCTTCAGCATCCGGTCGCGGTCGCCGGGCCCGAGGCCCGCGGTGGAGATCGGCTCGCCCAGCTGCAGCCGGACCTCGCCGCCGCGGATCAGCATCGCCCCCCGCGGCATCAGCGCGCGCGAGCCATGAATCGCCATCGGGACGATGTCGGCGCCCGAATCGATCGCCAGGTGGAACCCGCCTTTCTTGAACGAGCGCAGCCGCCCGTCGCGCGTGCGCGTCCCTTCGGGGAAGATCACCACCGACTGGCCGGCCTTTATGCGGCGGGCGGCCTCGTCGATGCTCCGGCGCGCCGCCGCGGCGTTCTGGCGATCGATGAAGATGAAGCGGCCCGCCCACATCGCCCAGCCGAAGATCGGAATCAAGGAGAGCTGCTTCTTGGCGATGAAGCGGAACGAGACCGGAACGGCGACGAACACCGCCCAGATGTCGATCATCGACGCGTGGTTCCCCATGAAGACGTAGGGACGCTTGGGATCGAGCGGCGCCCGCTGCTCGAACTTCACCCTCACCCCGGGCACCCCCAGGACCAACCGCGACCAGAAACGCGCGATCTTGAAGACGGTCTCGCCGCTTCGGTCGACCAGCCTGCTCAGAACCGCCACGATCGCGAGGACCAGGGTCTCGGCCACAAATGTAACGAGAGCGACGGCTGAGCGGATCATGAGGAGGCGGCAGCCATGGTATCTTTTCCCCGTGGACTTCCGGAAGACCTACTACATTCTTCCGAACCTCTTCACGCTCTCCAGCGTTTTCTGCGGGTTCATCTCCATCTCGCTGTCGGCGTCATCCGGGACGACGGGGAGCGACCTGTACCAGGCGGCGCTGGCCATCTGCTTCGGGTTCTTCTTCGACACCGCGGACGGCCGGGTCGCGAGGCTGACCAAGACGCAGACCGACCTCGGGCGCGATCTCGACTCGCTGGCCGACGCGATCACCTTCGGCGTCGCGCCCGCCATCATGGTCTACAAGTGGGGGCTGACCAGCTTCGGGCGGCTGGGGATCTTCTTCGCCGGGCTGTTCGTCTGCGCCGGTGTGATGCGGCTGGCGCGCTTCAACGTCCTGTCGCGCCGCGAGGCCGCCGCCGGCCAGAAGGCGCCCGGCAAGTACACGCTGGGGCTCTCCATCCCGGCCGCGGCCAGCGTGCTGGTGCTGATGGTCGTGGTGGCCCACAACGTCCATCCGTACCGGATCGCCAGCGACAGCGTGGTGGCCGGGGTGGTGCTCGCGCTGTCGTACCTCATGGTCTCGCGCGTCCGCTTCCGCTCGTTCAAGGACCTGCGGCTGACCCGCCGCACGATCGAGCTGGCCGTGCTCATCGGAGCCTGCTGGATCCTGGTGGCGATGAACGGCGTCGACAAGGCGCTCATCTTCCTGGTCCTGATCATGGCCTACATCGCGCTGGGCCTGGCCGAGACCGTCCTGCTCATGCGCCGCCAGTTCATCGAGCGCCGCGAGCGGGCCGCCGCCGACGAGGTCCCGGGCGACGAGGAGGTCCTGCGCGAGCTCGGCGCTTTTGACGAGACCACCTAGGCCGTCAGAGCGGCCATAGTCAGGCTCCGGAGCCTGCCGAGCAGGATCCGGCTTCCCGCCCTACTTGGCGGGCTTCTTGGCTTGAGTGGCCTTGGCGGAGCCGCCGCCGTCGTCGAGCTCGACGAAGGCGCCCCAGGCGGCACCGATCAGGGGGGCGATGAGGACCGGGAGGTTGAGGAGTGGGCGGTCGGGAGCGCCCAGCTTGGCGGCCAAGGCGTCGACGTGCACGCCGCCCAGCAACTTGCCGGCCCCCCAGAACAGGGCGCCGCCGACGACGGCGCCAAAGATCCCCTTGAGCGCCGTGGTCCAGACGGTGTCCTGCCGCCAGGGGGGCTTGCCGCAGAGGATGCCGACCAGCCCTCCGACCACCGCGTAGGTCGCCACCGCGAGGACGCCGCCTGCGATGCCGAGCTTGAAGGCGCCGAAGCCGATCGCGGCCCCGACGACGCCACCCTTGAGAAGGCCGAGGAGTACGCGACCCATGGGTGAACTATAGCAGGCGAAAATCGAGTCGCGGCGCCGCGGCGACGTTAAGCTTAAGGTATCGATGCGCCTGCCAAAGCTCATCGATCGCTCGAGCGGCGTGCTCCTGCACCCGACCAGTCTGCCCGGGGATGACCTCGGCGGGGACCTCGGCGGGGACCTCGGATCGGCGGCGCGCGAGCTGGTCGACTTCCTGTCCGCGGCCGGCCAGCGCTGGTGGCAGATGCTGCCGGTCGGCCCGACCGGGTTCGGGAATTCCCCTTATAGCGCGCAGTCGGCGTTCGCCGGAAACCCGCGCCTCGTCAGCCTCGATCGACTCGTCTCGGACGGGTTACTCGACCGGACGGGCCCCCGCGACCAGGCGCTGGCGGCGGCCTTCGGCGCATTTTCTCGGGCCGGCGCGGGCGACGCGGACTTCGTCCGGTTCTGCGACGAGGCCCGCGACTGGCTCGACGACTTCGCGCTCTATCGCGCCATCAAGAAGGTCCACGATCAGGTGCAGTGGACGCACTGGCCGCCGCCGCTGCGCGATCGCGACCCCGCGGCCCTGGCCCGGTTCGCCGACGCCCACCGCGCGGACACCGAGCTCGAGCGCTTCGTGCAGTGGCGGTTCTTCCGCGACTGGCAGGCGCTGCGCGCCCACGCGCACGCGCGCGGCGTGGCCCTCATCGGGGATCTCCCGATTTTTCTGGCGCACGACAGCGCCGACGTGTGGCTGAACCGCGGGCAGTTCTTCCTGGACGACGCGGGCGAGCCGACGCTGGTGGCCGGCGTTCCGCCCGACTATTTCAGCGCCACCGGCCAGCGCTGGGGCAACCCGCTCTACCGCTGGGCGGAGATGCGCGCCACGGGCTACGCCTGGTGGATCGCCCGCTTCCGGGCGACGCTGGCGCTGTTCGACGCTGTTCGCCTCGACCACTTCATCGGCTACACCCGCTACTGGGCGATCCCGTCTCGCGAGCCGACGGCGGTCAAAGGGCGGTGGCGTCCGGCCCCCGGCGGACGATTCTTCCGCGCCCTCGCCGACGCGCTGGGCGAGCTGCCCCTCATCGCCGAGGATCTGGGCCTGGTCACGCCGGCCGTCGAGTCGCTGCGGGTGCGGTTCGGGTTCCCGGGCATCAAGCTCCTGCAGTTCGCCTTCGGGACCGACCCGCAGGGGCCCAGCTTCCTGCCGCACAACTACACGCGCGACGCGGTCGCCTACACCGGGACGCACGACAACGACACCACCCTCGGCTGGTTCCACGACCAGGGCAGCGGCACCCGCAGCCCCGAGCAGGCCGCGCTCGAGCGCCGCAAGGCCCTGCACTATCTCGGGGCCGACGGTGACGACGCAAACGACGACGGAAGAGAGATCCACTGGCGCATGATTCGCGCCATCATGGCCTCGGTGGCCAACGTGGCGATCGTCCCCGCACAGGATCTGCTGGGCCTCGGGTCCGAGGCGCGGATGAACCATCCGGGAACGACGGCCGGGAACTGGAGCTTCCGGCTGCCGCCCGGCGCGCTGACGCCCGCCATCGCCGACCGCCTGCGCGATCTCACCGAGACCTACGGGCGCGGGAGGCCGGAGGCGTGAAACGTCATCTGATCTCTGCGGCGCGGCGCCCGGCGCCGCTGGGGCAGAACCCGCTCTGGTACAAGGACGCGATCATCTACGAGGCGCGCGTCCGCTCCTTCTACGACAGCAACGGCGACGGCGTCGGTGACTTCCGGGGGCTGACCGCCAAGCTCGACTACCTGCAGGACCTGGGGGTGACGGCGATCTGGATGCTGCCGTTCTACCCGTCCCCGCAGCGCGACGACGGCTACGACATCGCCGACTACACCGACGTCCACCCGGACTGCGGCACGCTGGCCGACCTCGACCAACTGCTCGAGGAGGCCCACAAGCGCGGGCTGCGGGTCATCACCGAGCTGGTGCTCAACCACACCTCCGACCAGCATCCCTGGTTCCGGCGCGCGCGGCTGGCGGCGCCGGGCTCGGTCGAGCGCGACTTCTACGTCTGGAACGACTCGCCCGAGCGCTACCGCGAGGCGCGCATCATCTTCAAGGACTTCGAGACCTCGAACTGGTCGTGGGACGCTCTGGCCCGCGCCTACTACTGGCACCGGTTCTACGCACACCAGCCCGACCTCAACTTCGCCAACCCGGCGGTGCACGAGGCGCTGCTCAGCGTGGTCGACTTCTGGTTCAGCAAGGGGGTCGACGGGCTGCGGCTCGACGCCGTGCCGTACCTCTACGAGGCCGAGGGGACCAACTGCGAGAACCTCCCCGAGACGCACAAGTTCATCAAGAAGCTGCGCGCCCACGTCGACGCCCGGTTCACCGACCGGATGCTGCTCGCCGAGGCGAACCAGTGGCCCGAGGACGCGGCGGCGTACTTCGCCGACGGCGACGAGTGCCACATGAACTTCCACTTCCCGATCATGCCGCGCCTCTTCATGTCGATTCACATGGAGGACCGCTTCCCGATCCTCGACATCCTGGCGCAGACGCCGGCCATCCCGGCCAACTGCCAGTGGGCGCTGTTCCTGCGCAACCACGACGAGCTCACGCTGGAGATGGTGACCGACGAGGAGCGCGACTACATGTACCGCGCCTACGCGCACGCCAACGAGATGCGCATCAACCTGGGCATCCGGCGGCGGCTGGCGCCGCTGGTCGGCAACGACCGCCGCAAGATGGAGCTGCTCCACGGGCTGCTGTTCTCGCTCCCGGGGACGCCGGTGCTGTACTACGGCGACGAGATCGGGATGGGGGACAACGTCTTCCTGGGCGACCGCAACGGCGTCCGCACCCCGATGCAGTGGAGCGCCGACCGCAACGCCGGCTTCTCGCGCGCGAATCCGCAGCGGCTGATCCTGCCGATCAACATCGACCCCGAGTACCACTACGAGGCGATCAACGTCGAGCTGCAGCAGAACAACCCGAACTCGCTGCTCTGGTGGACCAAGCGCCTCATCACCCTGCGCAAGCAGTTCCAGGCCTTCGGGCGGGGGTCGATGGAGATCCTGACCGCCGGGAACTTCCGGGTGCTGGCCTTCATGCGCCAGTGGGAGGACGAGACGATCCTGGTGGTCGCCAACCTGTCGCGCTTCCCGCAGTACGTCGAGCTCGACCTCGGGAAGTGGAAGGGGATGCGCCCCGTCGAGCTGTTCGGCCACACCGAGTTCCCGGCCATCGGCGAGCTGCCCTACCTGCTGACGCTGGGCGGGCACGACTTCCACTGGTTCTCGATCGAGCCGCCGACGACGACGACCGCCGCCGACCTGGCGGCGGCTTACGTCCCGCCCACCATCTCCAGCGCCAGCGCCGAGAGCCTGTTTTACGGCGAGGACCGGGTGGCCCTGGAAGACGCGCTCCCCGCTTTTCTGGACACCCGCCACTGGTTCGGCGGCCGCGCCTTTCGCCTCTCGGGCCTGCGAATCGAGGAGGCGGTGGCGTTCGACGTCGCCACCCTGATCGTCGCCCGCGTCGAGTACGCCGACCGCGACCCCGACCGCTACCTGATCCCGCTGGCGGTGGTCCCCCTGGGCGAGGGGCGCACCATCCCGCCGGTGGCGATGGTGGCGTCGCTCAAGCTCGGCGGCGGGGACGCCGCGCTGGTCGACGCGGCCGAGGACCCCGGCGCCGCGCGCGCCATCCTGAAGGCGATCGCCGGGCGGCAGCGGGCCGTCGGGGTGGGCGGCACCGTGGAGGCGACCCCCTACGTGGCGCTGGAGGTGCCGGCGGGCGACCCGACCAACATCGGCGCGGGACACGCCGCCGCCGCCATTCGCTACGGCGACCGCTACCTGCTGAAGATGTTCCGCCGCCTGGAAGAAGGGGTCAACCCCGAGTTGGAGCTCCCGCGCTTCCTCGAGACGCGGGCCCCCGGCCTCTGCCCCGCGGTGGTCGGCAGCGTCGAGTACCGGCGGCGCGGCGGCGAGCCGAGCACGCTGGCGGTGCTGCAGGCGTTCGTGGCCAACGAGGCGACCGCCTGGGCGCACGCGCGCGAGGAGCTCCGCCGCTACTTCGAGCGGACGCTGACGCGCCACCGGCAGGACCCGCCGCCCGAGCGCGCGACGCGGGCGCCGCTGGCGCTGGCTGCCGACGAGACACCTCCGTCGGCCGTGGAGGCGATCGGCGCCTACCTCGATCTGGCCGCGCTGCTCGGCCGCCGGACCGCCGAGATGCACGTGGCCCTCGCCTCGCACGGCGACGACCCCAGCTTCGCGCCCGAGCCTTACAGCGCGCTCGACCGGCGCTCGAAGTACCAGTCGATGCGCAACCTCGTCGGGCGGACCTTCCGCCAGCTGCGCGGCGCGCTGGGCGGGTTGCCTGCGGCGGCCACCGCGCTGGGGCGGCGGCTCGTCGAGGGGCAGGACCGCGTGCTCAAGATCTTCGAGCCGTTCCTCCACCAGCGCTGGAGCGGCCTGCGGATCCGGACCCACGGCGACATGCACCTCGAGCAGGTCCTCTACACGGGCAACGACTTCGTCATCATCGACTTCGAGGGGCCGCCCGCCGAGACGCTGGCCGAGCGCCGCCGCAAGCACGAGTGCCTGCGCGACGTGGCGGGGATGATCCGCTCGTTTCACTACGCCGCCTTCACCGCGCTGCTCGAGAGCACCGTCGTGCGCCCGGAGGATCGGCAGATCGCCGAGCCGTGGGCCGACGTCTGGTACCGCTGGGTCTCGGCTTCTTTCCTGCGCGCCTACCTCGAGGCCACGGCCGGCATGCCGTTCGTGGCCTCGCCCGAGGACCAGCCGCTGATCCTCGAGACCCACCTCATTCGCAAAGCCCTCTACGAGCTGCACGACGAGCTCGAGCGTGGCGCCGACACCGTCGCCATCCCCCTGGCTGCCCTGGTCGAGATCGCGGGGCTCTAGCCCCACCCCCCGGCCGCTGGTTCCCGGTCGGTCCTGCTCGGGGACCGGGGTTCACTTCGCGGGGGACGCGGGCCTAAGTGGCCGAAGACGGCCACATGGCCGCTCGTCTTGGTCGCTGGCATCCTCGCCGCGGACGGCGAGGAGCGCGACCAAACGCCCCCGCTCCGTGAACCCCGGTCCCCTCGCACGGACTCTCCTTGCTCCCGTTCAGCGCCCCCCGGGACCCTGTTGTACGAGAGCAGGGAGAGGGCCGCGCGAGGGGCAGGGTGTTGTCTTGCGGGGACGTGTGAGCGCGCTCCTCGCCGTCCGCGGCGAGGACGCCAGCGCGAACCCGAGCGGCCACGTGGCCGTCCGCGGCCACTTAGGCCGCGTTCCCCGCAAGGCAACACCCGGCCCCGAAGCAGGCCCCGACCTGATGCGCCCGACCGGGCCGATCAGATCGCGTGGGGGAGGGAGGGCTTTGCCGGCCCGAGCCCTTCGCGGGGGGCGCGGGACCCTCCCAGGGTCCCGATTAAAACTGGTAGGCGACGCCGACGTTGATGTCGAGGTTGAAGGTGAAATCCCAGAAGCCGAGGACCGCGTTGGCCTGGCCGACCAGCGAGAGGTTGTCGGTCAGGTCGTAGAAGATACCGCCGCCGGGGCCGGCCAGGATCGGCCCCCCCTTGATCGTGTCGACGCAGGCCTGGTTCATCATCGGCCCGCACTGCGTCGGCGCGCGCGTCGGCTTCAGCGTCACGACGTGCCGGATGTAGCCGCCGCCCGCCGCCAGCGAGAAGAACGGGTGGAGGCTCGAGTCGTCGTCGCCGAACTTCCAGGTCGCCTTGGCGAACGCCGCGAAGGCGTAGTTGGCGGTCTTGTAGTCCTTGCCGTTGAAGTAGGGGTCGACCGTCCCGGTGATGATCTGGTACCGCAGCTGCACCGACAGCATCAGCGACGAGGTCAACCAGTAGCCGAACTCGGGCGCGATGTGGAGCAGCGTGGCGGGGGCGATCCCGGCCGGCTGGATGCTCACGTCGTGGTTGGTGTCGCCCTGGCCGGTGGCCCAGCCGAACCCGCTGCCCAGCATCAGTCCCACGTAGTACTGGTGGTCGGGCTCGTCTTCGTCCTCGTCGCCCTCGCCGTTCCCCTCGTCGCCAGTCTTCTTGACCGCGGCCTTGCCGCCCAGGTTGATGACCAGCGGGCTCTCGGCCGATCCCTTGTTGGCCACCGCGTTACCGTCGGCGTCGTCGGCCTCGATGTAGTAGGCCACCGAGTCGCCCAGCGTCGCCGTGGTGGGGATCTCCGCGCCGTACTTCCCCTCGGAGACCTCCTTCATCTCGCGTCCAAGAAAGTCGCCCGCCCCGTCGGGTCGGTAGGCGAGGACGATCTTGTCGAACTTCAGGTCGGGCGCGACGCCCGCGGTGATCGAGATGGCGCTGCCCTTCTTCCCGGCGGAGATCGCTTCGTGGATGATCCCCGAAGGCGGCTCCTCGGCGGCGGGCGGGGCCGGCGGGGCGGGCGGGGCCGGCGGCGGCGTGGCGGGCTCGGCCGGCGTCTCGGGCTCTTCGGTCGCCGGCGGCGGCGGGGGCGGCGGCGGTGAGGCGGCGCCGCCCGCCTTGGCCTCGTTGAACGCGTCGGTCATCTCGGGCGTGATCAGCGCCTTGGTCAGGTTGATCGTCGACTCGATCTCGAGCGCCTTCTTGAACTGCTTGATGCCGAGATCGCGCTGCTTGAACCCGCCGATGAGCACGATCCCCATGTGGATGTGGGTCCGGGCGGTGATCGGGTGCTGCTGCAGCCCGGCCGAGTCGGCCAGGTCGAGCCCCTGCTTGAGCAGCTTGCGGGCGTCTTCGAACTTCTGAGCTTGGTACGCCGCGACGGCGTCCTTGTTCATCTGGGTGATTTTGGCGACCGTTTCATCGGTCGAATCTGCCTGCGCACGGGCGGAAAAGGCCAAAACCAGCAGGAGCGCGGCCAGTCCGCGCACCACGCCAGACGCGAACGGTCGGGTGGTCATACGATGCTTGCCTCTGGGGGAGAGAAAAAGGGAAGCCTCAAGCTGAGTTACCTTTGTAACACGAATTTCCACAATCCTTCCAGGGGCGGGACCCCATCGGAGAGGAGGCCCCCCCCCAGCCGGGGGGCGCCCGCTCCGGGGTTGCCCTAGACCGGCCATGCAGGCGATCCCCCAATCGAACACGGTCGCCATGGGGGGTGGCTCCTAATTATTCCGGGCTCCCCTTGCGCCCGGTGGGGGGGTGCTTAATTGCCATATTTGCTGCCCGAATGCTGTTTCCAGGAAACCGGAGGTGACCATCATGCTGCTCGATCCCAATGACCTGCTCACCCCGAGCGACGCGGCGCGTGTGCTCGGACTATCGGCGGACTCGGTCCGCGTTCTGTCGGACAACGGCCGGCTGCCCGGAATGCGAACCGTCGGGGGACGGCGCCTGTTCCGGCGGGCCGACGTCGACCGCCTGGCCATCGAACGCGCCGGCCATGTCGCGCAGGCGCTCGGTGGGCGGCAACAGGCCGCTGCCGCGCCGCACGCCGAGGAGTGACCGACCAGCTTCCTCGGTCGGTCCTCCCGCTCCGAGGGGGGAGACGGGACAGGACACATGAAGGCAACTGAAACTGCAGAATATTTGCCCGCGCGCCCGACCAGCGAGCGCAAGGGCCAAGACCGCGACCGCCGCCTGCTCGACACGATGCCCCAGTGCATCTGGGCGGCGGACGCGCAGGGGCGGGTGAACTACTGGAACCGCGCCGGGCTGGAGTACTGCGGTCTCGCCGCCGCAGACCTGACCGACGGTTCCTTCTGGGAGGTGCTGCACGCCGACGACCGCGAGGAGGCTCGCGCGCACTGGGAGCGCGGCCTCCACGGCGAACCGACCTTCGAACGCCAGGTGAGGCTCCGTCGGGCGAGCGACGGAAACTTCCGCTGGCACCTGGTGCGGGCCGTCGCCGAACGCGATGACGACGGCACCGTCATCGGGTGGATCGCCACCGCGACCGACATCGACGACCAGAAGCGCGCCGAGGCCGAGCTGCGCGCCGCGGTGGTGCTGCGGGACGACTTCCTTTCGGTCGCCTCGCACGAGCTGCGCACGCCGCTCACCGCGCT
>Ga0070734_10005585_pt1 | contig 11011 bp, 5 predicted proteins | sample Coa_R1_8_FD_66444 | JGI IMG/M metagenome (GOLD analysis project Ga0070734, IMG submission 66444) | Surface soil microbial communities from Centralia Pennsylvania, which are recovering from an underground coalmine fire - Coalmine... | ecosystem: Environmental > Terrestrial > Soil > Unclassified ... | reverse complement strand
AATTACGCTGTGACTCGAACCTCAACCTCCGGCGTACATTCCTTTGACGTCCGCGTGGATCATCAGCTCTCGGCGAAAGACACCGTGTTCGCGCGGGAATCTTTTCAGAACACCGGCGCAGTTGTGCCTTCATTGTTTGGCCCGCCGCTAGGAGGAACGATTGCCGGAGCCGGTACTACCGCGGCCCGCAATCAGAACGCGGGGATCGGACAGATCTATCAGTTCACTCCGTCGTTGATGAACGAAATTCGGGTCGGCGTGAATCGCCAGACCCTCGGACTGACACAAGAGGACAACGGCCGGAATCTCTCCACTCAGTTCGGGATTCCGGGAATCAATGTGAGTCCTCAAACCTCGGGTCTCTCTAACCTGTCGGTCGCTGGACTATTCGATGTCGGAGATAGCCTGCTCACGCCGCTTCATCTGGCGATCACCGATTGGAACTTCAGCGAAAAAGTAATCTGGACCAAAGGCCGCCACTCCCTGCGTTTCGGTTTCGACAGCCAATATGAGTTAGGAAGCACCGGCTACCTGGTCTATGGCCGCGGATACGACACTTTCCTCAACTTCACCACCAGCACTCTGGTGGGAACGCCGGGAGGCAATGCCTATGCGAGTTTCCTGCTGGGCGCCCCGTACCAGATCCTGCGTGACGACTTCCCACCTGGCATGGTCCAGTTGCTCATGCCCCGCAACGGAATGTTCGTGCAGGACGACTTTAAGGTCTCGCGCCGGCTCACGCTCAATCTGGGCGTCCGCTACGACATCATGCCGTATGCGCGGGAAAAGTATAACCGGCTCTCCAATTTCGATCCAGCCACCAGAACCATGCTGATCGCGGGACAAAACACCAGCCCGCGGCTGCGCGATACCGACTATAAGGACATCGCGCCCCGCGTGGGTCTGGCTTACGCATTGGGTGGCGACTACAAGACCGTGCTTCGCGCCGGCTACGGCATCGGCTACATCGATCCCGTGGGAGCCGCAGGCGTTCTGAATAGCACCGAATTCAACGTTCCTTTCTACTACGTCAGCAACATCACCGAATTTCCGTTTACGGCGCCTACGCACACGCTTAGCAGCGTGCTGCCACCGCTGGTTATGCCGTCCGCGACGGCGCCGTCGGGTAATCAACGCTACCTCGTCCCCACCGACCGCAACCAGTACTCGCAGACCTGGAGTTTCAGCATCCAGCGCGCCCTGACCCGAACGCTCATGCTGGAGGTCGCCTATGTGGGCACCGCCGGAGTCCGTCTGCTCGATACCGCCAACATCAATGCGGCGCCGCCCGGAGCGACCGATCCCACCACGCGGCAGCCCTTCGGACCCTCTCTGGGAACCGTCGAAGAGATCGCGAACAGCGGCCACTCCACATACAACGGTCTGCAATCGAAAATAGAGCAGCGCTTCTCGCATGGGTTGTCCTTCCTGGCGTCCTATACGTGGTCGAAATCGATGGACAACCAGAGTAACGGCACGGACGATTCCGCAGCCGAAGGCCAGTATCCGCAGAATCCGCTGGACCGTGCGCTGGAGCGCGGCCCCTCGAGCTTTGACCGTGCCAATCAGCTTACGGGCAGCCTGGTCTGGGCCATTCCGTTTTCCGCCAAAGGCCCGGAATCGAGCGTGGTGCAAAACCTGCTCCGCCACGTGGCCGGTGGCTGGCAGTTGAGCAACGTTTTTCAAGCCGAATCGGGATCGCCCTTCAGCGTCCTGATGCCTTGCGCCGCGATTAACGCCCAGGGCAACAACTGCCGGCCCAATCGCGTCTCGAGCGGGGTGTTGCCGGCCAGCCAGCAATCGATCAATGACTGGTTCAACGTCAGCGCTTTCGTGGTACCAACCAACTTTACCTACGGCGATGCGGGCCGCAATATCCTGCGCGGGCCGGACAGCGCCACCGTCGACGCCGCGCTCTCCAAGTCGTTCACCTGGGGAGGCTCCGAGGCGCGGCGTTTGCAGATTCGCTGGGAAGTATTCAATTCGCTGAACCACACCAACCTGGGGCTGCCGGTTAGCTCGTTGACCTCGCCCGGCATCGGTTCCATCACCGCCGCGGGTCCCGCCCGCGTGATTCAACTGGGCGCACGCTTGCAGTTTTAAGAGAAAGGAGCGCATGATCGAACGCCTGAAAAGAATCTGGAACAAGCCCCCTTCGCGGTGGAGCCGGATCCTGTCGCCGGTTCTCGGGATCGCTCTGGCGCTGGTGCTTCAGGGAGCGATCCAGGCGCTTCTACCCAAAGGTGCGGATTTTCCGTACGCATTTTTTTACCTCATCGCAATTTTCGTGGTGGCTTGGCGAAGCGGATACTGGCCCGGAATCGCGGCCTGCCTGCTTACCTTGATCGGTCTTCCCTGGGCGATGGCGCCGCATCATTTTCCCAAAATCGATCCAGGCAGGACGATTCTCTTGCTGGGCGTTTCACTGGGAATCAGCGCCGTCGCGGATTCGCAACGCCGCATGCGTCAGGCATTACGCCACGCCAATGAGGAACTGGACCAGCGCGTTCAGGAACAAACCAAGGATCTGCGGAATGCCGTGACCGCGCTCGAATCCGAAATCGTGCAGCACAAAACTACGGAGCGCCGGTTGCAAACGCAGCTGGAACGCCTGAACCTGCTTGACCAATTGACCCGCGCGATCGGGGAGCGTCAGGACCTCGCCAGCGTTTACCAAGTGGTCGTCCGACGCCTTGAAGACAATCTGCCGGTCGACTTCGGCTGCGTGTGTCTTTACGACTCAATGGCCGGCATACTAACCGTTACTCGTGTGGGCGTTCATAGCGAGAGCCTCGCGATGGAACTTGCCCTGAAGGAAGAGGCCCGCATCCCGATTGACCAGAACGGCCTTTCACGCTGCGTGCAAGGGCATCTGGTGTACGAACCGGATCTAAGCACGGTGGAGTTTCCTTTTCCCCAGCGTCTGTACCGGGGCGGTCTGCGTGCGGTGGTGTGCGCGCCGCTGCAAGTCGAGAGCCACGTCTTCGGTGTTCTGATCGCCGCCCGCCGCGAGCCGGAGAGCTTCAGCAGCGGGGAGTGCGAGTTCCTGCGCCAGTTGAGCGAACACGTCGCTCTGGCGGCCCATCAAGCCGAAGTCTATGAAGCTTTGCAACGCGCCTATGATGATCTGCGCCAGACGCAGCAGACCATCCTGCAACAGGAGCGGCTGCGCGCCCTGGGCCAGATGGCCAGCGGCATTGCGCACGACATCAACAATGCCGTGTCCCCGGTTGCCCTTTACACCGATATTCTCCTCGAAACCGAGCCCAATCTGAGCGAGCAGACGCGGCGCTATCTCGAAACCACCCAGCGTGCTATTGAAGACGTGGCTCACACCGTCTCCCGCATGCGCGAGTTTTACCGTCAACAGGAGCCCCAGTCGATTCTGGCGAGTGTGGATCTCAGCGTCCTTGGCAAGCAGGTGTTGGATCTGACCCGAGCTCGCTGGAGCGATATGCCGCAGGAGCGCGGCGTAATGATTCAGCTAAATGTCGAGCTGCCGGATGGTTTGTCTCCCGTCGCCGGGGTGGAAAGCGAAATTCGCGAGGCTCTCACCAACCTGGTCTTCAACGCTGTGGACGCCATGCCCGACGGCGGAACGTTAACGCTCCGCACCAGGGCCCACACCACGACTGCGAAAACGAAGTACGTCGCTGTCGAAGTGAGCGATAGCGGAATCGGTATGAACGAGGAAACCCGGCGCCGCTGCCTGGAACCCTTCTTCACCACGAAAGGCGAACGAGGCACGGGACTCGGGCTCGCGATGGTCTACGGAATCGTGCAACGGCACCACGGCGAGATTGAGATCGACAGCGCACCCGGCAAGGGGACCACCATGCGGATGCTGTTTCCGGAAACGAGTCTCACAACAGCGGGCGATTTGGCGGCGGCCCCGGAAACCATCCCTTCGCGGCTCCGCATCCTGGTCGTGGACGACGATCCCTTGCTGATCAAATCCCTTCGCGACGCGCTCGAAACCGACGGCCACCTTGTCACGACGGCGAATGGAGGGAAAGAAGGCATCGCAGCGTTCCAGCAATCGCTCACGCGTGGCGAGCGGTTCGCTGCCGTGATCACCGATCTTGGTATGCCGTATGTGGATGGGCGCAAAGTCTCGGCGGCCATTAAGGCGGCGAGTCCGCTCACGCCGGTCATTCTGCTGACTGGCTGGGGGCAGCGTCTGATCGAGGAAGGGGATGCTCCCAAAGATGTGGATCGGGTGCTGAATAAGCCGCCCAAGCTCCGGGAACTGCGTGCGGCGCTCACGGAGTTAGTAACGGGTTCGGATCTCACCAGACTGTCGCGTGAACTGCCGCCGGCGGGTGCTTCTGCGCCACGCTTTTCCAAAACCGGAGTCTAACGTATGGACAAATCGATCATCCAGAGCAGCCGAATCCTCATCGTCGACGATCAGCTCGCGAACATTCGGCTCCTGGAACGCATCCTCAAGGAGGCGGGCTATAAGAACTGGACTAGCCTCACGGATTCGCGCGAGGTTCTGGCCGTCTTTTCCGATTTCAAGCCGGATCTGGTCGCCATGGATTGGAGAATGCCCAATGTCGATGGGCATTCGTTGCTGAAGCAGCTGCGTTCGCGGATTCCTGCGGGCGAGTACGTCCCCACCTTGATCCTGACGGCGGATAACAGCCGCACCACCAGGCAGGTTGCGTTAGCCGCAGGGGCGAAGGATTTCCTGACCAAACCACTGGACGTGTCGGAAACCGTGCTGCGAATCTACAACCTGCTCGAAACTCGCTGGCTTCACATAGAGCTAAAGCGCCACAACGAAACGCTGGAGGAACGGATTAAGGAACGCACGCGGGATCTGGAACTCGCTCAGCTCGAAGTTCTACAGCGTCTGGCGCTCGCTGCGGAATACCGCGACGACTGCACCGGCCAGCACGCGCAACGCGTGGGACAACTTGCCGCCGTTCTGGGCCGCGCCATCGGCATGCCGGCGGCTGAAGTGGAACTGTTGCGCATGGCCGCGCCTTTGCACGATATCGGCAAAATAGGAATACCGGACGGCATCCTGCTCAAGCCCAGCAAGCTCACAAGTCAGGAGTACACGCAAATCAAGCGGCACACCGACATCGGGCGAGTCATTCTCTCCGGCAGCAATTTCCCGATTCTGCAGATGGCGGAACGCATCGCCCTATACCATCACGAACGCTGGGATGGCGGTGGATATTACGGCCTGGCAGGCGACAAGATCCCTGTCGAGGCTAGAATCGTGAGCATTGCGGACGTCTACGATGTGGTCACACATGAGCGGCCGTACAAGGAAGCGCAACCGCCCGCAGCCGCCCTCGAGCTCCTGCGGGAAGAAAGCGGCAAGCAGTTCGACCCCAACCTGGTCCAGGTTGTAATGGAGCTGAATCTTCCCAACGATCTCGCCATGCTAAGCGGAGCCTTGGAACAAAGCCACGCGCCCCAACCGGCGAGTGTTGAACTCCCGACCTAAGCCCGTACGGCTGGCTCGGCGATGGCGGGAACAAACTCCTCCACGATCCGATCGAGCGCTTTCCAGTCCGTGTATTCGTAATCGTGCGACGTGTCCACGTCCCCGCCGGCTTTGCGCGAAATTTGCCTCATGATATACCGCATGAAGAAGTTGTATCTGCTATAAGCGAGTGCTCCCGCTACCGGCTCAACAAAGGTGGGACGCCAGCCTGTTTCGGCGAGAAAAGCCTCCAGCATTCTTTTTACATCCGCGGATGCCTGAGCGCGGCGCTCCGGCGAGGCACCCGTATTTTCCGCGCCCGCCTCGGAAAGGCTCACGGAGAGGAAGACCGTCGGGATTCGCTCAAGTTCTCCGCGATGGCGCTTCACGAACTGAATCATTTCCGGCTCGTGGCGCGATCCGTGAACGGAGGCGGTCAGTATTGCGGCGGAATACTCGGCAGGCGAGAAGTCCGCCGGGACGCTCCCGGCGTCTGCGAAATGCGTGACCAGATCGTGTGTTCTTAAGGCGGCTGCTACATACTCCGCGACCCGCCGGCTATGTCCTTCGCGGGTGGCATACAGCACCAGTACTGGTTTCATAGGGCCTCTGCCTCCTTCGTCGCGTAAGATTGCACTTGCATTACCGTGGATGGCGCGTTGAAGGGTAAGAGGATACAGCTCTCACCCTGGGTGAATTGGCACACCCTTGAGCGATGTGACCGCTACTTCTGCCGCTCGGCCGTGAGCTTCTGCATCAGCTCGATGGTCGGCTTGGGCGCTTCAAAAAGCGCCTCCTCGAGCGGGGTCCGGCCGAAGTTGTCCTTGATACTGAAGTCCGCCCCGTGGTCCGCGAGATACTGCACGATGTCATTCGAACCTGCCTTGACCGCGGTATGCAGCGCGCTTCCTCTGCCGCGAGGCGCTTCGTTAACGTCCAGTCCCATTTCCACCAGCATCTTCACCGCGTCCAGCTTCTTGCTGCCGGCGGCGAGAAATACAGCGCCCGAGCCGTCCGGGGCCTTCGCCTTCGGGTCCGCTCCGAAACCCATTAGATCCTTCATCATCGCCACATTGCCGGTCCCGGCAGCCTCCAGAAACGGAGTCATCCCCGCGCCGCGGCCCGTGCCCTTCGTGCGAGCGTTTACATCCGCGCCACGCGCGATCAGCTCATTCACCAGCTCAAGCTTGCCTTGTTGCACGGCCACGTGTAGCGGCGTTGCACCCGCTACATCGCGAGCATTCACGTCCGCGCCGTGTTCCAGCATCAAGCGCGCAACCGCGTCATTCCCTCGCGCCAAAGCGATGCTAAATGCCGTGCTGCCGTCCTTGGCCTTGTACAGTGGATCCGCCTGGGCATCTATGAGCGCCTTGGCAGCGTTGGCATCGCCGCGCATCGCGGCAAACAGGAGCGGACTGTAGCCATTCCTCGAAGCCGCGTTAGCATTCGCGCCCTTTTGGATAAACAGAGTCACCATCTGGTCCCGCCCGTCGGCGGCAGCCCACATGAGAGGCGTCTGGCCCATTCGCGATTCCGCGGCATCCACCTGCGCGCCGCGCTCCAGCAACAGTTTCACCAGCTCCAGATTGCCCGCACTCACCGCGGCCAGCAAAGGCGTGTCGCCATTCCAGCGAGCCGCATTTGAATTCGCTTTCGCATCCAAAAGCATTCTTGAGATGGCCAGGTTTCCGTTCCCGCACGCCAGCAAGAGCGGAGTCTCGCCGTTCTCATCCGCGGCGTTGGCGTTCGCTCCAGCCTGGATCAGCGCTGCGGCTATTTCCGCGTCATCGCGATTGGCCGCCCAGAGCAGAGGCGTCGACCCGTCCTCCCGCGCCGCGTTCACATCCGCGCCGCTTTTGATGAGCGCCAATACGGTTTTTTGATCTCGCTTTTGAACCGCGTCGAGCAGCTTCAGATCCGCTCCGAACGCCGTCGCGGCTCCCAAAATGGCGGCTAAAGTGAAGAAAAGGCGCGGCATTCGCATCCATCATCATGATATACTTTGGGCGCAGTGATTGGGAAAGCGGCACTGGTTTTCGCGCTAGCCGGAGCAGGTCTCCGAGCCCAAAATCTCCTCGAAACCACGGCCGAAACCTACTGCATCGATTGCCACAACGCCCAGATGAAGACCGGGGGCCTGTCCCTCGAAAAGGTCAGCTCCGCGAATGTGGCTGCTCAGGCCGCCACGCTCGAAAAAGTGCTGCACAAACTTCGCGCGGGCGAGATGCCGCCGGTTGGCAACCCCAGTCCCGATCCGGCGGACCGCGCCAAGCTGGTCACCTGGCTTGAAACAGAACTGGATCACGCCGCTGCGCTAAAACCGAATCCCGGCGCGCCGGCCATCCATCGGCTGAACAAAGCCGAATACAGCAACGCCATCCGCGATCTTCTTGGTCTTGACATGGATCATTCCGCCGGCCTGCCCGCCGACGATTCCGGTTACGGCTTCGACAATATCGGCGATGTGCTCAACGTTTCTCCGCTCCTGCTGGAAAAGTACATCGCTTCCGCGCGGCGGATCAGCCGCCTGGCGCTGGGAACCTTAAAGCCCAGCAGCGCCGCGGAGAAGTTCACGCCGCCCCGAGGCACGGCCAACGACGCCATCGACCAGCTTCCGCCCGCCGAACGCGGAGGCATTCTCTTTGAGCGCTATTTCCCGTTCGACGCCGAATATTTGATCCAAGTCCGGATCAAGGGTAATCCCGGAACGGGCCTGCCCGCACCCAAGCTCGATCTCCGCCTGGATGGAAAACGAGTGAAGTTGTTCGACGCCGGCATCGACACGGCCGAAGCAAACCAAGGCACGCGCATCCTGGAATTGCGTCTCCCCCTGAAAGCGGGCCCGCACCAAGTAGGCGCGGCGATCCTGACGGAGACCGCGAAGCTTGAAACGGGAGCCGCAGGCCGTGGCGCGCCCGCGGGCAATGTAAATGGAACTTCCGTCGACTACGTCTCCATCGGCGGTCCCTACAATCCCACGGGCCCCGGCGATACCGAGAGCCGCAAACGCGTCTTCGTCTGCCGTCCCAAAGCAGGCCAGCCGGAGGAACCGTGCGCTCGCCGGATCCTGCAATCGGTGGCGCGCCGGGCGTATCGGCGTCCCGTGACGTCGGCCGACATCGACCCGCTGATGAAACTCTTCGCCGCCGGACGCAGCGACGGAGGCAGCTTCGATGCGGGCGTCGAGATGGCCCTCAGCGCAATTCTGGTCTCTCCCGATTTTCTCTTCCGCGTCGAGAAAAGCCCCGCCGGCGTCTCCCCCGCCAGCACCTTTAAGATCTCCGATCTGGACCTGGCCTCACGCCTGTCCTTCTTCTTGTGGAGCAGCATTCCGGATGAAGAACTTCTCCACACCGCCGAACAAGGCAAGCTGCGCGATCCCGCGACTCTGGCCGCGCAGGTCAAGCGCATGCTGACCGATCCTAAGTCGAAAGCTCTGGTCGATAACTTCGCTGGCCAGTGGCTGCGCCTGCGCAATGTCGCCGATTGGAAGCCCGACCCTGACAAATACAAGGAATTCGACGAAGCTCTGCGCAATGCCTTCGAGCGCGAGACGGAAATGTTCTTCCACAATATTGTGGAGGAAGATCGCAGCGTGCTGGAGTTCATCGACGCGGATTATACCTTCGCGAATGAGCGGCTGGCCCGTTTCTACGGGATTCCAGGGGTGAAGGGCAGCTACTTCCGGCGCGTCGCTCTCACCGGGCCGCAGCGCGGCGGCATTCTGACGCAGGGCAGCATCCTGCTGGTGACCTCCTATCCCAATCGCACCTCGCCGGTGCTGCGAGGCAAGTGGATTCTCGAAAGCGTTCTCGGAACTCCTCCTCCGCCTCCGCCACCGGACGTGCCGGTGCTCGCCGATAGCGCGTCCACATCGGCCGCGAGCCTGCGCGAACAGCTCCAAAAGCATCGCTCGAATCCTGCCTGCGCGTCTTGCCACTCGCGTCTGGATCCTCTCGGCTTTTCGCTCGAGAACTTCGATGCGGTGGGCAAGTTTCGCTCGAGCGAGGGCGGCTCGCCGATTGAAGCCTCCGGCGCGATGCCCAACGGAACGGTGATCGATGGGCCGGAGGGCTTGAAGAAGATCCTGCTTAGCCGCAAAGACGAGTTCGTGGAGAATCTCGCCTCGCAGCTGCTGACTTACGCCCTGGGACGTGGCCTTGATTATTACGATCAGCCCGCGGTCCGCGAAATTCGCCGCCAGACGGAGCGCGACGGCTACAGGTTTTCCTCGATGGTGCTGGCGATCGTGAATAGCGTACCATTTGAAATGAGGAGGGCCCCCAACCCGTGATCGTCACGAAGAAATCGCTTCCGCGCCGGACGTTTCTTCGCGGGATGGGAGCCGTCATGGGCCTTCCCCTGCTCGATTCCATGCTGCCGGCGCTTTCCGCGGCCACTCGCGCCGTGGTCCCGAGAATGGTCTTCGTCTACACCGCCAACGGCATCATCATGAAGGATTGGACGCCGCAGGCTGAAGGCGCCGGATTCGAATTTACGCCCACGCTGAAACCTCTGGAGCCATATCGCGACCGGCTGCTTGTCTTAACCGGACTGGAGCAGCACAACGGCGAATCGCTGGGCGACGGCGCGGGAGATCACGCCCGCGCGGGCGCCACTTGGCTCACGGGAGTGCATCCCAAGAAGACCGAAGGCGCGGACATTCACAACGCCATTTCTGTTGACCAAATCCTGGCCCAGGAATTTGGCCGCCAGACCCCGCTGCCTTCCCTCGAACTGGGTCTCGAAGATGTTCGTCTGGTGGGTGGCTGCGACTCCGGTTACAGTTGCGCGTACAGCAACACCGTTTCCTGGAGCGGACCCTCCACGCCGCTGCCCTACGAAACCAATCCCCGCGCTGTCTTCGAGCGCCTCTTCGGAGACGGCGAGACCACCGATCCAGCCGTGCGCGCGATGCGCTCGCGCGAAGATCGCAGCATCCTGGATTTCGTATTAGCCGACGCGGCGCGCCTGGAAACCAGCCTCGGCGCGAGCGATCGCCGCAAAATGAGCGACTATCTGGACTCGGTACGCGAAGTCGAGCGCCGTATTCAGAAAGCCGAAGCGCAGAACGCCCAGAGCGCGGAATTGCCCTCGCTGGACCGCCCGGACGGCATTCCGCCCACGTTCGAGGAACACATCCAGTTGATGTACGACCTGATGACCATCGCTTTCCAGGCCGACATCACGCGCGTGATCACGCTGATGTACAGCCGCGAAGGCGGCAACCGGACTTATCGTTCCATCGGCGTTCCGGACGCGCACCACGGCCTCTCGCACCATATGAACGATCCCGCGAAGATGGCGCGTTTACAGTTAATCGACCACCATCACGTGGATATGTTCAGCTACTTCCTGGGCAAGATGAAGGCGGCGAAGGATGGCGAAGGCACACTGCTGGATCATTCGACGATCGTGTACGGAAGCAGCCTGAGCGACTCCAACCGTCACCTCCACGACAACCTTCCGCTACTCGTTGCCGGAGGCGGAGCAGGGAAGCTGCGGAGCGGGCGTCACCTGCGCTACCCGAAAGGTACACCGATGACCAATCTCTTCCTTACGATGCTC
>Ga0070734_10005583_pt1 | contig 11013 bp, 6 predicted proteins | sample Coa_R1_8_FD_66444 | JGI IMG/M metagenome (GOLD analysis project Ga0070734, IMG submission 66444) | Surface soil microbial communities from Centralia Pennsylvania, which are recovering from an underground coalmine fire - Coalmine... | ecosystem: Environmental > Terrestrial > Soil > Unclassified ... | reverse complement strand
ACGTGACGCCAATTACACGCTGTACCTCTACCTGAACAAGGAGGGCAGGACAGCCGAGGCGGAAGCTTGCCAGGAACGGATGCAGCAAGCGAAAAAAGCCCGCGCGGAGTTGGCGCTCCTCACCCAGCGCTGCCAGGCCACTCCCGAGGACCCGGCCCTGCGCTGCCAGATTGCCGAGATTTTTCTCCGCTTCGGCGACGAACAAGAAGGGCTGCGCTGGCTCTTGACCAACGTCCAAAACCATCCCGGCCATGCTCCGTCGCACCTGGCGTTGGCGGATTACTATGATCGGCGCAACCAGCCGGCGAAGGCGGCGGAGCATCGACGTCTGGCCGGCATGATGCGGTGATCGCTTTCGTCGACCTCAAGAACTAGCTTTTCAACCGGGTAGCATCCTGCTGGACCAAGAACCTGTTCCGTTCCCATTTGGCTGGCGCCGTTGATGCCGTAAGGCCGGGTCATGGCGACGCGGCTTGCAAATGGATTTCGCAGGTCCAGGCCAATTCCGGATCGCCGCGTTGCAGCATTGACTGGCAGAGCGTCCGCAGCTTCGGCTTCACGGTAACAGTCTGCGTAATGCCATTCAGGGCAATTCGCAGTGGTTTGTCCAGAGCAATCATCCGGCCATCCAGAGTGAGGTCGAACTCCTTGGCATGGCGCGTCGCAAGGATTACTTCGTTGCCTTGAAGGCGGGCGTCCATGCGTTGGCCTTTCTCCGGTTGGGCGACCGCCAGCCAGAAGTGATTCGTGATGACAGGATCGGTCAATTCCCAGGTGATATGGCGCGGCGTCACGTTGCGCGTAAACCCATACATTTCCTTGATCTTGTCTCGATCCGGCAAGCCACCGTGGCCAAAGCCTTGCTTGAACTCGAATGCCACCGGATAGCCACCGCCCTCTTCGTGCTGGAGCCGTTGAATTTCCTGGTTAAACTTTTCACAGCGTTCGCGGCGGCCATAGGCCGTGTCGTTCTCGCCAACCATGAACGTGAACCGTGTGTTGCGCAGGCATAAGGGCGAGATCGTGCCGTCGGTCGGGGCCGCGGCACTGGCGTGAATGGCCGCAAACCGATCCGGGATCTTGGGCCCGATGTAGAACGCTCCATAACCCCCATGGGAATAGCCCATGAGGAACACCTTATCGGGATCGACATCGCCAAACAGCAAGAACTGCCGAATGAGATGGATCACCAAGGGCGGCACATATTCATCATAGAACCCATTCCAGGTGTCATTGGGTGCCCGCAAAGCGAGGTATTTGTAGCCTTCGACCGAGGGCTGGTCCTTGTAGTACGATTGCATCCGCTTCCATTGATCATCGTTGACCTTCGTCGGTACGTTGCCGCCGCCGTGCATGGCGATGAACAACGGCCAACCTTTCTCCGGCCGCTTGCCGACTTCCCGCACGGTGTAGGCACTGAGGTAATCCTTGTAGCGCACCTGGTTGGCGTCAAAATCCTTTCTCATACCCGCGTGGATCGGCGCGGTCTGAAAGGCTTTCCAGACCGCCGAGCGAAAGGACGCCTCGTGATCAACCAGGAGTTGATCCAACTTCGCATCAAACTCCCACTTGGCCTGCTGCTCCGGTGTTGCGGTGAAGAACGCCCGTGCCGCTTGTTCGATGAGCCGGACCTGCTCGTCGCTGGGGGCCGATGGTTTGGGCGCCGGCTCCGTGGGGGCTTGTTTACGGGCATAGCGATCCGTCACGTTTTCGGCGGAGACCTCCTGCTTTCCTGGCGCCCATACAAGGGGGAATGGGACGGCGGTCTTTTGGAAACTGGCAGCGTAGATGGCATGTTCGGGGACATCCTTCTTCGCCTGGCCAGCTTTGCCCGTAAACCAGCCGCGATCAAGGCCTTCCTTGTCTTGCTCGCAGGCACCGGTGAAGTGCCAGCCTTGGTCCCAGATTTCGACCCAGGTATGATTGCCGCTCTGGTCCACCCACCGCGGCGTGCCCACCAGCCGTGCAGGAATGGCCACGCTTCGGCAAGCGTCGGCCAGCAAGATGGACAAGCCAGTGCACGATGCCCGCCCCTGGGCGATCGTTTCCTTGGGGCTCTGGTGCGGTTTCTTGCGCTGCGTTGAGTAGCGAACCTTCAGCTTCTCGAAAACCTGGACATTCAGGAGCTGCGTTGCTTCACTCGGCGTTTTGCAATCCTTGATTAAGGGCATGCACAAATCATAGAGTTCCCGCCGCCAGGCGTCGCGCTCCTCGTCGACATTGGCATAGGGGAGGACCTCGTTGAGAAAGATCGCATCGGGGATCTTCGGGCCCCATGCGACCTGCCGGCGGGCTTCGTAGGCCAGTTGGACGTTCTCCCGGAGAAAATCGGCCTTGAGCGTGAGCAAATCCTTATCCGGCATGTTGGTGATCAGAAAGATCATCCCTGGCCGTTGGTCCGACGGCGTATCGTTCAGAGCCTTTTCCAGTTGAGGCCGGTTCATGCCGGCTTTGCCGAACGCTTGTTCGACCGCCGGTGGCCACGAGGCGTCCTGGTTCGGCGCACCCAAGGCCGCCTGGAACAGCAGTGGTCCCATTGCCAACAACACCCCGGCGAGCGAACAGCAAGTGCGGCATTTCATGGCAACATTTTCTCCCAGAACCAAGCCATTGCATGTCCCGCCATGTCCGACCGTGTTCTAGGAGTGCTGCGTGAGTTCGGCAATAGAACCTGAGACCACCACACTAGCCGACAGCACCGACATTCATGGTGTCCGCGAGGGGATCCGACAAGCCGTTGACTCGGGCGGCGAACAGAATATCGACCCTATGGCGCAGAACGGTTTGGTCGCCAGCGATTCGGCGGTGTACCGCCTGCGGATTCTCCACGTGGACGACTGGGGAAATGGTCGATGTGGCAGCGGCGGTCTTGCCGAAGGTCGGTTCTCCGAGCACGAAAATGGGAAGCTCAAGCTTCCAAGCTCCAGGCGGAGGCACCGGCCCGGGCACAGTCGAGATTTCGAACATGCCTCGGCCATGGGTGCCCGCCCCGAGCAGCTTCAGACCAGCGTTGTACTGTAGCCCAACTACCTCGACATTGGGCATGCCCGTGCCGTAGACCGCCCAGGTCAGACCGCCGTTGGTGGAAGCATACACTCCATTATCCGTGCCGGCAAAGAGCGTGTTATCCGGCGTGTCGATGGCCAGGGACCACGTCGGCAAGTTAGGCAAATTGCCGCTGATGTCCGTCCACGTGGTGCCGGCGTTCGTCGTCTTGAAAACATGACCCGGGCTGGTGGCCGTCCCGCCGATATCCTCGCTGAAGGAAGCCGTGACAATGTACGCCGTATTGCCCGTGGCATCGGTAGGGTCGATTTCGATATCTTGGAACACCCTTCCGGCCAAGAAGGGAACCCCGGTGATCGGATTGGTTTGTGTCCAGCTGGTCCCGTCGTTGGTCGTTACCCACACATTGCCATCGGCGGTGGCAGCGTAAACCACGTTGCCCTGCGTAGCAATGGCCGTGACTCCGGAGGCGTTCGCGTTATACCCATTCATCCCGGGGGTGCCGATGGCTTGCCAGGTGTCGCCGTTGTTGGTGCTCTCGTTGACAAAGTTCGTGCCGAGGACCAACCGGTTCGTGTTCATCGGATCAATCACATAGGGAAGATAAAAGCTTGGCGCCTGGGGATCGTAGTCATCCGGCTCATTTCCTTGGATGCCGTTGGCCTTGCCATTAAAGGTCATGCCGCTGTCATCGGAGCGCTGGAAGGTGATGCCAAAGTTTTCCGTGTACACGTGCATGGGATTATTTGGATCGATGCGGACAAAGCCGCCGTCTCCACCGACCACCACGTTCCAGGTCCCGGTACCGGTGTAGATTTCCGTGCCGTTGTCCTGGCTGCCGCCAATGGCGAAATTGGGGTTGGTCGGGTGCAGGGCAATCCCGGTGAACTGGGTGATGGCCAGGTTGCCGGTGAGGTCGGTCCATTGAATGGTGCCGACGGTGGCGTTATCAAGCCGTTCAATCCCGCCATCACTACCATCTAGCAGCCTTCCCATCACATCAAAGCCAATACCGTGGTGGTCCGGATGGGGTCCGACGCCGTCGGCGGAATTCCCACTGATGTCGGTCCACGTCATCCCACCATCACTCGTTTTGATCACTTGGAGCGAGCCGGCGGCATAGGCGGTGTTCCCCGTGGGATCCTTGGGATCGATGGTGAGCGTCTGATCATACCAACCTTGTGTCCCAACATAGTTGATGTAGTTTGCCGAGGTACTCGTCATGACGGCGTTCCAGGTGGTGCCCCCATCTGCGGACTTTTCGATGGCGAGGACGGCGTTGTTATTGGCGGGGTCGGAAATGGAGGCGTAGAGGGTACTGGACGCGCCCACATCGGTGACGGCCAGGGTAATGCGTCCCGCGCTCATTCCACCAGGGAAAGCTTTGAGCTGCGCCCACGTGGCTCCGCCGTCGCTGGTTTGGTACACGCCGTTCGCCGGGAGACCCCTTGACGTTCCGACGGCGGCATACAGCATCTTGGCATTGCCGGGGTCCATGACCAAATCGGAAAAGGCATTCCCCACGGTTGGATCTACAATGCCAGCGGTGGTGTTCGTCCAGTTGATCCCGTCGGTCGTCTTCCAAATGCCGGGGTTGCCGAAGGTCCCGTTCGTGGCTGAGCCCTTGACGGCCGCATAAGCGGTGTTACCGGTGGGGTCCGTGGGGTCGATGATCACTTTGCTGATCGCGAGGCGGTTGAAAACGCGATTGCCACTGAGCGTCCAGGTATTGCCGCTGTCTTTCGAGATCAGCGCCCCGCGGCCGTAGAAGCTATCCAGAGAATTATTGGCTTCACCGGTTCCGGCATAGATGATGCGCTGGTTCGGGCCGCCGCCGGGCGCGATGGCGATGGAGCCCATAAACAGCGTGCTCTGGGTGTCTGTCAACGGTGTCCAGGTGGGATTGGCATTCGTGGCGTTATTGGTCTTCCAAACACCGCCGCCGGCAGCGGCGATGTAAATCGTATTGGCGTCGGTCGGATCTGCCGCCAGACCGACGATGCGCCCGCCGATGTTGGTCGGCCCGATCGGGTTCCAAGCTGCCGGCGCGAGTCTGCCCTCGAGTGCTTCGACCATCGGTCGAAAGCCCTGGCGGAGTCGGTCGTGCCGGGATTGTCGGAACTCAAAGCGGAACCACTTGGAGATCGGAGCAAGCATGCTTCGCCCTTTCCATGGTGCAAGGGAAGACGACCCACCGCCAGGCCGCACCCCAGCCTTCGCGAATGGGCTAACACGCAGAGAAACGCAAGTCAACGTTGCCGAGGTTCACTGGACGACCGGCTACGGCTCCCATTTCCTCAACGCGAATCGGAGCTTGTGGGAGCGCGTCTATGATTCCTTACCCTCTCAGGGCGGAAAACCTACGACGCGGATGAGGATACTTTTTGAACTTTTTGAGCCGCCAGTGCGCCGGGCTCTCCTGGAGCATTCCCCAAGGGCTATGAAGAAACGGGAATACGTCGCTCTTGCCGTTGCTGGTTTGGGGCAAAATTTTGAAAATGAGTCGTAGGTTTCGCCCCTGACAAGAGTACTTACTGATGGAGCCGACACCGTCGTCCTCGACGCGCGTCAGTCTGCTGGTGCGCATCCAGAATGACCCGACCGACCAGGCGGCCTGGGGGGAGTTTGTGCAGCGCTACGGCCCGAAGATTTATGCCTGGACGCGGCAACGAGGACTTCAGGAGAGCGACGCCGAAGATGTAACGCAGAACGTGTTGCTCAAGCTGGCCAGCAAGCTGCGGACCTTTGCCTACGACCCAACGCTCAGCTTCCGGGGCTGGCTGCATACCATCACCCAGAACGCCCTGAGCGACTTTGTATCCGAGCGGCGGCGGCCGGGTGAGGGGAGCGGCGACAGCGGCGTCCTGGCAATGCTGGGGACCCTGGAGGCCCGCGCTGACCTGGAAAGCCAGCTGAGCGATGCCTTCGATCGTGAGCTGTTGGAAGAAGCGATGGCTCGGGTGCAAGGTCGGGTAGCAGCGCATCGCTGGTTGGCCTTTCAGTTGACCACCGTAGAGGGGCTTTCCGGAGCCGAGGCCGGGGCACGCCTCCAGATGAAAGTGGCCAGCGTGTATACGGCCAAGAACCAGATCCACAAGATGGTTCAGGAAGAGATCCAGAAGCTGGAGCAGGGCTCCCGCTGAGAGGCAGGGTGAGATGCACGAGATGCAGGGGTGTCCTCCGAGTGAGCAGCTCTCCCGCCTCATTACCGCAGAACTGGCCGACCGAGAACGGTCCGTTGTGGAAACGCATGTCGAGTCGTGCCTGGCATGTCAGCAGGTCTTGGAGGAGCTCACGGCTATCTCCTATTCTCAGGAGAAGCCGAACCAATCGGATACGCGAGAAAAAGGGATTGTGCCAGCGCCCGATTTCCTGGACGCCCTGCTGCGCCAGGTGCCAAAGACTGCGGGGCGGGGGCTCCGCCGTTTTCGTCCTGCTTCGACGGATGGGACATCCGCTGTCTGCGAGCCCGATGGAGCCTGGCCCAATTTGCCGGACTACGAGGTAGTGGGGGTGCTGGGTTGCGGCGGCATGGGGGTCGTGTACAAGGCTCGGCAGCGGAAGCTCAATCGCTGGGTGGCCTTGAAAATGCTGCGTGGCGGCAAGTACGCCGAGCCGGAACAGCGGGCGCGGTTCCAGGCCGAGGCGTTGGCGGTCGCACAATTGCACCACCCAAACATCGTGCAGATCTACGAGGTGGGCGAAAGCGAAGGTCTGCCCTACCTCGTGCTCGAGCTGGTGGAAGGCGGAAGCCTGGCCCAGCGCGTCCAAGATGGACCCTGGGCGGCAAACCAGGCGGCTCCATTTGTGGAGACCCTGGCGCGCACAGTTCATTTCGCCCACAACCAAGGGATCATCCACCGCGACTTGAAGCCGGCCAACATTTTACTGGTGAGTGGTGGAGGGGTGCGCGGTGAGCCGTCGAAGAACCCGTCTGCCGACGACCCGCCACGCAGCACGCACCACGCACCCCTCACTCCCAAGATCACGGACCTCGGCCTCGCCAAGCAACTCGATGTGGACGAGAAGCTGACGAATACCGGCACGATCGTCGGGACGCCCAGCTACATGGCACCGGAACAGGCGGAAGGCCGAAGCAAAGACGTGGGTCCGGCCACGGATGTGCATGCGTTGGGAGTTATCCTGTACGAATTGCTAACTGGCCGGCCGCCGTTCCAGGGAGCGTCGACACTGCAAACGCTGGAACAGGTGCGTCAGCACGAACCGGTGCCCCCGCACCGTCTGCAGCCAGGTGTGCCGCGCGATCTGGAGACGATCTGCCTCGAGTGTCTGCACAAGGAATCCCAGCTCCGCTACGCCAGCGCCCAGGAACTTGCCGATGACCTGCAGCGCTTTCAAGAAGGCAAGCCGATTTGGGCGCGTCCAGCGGGGCTCGTGGAACAGGGTTGGAGATGGGCCCGGCGACGACCGACGCTGGCCGCCCTGCTGCTCGTGATCGCCCTAATCGTGCTCGTGGGCTTCCCTGGTGTGACATGGCTTTGGCTCCAGGCAGAACAGGAGCGGCAAGCCAAAGAAGAGCAACATCTGCGGGCTGATCAGGAGGCCCAAAAAGCCCTGGTGCAAGCGTACCGGGGCAACCTGGCGGCCGCGAATGCCTCGTTCAACGATCACGACGTCAGCGATGCGGCTCAGTACTTGCGTGCGGCTTCACCGGCATTGCGGAGTTGGGAGTGGCAGCATCTCGCCAGCCGGCTGGACGATAGCCGGGCCAAGCTCCAGTTTCCGGAAGCGGAAGCCATCGGTCTTTGTCTTCCGGAAAATAAGATTGTCGCAGCGGCGAACCACCAGGTCAAACTTTGGGACGCCTTGACCGGTGCCTGCCTCGGGACGCTGACGCACGACTGTTCCAATCGCCTCGCCGCCATACCGACCACGAAAGGATCCGTCCTGGTCGTTCAAAATCGCGATCAAACCGGTTGGCGTTTATACAGTTCGCCCCTAGCGCTAGGCACTCGTGGCCGTGAACTTCCTGTTGCCCTGGATCGCGAGCCATCGGTTCTTGCCGTGGATGGGGATGGAACTCGCATGGCCGTCGCTTGGCCGGGTCAAACAAGCGATTTTTATTTTTCCGTTTTGGATCTCGGGGATGCAAACCGCCGCCTGGATTTCAAAGTCAACACCGCCGAGATCACCGCGCTGGCCTTTAGCCCCGACGGTTCGCGGATCGCCTCCGGCTTGCTCTCCGGAGCCGTCCGGATCTGGGATCTGGCCACAGGAAAGCCAGTCGCCTTGCTCCAGGGGCATACGCAACAGATAAGCACGATGACATTCAGTCCCGACGGCAACCGCCTGCTCACGGGTTCGTTCGATGGCATGGTGCGTCAGTGGGATGCCCAGACGGGACGATGCCTCGACGTGCGGCGCGGCCACAAGGACCGGGTTCTTACGGTAGCCTATAGCCCAGACGGTGATTGGACGGCATCCGCAGGACTGGACCGGACAATCCGGCTGTGGAGAAGCACGGAAGATTCGGAACCAGCAGTCTTGCTCGGCCACACGGATAGCGTGCGGCAGATCGCGTTCAGCCGGGACAGTCGCAGGCTTCTCTCGGTGGCTGAGGATCAAACAGTCCGAACCTGGGAGCTCGTCTCACGCAACGAGATCTGCTGTCTTCGCGACCATTCCGATTGGATCAACCCCGTGGCCTTCAGTCCGGATGGCACGCTCATCGCCTCCGGCGGCGGGGACAAGACCGTGCGCCTGTGGGACGCCGCTACCGGGGAGGCATTGACGGTTTTACCCCATACGGCGTGGGTATCCAGCTTGGCCTTCAGCCCGGACGGCACGTGGCTGGTGGCAGGGGAATGGCTCGGCAGCATCCGCATTTGGGACACAGCGACCGGCCAACTCCAGAGCGCTTGGACCTGGAAGGAGAAGCCACCCATTATCAAAGGCGTCGCGGCGAGTCCAGACGGGACACGGATCGTCGCCGGCTATTACAATTGGGGTAAGCCGGTGGACACGCCACAAGTGCGGGATCGGAAAACCGGTCGCGTTGTGGGCGTTTTGGCCGGCCAGACCGAAGGCGTGCTAGGGATTACCTACTCTCCCGACGGTAAGCATCTCGCCACGGCGGGTCGGGACGGTACCGTCCGTTTATGGGATGCAGAGACGTATGCGCAGTCCGCGGTGTGGCATGCCCATAGCAAAGAAGTCAACTCCGTGGCCTATAGCGCGGATGGCCGGCTTCTGCTCTCCACTGGTGCGGATAATACAATCCGGCTATGGAACGTTGCCACCGGGCAGTGCCGGGCGATCCTACGGGGGCATGCCCATAATGTGTATACAGCGGTGTTCCATCCTGACGGGGCGCGGATCGTATCCGGGGGGCGGGATCGTTTCGTTCGCTTTTGGGATCCAGCGACGGGTGAGGAGGTTGCACGCTTCCCCGGCCATTCGAGCTGGGTCTTCTCCCTAGCGTTTAGCCCGGATGGCACGACGCTGGTTTCCGGCTCCGGCGATGGGACGGTTCGCCTCTGGGACACCGCACCGCTGGCGCGCCGCCTCCAAGCACGCCAGCAAGCTCAGGCTTTGCGCCCGGAAGCGGAACGAATCGTGGCACATCGGTTCGAAGAAGTTCATGAGCCAAGCCTAGTCGTACAGACCTTGCGTGCGGATCCCTATCTGAGCGACGCCCTTCGTCGCGAGGCGCTGCACGTGGTGCTGCGGCGGTCGATGAAAGAATCTCGCTGAGAGGGTGGAAATGCTTACCTCGGTAGGCCAGTTCGTTCTACCGGAGGCACAGGCATCGGTGGGCGAACGGGGCCGGCTCCTGCCGCACGATGACGGTCAAGATTCCTGCCAAGCTCAGATGCTTCCAGACCGACATTGGCGTAGACTCCTTTGTGCAATTCGGAGAGAAATCCTTCTCCTTTTTGGCCTGGCTCGCATGGTTTGCGTTGCGCGGTCGCTGCACGCTTCCACCGGTCTTCAAGCCGATCGTTCCGGCGAACGCTCTCCCGGCTCTCGACACCGATAGCCGACGCACAAGTTACCGTCGCAAACGACTGCTTGCAATGTCGCTCCCCAGCGCGCGGACCCGCGATCCTTCCGCCTTCACTCGGTCCCGGAAGCAACCGCATGGAGTCGTTATCCTACCGCTGCTCCGATATCTGCTCCGGTTTAGTGTGGTTTCTCGACATGCTTGGGCAACGTCGGCGGAGGCGGTGCCTTGACCGCGACGCGGGCCGGATGGGGAGCTTGCGGCACTTGCAGCGTTCGAACCGCCGCGGATCGTTCCACCGGGGTCGGACCCTTCCCCACGAACTGGGCCTCGTGCGCTTGCCGCTGCTGTTGCACTTGGCGGTACCACTCCGTCGATTGGTGTGCTTGCATCTGCTGTTCCTTCGTTACCGCTCCGAGTTTGACAGCCGGCGATTCCACGCGCGGCAAGGGATGGACAACGGTCATGTTGTTGATGACGGTCTTGTTCACTGCCGGCTCGCGGCGGTAATTCTGAAGGACCTGGTTTTGTTGCGTCAGGGTCCGGGGTGGCAAGGGTCCTTGACCGGTGTGCCAGGCCGCGTGCAGATCGCGGATATTCCGCTCCCAGCGTTCCCCATCCGGGCGATGGCGGTAGTAGCTGAAGAGCGGGTCGGGGCTGTGCCGGTCAATACGGCGGTCCATCCAGAATACGTATCCGCGTTTCTGGTAGGCTGGGCCGAAGTAATCACCGAAGTAGTAATGCCGCCCCGCAGGGCCGACGAAGAGCGTCGCCAACAGATTCTCCGCCCGGACGACGAAGTGTGGCTGGAAGCGCCAATTCACCTGGGTCAACAGCCGGCGATCGATGCGGACCGGGGCGAAGAGCAGGCCACGGGTTTCCACAGGATAGTCCCAGAAGCCCTCAACGAAAATGCAGCCGGAAGGAGTCCAAAAGTAGTGAGCCGGGATCCACACCCAGCCAGGCTGGTCGGCGATCCAAAAGCCCGGACGCCATAAATACCGGGTATCCTGATATACCCAGCATCCGGGAACATAAGTACT
>Ga0070734_10005582_pt1 | contig 11014 bp, 8 predicted proteins | sample Coa_R1_8_FD_66444 | JGI IMG/M metagenome (GOLD analysis project Ga0070734, IMG submission 66444) | Surface soil microbial communities from Centralia Pennsylvania, which are recovering from an underground coalmine fire - Coalmine... | ecosystem: Environmental > Terrestrial > Soil > Unclassified ... | reverse complement strand
ATCGAGCGCCATAAACTCCGCAATCACCTGCCGACAGGCTCCGCAGGGCATCCGGCTTCCCGGCGCAGCCTCTCCTTCCGCCTGCAGACAGGAGACGGCCAGCCTTTGGATGTGACGCGCTCCGGCAGCCACCGCTCCATACAGCGCCACCCTCTCGGCACAGATCGCCAGGCCATAACTCGCATTCTCGATGTTACAGCCGATGTAGACGCCCTTCTCGGTCTCGACGGCCGCCCCTACAGGAAACTCCGAGTAGGGGCAGTAGGCCACCCGCCCGGCTGCCCTGGCACGTTCCAACAAGGTTCTCTCGTCGTCGGTCAGCTCTCGCATCAAGCACTTGGCCTCCGCCCCATCAGGTGAGCGCACGCATAATCACGCCTCCGCCCACCACAACCTCACCCGTCTCGTCGCCGTCCTTTGTATAGAAGACGGCGGACTGGCCGGGCGTGACAGCCCTCTGGGGGTTCGTGAACCGTGCCTCCACCGTTCCGGAAGCGCTCCCAGGAGTGAGCGTGGCCTCTGCAGCGACGCCATTATAGCGGATCTTGGCGAAAACCGCAAGGGGAGTATCCGCTGTTGTGATGTCCGGGATCGCGCTCCAGAGGCAATTGTCCGCGATCAATCCCTGGGCATACAGCGCTTCATCTCTGCCCACAACGAGCGTATTGGTCTCCGCATCCAGCGACACGACAAACAGCGCCCCCTCCGAACTGGCGGGAAGACGCTTGCGTTGCCCCACCGTATAGAAAGCAATGCCTGGGTGCTCTCCAACGATTTTGCCCTGTGTGTCCACAATCTTGCCGGGCCGCGCGGTCGCGGGCGCCTTCTCCTGCAGAAAGGCGACATACCCCTCCTTCGGGACAAAGCAGATCTCCTGCGAATCGGGTTTGCCGGCAAGCGCCAGCCCCCACTCCGCCGCAAGCCTCCGGGTCTCCTGCTTCCCGCTGAGATGTCCCAGCGGCATCAGCGTCTTGCTCAACTGCATCTGTGTCAGCGTGTAGAGCGCGTAGGATTGATCCTTCTGCCGGTCGCGCGATCTGAGCAGTTCGTGCCTGCCGCTCGCCTCGTTGTAGCGGATGCGGGCATAGTGCCCTGTGGCGAGGTAGTCTGCGCCGAGGTTCTCCGCTTGTCGCAACAGCTCGTCGAATTTGACGCTGCGATTGCACTCCACGCAGGGGTTTGGGGTGCGTCCCCGGCTGTACTCCTCCACAAAGCGGTCAATGACTTTCTCGGCGAAATAGTCACGAAAGTTGAGCACATAGTGCGGGATGCCGATCTTCGCGGCTGCACGCCGCGCGTCTTCCACCGCACCGAGCGAGCAGCACCCGCCATACTTGCCCTGCTCCGCATGCTCTTGCCAGATCTGCAGCGTGATACCGATGACATCGTAGCCCTCCTGCTTCAGGAGGGCTGCCGTCACTGCGCTATCCACACCTCCGCTCATGGCGGCTACTACGGTTCCCTTGCTCATCACTCTCTCATACCTGCCAATACAGTCTCCAGCTACTCTCGTCTGCGTTCGACATTTCATTTATTTTCCTGCCTACATTATGCCACATCTAAGCCAAACCGGCAAATCGGGCATCCATTTTCCACTCGGGACAAGGCACAAAAGCATGCGTCATCCCGAATTTGTGAGGGCCGGGTACACAACCTACCCGGCCCCAATATTCGGGATGACGCATGTTTCAACGCCGCGCACGAAACTCAGAATTTGAAGAGAGAGTCGTCTACTCCCTGGTTGACCTTCACATTCTTATACGCCGTCTCCCCTGCCTTCTGGCCTTCGTTATTGAAGACTTCGATGCGGGTCGGGAACCAGACGCCCGGCGCGACCAGTTTGGGATCGCGATAGTAGAAAGTCGCGTTCAACTTGCCGAGTTGGCTGTAGTCCTCACGCTTCAAGGTCACCTTGGTTTTGGGATCTATCCAGATGATGCGATGCGACGAATCCGACTTGTCCTGGTAGGTGAATTTGAACTTAGCGCAGGGGATCCCATTGACGTTCGACGGGCCTTTGTATTCGACGTTCGAGTATGCCAGATACCCGTCTGAAATCAGACCGACATCCAGCAGCGTCTTGCGCTTGCCCGGCGCCGACCCGATATCGGTGATACTATTGATCTTCACTTGAGGAATCTGGACATTCTGCTTTGTCCCGTTGATAATGAAGATCACGTTAGCCGTCTTCATCCGGGCATCCAGGCGCAGTTTGTTCTCCTCCTTGTAGTGCACGTTCACGTCGCCTTGCAGTTCGTAGATGCGTCCGAAATCCCTGTTGATCTTCTTACCGGCAGCTTCATCGTACTGCATCACTTTGATCGTAGCCGTGAAGTCGTCGAGCTTACTGGAGACGTAGTCCGCGATGTTGTTGCTGGGTTCGCCGCTCTCTTGTGCGGTGGCCGTGTTTCCCGCAACGAAGAGAACGCCGCCCAACGCCAACATCGCCAGCGCTGTTCCCGTCCTGATCCACCGACCTCGGCTTGCACTTATGGTCATGGGTCTGTTACTCCTTTCCATCCAATGGATCGGCATCATGCCGCCACGAAAGATTGTGTCTGAACTGTTTACGCTCGAGCGGAACGGATTGCTCCCGCTTCCGAGGGTTTGACGGACCGGCGCACAAATTGTTACATTTTCGAAAAGATAAGGAAATGGACGCACAGATGTCGTATTATACGTCTGTACCACTCTTTCCCATATCCTCCGGCTTCACCTTAGGTTGAAAACAACGACGGATAGGAGTTACCGTGACCGCGCCCCGCTCGCTTTTAGAAGCAACTTATATCCATTGTCAGGGTGTCGGGCGTATGACCGAGCAGAAACTCTGGCAGGCAGGCGCCGACGATTGGGACACCTTTCTCGAAGCGCCTGCGGCGCACTGGCCGCTCTCGCGCATGCAACGCGCCTTACTCACGCCCACCATCGAGGAATCCATACAACGCCTGGAAGAGGAGGATTACGCCTGGTTCGCCGAGCGCCTGCCGCAAGCGGAGCACTGGCGCGCTGTACCTGCATTCGGCCATCGCCTGGCGTTCGTGGACATCGAGACAAACGGCGGAATGGACGCCGGCGACCTCACCATGGTCGGCGTCTTCGACGGTCACACAATGCATCAGTTTGTTCAGGGCCAGAACCTGGACCAATTACCGGAGGTATTGCAGGATGCCGCCATCCTGGTCACATTCTTCGGGACCGGCTTCGACCTGCCCTTCCTTCGCCGCGCCTTTCCCCAGATGCCCATGCCCCAGATGCACGTGGATCTCTGTCATCTGCTAAAGCGTCTGGGGTATCGCGGCGGCCTGAAGAGCATCGAGGCGCAGATGGGCATTCGGCGCTCCAGCGCGACGACCGGTCTGTCCGGCTGGGACGCCGTGCGGCTCTGGCGCGAGTACCAGCGTGGCAACCTCCGATCCCTGGAGACCCTGCTGGCCTACAATGCGGAGGATGTGCGCAACATGTCCACCCTCCTCGTGGAGGGCTACCGGCGCATGTCCAACCGCCTGCTCTCCGGCGATGAGTAGATCGGATCAGGTGCTGCCCCTCGCTTCGATCCCCTTCTCTCCCGGCTGGCTGCGCGCGCGCCGACGCTGATTGAAGAGTTCATACAGCATCACGCTGGTCGCCACGGCGACGTTCAGCGAATCGCTGCGCCCCACCATCGGGATCTTCACCATCACATCGCAGAGGCTCTGGAGTTCCGGCGTCAGCCCCCGCTTCTCGCAGCCCAACAGCAGCATCGTCGGCCTGGGATAGACCACATCCTGATAATCCGTCTTCGCGTCGGGCGACGTTCCCACCACGGTACAGCAGTTGCGCCGCTTCCAGATGGCGAACTGCTCTACAGTCCCCCGCACAAAGCGCTGCGCAAAGATGGCCCCCATACTGGCCCGTACGGTAGCCGGATCATACGGGTCGGTGGCATTTCCAAGCAGGATGATCCCTGCCCCTCCCACAGCGTCGCTGGAGCGGATCATCGTTCCCAGGTTTCCCGGTGACTGCACCGCCTCCGCAGCGATCCAACACAGGCCGTTCGAGGGCCGTAGCGTCTCCAGCGGCTCCCAACGCTGTTTCACGACGGCGGCGACCCCCTGTGGCTCCTCCGCCTGCGTGAAGCTGTAGTAGACTTCCGGGGTTAAGCTCAGACAGGGCGTCCCGGCGATCCGGATTTGACGCACTACCCTCCTGCCGAAGGGGATCGTCAGCAGTTGTGGCGCGACAATCAGGGTCTCGATCCGGACCCCGTGTGCCACGGCCTGCGCCAGCGGGCGGATCCCCTCAATCAGAAAGAGCCCTGTCTGTTCACGCCCCTCCCGATCCTGCAGACTGCGCAGGCGTTTGATGTGGATGTTATTGCGGCTGTAGATCAGCCGGCTTGTACCGTCACTCCCTCGATTTTCATCTATGATCATCCATTTCCGGGACCATTTCAGGCCCGCCGCAGGTCTCCCTGCCGGCTGAGAGCCCACGCAAAACAAAACCGACCCAACGCCAGGCGTCAGGACGGTCTATCATGCGCAGCAGGTTGTCGTAGGGCATACATACGTTCGCACTCCCGGCGATGCAGCAAGTAAGCGGCGGTCTCGGACCGTCTCAGCCCGATTGGCATACGCTTTGCTTTTAGCCGACGAACGTCATGCATGGCTCCCTTCTGCGGCAAGAAAACGGCTGCCGCTGCCGAAGGCGTGGAGTTTCAACACGGCCCATTATAACGCATGTTCCCCTCAATGTCAACCGACCTCGCAGGTGTGAAGCATTTCACATACTCCGGAGTGAAACGTCTGACGCTCTTTGCGGTCTAATAAGGTGATAGGTGGAACGCTTGTGCAGATGACACGGACCGAAGCGCAGCCACCGCAGAAAGCGGCGTAAGACCGCGACCTATTCCAAGATGCGAGAGCCTGCGAGGATCAGAAAGAAGGATACCATGCCACTCTTTACACGAAACGCGAACCTCAGAAACGTCAGTCGTTTCGGCAATGAGCCCACCAATCGCGCCCCCCGAGACATTTCTATTCGCAATGAGCACAACCGAAGCGTTGTCCGTTCACAAGAGTTCTATCGAAGCGCCGCGCCGCGCCCGCTTCCCGGCGACAGGAACACCCCGATGTGTCCCTGTTGCGAGAAGCCTCTCACCGCTCGGAACCTGGATGACATTTCCGTGGATGTCTGCCTGGATTGCGGCGGTATCTGGATCGGTCAGGGCAAGATGCCGCTCCTGGTACGGCGCGGATTGAATGCGTTGGATGCCCTGGAGAGCGAGATGGGCCTTCCGGCGGGCAATATCGCCCTCTTGTCGGAGAACGTTGCGCACCTGCCGTGTCCGCACTGTTCGGCTGCAATGGAGGCCGGCCCCTACTCCTACAACCTGGAGGCGCGTGTGGACCACTGCCCGCAATGTCATGGAAGTTGGGTCGGCGCCGGAGAACTCGCTGCGATCATGGTGCACTTCGCGGACAAACTCGCTGCCGGCCGTCCCGCCCAGGCGGTAACGTTCCTGCGCTCCCGCTAACCGAAGCCAAGACGTATGATGCAAATCGGCCCTCTCGATACCGTATCGAGAGGGCCGTTGTTTGGACGGCGTTGAAACGCCGTTCTGATAGGCGACTAAAGGTCGCACCTACGGTGCAGCCCAAATTCGCTTCGCGAATTTCCTGCGCGGGTTCCATAAGCCCCTCTCCCAGAATGGGGGAGGGGTTTGGGGTGGGGGCCAGTCCGCGCAGGCGGACTTTGTGTCTCAGAACGGCGTTTCAACGTCGTCCCCTCACTGCGTCCGAGGACCGGCCGCCTCCTGAACGGGCTTACGGGGCAGCATTTCATCCCGCATCGCCGTGTTGTAGACGAAGGCCGCCATGATGACCGCCGCCTGTTTCAGGTCATCCGCCTGGATATGATCCACCAGGTCCTGATTGGAGTGGTGCGTCAGCGTCTCGTAATCGATCGAGTCCTGAATGAATTGGAAGCCGGGGATGCCGACGCCATCGAACGAGACGTGGTCGGTGCTGCCCGTATTGTTGATGGTCACCGTGGTCGCGCCCAGATCCTTGAACGGCGCCAGCCACTCGTGGAAGAGCGAACGTAGCGCCTCGTTCCCCTGCAGGTAGATCCCCCGGATCTTCCCGGTCCCGTTATCCAGATTATAGTACGCGGAGATCTTATCGTATTCGGACTTATGCACCAGGGGTCCCGCCGGTGCGCCAAAGCCACCCCCTCCGGCACCTGTCGGCGCTGCTCCGGAAGGCGTTTCCCGGGCGGCAAAGTGCTGCGACACATAAGCGCGGGACCCGAACAGCCCCTCCTCTTCTCCGCTCCAGAGCGCGATGCGGATGGTACGTCGAGGCTGCAGGTTGAGCGCTTTCAGAATGCGAACGGCCTCCATGCAGACGGCGCAGCCGGCGCCATTATCGGTCGCTCCCGTACCGCTATGCCAGGAGTCCATATGCGCTCCTAACATCACGACCTGATCCTTGAGATCGGAGCCGGGGATTTCGGCGACCGTATTGTATGCCATCAGGTCCTGGTCATAGAACTTGACGGCGAGATCGCACGAGATCTTGACATTCGCGCCCTGCTGCACCATGCGGACCAGGCGGTTGTAGTGCTCCTTCGATACCACCACTTGCGGCAGAATGGCAGGAGCGTTCTTATCCCACGGGCTAACACGGCGGGCAAAGCCTCCTCCAGGCGCAGCAGGCTGCGTGCCCGCTGCTGCTCCCGGAGCCCCTCCGGGAGTAGCGGGCGCCCCGGCGGGCGGTGTACCGGCAGCCGCTCCTGGCGCACCTCCCGGCGCTGCCGCCGGACGTGCGGTCGGCGCACCGGGAGGGGGCGGAACCGTGGCGGACTGTACAAAGAGCGTCCCATCATCGCCGTTGTTACTCACTTCCACGACCAACGCCGCGCCCTCTTCACGGTAGAACTGAAGCTTGCGCGGCGCGAACTGTTGCGCGGCGCGGAAATCCTGTGCGCCGTTTCGGCCCGCACGATTCCCACCTCCGGGTCCACCTGGAGCGCCGCCGGGACCGCCGCCAGGGCCACCCCGGCCTGCCCCCGGTTGGCGTGGCGCTGCACTCTCCATCGCCAGCAGCTGCTCATCCGTATAGCGCCTGCCCATCGGCTCAAAGTGCGCCCTCACCTCGCGGATCGGCGAGTTCAACACGATGGCGCCTTTGAGATGGCCCTTGTACTTGGCTAAGCCCGCCTCATCCGTTGCGTCCACATACACGACTTCCCCGGTATAGGTCCCTTTCAGCCCCGGAGACCAGGCCTTCGGATAGGCGATAAGCGGAATAGTGGTGGGAGACACCACCTGCATCGAGAACCGCTCCAGCGACCACCCCCTGCCAAATGGTCCCCAGGATTCCAGGTGGGCATTCTGTAGCCCCCACGAGGTCATCTTGTCGCGTGTCCATTCGTTGGCGTGTTTCATGCTGGGGGAGCCGGTCAAACGGGGGCCGATCACATCGCACAGATAGCTCAGGGTCGGCATCAGTTGGGAGTGATTCATCCCTTCGTCGCGGATGCGAGCGATGACATCATCCGGTGGGGGTGTTTGCTGTGCCAGCAGCGGCCCGGAGAGGGCCAGGAACGGAAGTAGGAGCGCGCAGGCTCGCGTAGATGAACGCAGCATCATCGGAAACCCTCCTTAAAAAACAAAATAGCGCAGTGGAATCGCCTCATATTGCACCGACGAGGCCGGCTGCCTCCCCGTCTCATGGTGCGGGGAGGCTTATTATGTGACGATGGAAGTTACCGATGCGTATCGGCGAACTCATGCAGATAGTCCGCCAGGGCGCGACATCCCTCTACGGGAAAAGCATTGTAGATCGAAGCCCGGATGCCACCGACGTTCCGATGTCCCTTCAACCCATCCATCTCTCGCTCCTGCGCGCCGGCAAGGAAGGGCTTCTCCAGATCGGCGTTCCGTAACCGGAATGTCAGGTTCATCAGCGAGCGGTCGGCTTTTTCGGTTACTGCGGGGTCGTAAACGTCGGGATACTCATCCAGGGAGTTGTATACCAGAGCCGCCTTTTCGCGGTTCCGTGTTTCGATGGCGGCAAGCCCGCCCTGTCCTTCGATCCACTTCAGCACCAGACCGACCACATAGATGGCAAATGCAGGCGGCGTGTTATACAGAGAATCGGACTTGGCATGGGTTTTATACGAGAGAATTGCCGGAACATCGTCATGCGCCTTCTCCAGATACGCCTTCCGTGCAACCACCAGTGTCACACCGGCGGGTCCTGCATTCTTCTGCGCCCCTGCGTAGAGGAGATCGAAGCGGGAGTAGTCCAGGTTGCGGGCGAAAATATCCGACGAGGCATCCGCAATCAGGGGCGTTCCGGGTGTAGCGGGAATTGCGGACCACTCGGTGCCTTCGATGGTATTGTTCGTGGTGATATGCACATACTGTGCCTCGGAATTCAGGGAGTAGGACTTGGGAATGGAGGAGAACTTGGTCTCTTCCGACGTTGCGGCCACATTGACTGTTCCAAACCGCTTCGCCTCTTTGATCGCCTTTGCCGCCCACTCGCCCGTATTGATATAGTCCGCCGTCTGACCGGTTCGCAGGAAATTCATCGGCGCCATGGCAAACTGCAAGCTCGCTCCGCCTCCCAGAAAGAGCGCGGTATACTCGTCGGAAGACAGTCCCAAAACGCGCAGCAGGCGCTCCTTGGCATCGAAATGGATCGCTTCGTAGTCTTTGCCGCGATGGCTCACTTCCAGAATGGACATACCCGACCCATGGATTTCCAGTATGCCCTGGCTCGCCTCTTCCAGGACTTCGACCGGTAGGATCGCCGGACCGGCGCTAAAATTGTAGATTCGTTTCATGCTTACCTCTCTCGATTTGATGCCGGCCTATCGGATCTCGCCTTCCTGGGCAGAACTCTCCGATCCCTGTCTGGCCGAATGGATAGATTGGGTAGGACTACTCGGGGGTGGTTTGTCCAACCGCCCGATGGGTTGCCAACGCGCTCAAGACCGCCGCATCCGGGTTCCAGGGGCGCAGTCGTAGGCGCAGCGGGCGCAAGAAGGATTCGAACAGAACGGCGCGTGAAATTTTTGATCGTCCGTACTGTCGATCTGTGAAGATGATCGGGACTTCTTCAATCCGCATTCCCGCGCGTACCGCACGGTATCCCATCTCCACCTGGAAGGAGTAGCCTTCCGATTGAAGCGTATCCAATTGGACCGATTCCAGCGCGGTCCGGGTCCAGCAGCGATACCCTGCCGTGGCATCGTGTACCGGAATCTGGGCCACTTTATGGACATACCAGTTCGCGAATCGCGATAGCCAGAGACGATGGCGGGGCCAATTCCGCACCCCGCCTCCCGGACAGTATCGAGATCCAATGACGAGATCCGCGCGGTTGGTGGCTTCGATCATTGCCGGCAGGTGGATCGGATCATGAGAGAGATCCGCGTCCATCTGAATGATCCGATCATACTCCTCATTCAGGGCGCGCTGAAATCCGTCTCGATAGGCCCTTCCAAGTCCGCGCGGTCCTGTCCGCCGTACCACGCGATAGTTTCGATATTGGGGTTGTGAGGTGAATAGGTATTCGCTCTTATCCGCAGTCCCATCCGGGGAATTATCGTCCATCACGATAAGATGCGTCTCTGGAACGATCTGAGCGATCCGTTCCACCAGCAGGGGAATGTTTTCGGCTTCGTTATATGTGGGTACAACAATGAGGCTCTTCATGGTAGCTGTGTCGTATTCCGGCTCATCGGGGCCTTCGACCTTCCTTCCTTAGTGCGATCATTATACCTGAAATGCCCACATCCAAACGTCGAAGGCCCTCCGCAATATGCGGAGGGCCTTTAACGAAGTATTCTGGCGGCGACCTATTTTCCCGGCAGGTTGCCCCGCGAGTATCGTCGGCGCGAACGGGTTTCACGACCGTGTTCGGGATGGGAACGGGTGGGACACCGTCGCTATGACCACCAGAAATCGCAAGGACCAGGGATTTCTCCCTCCGTCCAAAACTCAGGACCAGGGCATCTGTGCGGGGTCTGCTCTTCAGGACCCGGCATGTGCCCCTCGGTCTCCTTCTTACCACCCGGACCACACAGGGTCTGGGATCGAATTCAGGCGAACCTTAGCATAGCGTGCGTTCGGACCCATCTTTCCAATCTCTCGGAAATGCTTCGGCAGTCTCAGCAGGGGAGAAATCCGCATCTTTGACGGTTCCCCCTCTTACACCCACACACTTCTCTCACCACGCTTCCACGTTCCACCCCTCCAGGTTCTGGACCCATTGTCCAGGTCTTGGACCTGCGCCTAAGCTCAAGAGTCCAGGTCTTGGACCCATAGTCCAAGTTGTGAACCTGTCGTCCAAGTTGTGGACCTGTCCGGGAGGAAGGAGGAAGGACGTGTCGAGAGAAACGCTTTCTCTAAAGCCCTCGGTCGCTTAGTACGGGTCGGCTCCACATGTCACCACGCTTCCACCCCCCGCCTATCTACCCGGTCGTCTGCCGGGGACCTTACCAGCTTCTGCTGTGGAGGTTCTCATCTTGGGGCGCGCTTCACGCTTAGATGCTTTCAGCGTTTATCGCTTCCGGACGTAGCTACCCAGCGTCTGCGCCTGGCGGCACAACTGGTACACCAGCGGTCCGTCCAACCCGGTCCTCTCGTACTAGGGTCAGCCCCCCTCAAAACCTCTGCGCCCGCCGCGGATAGGGACCGAACTGTCTCACGACGTTCTGAACCCAGCTCGCGTACCGCTTTAATGGGCGAACAGCCCAACCCTTGGGAGCTAATCCACCCCCAGGATGCGACGAGCCGACATCGAGGTGCCAAACCTTGCCGTCGCTGTGAGCGCTTGGGCAAGATAAGCCTGTTATCCCCAGGGTAGCTTTTATCCGATGAGCCCTGGCACACCCACACGTGGCCAGAGGATCACTAGGCCCGACTTTCGTCCCTGCTCGGCCCGTCGGCCTCACAGTCAAGCTGCCTTCTGCCCTTGCACGCACTGCCTGATTTCCAACCAGGCTGAGGCAACCTTGGGGC
>Ga0070734_10005581_pt1 | contig 11014 bp, 7 predicted proteins | sample Coa_R1_8_FD_66444 | JGI IMG/M metagenome (GOLD analysis project Ga0070734, IMG submission 66444) | Surface soil microbial communities from Centralia Pennsylvania, which are recovering from an underground coalmine fire - Coalmine... | ecosystem: Environmental > Terrestrial > Soil > Unclassified ... | reverse complement strand
TCCGCGTTAAAGTAATCCCGAAAAGTTCGAAAACAGAACTAACCGGTTACTTACCGGACGGCACATGGAAAGTGAAAGTAGCCGCCGCGCCAGAAAGAGGCAAAGCCAACCGCGCATTGTGCGAATTTATCGCCGAAACCCTAGGCGTGGCAAAAAGCAAAGTGACCATCGTTGCGGGCGAAACGTCGCACCTGAAACGAATTCGGGTTAGCGCGTGATTTTCTTTGTAACCGCCGTCTCAATCCGGACGTTGGAAAAGATCGCGGTCTCGAGAACATTTGCGTCGTGGGAGCACACGCCGATTCCCACATAAACCGGATCCTGCAGCACCACGGTAGCCGGCCCAGTCGGAGTAAGCTCTTCGCCCTCCTTGCCTGCATACACCGTGAACTCATTTCCCAACCGCGCGATTCGGATTCTCGATGGCATGTTCACCGTAGACCGCTTCTCCAGCGTTTCCGCGCCATCCGTGGGACGGAACTGGAGCGAAGTAAGCCCATCGCCATGCAGCGCGACATCGGCATAAGCCGCCGTCCGATCCAGATTCTGCCGGATCATCAGCACGGCTTTCCGATGATCCACTGCGCCAGTCCCTACGAACTTCACATCAGCCGTCACTACAACGTCGCCGGATATTTGCGTCCACGCGAAATGAAACGCGTCGACTTTCGCCCAGATGTTGGCCCCGCCGCCCGTGACACGATAGTTGCCGGTGTCGGCATTGAATTCGGTGGAACCGGTTTTCGGCGTGTCCCCGATATCCGCATCCCGCTCGAAAACGCCGACGGACGCCGAGCACACCAAAACCATCGCCGCCAAGCCAAGTAATCGCAAAATGTTCATACCGTTTTCGCGTTCCGCCTCGCCACTAACAGTATCGCTCCTGCCGCCAGCGTTCCAAGCGAGATCCACTGCGTCAACGACAAACCGGCGTGCAATCCCTGCTCATGATTTCGGAAGAACTCAATCACGAAACGTGCGCTTGAATAGAGCACAAGGTACCAGCCGAGGATCGCACCGGATCGGTGCGGACGCCGGATCATCCAATACAACGCGCCGAAAATTAGCGCATCCGCGAAAACTTCGTAGAGCTGCGCCGGATGCAATGGGACGCCCAGCGGGACGCCAGTCAGATCGTGCGCCTGCAGATTCTGAAACGTGACGGCCCATGGCCGATCGCATTGCGTGCCCCAGCAGCACCCAGCCGCAAAACACCCCAATCGTCCGATCGCTTGTCCCAGAGCAAGGCCCGGCGCGAAGACATCGGAAGTCTCAAATCCCGGGAGGCGATTGCGGCGCATATAAAGGATCGCCGTGACGAGTGCAACCAGGAATCCGCCCTGATAAACACCGGCCGCCTGCAAAGTATCGAGTGAAAAAAGTGGCGTTGTGCCGTTCCAGTATTCCCGGAAGTTGAACAGGATCATGAACAGCTTCGCTCCCGCCAATCCAGCCAGAGCGCAATAGATCGTGAGATTCGTGACCGGCTCTATGGGCAGCTTGGCGCGGCGCGCGAGACGAACCGTGATCCACAAACCGAGCAGGAATCCAAGAGCAACCAGCGTGCCGTAGGTGGGGATGAAGAACTTGCCGATCGTAATTAGCTTCGGGAACATTCGGGCGAACTGGTCGCACTCTTCCTTTCTCGCGTCAGCCACATGTCGAGCAACAACAATCCCGCCCCTACGCTGATTGCGCTGTCCGCCACGTTGAAAGCGGGAAAATAGTGCGATCCGGCGTGAAACTCGAGAAAATCGGTCACCGTCCGATTCACAATCCGATCGTAGAGATTTCCGAACGCGCCGCCCAGCACCAATCCCAGACCGCTACGTAGGGCCGCGCTGTGCGTCCCGCGCAGCAACATCGTTGCGATGACAGCCAGGACGACGAATGAAAATCCGATGAGCAAAACACTGCGCCAAGGTCCCGAGGATTCCGCCAGCAGCCCGAACGCTATGCCCGGATTCTCGGTGTGAACGATGTCGAAAAATCCCGGAATCACATCCATCGGCCGATCCCAAAGCCCAATCTTCGATTTGATGATTCCTTTGGTGAAGCGATCCAACACAACCACGCCGGCGGCCAGCACAAATGGAAAGAAGCGGGCTCGCTGGCTCAAGATCATCTTGTACTTTTATCGTACTAAAGGTGTCCTGTTGGAACTTCACGTTCCGTCGACGGCGAGCCTTCTCGCTGTGTGCCTCTCTTGATCTACAGCCCAACGCCTAGCAGGAACTCCACCTGATTCCGGGTGGGAAACAAATCGCGCGACGTCCAGCGCGTGTATCGAACCTCGGGCATGAGTTTCAGAACTCGCGCGATTTTAACGCGCACTCCTCCGCCGAACACCATGCCGCCCTGGATTAATGGCATGTTGAGGTTGTGATAACGAGTGACAAGAGGAGGCGCCTCTCGATCGAAGAACTTTTCGACGCTTTCGTCAACCGATGCTATGTGGCGAAAAGTTCCACCCGCATCCACGAATGGCTGAAAACGGCGCGGTCGAAACGAGTATTTGAGAAGCAGTGGAAATTCCCACGGGTTGGCGTTCTTGCGAATGATCATGCCAAAGTCTGGCCCCAGGAAATAGTGTTCGGTTACGTCTAAACGCCGATAAAGCGCGTCCGCTTCAAAACGAAGCCCAAACGGCAGGCCGATCTCGAAAGTTGGCCCGATTGTGTATCGCCGGATGTTCAACGTCGACAAACCCCCACCCAACGTATGGTCGTTAACCATCCCGGACGACGTCGATTCCGACAAAGGCGTTCCGCCCTTCACCCCAAAAGAGAACAGCTGCGAGTAGGCGAGCGGACAAAAAAACGTCAAAAGCAAAAAGCAATTCCCCATACCGCTGCACACTGCCTCGTTTACTAAGACCCCACCACGGCCGATCGAACTACAAGCAGCGTGCGATTTTCTTGCGCCGGATGCTATCATCAATCATCTGGGCGCTGTTCCGCCATTTCTCCGTCGTCTTTCATAACCATGTATCGGCCCGTGCCAAGAGTTCCCGACTTCCCAGCCATGGAGCGCGAGATTCTGCGCTTCTGGGATACGCATCGCATCTTCCATAAACTTCGCGCCAAGAACACCGACGGTCCGCACTGGTCGTTCCTTGATGGGCCCATCACCGCCAACAATCCTATGGGCGTCCATCACGCCTGGGGACGCTCGCTCAAGGATATGTACCAGCGCTATCACGCCATGAATGGCCAGGCCCTGCGGTATCAGAACGGATTCGATTGCCAGGGACTCTGGGTGGAAGTTGAAGTGGAAAAGAGCCTCGGGCTCCGGACCAAACGCGAGATCCGCGATTTCGGCATCGAAAACTTCGTCCGCGCCTGCAAAGAGCGCGTGCTCACCTACGCCTCGCGTCAAACCGAGCAATCCATCCGATTGGGTTACTGGTGCGATTGGGACGATCCGAAAGTTCTGCTCGCGTTGCGTGACGCGCTGGCGGATGGCGATCGCGAAATCACCGTCACGCTGCCCAGCGGTCTCAAAGAAACCGCGCGGGCGAGTGAAATCGTGCGCAAGCTCGGATCGGCCGCGTACGGCGGAAGCTACTTTACTTTCTCGGACGAAAACAACTACACCATTTGGGGATTCCTGAAGAAGTGTCACGACGAAGGATTCATCTACCGCGGTCATGACGTCATGCCGTGGTGCGGCCGCTGCGGCACGGGACTCTCGCAAATGGAAGTGGCCGAGGGCCGCCGCATCACCACGCACACTTCTGTCTTTGTCCGATTTCCAATCAAAGGCCAGGAGCACACGGCGCTTCTGGTCTGGACCACAACGCCCTGGACGCTTACTTCGAACGTCGCAGTGGCGGTGAATCCGCAGATGACTTATTTGAAGGTCCGCCATGGCGATTGGACCTACTACGTCGGCAAGGGTAACTTTGAGCACGACCGCGTGCAGGATCTGCAAGTGGAAGGCAAGCACGAAACGCACAAGCTGCCTTCGATCCGAACGATCTTGAAAGGCAGCGGGGGCGTCGAAGTCCTGAAAGAACTGGCCGGCCGGGACTTGCTCGGACTCACCTACACTGGCCCGTTCGATGAGCTTCCCGCGCAAAACACGCCAGGGGGCCTTTCGCCATATGGCGTAACCGGCGAAGGACGCACCGCCGCGGAATCGCATCGCGTCATCGCGTGGAGCGAAGTGAGCGAAGCCGAAGGTACGGGCCTGGTCCACATCGCCCCCGGATGCGGCGCCGAGGATCAACAGCTCGGACACGAGAACAATCTTCCATTCATTGCGCCGTTGGACGAAGGCGCAGTCTTCACAGACGCGTTCGGCCCGTTCACCGGACTCAATGCCAGTAACGTTGCCGACCAAGTAGTGGCGGCGCTGAAGTCCACTGGATTCCTGGTGGCGCGCGAACGCTATCCGCACGTGTATCCGCACTGCTGGCGCTGCAAAGAGGAACTCGTCTTCCGTCCGGTCGACGAATGGTTCATTCGCATGGATTGGCGCGACCGCATCCAGCGCGTGGTGCCGACGATCAAATGGATTCCGCCCGACGGCGAAGCTCGCGAGCTCGATTGGCTGCGCAACATGCACGACTGGATGATCTCGAAGAAGCGCTTCTGGGGTCTGGCGCTCCCGATCTGGACGTGCAGCGCCTGCGATCACTTCATGGTGATCGGCAGCCGTGAAGAATTGAAAGCGAAAGCCGTAGAAGGCTGGGATGTGTTCGAAGGTAATTCGCCGCATCGTCCGTATGTGGATGCAGTGAAGATCGCGTGCGAAAAGTGCGGCGCGCTGGCGTCGAGGATCGAAGACGTCGGAAATCCGTGGCTCGACGCGGGCATCGTGCCCTTCAGCACCATGCGCTACTCCACCGATCGCGCTTTTTGGGAAAAATGGTTCCCCGCCGATCTGGTGTTGGAAAGTTTTCCCGGCCAGTTCCGCAACTGGTTTTATTCGATGCTCGCCATGAGCGCGATGATCGACGGGCGCGCTCCGTTCAAGGCTCTCCTCGGCCACGCCCTGGTGCGCGACGCGCGCGGCGAGGAGATGCACAAATCCAAAGGCAACTCCATCGCGTTCGATGACGCGGCGGAAGCTTTGGGCGCGGAAGTGATGCGCTACATCTACACCGAGCAAAAGACGGCGCAGAATCTCAATTTTCCGGATCTAAAGCCCACCGGGAACGCCGGCCAGACCATCGACGGCGAAGCTCGGCGCAAACTTCTGACATTTTGGAATTGCTACAGCTTTTTCGTGATGTACGCGACGGCGGACAATTGGAAGCCCGCCAGTTCCCCGCCCCGTCCAACGAATGAACTGGATCGCTGGGTGTTGAGCCGCCTGCAGCGCCTTGTGGAAGCCGCCAACAGCGCTTTCCAAAACTTCGAGCAGTATCGTTTAACAGAAGCTTTTCAGGAATTCGACGAAGATTTTTCCAACTGGTACTTGCGGCGGTCGCGCCGGCGCTTTTGGGCGAGCGACAACGAAGCGTATCAGACGCTGTACACCGTACTGACCACGGTGATCCGAGTGATGGCGCCGTCGCTGCCGTTTCTAACCGAGGAAATTTATCAAAACTTGGTGCGGACTGTAAATCCGGAAGCGCCCGAGTCTGTGCATTTGACCACTTATCCCACAGTCGATGCGGCGGTCGTCGACGAAGCGTTGGAACAAAGTATCGAGGCCGTGATCCGGCTCAAGAATCTCGCGCTGCATTTGCGGACGCAAAGCAAGGTGAAGATCCGCCAACCGTTGAGCATACTGCATGTTCGTCCGCGCGATGAAGCCGATCGCAAAGTCTTGCAAAATCCCGATTACACCGCGCAGATTCTGGAAGAGGCGAACATCAAACAACTGGGGCTGATCGAAGACGAGACCAAGCTAGTCAAAGTGCTTCTTAAGCCGGACGCGAAGAAGATCGGCCCGCGCGCCGGAAAACATCTCAAGGGGATTTCACAAGCACTGGAACAAGCCGCGCCAGGCGTGACTAAGGTCGAAGTGGACGGGCAAACGTTCGAACTTGCGCCCGACGAAATCCTCGTTGCTTTCGAAGGTCCGGACAATTTGAAGTGCAGCCTCGAACAAGGCACATTCATGGCGCTCGACACGACGCTCACTCCCGAACTGCTGCAGGAAGGCGTCGCGCGCGATTTCAATCGCCTGGTTCAGGATCAACGCAAGACTCTGGGCCTCGACATTTCAGACCGCATCGTGGTGGAATATTCCGCTTCATCTAAAATCGCGGAAGCCATCGCTGCCCATCAGGATTATCTGCGCGGCGAACTCCTCGCCGAACGGCTGGATGCGAGGGCGGCGCAGAATGGCGGCGCGAAGCTTTCGCTAGCAGGCGAAGACATCTTCGTCACCATCACCCGCGCCTGATGTTGCGGCTCATGGTTTTCCTGCTCGGCGCCTGCGCCGCACAGGCGCAACTGCGGCCGATCCCAAAGTTCACTCTGGCGCATGATCCACTCACCATCACGCGAATGGTGGAACCATCGAAGCCATTTACGGTCGCAGGGGAATATGGCGCGATCTTCGGCGAACAAAGCGGCACGTTCGAAGCGTGGCTTTATCCGGTCAAAATTCTGAGTGCGTTCAGCATCACCGCGGAATTGGCGGACTATCCGGTTCCGATCGATGTCACTGCGCACGCGGCCGCAATTGAAGTCGCGCCTGCGATGACCACCATCACCTATTCGCACGCGGCATTCACAGTAAAGCAGCACATGTTCGCGTCGCGCGGAAATGCCGGCCCCGTAGTGCTCTTCGAAATTGACTCGGTGCGTCCGATGCATCTAACGTTTCGATTCAAACCCGAAATGCTCCGTGCATGGCCGGCGCCCAACTTCGGAACTCCCGGCGTTGAGTGGGTGGGAAACGGCGGCTACTACGTTCTGCACACCGATAATCCGGATTTCTCCGGATTGGTAGCGATGCCGCGTGCCGAGCCCGGCATTCTGGCTCCGTACCAAGAACGTCCGCATACTTACGCGACCGAATTCAAGCTCTCGTTCGATCCAAAGAAAGATTCCGGATTCTTTTTCCCGCTGATTTTCGCGCTGGCCGACAAGAAACCGAACCTGGAACGGCTCGCAGCGCTCAGCGCCAGCATTCCTCAGCTCTACTCGAAAACGCAGGAGCACTACGCACACTTTTTCGACACGCGAATCTCGAGCGAAACGCCGGATTCGGAATTCGATCGCGCTCTGCGCTGGGCCGCGATTGCGATCGATCAAGGCAAGGTCCGGTTTCACGATGAAGCAGGATTGGTAGCCGGATATTATGAGTCGGCCGATTCGGCGCGGCCCGGCTACGGTTGGTACTTTGGCCGCGATTCGCTTTGGACTTCGTACGCGATCAACAGCTACGGCGATTTTGAACTGACCCGAACGGCACTCGAGTTCTTGATCCGCCGGCAGCGCGCGGACGGAAAGATGATGCATGAATTCGCGCAGAGCGCGGATCTGGTGGATTGGAAATCCACGCCGTATTTCTACGCCTCCGCCGATTCCACGCCGCTCTTGGTTATGGCGATGGAAGATTACGTCAACGCGAGCGGCGATGTGGCGTTTCTCAAGCGCCACTGGGATTCGGTACGCCGCGCCTATGCGTTCACTCGCGCGCACGACTCCGATGGCGATGGGATCTACGAAAACAGCGAAGGCACTGGATGGGTCGAAAGCTGGCCGCCCACGATGCCGCATCAAGAGATTTATCTCGCCGCGCTCGATCAGCAATCGGCCGATTCGATGTCGCGGCTGGCGGCGCTGATGAACGACGCCGCGCTCGCGGCTTACGCGCACAAGAAAGCCGAAGAAATTCGCGCAAAGCTCGAGCCCGAATATTTCGATGCTGCCGCGAAGTTCTATGCCTTCAGCTGCAACGCAGACGGAAGCCAGGACCGCACCGCTACCATTTACCCTTCGGTGGCTTGGTGGACCGGCCGTTTGAATTTGCCTCGCGCCGATGCAATGCTCGATCGCTGGGCGTCGCCCGAATTCTCCGCCGATTGGGGAACGCGCGACATCAGCGAGAAAACGGCGTTCTACGATCCGATCAGCTATCACCAGGGGTCCATCTGGCCGCTGTTCACCGGATGGGTTTCGCTCGCCGAATATCGCGCCGGCCGGCCGCTTTCCGGTTACGCGCACTTGATGCAGAACGCGAATCTCACATGGGCGCAGGATCTCGGATCCGTTACGGAACTGTTGTCCGGCGATTTGTATCAGCCGCTCGGACGCAGCAGCTCGCACCAAGTCTGGTCGTCCGCCATGGTTTTGACGCCGGCCGTGCGCGGGCTTTTCGGATTGGATTGGGACGCGTTGCATCACACGCTACGGCTCGCACCCAATCTTCCAGCGGCGTGGGATAACGCGAAATTGCGCAACGTTCCGCTCGGGAACTCGCGATTCGATTTAGAATACACGCGACAAAAGGATCGACTGTTGGTGCGTGCCCGATCGGCGACGGTGGAAGTTCTCTGTCTGGCTCCGCAAACTGCGGCGCGCGACCAATCGTGCTCTCAGCCGGCGGCCACGCTGCACGAGTTGACACTTCCGCTGCCCGCTGTCGAAATCGGCGTGCCCGCGCAACTTCCGCTGCCTGGCTCTCGCACGTCGCAATTGAAAGTTGTGAGCGAGCATCGCGCTCCAAATCGATATGAAGTTGTTCTGGAGGCCATCGGCGGCAGCGAGTACGAACTTCCGGTCCGGATCAACCAACCCAATATGCAATCAAAGGGCGCCGAATTGACCGGGTCCAAATTGCGGGTTCACTTTCCGGCTGGAGAGGGATATCATCAGGCAACGGTGATTTTCTCGTGGTGAAGATCCGAAAAGTTTCGTTGTTGTTCGTGGCGTGCGCGCTTTGCGCCCAGCAGCCCCAGCCGCAGCACGATCCGATCCAGGTTTACATCAAGAAAACCTGGGCGCTGCTGACGAGATCGAATCGTACATTGGCGACTGCCGCAGTCGATCCGAAGTTCCACCCCGATGTGGATGGCCGATGGCCCATTTACGTTTCGCGCAACGAAGACATTCGAAAGATTGCGCGGCAAATCCGGTTGGATCTTTCGCCCACCGCGTTTTCGAAGATTGAATTGCGCGTGCTTCCCGACGATCCGAGTAAGCTCGATGAACAAGGGCTGCTGTACTTGCCGCAACCCTACGTAGTCCCGGGCGGACGCTTCAACGAAATGTACGGTTGGGACAGTTTCTTCATCCAAACCGGATTGCTGCGCGATGGGGAATTGGATCTGGCCAAGGACATGGCCGACAATTTCGTTTACGAGATTCGCGAGTACGGCAAGATCCTGAACGCGAATCGGACTTACTACCTCACGCGCTCGCAACCGCCGTTCCTCACGCAAATGTTGCTGGGCGTTTATGCGAAGACGAAAGATCAAAAATGGTTAGCGGATGCGGTGCCGGCCATCGAAAAGTATTACCGCTTCTGGACCAGCGAACCGCACCTCACGCCGTCTTCGGGATTGTCGCGTTACTACGATTTGGGAGAAGGTCCGGCGCCCGAAGTCCTTTCGTCGGAGAAAGACGCGCAAGGCCGCACACACTACGAACTGATCAAAGAATACCTGCGCACTCACAAAGTTCCCGACTATGACGTGGGCGAATATTTCGATGCGAAGCGGGACATTCTCACATCGCTGTTTTACAAAGGCGATCGCTCGATGCGTGAATCCGGATTCGATCCTTCGGACCGCTTCGGCAAGTTCAATGTCGATATCATCCACTACAATCCGGTTTGTCTGAATTCGCTGCTGTATTTGATGGAAACGCAAACGGCTGAGATTCTGCGCATTTTGAATCGGACAAACGATGCCGACGTTTGGGATCAGCGTGCGAAGGAGCGCGCCACGCGGATCAACAATCTGATGTGGGACGAGCAAACCGGGCTCTACTTCGATTACGAATTCGTCCATCACCGGCTGCGGCATTATCCTTACCTCACGACTTTTTATCCGCTGTGGGCCGGCATCGCAACCAAGGAGCAGGCGGCTGCCGTAGCGAAAAATCTCGCGATGTTCGAACGGCCTGGCGGTTTGCAGACCAGCATTAATGCAAGCGGCAATCAATGGGACTCTCCGTTCGGCTGGGCTCCGATCGAGATGATCGCGGTGGAAGGGCTTCGCCGTTATGGATTCAATGCCGAAGCCGATCGCATCTCGCGCGAGTTTTTGTCGCTGGTGCTCGAACAATACCAGCAGAGCGGTGTGATCGTAGAAAAGTACGACGTAGTGCGCCGCACTTCGCGAGTCAGCGGAGAGATTCACTTCGGCTATTCCTCGAATGAAGCGGGCTTCGGATGGACGAACGCGGTGTTCACTCGCCTGTTGGATGCGCTTCCTGCCGACGAACAAAAAGCACTTCTCGGGAATTGATCTTAGGTTTACTTTCAGCAAAGAGGTCTACAGAAGCTTTAGGGCGTCCAACTTTCGATGCTTCGTTGAGGCGCTGGTGGAACCATATGGTTCATTATTTCGGAACCGTCTTCGTTCGCCGCGCTTTCGGATGCCATTGGGCAGGGGTTCTGGAACAGAGCATATTTTGATCGAGCATTGCGTGCTCGGGCGCGCGTCGGAACTAGTGATAGGTGCGCGCTGGCTCGGTGTTCCAGACACCGTCTTTTTCATAGGATGGAGCAAAGGTCCATGCGTCGGCGGTGATCCGAATGGTTGACCGGGTGCGGTCGAGTTGATTTGCTTCGCCGTGGTTTTGGCCTTCGCTGATGATGGCGCCGTCGGATCCAATGGAAGCGGTCCCTTCCAGGTAGCCGCCGGAGGCGTTCCAATACCACCACACGATGCGACTGGCGCGGGCGTCCCAAGCGTAAATGGTTTCGCCTTCATAGACTACCTGGCCTTGTGCGGTTTTGACCTGATGGGTGTTCCGGACGAACTTTTTGCCGTACATCCAATCGAAGTGTTGTGTGTCGGTCAGGTTTGCCTTGGGAAGTGGAGCGGTCCAATCGCGTCCGATGAGTGGAGCAAACGCATCGAGCTTGCTTGGAGGGACGG
>Ga0070734_10005578_pt1 | contig 11019 bp, 6 predicted proteins | sample Coa_R1_8_FD_66444 | JGI IMG/M metagenome (GOLD analysis project Ga0070734, IMG submission 66444) | Surface soil microbial communities from Centralia Pennsylvania, which are recovering from an underground coalmine fire - Coalmine... | ecosystem: Environmental > Terrestrial > Soil > Unclassified ... | reverse complement strand
ACTCACGATCGAAAACACCGGTACCGGCCTCGTCCGCACCTACACTACAGGGCCAGACGGCGCCTATCTGTTCCCCGCTCTCCCCGTGGGCACCTACCGTCTGAAGGCCGAAAAGGAGGGCTTTGCCGGCTATACCCAGGACGGTATTACGCTCGATGTCAACGGAACGGTGACGCAGTCCGTATCCCTCCGCATCGGCGAGCGAACCGAGCAGGTCACTGTTTCTGCCGACGCGGAGATGCTGCCGGCCGAAACGTCGAACATCGCGCAACTGGTCGATACCGAGCGCGTTGTCGATCTCCCGCTCAACGGCCGTCAGGCACAATCGCTGCTGTTCCTGGTGCCCGGCACCATCAACACCACACTCTACTATTGCGGTTCGGGCTGCCAGGGCGGCGTCTATCCCAATGCGCAGTGGGGCAATATCAGCGGTGGTGGTCCCGGCAATATCAATTACCAGATGGATGGCGGGGACCACAACGATAACTACATCAACTCCAACCTTCCTTTCCCAAATCCCGACGCCATCCAGGAGTTCAGCGTCCAGACTAACAACATCTCGGCCGAGTACGGCAACTCGGCCGTTACCGTCAACCTCGTCACCAAATCCGGCACCAATCAGTTCCACGGCGACCTTTTCGAGTTTGTCCGCAACGGCGATCTCAACGCGCGGAATTTCTTTGCCCAGACGCAGGACACGCAGAAGCGCAATCAGTTCGGCGCCACAGCGGGCGGCCGCATCGTTCGCGACAAGCTGTTCTTCTTCGGCAGTTGGCAGCGCACCACCCTCCGCACCCTCACCCCTACCAGCATCGCCTTCGTTCCCACCGCCCAAGAGCGCACTGGCAACTTCTCCGACATCTCCACCATCATTAAGAACCCAACCACGAATCAGCCTTTCGCCAACAACCAGATCCCCGCAAGCGAACTCAGCGCGCCCGCGCAATTCTTCCTGCAGCACATTCCCCTGCCCAATGGTCCCAACGGCCAGCTCTCGTTCCTCGGACCTTCCGCCCACCAGACCGACCAGCAGTTCATGCCGAAGGCGGAGTACATCAGCCGCAAGCACCATCTCAGCGGCCGCTACTTCTACACGAAGTACACCCAACCTGCGGACCTGGCAGCCGGCAAAGCCAACGCGCTCGCCTCGGACGGGAACGGCGTCGCGGTCACCGTTCAGACTGTCGCTCTCAACCACACGTACAGTGCCTCGCCCTCTCTGCTGTTCGCCACCTGGTTCAGCTACGCTCGCTCCATCGGCCAGTCGCTCTCCGGCGCGCCGTTCACGTTTCAAGATGCCGGAGTGAATATCGCCGCGCCTCCGAGCTCGTCCGCGATGGAAGGGGTGACGGTCGATGGATTTTTCAATATCTTGCCCGGCCATCCGGGCGAGTTCGATCGCAAACGCTGGGAGATCAGCGAAGTCGTCATGCTGAACCGTGGCCGGCATGAACTTCATTTTGGCGGCGGGATCTCTCACGTGGGCACGCCAGTACAAAACACCTTCCAGCAGAGCGGATTGTTCAACTTCGGCCTCGCCGTTACCGGATCCAATCTCGCCGACTTCGTCCTCGGTCAGGGCGCTAATTTTAGCCAAAGCGGCGGGATCTTCTATAGCTACGGCGGCCTCGAAGGCAGCCTTTTCGCGCAGGACAACTGGCGCATCAGTCAAAAATTCGTGGTGAACGCAGGCATCCGCTGGAGCCCGTACTTTCCTTACACCGACACCTTGAATCGCATTCCCTGTTACCGTCCCGGCCTGCACTCCCAGCGCTATCCCAACGCCCCGGCCGGACTTGTCTACGCGGGTGACCCCGGCTGCCCCGCCGGAGGCGCCAACGGTGACAGTTTCAACGTGGCGCCGCGTCTCGGCTTCGCCTGGCGCCTCCGCCAGAGCACCGTGATTCGTGGAGGCGCCGGCCTCTACTACACGATGCCCAATACCGATCAAATCAACGGCTTCAGCAGCGTTGCTCCTTTCGCTCCGGTCTTCAGCCTCACCGATACCAGCTTCGTCGACCCTTACGGTGCACTCGGCATGGCCAACCCCTTCCCAGCCTCATTCGGCGGCAAGAGCGTGCCCGGTTCCAACGCGATGTTCTCCCTGCCCGTCAGCATCAGCGGAACTTTCCCGAGCCGCTATTATCTGCCGACGTTGGCCACCTGGAATCTCCGCATCGACCAGCAACTCGGTTCCAACTGGCTTCTCAGCCTCGGCTATTTTGGCAACGGCGGCTACCATCTTTCGAGCAATGCCGTCGGCCGCCGCCCGCTCAATCCCTCCATCTACATCCCCGGCCAGTCGACGCAGGCGAACACACAAGCTCGCCGGATCAACCCCAACTTCAGCGGCGTCAACCTCTATCCCACCGATCTCAATTCCCGGTACCAATCCTTCCAGGTGAATATCGAGAAACGCTTCAGCAGAGGCTTCTCCCTGCTCGCCAATTACACTTGGTCGAAAGCTCAAGACGATGCAGGCCCTGTTGTCAATCCGTTCGACATCCAGAATTTTGGCTGGGGGAATTCCACCACGGACCTGCCCAACGTTTTCCATCTTTCCGCCGTTTGGGTTCTCCCCAATGCTCCGATTAGAGGATGGGCCTCCCGAGTCATCAATGGGTGGGAAATCGCCGGCATCCAATCGTGGCAGAACGGCTTCCGTTTCACTGTGTACAGCGGAGTAAACAATTCCTTCAGCGGTGTCGGCAACGATCGCGCCGATTTCACGGGTGCCAACATCAGCCAGGCCATCCTCGGTGCCCGCTCGCACGGCGAGATGCAGAATCAGCACTTCAACACGTCACTGTTTACCATCAACACCATCGGCACGTACGGCAACGCGCCCCGCAACCTGCTCGCAAATCCCGGCCTCTTCAATGTCGATCTGGCGGCGATCAAGTACTTTCCGATCAACGAGCGAATGCAATTTCAGTTCCGAGCCGAGTTCTTCAATCTGTTCAATAACGTGAATTTTACGGTTCCGGGCCTCGGTTCCGCCAGTCCCAACGAGTCCGCCGCCGGAAATATAGTGGGCACCGGGAACTTCGGCAAGCTCACCCTCGCCGCCGACCCGCGCATTCTTCAATTCGCGCTGAAGTTCATTTTTTGAGTGTGCCGTGAGCTAAAGAGCCGTCAGACCGTCGCCTCATCGGCATTCGATTGCTCTCGCTGGTACTTCGGAACGGTGAAGTGGAAAGTTGTGCCCGGGCCGGCGTTGGCCGCCGCCCACAGCCGGCCGCGCCAACCGGCGCGGCTCTACCGAGAGGAGCAACACCACAGCGCCCCGCGGACTTCCGTCGCAACGTTCAACTGATGGTGGCACGCTTTGGCGATCGCGGAGGGTTCTACGCCGCGCCTGCCACCATTACTTTCGGTCGCGTGTCGCTGAGTCCTGGTTGACCTTGGCCGTGCAGCCACGCCAGGCTAAGCGAGCGGGTCAATTCTGCCACGTCAAAAGGTTTTGCCAGGACATCGTAGGCGCCCAGGTTCAACGCTTCCGCCCATAGGTGGTCATCCGCAAGCCGGGAGGCTACGATGATGGACGGCGGTTCGGGTAGCAACGCCGTTATCGACAACATTTCTTGCCACGAGTCGGGAAGCATATCCCGCTCGCACACCACCACGGGAACGGGTCTGAGCGTTCGCAGCAGCTTCAGCGCCGACAGGACTGTATTGGCTCGATAAACACTCCATTGCGGCTCAGGCAATAATTGTTTCAGAGTAGCGTGGTCGGTCTGTACTGGACTCACCGAGAGCACGGGAATCGTTTCACTCCCGACGGCGTTCTGGAGCGGCTTACCTAGCTTTTGCGGCATTGCAGTTCTCGCTCGGCTCTGAACCAATCTTCTTCCGGTGATCCCTCCGGGCATCCCCTGGCTTGCCAGTATTGATACGCCAGCTCGGCGATCTTTTGAGAACCGATCCGTTCTGTGGTATCCGTCGGCACGGATGATCCGCTTGCCGGCACCGTAACAGGTGGAGGAGCGGCGGATTTCGTTTTCGCGGGTGAGGCTGCTGCCATGTGGAAACCTTGCCAATGTTCTGTTGCTGGAAAGCTACCCGCGCTTGGGGCCCGCGGTGGAAGGACAACACGATTGCCCTCCTCCCTGGCTTCGGAGAAGCGCCATCTCCGGAGCATTTCGGACAAAGAGGTTGTGATCTTAGTCTGGCTTCTTTCTGAACGGATGTCAACGCGGAATTGAGTGTGCGCCAAAGATTCACGTGATTGAAACCCATCTGCCACCCTTGCGGCGGATATGTTGAAAAACCCAACAGGTCTGGCTACGAACGCGGCATCCGCCGGGCTATTTGGAAATCAGCCGTAGCGCCACCACCGTAGCCGGATCCGTCTGAATGCCCAGAACCTCGCGGCCGTTGTCCACCAGAATGGCACGGAAGTGCCTCGCGGCTGCCTGGTGCTCGTCCTCCGGAAACTTCAGGGCGAATTCCACAAAGCAATCGTCCACTACGTCGTAACTTCCCACAGCCGACGCCGGCTCGCCGGGCCCGGAGTCCCAGGCAAGGTTGCGGGCGCCGTCCGCGATCAGGACTCCCCGTAGCGAAACGCGGCCGGAGTCCACTGCGCTATTGACATCCACGGTCCTTCCGGACGCCGTCAACTGGAATCTCCCCGCCAGGCTCGATGCGGAACAACCATCCACGGTTCGGAGCAGAATTCCGTTCTCGGCGCCGCCCGGATCGGTCTGCCGGAACGCCACGCGCCCGCCGTCGGAGCTCATCGTTCCAGCGAAGTGTTGGAAATTTCCGGAGTCATCCTGCAACGTCCACGTCACCGAGCAGTCGCTATCAGCCTCATATTTGCCCGTGACGCGATTACCGAAGATCAGTCCGGTAAAGCTGGCGGACGAAATACCACTCAGATTCCCGGAATCATCCGCGGCCAACCGGCCTACCACCGCCACAGGCCGCGCCGGACCGCCGATTGTGGTCGTGCCGGTCAACGATAGACCATAGGCGCCTTGGAAGGTTTTGGGGCCGCAGACTGCGGCGTGGCCCGCGGAAAGCGCGAAAATCCACGCGAGCAGCAGGAAGAAATACTTACGAATGTTGGTTCGAACCTGCACCGATCCCTTTCCACTGATCTGCCAATACATCAGCTCGCCCGGCGGACTCCGTCTTCGAGCGGCGCCCTAGCGCTGCCGGCCCCAAGCGATTCCGGGCAGAAACTGAGAACCATCCGCGCAGCATCCACCACCCCTTCCGCGTATTGCCGCGCGTGGGCCTGAGCCGTTGCCGCTTTGTGCCGCAGGGTCGCTAGCCACAATCCGAACGCCATGCAAGCATGCACCACATAGGGAATCAGGTGGATCGCAAGACGGGGGCGGACAGGCGACCCCGCAAAGCGTTTGCAGATTTCACTGTCCCACATCAGCTCGGTAGCGCCGATCTCGCTGCGGTAAACATCCGCCGCGAATTCGGGCATTTCCAACAGCGCCCAGGCCATTACTGAGGCATTGCCCTCGGCATCGGCACACGCCAGTATCGTCGCTTCAGCCAGGCGATCGATACACTCCAGGGGCGGAAGGTTCGGAATCGAAGAGAGCCGGCCCTCCAGCCCCGCCAGCCGCTGCTGCGTATTGCGCTCAACCACCTTTTCGAACAGCTTTTGCTTGGCGCCAAAGTGCCTGTACAGGATTGCCTCGGAAATACCCGCTGCCTTCGCCAAGCCGGATGTCGTGGTCGACTTCAGACCCGTAGCGCCAAACAGCATCTCGGCCGATTTCAGAATCTGCTCCCGCCGCCGTTCGCGCGAGAGCCTGGCTCGCCTCCGGGCACGCGTTTTGTCGGCAGCCTTCTCATCCATACAGAACGTCCTTTCCTGGAAAACACATCACTTCACCGTGCAGAACAAACTTCGAGCTCGTCACTTTTTCGTTCCGTCACAGGTGAATCAGCGTCTACGCGGGGGTCTTCAATCCTTTCGAGCAATCCGGCGAGCCGAGTTCCAACCTCATAGGGATTGCCGCCCAAACCAATACCGATGTTGAGCTGGCCGTACTGGCCGAATTTTGCGACGATTTGCGCGCGATCCCCGTAAGCCAGTACGACAAATCGGAGGTGTTGGGGATCTGCCCTGTCGCCGCTGTTGTAGATATCGTGCCGGCTCTCCGCCAGCATGAGCAGCAGCGGGTCGACTGCTAAGGGGTGCCTTGGCGTTGTGGCTGCGGCGGCCACTTCCGTATCGGGGTCGCGCCACTTCAACCTTTGCCGGCCATGATCGTCGAGCGCGATCCAACGGATTGCTGCGTCCCAGGAGAAGACCTCCCGGGCAAGTACGCCGAAGCGCTTTTCCCTGTTCGTATTGAGCATGTCATTTTTCAAGAAGCACGACCGTATCCATTTGCCGCGCGGCGATCTCGAGCGCACTCGCGGAAACCGGATGGATACCACAGTGTAGACGCGTATACGATGCACCAACCTGCCTCGCCGATCGAGATAGTGGCCATCGGTTGAGGCGAGTAAACAGAACCTCTGGCGTCGCCGAAATCGACGGATGCCGATGGCGAATGCCGATGTCCGGCAACCGTCACGCGAAGAATATCCGGCGCCTTCACCACAAGGCCCGTGATCACCACGCCCGCCGGACTCCGGCGGGCGTGGGATCGCTCCTAAGTTCGCGCAATACTAGTCATCAAAGCTTCCCGTAGTCCCCTTAAATCCGTGGAGTGCCTGTCTGAGCGTCCATCGGATCGCACGAGTAGCGTGGTAACAGTACGCCAGGTTGTGGTTCAGGGTGGAAAAGCAGCGCTTCTGGCACTCCACCTTCATGTCGGCAAGCTGTTCCTTCTCGAATCGCGGCTGGCCGGCAATTCCCCAATCGTGCGTGGCGCTGTACATCGGAAAGCAGGGCGCAAGCGTTCCGTCCGTTCGGATAATCAGCGAGTTCTGTCCGGCGCGGCAGTCCCAGTGTTGCAGCTTGCCACGCATGAACTCCTTCATCTCCTCCAACCGGCGCACGGAGTTCACCATCTTATAGCCCGACCGATTCTTTTCGATCAGCCAATCGATCGTCGCGTCCACTTCCGGCCAATCCGCTTTCGTAATGTAGGTGCTGTTGCCGTCTTTATGCTTGAAGTGGGGTTGATCGAGCATGGGCGATTCGTTGATGTGGTAGTCAGTGGCGATTCCCACGTCGTGAGCGATTTCAGTAAGCTGCCGGACGTCCTCCAGGTTAATGCGCGTGATGTTGATGTTGAAGAAAACGCTGAAATCGTAAACGTACTGCTTCTTGATCAGGTAGTCGAAATAGGACCGGATGGGTTGGAGTGCCTTCGGCAACTCCTTGCGATCGGCGACAGAATCCACCGCGAGATTGAAAGTGGCCACGCCGGCATCGGCCAACCGGTCGATGATATCGTGGCGCATCAGACGGCCGTTGGTGGGCACATACACCCAGAAGCCCTTCTGGACGGCGTAGTCGGCGACTTTATGCGCAAAATCCGGCCGGAGCAGCACCTCGCCTCCCATCAGCGCCAAAACCCGGCAACCGCTGTCGTGCAGCCAGTCAATCGAGCGGCGGGCAACGTCCTCGGTCATGCCTTTAACCCGGTTGTCGAACGCCCAGCAGTAGTGGCAGTCCAGATTGCATTTCCACTCGGTGAACAGGTACGAAATGATGGGATGGAAATCGCCCGGCTTTACGCGCGACCCGACATACGGATAGAGCCATCCGCGCAACGCCCGGCGGATCATCGGCAATGTAACGCTCGTCCGGTAGTGGTTTCCGTTGCGCGGCATAAGCCTCGGGTCAGGCTCCACGTTGCCGCATTTCTCGGGTTGTCTCGGATACGGAGGTACCGGCAGACTCAGCGGCGCCGCCGTGGACGGAATTTTGGGAGAGGCACCCGTGCCGAGAATCGGCAGCTCCTGAATCGCAGTTCTGCCGTTTTGATGGCCATTCCGGCCATTCATCCCACCATGAGACACTGTCGTAGTCTCGCTGTTATTGGTCGCGGTGTTCATCGTTGCGCTTGGCCTCCATGTTTGAAATCTGAGATAGCGTTCATTTGCCCGTGGCCGGCTCGTCAGTTGCGCTTCCGGCCTCACTGATACAAGCGGCCGATGTTGAATTTCCGCATGCGCGATTGCAAGGTCGTCCGCTTCAGGCCAAGACGGGCGGCCGCCCCGTTCCGTCCTCCGACCATTCCGTTCGCTTCCTTCAGCGCGTGCAGGATACACGCGCGCTCGGCAACCTCGGAAGTATGCGAAACCCTGCCGTAGAGAGGCACTGGGTTCGACCTGGCGGCTATCTCCGGCAGGGCCACCTGGAGGTCAGGGCCGTTGCTCAAGATCACCGACCGCTCAATCAAGTTCTGCAGTTCGCGGATATTGCCCGGCCAATCGTAATTTGTGAGCGCCTCCAACGCCTGCTTGGGAATGCTTTCGATTCTCCGGTCCATACGCTGTGCGTGCTTCTGGACGAAGTAGCGGGTGAGCAGAGCGATGTCCTCGCGGCGCTCGCGCAAGGCAGGAACATTCAACGGGAATACGTGTAGCCGGTAGTAGAGGTCCGACCGGAAGCAGTTCTCCTCGACCATCGCCCGCAGGTCCCGATTGGTGGCGGCGATAAACCGGACATTGGTCCGGATGGTTCGATTGCCTCCGACCCGCTCGAACTCCTGGTCCTGAATGGCGCGGAGCAGCTTCGGCTGAAGTTCGAGCGGCATTTCGCCGATCTCGTCAAGGAATAGTGTTCCGTGGTGCGCCAGTTCGAAACGCCCGATCTTCTGCGCCACTGCTCCTGTAAACGAGCCCTTCTCGTGACCGAACAGCTCGCTTTCGAGCAGGCTGGCAGGGATCGCGGCGCAGTTTACTTTCACGAAGCTGCCCTTGCTGCGGCTGCTCTGCTCGTGAATGGCACGGGCGACCAGTTCCTTTCCCACCCCGGTTTCGCCCAGAATCAGGACGGTGGAATCGGTGGGTGCGACGATCTGGATGCTTTTCAAAACGGACTGGAACGCCGCGCCCTGACCGATCATGTTGCCGTTGTTGTTGTCGAGTCGGATTTCGTCTTCCAGATAAAGTTTCTCGGTAGCGAGCCGCTCCTTCAACTCGTTGAGTTCCCGGTACGCCAAGGCGTTTTCCACGGCAACGGCGATTTGTGTGGCGACCTGCACCAGAAAATCGACATCTTCCTCCGTCCAAGCGTCGGCGGTGATTCGGGCGATTTCGAGCGTCCCGAGCGTGCCATTACTGGTAACCAGGGGAACCGAACAGGCGGACTTGCAGCCTAACTCCACGAAACGGCGGAATCGCGGAGACGGGTAGCGGTCCATGTCGGTATAGCGCACGACTACCGGTTTGCCCGTCGCAAACACCTCCTCAGAGGGCATTCCCTCCGGCGAAATGTGCTCCTGATCCTTGTCAAATAGGGGAGCCCCGGTGAAATGCAGACCGACCATGTCCAGGGTGCCGGTGTCGTTGCGTAGCATGAGGACCGAAAAATCGTGGGGGATAACCCGGTAGAGCTGCGCGGATATGGCAGAGACTAACTCGTCCACCGACAACTTTGAGACAAGCGCATTCGTGATATCGAAAAGCGTCTGTAGCCGGTCCCGCTCCCGGACGGATTCCTGCCTCGCGAGAAACGACTCGACGGCAACAGCGAATTCGCTGGCAATGCGCTCCAGGAACGCCATCTCCGTCGCGCTCGGATCAAAGGGCGCTACCGAGCTGAAGCCGAACGCCCCCAGGCGATGCTCGCCCGCAGTGAGCGGGACTAGGATCGTGGTACTGATTTCGAACTCGCGGGCGCGTCCGACGTACTCCGGCCAGCGAGTTTCGGACTCGATTGAGATGACAAGCGGCTGCTGGTTCAGCCATACCCAACCAGCCGGATCCGCATCGACTGCCAGCCGAAGCTCGGTGATGACGGGGTTGCCTGGCGCATTCAGAATGTGTGCCTGCATCGCGTTACCGTTCGGATCGTGCAGGATCAGCCCGACATGATCGAACCGGACAATTCGGCCGAGAGACTCGGCGACTCCCGAGAGCAGACTTCTCAGATCGCTCCGGCCCGCAATCGAACGCGAGAGCGCAACAACGGCCTCGTAGATCTCGGTGGAGGAGGCCTCCAGAGAGCATGTCATAACTAAATTCGTCTCCGGCACCATAAAGGCAAGGAGGTGGCCAAACAAACGAGCCAATTGCTTTCAGATACTTGCATCTGTTTCGGCGAATCGGCTCGGCAAGTGCCGACGTCATCTGCCGATGCGAGCCGCCCGCGCGCAGCACGTCAAGACCGACTTCGCCTCTCTGATCTGCTGCGAACTGCAGCGGGCGGCCTTTCGACCATCGACAAAATCAAGCTGACGCCAACCAGTGTGCTAATCGACCAGACAATCCACATTCACATATCCCCGCCATAGAACAATGCATGTTGCTCTCCTCCGGAACCTCTGATTCTAGTGGCCCTGGCACGATCAGGCCACGTCTCCTGCCGAGCAAATGCCGGAATTCGCCAAGCGAACGGATCTCGGCACCGACTAGCTCTTGCCATGGCCTGGGGGATAGTTCCTGAACAGCTTGGCCATGGCCTTTTCGAGTGCGCGGTAGTTCTTATCGGGATCTTTACTGATATCGAGAGTCTTCGATGCCGAACCGCGCCACACCAGTTGCTTGCTTGCTGGGTCGAAGAGACCGATGACCAGCTTACCGACGTCGATCGTCGAAGACGTTACACGGGTGTTGCCCGCGTTGCCCCAGGGACCCCACCAGGGGCCTCCCCAGCCGGAGCCGAGGCTATCGAACTGCTTCTCCTGTGAGATACCCGCCTCGTAACCTACGAGCAGATCCCCGCCGGTCTCCACGCGCCGCAGGCCCTTGCCGGCCAGTTGCTCATCAATGGCCCGCTTGATGTCCCGATCCAGGAGCTGGTCGCCAACGTCCACTCTCTTGTAATCGACCCATTGATAGGTCTTGTAACAATTGAAATTTGCCGAACGATCATAATCGAAGTGCACGTCCTGGGCGAATGCTCCTACGCCCAGCCATGCT
>Ga0070734_10005577_pt1 | contig 11019 bp, 9 predicted proteins | sample Coa_R1_8_FD_66444 | JGI IMG/M metagenome (GOLD analysis project Ga0070734, IMG submission 66444) | Surface soil microbial communities from Centralia Pennsylvania, which are recovering from an underground coalmine fire - Coalmine... | ecosystem: Environmental > Terrestrial > Soil > Unclassified ... | reverse complement strand
GCGAATCCATTGGAGCGCAGCCAATCCGAAACCGTTTCCATATCACGCGGCGCGGGGCCGTACAGTTTGCCGAACTCTTCGGCACTCAGCCACCGATGAAAATTCGGCGACTTTGAATCCTGCTGCTGCTCCATAAAAATGTGCAGGGCCCGTTCCCGCTCCGGACTCCGCTGCAACTGCAAAAGCATATGCGGCATCGCAAACGAATCAGCCACCCGCCCGCGATCATTTTCGGCATTCGCCTCCGGCCGCGTGTTTCCAGCCAGCCGAACCAGTCGCGTTGCGTCAATTCGCGCGGTCTGCCCGTGCGCCAGAAACGCAAGCGATCCGCAGCAGAGTAAATAGAGGAAGACAGAATGAGATTGTAAATATTTTGACATCGAAGGTCCTTGTAATTCGGGTATGCGCCCGCCCCATGGAGCGATTCTCAGATAGTCTATCTCATTTGTTTGGCTATCGCGTGAAATTGCCGCGGATACTCACACGAATCAACCAGCTCCTATGCGACGAACTGCAGTACAGGTGTTCGTGGATGAATTCCTATCGCCGAGGAGTTCGACGACGAGAAATTGCAAGCCAGATTGCGGACCCGGCTGTAACAGCCGATCCGATGAGCGATGCTAATACCACTTCGGCACGGTTTGACGACCTAGTATCCAAACGTAGGAATCGCAGGGCCGTAAAGATGTACCTAACTAGCTATTAGCGCAGTTTCATTGAGCGCGTATGTAGCTCGGGAGGCCTCGAAGCCATCAACGTGATCTGGATCAAAGTCTTTGAATGGCTGCTGCTCTCGCAACCGCAGGGTCTAAGGCTTCTCTGGCCAATACTGGGTGAGAGCACAAAGACAATGATTAAGGATGCAGCGGCACGCTGGGACGCCGTAGCGAATTTGCCTAAGTGACGGTTCGCCGAGGTGCCCGCGATATCCTTTTATAACGATTCGCTCACCATTCAACCACTGCTATCCTATTCTTCAGTGTCACTGAACTTCCACCTGGAACAGTACGACGGCCCGCTGGACCTTCTACTCGACCTGATCCGCAAGCAGCAGGTCAACATCTACGACATCCCCATCGCCTCCATCACGCAGCAGTATCTCGAATACATGCAGAAGGCCCTCGAGCTCGACATCGCGCTGAGCGCCGAGTTCGTCTACATGGCCGCCACCTTGATCCACATCAAGTCGCGCATGCTGCTGCCCAAGGACCCCGAGCTCGAGAAGATTTCGCCTGAAGAAGACCCGCGCCAGGAGCTGGTGAACCGCCTCCTCGAGCATGAGCGCTTCAAAAACGCCGCCGAAATGCTCCAGCAGAAGCGCATGATGGAAGAGGTCGCGTGGTCGAACCCGCAGATCAATCAGTTTCTCTCCGAAGACGAAGATCCCGGATTGGCCGTCACGCTCATCGATCTGGTGAAGACCTTCCAGACCGTGCTGGAACGCGCCAAGAACCGGCCCATTTACGAGGTCGGCAAGGAAGACGTCAGCGTTCCCGACATGGTCCGGTATCTCGAAGCCGTTTTCCGCGAGAAGACCAAAGGCGAGGCCCTTTCGGTCGGCGAGCTGTTTGAAAAGCAAAAGAGCCGGCGCGCGATGATCTGCCTGTTTCTGGCCATGCTCGAGCTGGTCCGCCGCCAGGCCCTTTCGTTGACGCAGAAGGACGCTTTCGGCGACATTGGATTGAAGAGGCACCGCGGTTTTGATGAGGTGCTGGGTCAAGACGAGTCGCTCAGCGCGATTGAACAGGAATACACGTAATCAAAAATGGAAAATGAAGAAGTACAAGGCGCCCTCGAAATCGTAGGGCCTACTGAAGAGTCCGCTCCTGCGGCCCCGCAATGGTCCGACGCGCAGATCAAGGCAATTGTGGAAGCTGCGGTATACGTTACCGATGAGCCGCTTTCCGCCGATCAGATCGCCACAGCGTTGCAGCAGCCGGCGGCCACGGTGGCGCGCGTTCTGGAAGAACTGACGGAGGAATACGCCAAGCCCGAGCACGGATTGCAACTGCGCGAAGTCGCCGGCGGCTATAAGATTTCCACCAAGCCGGAACACCATGAAGCCATCCGCAGCTTCGTCAAGAATCTCAAGCCGCCCATGAAGCTCTCGCTTCCGGCGCTCGAAACTTTGGCGCTTATCGCTTATAAGCAGCCGGTGACGGTGCCCGAGATCGCCGAGATCCGGAACGTCGCGGGCGCGGGCGTGGTCAAAACGCTGCTCGACCGTAAATTGATCGCCGTGGCCGGCCGCAAAAAAGTGCTCGGCAATCCGATGCTCTACAAGACCACGAAGGAATTCCTGGTCCAGTTCGGTTTGAAGGATCTGAGCGAACTGCCAACGCTGAAGGAGTTCGAAGATCTGGCGCGATTATCCATGGGCGAATCGTCGGAAGGCGAAGAACCGAGTCCGGAATCCGCCAACGCCGAGCAAACCAGTGCAGAACCGCAGCCGCCTGCTGCTCCGGAAACGGCGGAATAGATGCCCGAGGAGCGCCTGCAAAAAATCCTGGCCCATGCTGGGATCGCCAGCCGGCGCAAGGCCGAGGAGCTGATCCTGGAAGGCCGCGTCAAGGTCAACGGTGCGGTCATCATGGAGCTCGGCACCAAGGCGGATCTCGAACGCGACCACATCAAGGTCGATGGCAAACGCATCCATGCGCCGGAAAAGCCCGTCTACCTCGCGATGAACAAGCCGCGCAATGTCATGGCGACGGTCACAGATCCGGAAGGCCGCCCCACTGTGATGGATCTGCTGCGCGGCGTCAAAGCTCGCGTTTATCCGGTGGGCCGCCTGGATTATCATAGCGAAGGACTGTTGCTGCTCACGAACGACGGCGATTTCGCGCAGCGCATCACCTCCGCCGGGAACCACGTCACCAAAACATATGTAGTCAAAGTCACCGGAACGCTGACTCCCGAACAAGAAGCGAAGTTCCGCGATGGCATCGTGCTACGCGGCAAGAAAACAGCGCCCGCCGGGCTGAAGCTGATCCAGCGCGCGGAAAATCCCTGGTACGAAGTGAAACTGATTGAAGGCCGCCAGAATCAGATCAGGCTGATGTTCAAGAACTTCGGACGTCTGGTGGAAAAGCTGAGGCGCGTCCGCATTGGATTCCTCGAGCTGGGCGCATTGCGTCCCGGTGAAGTTCGCCATCTCAAACCGGCCGAAGTGGCGCGCTTCCGCAAGCTGCTCAAGATGGAGGAAGCGTGATGGCGGCGATCCCGGAACTCCTCCGCAAGAGCAAAACGATCGCGGTAGTAGGGCTCTCGAGCAAGAAATTCCGGCCGTCCTACGGCGTCGCCGAGTACATGCAAGCGCACGGATATCGCGTGATTCCGGTGAATCCGAACGAATCGGAAGTGCTCGGCGAAAAGAGTTACGCGACCCTCGAAGAAATTCCGGAACATGTCGACGTCGTCGATGTTTTTCGCCGTTCGGAGTTCGTCGGTCCCATCGTCGACTCGGCGATCCGCATCGGCGCCAACGCGATCTGGATGCAAGAAGGCGTGGAGCATTTAGACGGGGCGAAAAAAGCCCGCGAAGCTGGGCTCACAGTCGTGATGGACCGCTGCATCCTAAAAGAACACATGCGGCTCGAGTAGCTAATTCCAATACTCCCAGTGCTTCGTCGCGACCACGTACCAGCACAAGCACCCGTTCGTCACCGCGTGCGCCAGAATGCAATCCCCCAAACTCTTCGTCCGCACCATCCACCAGTTGTAGGCGACGCCCGCGATCAAGCCAACGTCCCAATACGAGCCGTGCTCGGACGCAAAGAGTGCCGCCGTCACCCAGAACGCGGTCGGCGCGTAGGTTCCAAGCTTCACGTCCCGGAAGCGCGGCGAAATAATCCAGCGCATCAGCCATCCGCGCCAGAAAAGCTCTTCGAGAATCGGCACAATGAGCGTGGCGCGAACGATCCGTGACCACAACACCACTTGCGACGTGAGTACCGCGTCCGGAACTTTTTTATTGATCTGTCCGAAGATCGAATTCTGGAAGAGCGACGACTGGCGATAAGCGGGGAACAGAATATCGGGCGCCACCCAAATAGCGAAAACCGCGATTCCCAGCAGGATGGTTCCGATCGGCTGCACGCAGCGCAGATCGATCACATCGCGCGAGAAAGCCCAGAGAACAATAGCGAGGATGATCACGCGCAGCGGATAATCGATCGTTACCGGAAGCGGCGAATATTGCTGCAGCCCAAGGAAAACGATGAAAACCACGAACGGCAGAACATAAGGCAAGCTTGGCCAGCGGGTCTCGAGTGAAGTTGTCAAGTTGAGCTATCCTACCTTGGCGAGAAGTTGCCGGATCGCGGCCTGGTCCTTTTCCGTGGGCTTGTTCCGAAGCGCGGCTTCGAGTTCCTTCTTGGCGAGCGGCCGGTCGCCCTTCTGGTAAAGCGCCATCGCAAGGTGCAAGTGGAACGTGGGATTATCCGGTTTCTGGCTCACCAGCTCGCGCAGCAGGCGAATGCTGTCGTCGGTGAGACTTTTTTTGATGTAAATCAGCGCGACCGTGTCCGCGACATTTGGATCGTTCGGACGCTTCTGCTGCGCTTGCCGGGCATAGGTCAGCGCTTGATCCAGGTCTACATTTCCGTCGGCCTTCAGATAGGCCAGGTTGTTCAAGGCCTCTACATTGTCAGGCTGGATCTTGATCACGTCCTCATACGATTTGCGCGCGTCTTCATCGTGACCGGTCTGCTCATAGGTCATGGCAAGATCAAGATGCGAGGCAACATTGCGAGGGTCCATTTGGCTGGCCTTTTGAAATGACTCGATGGCGCCCCGGATATCGCCGGCGGATTTCTTCACTTCGCCGAGATGCACATAGAGTTCCGGTGAGTTGGGCCGCTTCTCGATCAGTTTTTGAAATTGCTCGATCGCTTCGGCGAAGCGGCCGGCGCGAGAGCACACGATAGCCAATTCGGTCCGGTAATCGATGCGATCCGGCGATTGACGAACTTCGTCCTCCGCGAGCTTGATGGCATCGTTCCATTGTCCTTGTGCCGCTTTTGCTTCAATGATTCCCGGCAGACCCCGAGGATCGTTCGCGGCCATCAGTATTTTGAATTCAGCATCGGCGTCCGCGAAGCGGCGCTCCATATAATCCAGTTCGCCGATCTGAAAGTGCGCATCGTTCGATTTTGGATACAACTTCAAAATCGCGTTGAGTTCCTCGCGCGCGCGTTGGAATTCGCGCATATTCATTAATCCCGTAGCGCGGATCAATCGCGCCGAAAGATTAGTCGGATCGGCGGCGATCACCTCTTCGGCGGTTTGCACCGCCTGCGGATTTTCGCCGCGCTGAATTTGCAACTGCCCGAGCGCCAAACGCGCAGGCAAATAATGTTGCTCAATTTTGAGCGCTTCCAGAAACTGAATCCGAGCTTGATCCAGACTCTGCGGATCGCCCGCCGTCATGTAGGCGCGGCCCAGATTGAGATGCAGGGTGGGATTGCCGGGCATCTTCGTGATCAGCGGCTGCAACTCCGCGATTACCGTTTTCACCTGCGCCTTATCGCCCGTCTCGAGTAACAGTGTGGCATGCATCGCGAGCGCTTCCGGATCTTTCGGATCGTCTTTGAGCAGCGCGGTTAGAAGTTTAGATGCAGGCTCACGTTTACCTTGCGTTCCCAGCACCTCCACCATTTTTTTCTGGTACACGCGGCGGTTCTTGGAATCTTCCTTCTGACCCTGATCGTATTGCTGCAGAGCCCCGTCGAAGTCCCGGATGCGTTCGTAGAAATCCCCGGCTTGCATGTGATTATCGGGGAAAACCTTCGGATTCGATGTCAGACGTTCGATCGTTGCTGCCATCTCCTGCTTTCGGTTGGCCATATAGTAGTGAAAAGCCAGCTGCAGCAGCGCGCTACCTTCGGTTGGATTGTTTGCAATCTTTTTCTTCAGCAGCTCTTCGCCCAGCTCCGGGCGATTGCTCCGGACGTAGTAGAGGTACAGCGCGTCGTACATCGGTCCATAAGATTTTTGTTTCTCGATCAACTGTTTGGCATATTTTTCCGCTTCTTCTTTTTGTCCATCCTGGAATAAAGCTTGAACCAGAGAAAGCACCAGATCCGGTTGATCGGGTTTCACTTGATCGGCGGCTTCAAACTTTTGGATCGCCGTTTTGTGATCCTTTTGCAGGAGCGCGACGTAGCCCGCAAAACGCAGCCCGTCGAAAGACTTCGCATCCTTCTTGAACAACTGTTGGGACAGATCCTTGAGATCGTTCAACAGAGCGCGGTTGCCCTGCGGATCCACCATGTAAAAAATCAGGTCGATATCCCCCAGTCTGACGATCGCATCCGTGTTGCCGGGATCGATCTCCATGGCGCGGCTAAAGTTCCGGCGGGCTTCACCGGGCAGGCGGAGTTTCAAATTCGTCAGGCCCAACCGGTACCATCCATCGGCGTAGCGCATGTCCTTACTGAGTGCGCGCCGATACATGATGGAAGCTTCTTTGTATTTGCCTCGATCGAAATACTTGTTGCCGCTATCGACATACTTTTTCGCCACGGCGCGCGGGTCGCGATTGCAAGCAGCCAGCAGGACCAGGCAAGGCACGGCCGCCACAAGACGGAGACGCCAATTGGACATTTGTAATTAATCTAGCGCAGAGCTTCCTTGCTGCGCTCGGGCGCTCGTTCTTCGGTTGTTCAGTTCTTCGGTTCTGTGACCAGAAACTGTCTCGATCGACAGAACCGAATAACCGAACAACCGAATAACTTGCGAAGCTAGCGCAGCGAAGCGAGCAATGTCCCTGTCTGATGCAACACTGCTAGCCTTGCCTTCTCTTGCGCGTGCTGGGCGTCGTAGAAGGCGATCCATTTTTCTTGCTCGTTCAGCCGGGCATCGTCCACTCGTTGGCGCGGGATGCGGCCTTCATTTAGCTGCGCCAGCAGCACGCTCACTTGTTCCCGCGCATAATCCAGATCCAACTTAGCAACGTCTGCCGCGCCGTCCGATTTCTTGAGTTCTTGATAGCTTTTCTGCATATCCAGGTCAATGCGGTTGCGCGTCTGATTCATCTGCGCCCGCAACTCCAGGATGTCTGTTTCCGCCTGCGACGCTAGCCCCTTCTGCGCCGAACCCGTGAGAACCGGGATTTTCACCGATACTCCAAGCTGCCCGTTGTTGCGCTGGATGTGCGGAAAGTAGTTCTGATAAATGCCCTTGTCAAAAAGCGAGTATTGCGCGACGACGTCTACTACTGGAAGATGCGCGGCGCGATATTCCCGCACCTCGAATCCTTTGGCCTGCAGCGCCGACTCCAGCCGCCGGATCTCATGGCTGTTCTGCCACGCGATGTCGCGCGCCGCCTGCGCGGTTTCCGGAATTTCAGGAAGCTTTCGCTCGTCGTCCACCGGTTGTACGCGGTCGCCAGCGCTGTAACCCAACACCACTGCCAGCGCAGCCTCGGCGTAATCCACATCGGCTGTCAAGCTTTCCAGGCGCTGTCGGGTGCGCGCCAAATCCACCGCGATGCGCTTGTTTTCGATCGGCAGCTCACGGCCCTCTTCCACACGCAGCTTGATCGCTTCACTGACATGTTCCAAGCTCTCCACTTCCTGACGCAGCGACTGCAGGCTGCGCGCGAGCTGCTCCGTGTCCAGGAAGTTCGATGCGGTTTGATACGCCGCTTCCTCGCTCTTCGACTGAACCGATATGGCCGCGCCGCGAGCCGTCTCCCGCACGCGGGCCAGCTCGTAGTTTTTCGGACGATCGAAGAGCGCCATATCCGTACGAGTCTGGATGATCGACGGCGCCGCCCCGTCGATGCTTCCGGGATATCCCCACGTCTTCGCATCGCCGCTGCCCGCATAGACTTTTGGCACGAACGGGTCTTTGGCAACTCGGATGGCAGCTTGTGCTTTCTGTTCGTCCAACCTGGCTAGTACCAGATCCGGATTTTCGCGGAGCGCGGTTTCGACGGCCTGCCGCAGGGTTAAAGAGTGAACTTCTCCAAACAGTGCGGCTGTTGTTAGAACGGCGAGTAACAATGTCTTAGTCACGCTTTCAGGTTACGCCATCCCTGCAACATGTTTCGCCGATAGGAGTCTCACCAGGGGGTGTCACATTATGGTGAATCTTTTAACGCGTAGGGATGCCGCAGCCAGGCTGTTTGGAGCGTTGGCCGGTACTGGGCTGCTTCTGTTCGGACAGGAATACGGCCGCGCCCGCGATCTGGTGGCGCGCGTCCAGCAGGATCTGGAACGGGCGGCCGAGTTCACGCGAAACAACGAAAAAGAACGCAATCGGTACCGCAACGTGCAGCACCATCTGTCGGAATTTGACGGGGATCTGCGGGCCGGGAAGTTCGACAAAGGGAAACTCGACGACTCAATCGACAATTTGAAGGACGTCGTGAAGAACAATACCTTGGAATCGCACGATCGCGATGCCTTAGCGCAGGATTTGTCGGACCTCCGTACCCTGCGCGATTTGCGCTAAGCGGTCGATTCCGCGCGCGAGGGGAGACCTTTCGGAACCATCGGCAGCGATCGGATGCGAATGCCGCTCGCGTGGAAAATTGCATTGCCAACGGCTGGGGCTAACGCCACGATCGGTGTTTCGCCGGCCCCGGCCGAAGGCAAATCTTTGCGGTCCAAGAGCACGGTCTCGAGAATTGGCATGTCGCTGAATCGCGGCACGCGATATTTCGCCAGATGCGGGTTCAGAATCCGCCCATTTTCGAATTCGATGGCCTCGAAGAGTGCACCGCCGATTCCCATAATCACGCCACCCTCAACCTGATTCTTGAGGTGCTCCGGATTCACAATGGCTCCGCATTCAAAGGCCGTCACCACGCGATCGATCTTCACTTTGCCGTCCGGCGAAATCGAAACCGCGGCGCAAGAGGCCACGTAGCCGCCTTTTTCCACACCGCAGGCGAGTCCGAACCCGCGGGTGGGCGTGCTCGTCGATTTATCCCAACCGAATTTCGCGGCGGCGGCCTGCAGCACGGCGCGCAGCCTGTCATTCTTCAAATTCTTCAAACGAAATTCCAGCGGATCCATGTTCATTGCCGCCGCTAAATCATCCATGTGCGATTCGCGCGCAAAATGATTCGCCGTAGCCGCGAGCCCACGGTACGAGCCTTGTCGCAGCGGCGATTCCGCCGGATGAAATTGCACCTTCTTGTTCTGGACTTCGTACGGCGTTTCGATGCCGGAGCCTCCGGAATTGTAGTTGTGAAATTCCCACGCGGCGATGCTGCCGTCTTTCCGTGTTCCGCCACGGATATCGATCACTCCTGCCGGCCGGAAGTAAGCCCAGGTGAACTCCTCCTCGCGAGTCCAAATCACCTTCACTGGTTTTCTAGTGCTTTTCGCCAGGCGTGCCGCTTCTACCGCGACCTCTCCGGAATGTTTGCCGCCGTAGCCGGAACCCGTGTCCGGAACAATCACGCGCACATTAGATTCGGGAATGCTGAACGCTTCCGCCAGTTCGCCTCGCACTCCGAACGGAACCTGAGTGCCCGTCCATACGGTGAGGTTGCCTTCGCTCCATTCGGCGACCGCCGCGCGAGGTTCGAGCGGTGTGTGCGCGATGTAGGCGATCGTATAGGTGGCTTCGCGCAGAAAGTCCGACGACTTGATGCCCTCTTCCAGCGAGCCTTGTTCCGGGGAATTGCGAGATTCTTGCGGATGACTCTTCAAATAGCTGAATAGATCTTTGCCGGATGGCTGCGGATCGGCTTTCCATTCCGCTTTCAGCGCGCTAATCGCCTTGGCGAGACTGAGTTCATCCGCCGCGGTGGCGCCAACAAAATCGCCCTCGTGGACCACCTGAACGCCAGGGATAGCAGCAGCGTCTTTGGTGTCGAGCGAAACGAGCTTTGCGTTGAAAGCAGCCGGGCGCAGAATACGCCCGAACAACATGTTGGGCCGAGTGAGATCCGATGTAAAGTGATGCGCGCCGGTGACCATATCGCGCGCCGTCGTCTTGGGCACGGATGTGCCCGCGATGGTCCAATTCGCCGCTGGCGTAACAGGAGCGGCGTCCACGGTTTTCACCAGCTCGCGGCCGTGGGTTAATTCACCGAAGCTGATCGAGTGATCGCCGGATTTCAGCCGGCCGTTCGAAATTGCGATCGTTGCACGATCCGCCTTCCATTGCTCAGCGGCCAGATCGATGAGCGTCTCGCGCGCTGCCGCAGCCATCTTTCTGAGCTGCGGCGCCATGGTGGGCGTCGTGCGGCTACCGAACGTTCCCATATCCCACGGCGTGAGCGCGGTGTCGGCCATTACAAGTTTTATGGATGCGATGGGCGTGTGTAATTCTTCGGCCACGGCTTGGGCGAGCGATGTACGAATATTTTGCCCGACCTCAGTTTTTCCAGTGAACACTGTCACCGTACCGTCTTCGCCAATGTGCAACCACGCGCCGATGTTTTCGGGCAATCCATGGCCTTGGCCGCGACGTCCGGATTCTTGCGCGGAAGTTTTCGGATCGAGGGCGAGCAACAAAACCAACCCGCCACCCAAAAGTCTGAAGAAATCCCGCCGGTCTGGCTCGAATCGGTACGCTGGGCCGGCGTGAAGTTCGTAGCGTTCTACCTCAAGCATGCTGGCCTCCTGTGCGTGCGGCCATTTGGACCGCCGCGACGATCCGCGGATATGTTCCACAGCGGCAAACATTGCCTTCCATCGCTTCTTGAATTTGCGCTTCGTTTGGATGGGGATTCTTCTTCAACAACGCAGCGCCTGTGACGATCATTCCCGGCGTGCAATATCCGCACTGCATGGCATCCGCTTCCATGAAAGCTTCCTGCAGTGGATGAAGGTGGCCGTTCTGTGCGATCCCTTCAATGGTCGTAATTGATTTGCCTGCCGCGGCCGACACGCGCGTGATGCAGGAGCGAGTTGCCACGCCATCGATCATCACCGTGCAGGCGCCGCACTGGCCCTCGCCGCAGCCGTACTTGCTGCCCGTCAATCCCAGATCGTTGCGCAGCACCCAAAGGAGCATGCGATCGGGATGGACATCCATCCGACGGTGCTTTCCGTT
>Ga0070734_10005576_pt1 | contig 11019 bp, 9 predicted proteins | sample Coa_R1_8_FD_66444 | JGI IMG/M metagenome (GOLD analysis project Ga0070734, IMG submission 66444) | Surface soil microbial communities from Centralia Pennsylvania, which are recovering from an underground coalmine fire - Coalmine... | ecosystem: Environmental > Terrestrial > Soil > Unclassified ... | reverse complement strand
AAGCAGAAACATGTTTCGGAGGAAGGCGATGGATCCGATCTCGCTGGCTGTGGAGGTGGAGTTGGGCTCTCTGCTGCTGTCTCTGGTAGGACTGGCAGCCGCCTTGTTGGGCTACCGGCGCCAGCAGGAGCGTTATCGGCAACGACAGCGGCATGCCCGCCTGCTGCGCGAGAAATCCTGAGCGGGTGATCTGGTGAACGAGTGAAAAGACCTCACCCCTTTCCCCCTCTCCTTGCGAAGGAGTGGGGGAATCAGGTTTTTCTCACCCGTTCACCAGATCACGGATGGCGGCCCAGCAGTCTTTGAAGCCAGCTTCGGCGGGTAGGACCGGAGGGAGAGAGAGATTCAGAGGGTTCGGAAGAGGGAGTGAGCAGCGCGCCGTCCTCACCGGTCTGGGAGGCCGTGCGAAGCAGCGTGCCGGTTTCCTCGAACTGTTTGGCTGCCATGCGAAGCAGGGTCTGCTCCGCCTCGCTGGCCTCCAGCGTCTCCGTCGCCGCCGTCACCACCGCCGCGCAGGCGTTGTGGAGACATTCCTTGCAAAACGGCTCGACATCCACGCCCGCCTCCTGCAGCCGCGCGATCCGCTCTGCCGGCGCATGGCGCTCGCTCAACAGCAGCGCGTAGGGCTGGAACAGCTCGATCATGCGCTCGCGAGCGGCGCCAGGCACGTAGACGCTTTCGGTCGGAGGCTCTGGAAACCCGTAAGGACTACGATAGCTCTCCGGGTGGTCGCGCAGCAGTTGGACGCCATGCAGCCAGCCGGGAAAATCGCTCAGCAGGCTCTCGACCTCCTCCCAGGTGACCTGATGGGCTGCCCTCAGCCGCTCCACCAGATAGACGATATTCTGCGCATTCGGCTCGCTCATTATGGCTGCCCCCAGCTCTAATTCCCCAGTCCCTGCGCCAGGCCGTAGAAATAGAGATGGCGCTGCTTGCCGCCGTTTTCGGAAGTCAGCACCAGAATCCCTTCCTTGCCCTCGTTTTTCGGATCTCCTACGCGCACGTCCAGAATATGCCCCGGCAGCAGGTCGCTTCGCCACGCCTCTTCCACAAATTCGGACAGGTGGTCGCGGTTCATGGCCCAGAAGGTGCGGTCCCGGCTGGCGAAGGTAGGGGTATAGACGACGATCTGCTCGGCGGGATTTTGCGCGCCCGCCCGCGGGTCCTTGCGGATGCCGATGAGCCAGCGGTCCCGCTTGCTCCAGTACGACTGCGCGTAGCGCACGTCCGGCAGCAGCTCCAGCGAGGAGCCGCCCGGTATCTCCTGGGTCCCGATGCCGAAATGCACGTAGCCGTCCTCTTCCGGGGCCAGGCTGACCTCCGAGGGGTGAATATCGTCCTGGCCGAGCGCATAGGAGACGGCGTTATCGCCGTTGCCGCCGACCAGTTGGTCCTGTCCGGAATCCAGCACCAGTTCCAGCCGCAGGTCCGTGGGCGCGGCGAAAAGCCGGTTCAGGTTTTTGCCGTTCCAGTCGTAAACGCCCTCTGTCGTGACGACCTGCTCCGAGGGACGCGCTGGCGCGCGTTTGGCGCCCCGGGCCGGTTTGAGCGCAGGCGCGGGCGCGGCCGGGCGGAAACGGCCTGCCAGCAGCACGTCCACCGACGTGCCCAGAAATTCGGTGGTGGAGTCGGTGGCGAACTGGAATCCGTCCCAATGGGTCACCAGCAGCTTGCGCTTATAGTCGTTGTCATCTTTGCCGCCCACCAGCAGGAGCAGTTGCTCCTTGCCGTCGCCGGTCACCGGCCCGATCTCCATCAGCTTGACCGGGTCCGGCAGGGCGAAGTCCCAGAGCCGCCGGAACTTGATGGCGAAGGGATTGAAGGCCCGGTTGCCCGGCGTGGCCTGCGCGGAGACGCTCTGCGCCGCCAGAGAAGCAAAGCCTGAATAGGCGAGGAAGAACAGCAGGATTCGGACTTTCATGAATCCATTGTATCACATTTGGATTTGGGTACTGGAGGCGAGGTCGGGCCAGGGAGTGAGGTTTCACCCGTTCGTCGAACCTTCGGGCTCACCCGTTCACTTCGAGACGAGGGCGCGGGCGGCGATGTCGTGCCGGTAGAAGATGCCGTCGAACTGGATGCGGCTCATGCCCACATACGCCTGGGCGGCGGCGGAGACGAGATCGGCTCCCAGGCCGACGACATCGAGGACCCGCCCCCCATTCGTGAGGATGCGGCCCTGCTCGGCGCGCGTACCCGCGTGAAAGATCAGGCAGCCCTCGGAAGGCTCGGCCTCCGCCAGGCCGGTGATGACCTTGCCGGTCTGGTAAGGGCCGGGATAGCCGCCGGAGGCGGCCACGATGCAGACGGCGGATTCGGCGCGCCAGCGTATTTCCGGCTGCTGGTCCAGCGCGCAATCGGCCACGCCCTGCAGCAGCGGCACGAGATCGGATTCCATCAGGGGCAGGAGGGCCTGGGTTTCGGGGTCGCCCAGGCGGCAGTTGAACTCGATGGTTTTGGGTCCCTGCTCGGTGAGCATGATGCCCGCGTAGAGCGCGCCGCGATAGGGGATTCCGAGCTCGCGGATGGCAGCGACGGCGGGACGGAGAATGCGCGCCATGACCTCCTCGACGATCTCCGGGGTGACGCGAGGAACGGGCGCGTAAGCGCCCATGCCGCCCGTGTTCGGGCCGCGGTCCCCATCCAGGGCGCGCTTGTGGTCCTGGGACGGCAGCAGCGGCACGACGGTCTCGCCGTCCGTGATCGCCATGATGGAGGCCTCTTCGCCGCTCAGGCACTCCTCGATCACGATCCGGGCGCCGGAGGCGCCGAAAACGCGCGCGCCCATAAGCGCGCTCACCGCCTCAACGGCCTGCGCCTCGCTCTCAGCGACGACGACCCCCTTGCCGGCCGTGAGGCCGTCCGGCTTGATGACGATGCGCGCCTTCTCGTCGCGGGCCGCGTAGTAGTCCCGGATGCGCGCGCGGGCTTCCGCCTCAGAATCGCAGATCCAGAAGGCCGCGGTCGGGATGCCGGAAGATTGCATCAACTGCTTGGCGAAGACCTTGCTGCCCTCGATGCGCGCCGGATCCGGTGAGGGACCGAAGATGGGCAGCCCGCGCGCCTCGAACCGGTCCACGATGCCGGCAATCAGCGGCGCTTCCGGCCCGACCACTGTCAGATCTATCTGCTTCGCCGCGGCAAAATCGGCCAGCCCTTCCAGATCGGTCGGCGGTAAGGAAACGCATTCGGCCTGCTGCGCGATGCCGGCATTGCCGGGGGCGCAGTAGATCTTATCCACCAGCGGGCTCTGGGCGATCTTCCATACCAGCGCGTGCTCGCGGCCGCCTCCGCCGATCACCAGAATGCGCATCTGGGCTCTCCTTTACCCTGCCCCGTTGCGGGGCATCTCTGCTTCCCGAATGGTGCTCTGGCCGGCCGCCGCGCGCTTCCCCGGCAGCCCTTCGCAAGCCAATACTAAGAGTACCCTACGTAACGCGCCTTCCGCCCTCATCCCCCATCATCGTCCCCGTGACTGAGGTCCAGCTCGTCAAAGCGGGCATACCGTGGCAAGAAGGCGATCTTGACATGCCCGGTAGGACCGTTGCGCTGCTTGGCGATGATGATCTCCGCCTCTTCGAGCCTCTCTTCCCCCTGCGGCTGCGGCTGCACCTCCGTCTCCGCATCCACCGCCTCTTTCATCTTATAATAGGCTTCGCGGTAGATGAACATGACGATGTCGGCCTCCGCCTCGATCGCGCCACTGTTATGCGCCACGACCCCGTTGGCGAGGAAGTTGGCGCAGTCTACCTGGATGTCAAAGACCTCCTGCTCTCCCGCAGGCTCGATACTCAGAATCTCTTCCCACAGCAGATCGCTTTCCGCCCATACTGCCAGTTCCGGATCCTGTATGCGGTGCGCTATTTCCGCACAGGAACTGCGATGCGGACGCTTTCCCTGATGCTTCCAATATAGCCTTCCGGCTTCCAGCTTGCGCCCTTGCTGGCGCAAGTGTTTCGTCTGCTCGAACATCCATTCGGACACTTCCACCGGCAGGCTAAAAAGGCTTCCATTCGTGATGGAAGGTGATAGCTCGTCGAGCATCTCCTCCAACAAGCAGCCCTTCCATCCGACCGGGCGGATTTGCGCTACAAAGCGGCGGAGATTATCCGCAAATTCCGCGACATGGACACGATAGATAGGCTGCGTGGCTTTCGACCCATGAGACCCGTCGCCGATGCTTGCTACGATACCAAGCCGGAGCAACAGCATCTGGACATCCTCTGCCAGACGGCGGCTGACCGTATCGAAATGCACGTCCCACCGCTTTCCGCCTGTGTGCCTGGTCTTGACGCATCCATCGGTGGACAGATACCCGGCCAGAAATTCGCGCGCTCCCATCGCGCCGGCTTCAAAAACCCAGTCTGGTACGCACTTGGTCTTATCCTTGTGACCGAGGAGGTCCAGTTTTCGCAGCCATTCACGAAGCGGATCGCCATAGGGACGACCATAGCCGTTGGCATAGGTGCAGGAGAAATCGCCTTCTTGATAGTCTCCCGTTCGCTTCTTCTCGCGCCAGCGTACTGCCGGAAAATAGGTTTCCACAATCTGCAGCGCATCGGCCACCACGGCCGGATCCGAGCCACAAAAACCGATTCCCCGATGTTCCTGATAGGTTCCATCTCCAACCATATATCCGAGCAGGCGACAGAGCAAAGCGCGATCCGGATGCTCTTCCCCATAGTCCGGTAGCCGCATGGCGGAGGCTATCACATCTTGCGGGCGTAGCTCCTCCAGCCGTTTCCACCCCGTTGCCGTCAAGAAAGGATGATTAGCGGTCGCCGTGACAGAACGACCGGTGCGCGTTTTCAGGGTCCAGACGGGTTTGACGCCTGTTGACCAGACATCCCGAACCTGATAGGCTCCGATCTTCTGGCCGTGTCCCATGCCCAGCACGCTATCACCGGCCTTCACCTCTCGAATAGGCGTCAGGCGTCCCGTCTGCGCGTCCATCAGGCGCGTATCGCCGGTCACACACTCCCGCAGGTCGGAGAGAAGGGGCCGCTTGTCATTGCGACTCTCCACGGCGCGGGAGAGCTGCGACAGCGCCACGATGGGCACTTTCAGCTCACGTGCCAGCGTCTTGCAGGCGCGGGCGATATCGGAGAGTTCCTGGTTGCGGTTCTCGGTGCGCTTGCTGGAGCGCATGAGCTGCAGGTAGTCTATGACGATCAGACCCAGGCCCCCCTGCTCGGCTTTGAGGCGGCGGCACTTGGCGCGCACCTCCAGAGCGGAGATGTCCGGGGTATCGTCAATGTAGATCGGCGCTTCCGCCAGCCGCCCGATACCGTTGCCCACCCGCACCCAGTCGTCGTCCTGCAGGAAGCCGGTGCGCAGGCGATGACCGTCCACTTTGGCCTCGGAGCAGATCATGCGCGTGACTAATTGCTCTTTGGACATCTCCAGGCTGAAGATGGCAACGGGCAGCTTCTCCTCCAGCGCGATATACTGGGCCATCTGCACCGTCAGCGCGGTCTTCCCCATGCTCGGCCGCGCCGCCACGATGATCAGGTCTGAGGGCTGCAGGCCGGAGGTCATATAGTTGAGGTCTTTGAACGGGGTCATCCGCCCGGTCGTGATACCCTTGTTTTCATATCGCTTCTCGATGCGGTCCAGCTCCTCGTCGAGCAGGGGGCGCAGGTGATGGAAGAACTGGCCGAGACGCCGCTGGCCCACGTCGAAGACGAGGCGCTCCGCACGGTCCACGACTTCGTCAATGCCGTCGTATTCGGCGTAGGCCAGCCCCTGGATCTGGGTGCCGGCATCCAGCAGGCGGCGCAGGATAGATTTCTCCTCGACCAGCCGCGCGTAATGCTCGATATTGGCGGCGGTGGAGGGCGCCTCCATCAGGTTCTGCAGGTAGAGGAAGCCGCCCACCTGATCGAAGAAATTCCGGGCCTTCAGCTCCTCCGGCAGCGTGATCAGGTCCACCGGCTCATCCCGCTCCGCCAGCGCCAGCATCGCCTCGAAGATATAGCGATGGGCATCCCGATAGAAGTCTTCGGGCTTGAGGATTTCCGCGGCCTTTTCGACCGCCGGGCGCTCGATGAGCATAGAGCCCAGAACCGCCTGCTCGGCCTCCAGGTTCTGGGGCGGAATACGATCCAAGGAGGCCAGACGATCCAGCGCCATGCCGACCCTCCAGATAAAGGCGATTTTGCAGAAAGGAGAGATGCGAACGCGCCGGGGTCCATCCAGAGAGCTCATCCCGGCCCGCAGGGAAAGCAGCGCCGGCAGCGTGGGAACTTACCGGTCCTTCTTCCCGTGAGGAGACATCTTCGAGGATGCGAGGCGCCGCGACGACGCCTGGAAAACGCGAAAACACGCCAGCGAGAAGCGCAACGTGGGCAGCGCTCCCTGCTGCCGTCTAGTATAGTCCTCCGTCGTTTCCGATTCAAGTAGACAGAAGAAATTTGGCCCCGGCTTCTAAAGAAAAAACCTCCTGGAATAGAGTTAGCATCTTCCCGCTAACCTATCTCCCAGAAGGTGTCTCTTTCCGTTGCGGGCAGTTGAAACTGCGGCAACAAAGGCACGAAGCCCCCTGCGGGGACTCAAAACTCCAAATAAAGAGTCCGTCCGGCAGGACGGTTCTTCGCGAGGCACGGTGCAAGCACCGGCTCGCTTCGCATGCCGCAGGCCCCACAGACGGGTACTTCAGTGCCCGGCTAAGAGGCGGTGAGGTCCATGGCTTCCTCTTCCTCCTCGGGAGTCATCTCCTCGGCGGAGGGCTCGCCCTCTTCCTCTGCAGCTTCCGCAATGTCCGCAGGCGCTGCGTAGCTGGCCGCAGGCGCCGCCTCGGCCGCGCGTGCCGCTTCCCGCGCCGCGCGCTCTTCCGCCGCGATCCGCTCGCGCTCCCGCGCCTCCAACTGCTCAGGGGTCACCACGTCCACCGAGAAGGAGACCACCACGTCCGAATGCAGCTTGACGGACAGTTCGTAGACACCGGTCAGCTTGATCGGATCGATCAGGCTGATCTTGCGCTTGTCTACCTCCACGCCCGTCGCTTTCCCGATGACCTCCGCGACGTCCGCCTCCGTCACCGACCCGAACAGCCGGTTGGAGCCGGCAGCGGCCTTGACCAGAATCTGGAACTGCCGGTCCCGCAGCTTCTCGGCATTCTGCTGGGCTGCTGTCAGTTGCTCCGCCCCTCGCGTCGTCTCGCGGGCCAGGCGGTTCTGGTGCTGCTTCATCGCCGCGCCCTTGGCGACCACCGCCAACTGGCGCGGAAACAGATAGTTGCGGGCATAACCGCCCGCAACGGTGACGATCTCACCGTCCTTGCCGAGCTTCGGCACGTCTCGTGTCAGAATCACTTTCATCCAGGGTTTCCTGCTCTAATGTTGAAATTGAACGCCAACGACCGGGTAGGGATCCCGACCAAGACTTTCGCCGCCCACCCAGAGGGAAGCATCCTTATTTACCTTAAAAAGGGTGCGAAAGTCAAGTCGCGGGCGATTGGTGTCGTACAAATCGGCGCGGAATCCCACTGCCCTGCCGAACCCGTAGTCCAGTCCGACGCCCAGCTTGGACGCATAGAGGCCGTAGCGGACATCCGCATCTTTACCGAGCGGGCTGATAGCCTGCAGGTTGAGTCGGGTATCCTGTCCCAGATCGTAAAAGCCGAGGTCCACCAGGTTGCCGATGCGCGCGTCCAGGTCCACGCGCAGGTGACCGGGGTTCATCTGCTCCGCCGCGCTGCCGATTACCGCTACAGCCGGGAAGCGGGGCTTTTTGCCCGTGCCGTTGAGCCGGTCCAGCAGGGCATTGACTTTATCGAGCGTGGATCCGGCCTCTGCCGTCACCGTGTCCAGATGCGCCACCGTCTGCTTCATGTTCGTCTGCAGGGTCGGGTCGCCGGTGATCTGATGGATGTCGGAAGCGATCTGGCTGAAGCGGGCCATGGTCGTGCGCGCCAGCTCCGCCGTCTGCTGAATGGACTGCTGCAGCCGCGGGTCCGTCACCTCGTCAGTCAGCTTGCGGACCACGGAGTTGGCCTCGTCAATGGTGGTATCCAGGCGCGGCAGGGTGTAGTTGACCAGGTGGTCGCTCAGCTTCTGCACGGCGCCATTGCCCGTGCGCAGCGTCTGTTTCAGCTCCGCCCCGAACTGATGCACGGTCACGCGGGCGTCGGCGGAGGTGTCCCGGAAGTTGGCGAGCGTCGCCATCAAGTCCGTTTTCAGCCGGGGGTCGGCCACCAGGTTTCGGGCGATCAGGGCCGCCTGATTAGTGGTTGTCAGCAACCGGTTGGTCTTATCCAGCGTCTCGTTCATTTTGGCCGTCAATTGGTTAAAGCGGACGGTCACCGTATCGAGCGTGCGGTTGACCTTGGTGATCGTCTCTCCCACGCCCGGCGCCATGGACTCCAGCGCACCGCCCCCCTCGGTGCTCGGCATAGAAGCCTTGCCGTTCTTGGGCAGCGCGGCCACCGCCTTACCAGGATTGATCTCGACCTGCGGGTTGGTGATGAACAGGCCGGAGACGATATGGCACGTCGAGTCGGCGGGAATGTCGTACTTCTTATCTATCGAGAGCGTGACGATCGGCTGCGGCGGGCGCCGGGTGGTATCTATGTGGATGTCTTTGACCTCTCCGACGGCCACGCCCTCCATGCGCACCACGCTCTGCCGGAGCAGCCCTTTGGTATCGCGGAAGGCCACTTGCACATTGTAGTCGTTAGGATTGATGTGCGCCAGGTAGAGATAGAGGCCGCCGAAGAGCGCCAGCGCCACGACGACGACGATACCGACTTTGATGACCGATTTAGCATCCATGATGACCTGTCCTGTGTCCCTCAAGAGCAAAGGGCTTGATGAAGCGGAGCGCGCGGATCAGCGGGGCAGCGTTTCAGGGCGCTGCCGCTCGGCCTGCGCGCCTTCGTGAGGAGAGTTCTCCTCTTTTTCATTACGCTCCGGGTGGATGAATGTCTGCACGATGGGATCGGCAGACGCCTGCACCTTCTCGGGCGTGTCGTAGATGATGATCTTGCCCTCGTGCAGCATGGCGACCTTATCGGAGATGCGGAAGATGGAGGGCAGATGATGGGAGACGACGACGGAGGTGACCTCTTCCCGGCGGCGTGTGTCCATGATGAGCTCGTCTATGGTGTTGACCGTGATCGGGTCGAGGCCGCTGGTCGGCTCGTCGTAGAAGACGATGGAGGGCTTCATGGCCAGCGCGCGCGCCAGCCCCACGCGTTTCTGCATGCCGCCCGACAGCTCGGCGGGATACCGCTTCTCGATGCCTTCGAGATCTACCTGATCCAGCCGGTCGCGCACAATGGCGTCCAGCTCTTTGCGCGAGAGCCGCTTATGGCGCACAACCCCGAAAAGGATGTTGTCATAGACGTTCAGTGAGTCGAACAGCGCCGCGTACTGGAACACGAGCCCCATTTTCAGCCGTACCGCATCCAGGTCGGCCTCGGAAAGTCCGGTGATGTCCTGATCGTCAATAAGGATATGCCCGGAGGTGGGTTTGAGCAGACCGGTCATCAGCTTGAGCAGAGTCGTTTTGCCGCTGCCGGATTGGCCCATGATGGAGACGATCTCCCCATGCGCGATCTCCAGGTGGATATCGTCGAGGATGCGCTTCTGCGACACCTCATAGACCAGATTGCGGACGGTGATGGCGCTCATCAGGGATGCCGGACCCGCTGCGTGAGGACCTGCGCCAGGACGAGGTCGGTGAGGAAGATCATGACGACGCAGAGCACGACGGAGCTGGTGGTGGAGCGGCCCACGCCGGTCGCGCCGCCGCGCGTGCGCAACCCCTGCTGGCAGGCAATGATGCCGATCAGGTAGCCGAACACGATCGCTTTGATCATCCCGTTGATGAGGTCCAGCGGCTGGACGAACTGCCGCAGGGAGAGGAGGAACTCGGTATACGGAACACCTGCGGCGCCGGCGAAGCCCATCCCGCCGAGCAGGCCCGCCAGGTCGGCCAGCACGGTCAGTAGGGGCAGCATCAGGATGGCAGCCAGCACGCGCGGCACGACTAGATAGCGCACCGGGGAGACGGCCATGGCGCGCAGGGCGTCCACCTGCTCCGTGACGACCATGGAGCCGATCTCGGCGGCGATAGCCGCTCCCGAGCGCGCCGCCAGGGCCACGCCGCCTAGCACCGGCCCTAATTCATTCAGGAAGCCATAGCTGAGCGTGCCGCCCACGAATTGGGTAAACCCGATCTGCACGGCCAGATTGGTGATATAGAAAGCGAAGACGGCTCCCGTGGCGCAGGTGATGGTGAGGATGATCCAGATCGAGTCGGCGCCGACGGCGGCCATCTGGTTCAGGAGGTCGCCGACGTTGACGCCGTAGCGGGCGATGGAGCCGACGGCCTGGACGGAGAGCAGGCCCGTCTCGCCCAGAAACGTCAGGACGGCCAGCAGGCCGCCGCGCATGAGGCCGTGTCGTTCGGAGGGGGGAGGAGCGATCTCACCGATGGCGGGTTTTCGCCTGGCCGCTTGGTCTGCCATATCGTCCTACAGTATACAGTCCGCCCTGAGCCTTGTCAACGTGCCGCGAAAGCGTCCTTTTGCCTGCAAACATTTCCAGGAGCGCGGGGACACAGGTCCCTTGCGGGTGACACCGCGCCTTTCGCTTCGACTGGCAGCCGGCAGGCTTTCTTCTACGACGACGTTGCAAAACGGCTTCTTGTTCCCCTCCTCGGCCTTCAGGAGCCCCGGCGCGCTGCGAAACCAGGCCGCGCGCCGATGCGTATACCGGTTAATTCCGGCCGGAACAGGAGGTCCGCCATGCGCCGCCGCCAGCTATCACAAGAACCTACGCAAGAGGCTATCCCGGCTTCGGCGCCTATCGTTGCGCAAAGCGTTGAGAATACGGTCGCGCCGCCATCATCTGAGGAAATCCGGGAGTTTCACGAAGGGCTCGTCAGGATCAGCGAGACCTCCTCGCCAGGATGGGATGTCTCCAGCCTGCTCATCGCCACCCTGGCCTTCCTGCCATTGGCGTGGCATCTCTACAACTGGTGGAGTTTCCGGCCGCCAGCGGGCGTTCAGTTTCA
>Ga0070734_10005575_pt1 | contig 11020 bp, 8 predicted proteins | sample Coa_R1_8_FD_66444 | JGI IMG/M metagenome (GOLD analysis project Ga0070734, IMG submission 66444) | Surface soil microbial communities from Centralia Pennsylvania, which are recovering from an underground coalmine fire - Coalmine... | ecosystem: Environmental > Terrestrial > Soil > Unclassified ... | reverse complement strand
GCCATCGGTGATAGTAACGGTAACCGGGAAGGCATCCACGAGGTCCTGTTCCACCTCGCCATCCTCAGCATAGGTATGGCTGCCGGTCACGGTGAAGAAGCCGTTTTGATCCGGCCCCGTGACCGTACCGGTAGAGGTGCTATTATCCCCCCAGTTGATCGTCGCATTGAAGGCACTGGCTGGCTGACCACTCAGGTTTTGGAAGGTCACCACCGGCACATTATTGAGTGGTTGGAGCTCCTGTCCCGTGATTGGTCCCAGCGTGTTCGTGGTCACCTGACTTTGATTGACGACGTCCGTGATCGTCACCGGCGGAGAAGTTTCATGCGTGACCGTCACGGAGATCGTGTACGGGCTCAGTGTCGTGTAAGCATGATTACCCGTAACTGTGAACAGTCCATTTTGATCTGGACCGGTAATTGTCCCGCCCGAGATAGAGTTATCACCCCAGTTAATCGTGGCCTGATAGTCTTGGGGGAAAGGCAGCTCGGCGCCGCCCGTGTCGCTGAACGTAGCCACCGTTCCATTGGTGATCAAGGGGCCCGTGAAGCCAAATCCCCCGGTGACGGCGATCGGAGCTTCGGCAATGTTCAACTGCGCTGTGTTGGAAAGCGTGCCATTTTGGAGGACCGAGACGGTAACCGGGCCGCCGTTCATCATGCTTGTATCTTCCGTCAACAGTGAGGCCGGAATGTCCACGTTGAGCTGGTTGCCATTGACGAAAGTAGTCGGCAATATGGTGTTGTTCCAGAATACGAAGGCACCGGGCGCAAAGCCTGAACCATTGATTCCGAGCGTGAAGCCCGGGGATCCTTCGGGGACGGAGGAAGTGCTGAGGGAAGTAATGGCAGCTCCCTGGAGCACCAAGCGCGATTCCAGCGCTTCCAAAAATGGACGAAACGTACGGCGGACAGGCTGTCGGCGGCCGGCTACGGGGAAGCCGCGACGTTCGAGCGTGTTGGGCCACATGATACGATCCTCATAAAAGAGAAACAAAGGACGCCCCGGCATTCAACGGAGAATGCGCGGAACGCGATCCGAAATTGCTCGCCAACTTCGGTAGCATCCATCAACGGACAAACCGCTTTGTATTCCGGCATTCACAGAGAATGCCCGAAGCTCGACTCGTGGTCATTGACCAAATCCGGCAACGTTGCTGGTTAGGAGGGAGCGCCGATCTTCCTGTCAGCGCTTGGTTTAGGCGTGGAATTCCATTCCAGTGGTGCGGGAATTACAGCAGGTAGAGTGTGCCTGACAACCCCCACCTTTGTGGGGCGCTTCGACTCCAGTGGCGTGAAAAGCTGAGGCAGATTTCCCGTGGTTCCCAACAGACAGAACGGATATTTGCTGGCTAACAGAGCTCCGAGTTCCTGGATCCCGACTTGTCACCGGCGACATGGTCCTCAACATCTCGTTCCGGAGGTGGACGGGAAACGCAACGCGGTATGAGCGTCTACCATCTCACAATAATGATCTCATTTCTTGAATCATCAAACGAGTCTCCAGGCCACGGCCCGGTATGGTTCAGGCCATCCCTGAGTCCGACCGTGATAACGTGCATTTGCTATGCCAAGGAGTTTGAGTTCGCTGTCATACCAGCCCCACTTAGGACGTTCCTTTTTCCGATCGTACCGAGCTGCCCCCGCCCGGCGAATCTGAGAAATTCACTGCCTGAAAAAAGTGACGCATCCTGCACACGGTGATCCCGTGGTCCAGGCCATGATGTCTGTTCTCGAACGGCCCGGAAATTCATGATTCGTCCCGGTCGATCTCGTCATCAAGATCGGCCGCGGCCGATTGGCGGCGGTTCGCAGCGTTCCACAGTTGAAAGCCGAGGTCAAATCCTTCAAACGTCTGCATGTCGCGCTTCAGTTGGCCATGATGATCCAGGCCATCGGGTCCGATGCTGTAAATCACGACGCCATCTTCCAAGTGCCGATATCGCAACACAGCACCGTCAAATGGATCACGCGGTGCTTGGCGGAGATATACCGGCACGAGATCCGCCAATGCCCCCGGCCACCGTTGGCTATCTCTGCGGTACCGTTCGATGGCCAAGCCCGTCTCGGCACAGCGAAGCAATGCCACAGCAGCAAGGAATCGGTGGTGAAGAGCGCGAAGTTGCTTATCGGGGATTTCGAGCAGGAAAGAAATGGTTGGCTTCTGGATCGATGGAAGCTCGAGCTTGTCGAGCCGCGGGCTCTGCTGCTCTGGCGGAAGCTTGGCTACCTCAACCAGCTCGTTCAAATAGCGCAAGTAATCAGGGTGGCAGGCCCGCGCTCGCCACGTATCGTTCCATGTGAGTGCTTGGTCCGGGAGCCCGTAGGGATTGACAAGACGAAGGCTGCGGCGATCGACCTGCCCGGATTGGAGCGCAGCGAGATCCTGATGCATGGTGGCACGGTAGGAGCGAAAGGCCCGCAGCAACAATGGCTGTGCTGCTTCATCCTCCAACTCTTGTTGCAACTTCTGGAGCACGGCCGCGGATGGCTCGCCCTGGGCGAGCAGCCGCTCCATGCTGCGTTCAGCCGCCAGCTGGCAGTTGACTCGAAAGATTTGCGATATCGGTAGTGGCTCATCCCCGATGGAACGGCCCACGTTGAGCAGAGCCAGGCAGGACTGAGCGGCGCCACTCATGTCCCCGCGCTCAGCCAACATCACCGCGTCGACAGAAAGGACCCGCTGGATGCGGTGGACAAGATCCAGATGCGTAATCGCAGTCTGGAGCAAAAGCTTGTTGCTCCAGGTAATTCCGTAGTGGCCTCGGGGATAAGCAGCCAATCGCCGTGCCTCCGCCAACCCCGGCAGGACCTGTTTCATGGCCTCATCCATCGCATCGAGAAGTTTTCTTCCCGGACGCATTTGCGGAGCCAACTCTAGAAGGCGATCCCCCCATCTGTCGTCCTTCGCTGGTGGTGGAAGCTTGGGCCATGACGCCGGAACGAGCTTTGCGGCAGCCAAGAGCTGAAGGGCGCCGTTCTCACTATCTGGCACCGGGGCTCGAGCCGCTTCCAGATCGGAAAGCCGCCACCCCGGATCGAGAAGATCGGCCTCGGCCTCGGCTTTGCGCAGCTCGCGCTCATTTTGCCCGTTCAGATAAAATGCCAGACTCATGTAGGCTAGCCCCGCAAACAGCGGCACCGACAGGATCCAGACAAGCCAACGGCGCGGCTTCCGCCGGGCTGGCACCGAGATGGCAAAGGTTGGTATGGTGGACTCGTACATGGAAATCCTGCCGGTCAGCGAATGGACCAACAACACCGCGGCTCGCCGTCTTTGAGTCTAGCCCCTGTGGTCTGTGGCGGGCAAGGCTTCTGGCACGAATCGCCGCCGGACGCCCGGATCGGATGCTGGCTGGTGTCTGCTCCTTGAGTCCGTTACCATATCCCCATGTATGCAGCGGGTTGGGAAGGAATCGACGAATGGGTTTATCCGCACTGTTGAGCAGTAATGGCCGATCGTCACACGATCGTGTAAACATCGCCAGCTCCGAATTCAAGGCGAACCCGTATCCTTTCTACGCCCGGCTACGGAAGGAAGCGCCCGTGTTCCGCACGGTGTTGCCGACGGGGGAAACTGCCTGGCTGGTCACGCGCTACAATGATGTGGCCACCATCTTGAAGGACGAACGCCTGACCAAGGAAGCCGCCAAGGCCATGACGCCGGAGCAGCTGGCCAATCGGCCCTGGTTTCGGAAGTGGTTCAAGCCGCTAAAGCGCAACATGCTCGACCTCGAGCCTCCCGATCACACGCGCCTGCGGGGACTGGTGCAGAAGGCGTTCACGCCTCGCCTCATCGACCAGATGCGCGAGCGGATCCAGCAGCTCACCAATGAGCTACTCGACGCCGTGGAAGGCCGAGGGCATTTCGATTTGATCCATGACTACGCCCTGCCGCTACCGACGACAATCATCGCGGAAATGCTAGGCGTGCCGGTACAGGACCGTCATGCGTTCCACCGCTGGTCGAATGCCCTTGTCTCGGCGGCCTCTTCGAGCTGGCGAATGTTGAAAGCTGTCCCCAACGCCTGGGCACTCATGCGTTACATCCGCAAAATCATCCACAAGCGACGGGTCAATCCGCAAGACGATCTGGTAAGCGCTCTGACCAAGGCCGAGGAAGCCGGCGATACGTTGACCGAGGAAGAACTGGTCGCGATGATTTTTCTCTTGTTGGTGGCCGGGCACGAAACCACAGTCAACCTGATCGGCAACGGCATGCTGGCTCTCTTGGAGCATCCCGATCAGCTGGAAAAGTTGCGGAACGTCCCCACGCTCATCAAGCCGGCCGTGGAAGAATTGCTGCGCTACGCTAGCCCTGTGGAATCGGCCACCGAACGCTTTGCCCGCGAAGAGGTGACGATTGCCGGCGCTACCATCCCCCGCGGAGAAATGGTCTTCGGAGTGATTGCCTCCGCTAATCGAGATGAACAGCAGTTTCCCGATCCCGATGTCTTGGACATCACCCGCGAGCCGAACAAGCACCTATCCTTCGGAATCGGCACGCATTTCTGTCTGGGGGCACCACTCGCCCGGCTGGAGGCACAGATTGCCATCGCCACGTTGTTGCGTCGGGTCCCCAAGTTGTGGCTGGGAGTTGCGCCGGAGAAGCTCCGCTGGCGGCCTGGATTGGTTTTGCGCGGGCTGAAAGCGTTGCCGGTCTTGGATCACCAATGATGCATGGAACCAGGACAGCAGCCATCCACGGGCGGCTGCTGCCCCGGCTCCGCAGCGACCACGCCGAGCTGCTAATTGTCCTTCTCCTCCACGGCTTCGACCTTCGCCTTGGTCAACAACTCGATCAACTCCGGAACGTTTGCCTTCACATGACCCTGAATATGCACGAGGGCTGCTTTCCGATCGCCCGCTCCACGCTGCAGGCCGACACTCGTCTGTTCCAGAAACCTCTTGCACCACAGCAGCTCGGGCTCCGCGTCGTGAGACGTTCCCTGGGTTGCGTCGAGCAGCGCCTGGCCCTTGCGAATGCACTGAAGGGCGATGTTCGCTACAGCGACCGCGTCTTCCTGAGTGGCACAAGCCGTGAATAGATCGCTCCGCAGTTCGCCATCATAATCAATGCCCAGCACCAGGTCGGTGGTCTTCGCCATCGCAGTGCGGGCCTCTCCCGGAACCTCGTCCGGCGGGGCTTTCAGCCATTCCTTGGCGAAGCGCTGATCCTGGTTGGTGAGGGCAGCGGCAAAGACGCTGTGCTCGACATGCTCCCAGCCGGCGGCCACTGCCCAGGCAGGCTTGGCTCTGGGACCGTTGCGGATCATCTCTTTGAACTGCTCCTCCGAACCCATGGCCAACGTGTGCGCGTCTGGTTGGAAGAAGTAAAACGTTTTGGCGTCTCCCGTGAGCATGGCCGCTGACATCTCAGCCATGGCGGGATTCTTGAAATCGCTGACGGCTATCTTGTAATACGTCTGTCCTTCGTACGGAATGGGGAGGATCTTTGTGACGAGGCCCTCGAGGGTTTGCTTCCAATCGTGCGCATTGGCCGTGCGGAGGATGAGCAAGCTCCCCATCAGCTGGCCACGCTGGCCTTTGGGAGCTTTTTCATTGTATTTCAGAAAAATACAGCCACTGATCTGTTCGATCTCTTCGACCTTCGGAAATGACTCCGGGCCGCCAAACTCTTTCAACACGGCGGCAATGGCTTTGTTGGCTTCCTCCTTCCTCCGCGGGTCCAAACGGAAATAGATCGACGGACGAAATGCGAAAAAGCCCGCTGCCTCGGGAGCACAAAACAGGTACTCAAACGGTGGCCGTTGGACCGCCGTTGACTTTTCGCCCGATTCCAAGCCCGGTGTCGGCGCAGGCTTCGTTTCCGGGTTTTTTGCAGATGGCTTCTCCCTAGCCTGTGCCGGATCGCGCAAGGCCGAGACGCCTACGATAACGAGACCCAGTACCAGGACCGCCAGCGGCCGACACCAGGTCCCGCCGCGGCTTGTCTCCTCTGTCCGTAACATGGCAATCCTCCTGAGCAACGTTTCGCGGATCGCCAGGAACGCCCTGGCCGGCTCCGCACATCGGGTTTCCTCTTGCCGCAATGCCAGCCGGGCCAGCGCCCTCATGTACACCCGCCGGCCGCCGGCATGGCGAGCCCCCAGGGCGTCGGCAGCCAACTCCTGTTGCAAGTGCAGCCGGGCTGCCAGCCAATGGGCGAGTGGATGGTAGAAATGCAACGCCACGCTGAAGCGGGCCAGCAGCCAGGCCGCATAGTCCGCCCGACGAACATGAGCGACCTCATGAGCCAATGCCGCCCGGAGTTCCTCCTCGCTCCAGGTGCGCCATGGTAAAGGCAGGAGCACGATCGGACGCCGCCAACCGACCGTCACTGGCCCCCCGACATCGGTGGTTTCGCGCAGATCGATGGCGCGACGGCACCCCATCTGATGATGCATCTGGGTCAGCAAGGCAAGAAGGGCGGGATCGTCGACCGGCCGGCTATTCGTTTGCCAGCGGCGGACCGCATGGAGGCCGATGAGCATCCGAATCACAAAAAAGCACGTACCCGCCAGCAGAACCACGCTCACATAGGGTCCCCAGATCGGGCTTCGACGGGCCGCCCTACCGATGGGGCGGAGTTGGCTCCAGAGTCGGCGAAGGCCGCCGAGGGTCCATCCCTCAGCGGCGGGTAGGGAACTCATGGATGGGGAGCCGGTTGGCGAAGGCGTTTCTTCCGCGTTTTGGCCGGGCAGAGTGTGGGATGCGGAGATTGCAAGATCCGGCCCGGTCGGGGGAGAGATTTCCTCCCCATGAAGTAACTGAGACCATGACCACCAGACGGGCATCGGACTCGCCGCCAACAGAGTCAGGATAACGAGGCCGCCGAGCCCTGCCAGCGCCACACCGGCCCCGGCTCCTGGACGGTAGCGGGAAAGTAGGGCGCTGAGCCCGGCGGCCGCAAGAGAGAGAAGCGTGACCTGCCCCATGAGCCAGAATATGCGGATGGCGAGATCGTTCATTGGTCCTCCTCCCGCAGAATGGACTGCAATAGCGCCCGTTCGTTTGGCGTCAACCGGCGCTGTTCCACGAGCCGCAACAAGAGCTGCTCGCGTGAGCCACGGAATACCCGGTCGAGCACTTCCCCGAGTAACCGTCCGGAGACGGCCTCGTACGATCGGCTTGGCGCATACCGAAAGGGCCGTTCGTTGTTGATTTGTTCAAGGAAGCCTTTTTCGTGAAGGATGCGCACGAGGGTGGCAATCGTAGTGTAGGTACGGTCGAGACCGTTCACGGCGAGCTGGTCGCGGGCCAGGGCGGCGGTCATTTCGCCGTGCCGCCAAAACACATGCATCACTTCCAGCTCGCGCTCGGTCAGATCCTTGGACGGCGGACGTGCCATCGCTGGTCCCTCCCTGGACAACAGTTGGTTCGGGCCATTTCTATCCCGACGACGGATGCATGGGAAATCCACCGAGGTTTGGTTTCCCAAATTTGGTTCGCCAAATATAACGAGCGGCCACTGGGTGTCAATCGCAAAGGGCGGCCCTTGCTTGCCGCCATTGGCGTGACCATAATCGGGGCCTGGATCGCCAGGTTCTCAGCTTTCTTCCCGAGGCGGAGGTTCGCATGCGGCGGATTTGCTATGCGGTCGCCATGAGTCTGGACGGCTACCTGGCCGGCCCCAACGGGGAGTACGACTGGATCCTCATGGACCCTGACATGGATTTCCAGAAGACATACCAGCGCTTCGACACGCTCCTCATGGGCCGCCGTACCTTCGAAGCCATGTCGGCCGGCGGCGGTGGCGGCATGATGCCGGGAATGAAGCTCGTCGTGGTATCCGGCACTCTGCGGCCACGGGATCATCCGGACATCACGGTCATTAGCGGCAAGGTGGAGGAGGCGGTTGGCCGTCTGCGGGCGGAGTCCGGCAAAGACATCTGGCTGTTTGGTGGAGGTGCGCTTTTCCGCACTCTCCTCGATGCGCGACTCGTGGATACCGTGGAGGTCGCTGTGGAGCCCGTGCTTTTGGGTGGCGGAATTCCGCTGCTTCCTTCCCCGGCCGGGCGGGCAAAGTTGAAGTTGACCGGGCACAAGGTGTACAAGACAGGTATTATCGGCTTAGAGTACGGAATTCAGAGATAAAATGTGCAAAATGCTTGCCCGAGGGTTGTACGGTCTCGTCGGTGTCCTGTTTCTCCTTGCCGGCATCGGCGTGCTCTTGCTCGGTACGGGTTTGCTTCCCTCCGCCGTGAGCGATCTCATTCGGGGCATCAGCCAAGACAATCCGCATACCCTGCACGTCATGCAGGAATTCGCCTCTCTCCTCATCTTCGCTGGCCTGATCGCACTTTGGTTCTTCTGGCATTACGAGCGAAGCTGGCCGTTCCACTTGGCCCTGACGATTTTCTGGGGGCTGATTGCTCTCGTCCATTGGTTTGATATTCGTGGCTCCTTCCAGCTCGGCGTTGGCCCCGTGATCAACATGGTCCCCCTGGGTCTGTTTGTCGTGGTCGGTCTACTCCGAAAACGCTCGGAGAGATGGTCGAAGCCGGCATGGAAAAACGACACTGGGTCCCGGCCTGAAGATTCCACGCCTGCCGCAACGTGAAGATTCTGCGTCTGGTAGCCATTGCAGCAGGATGTGCCCGCACTTTATGCAGGCGCGGCGGTGCGGACATCGTCGTGAATGCAGCGCGCCGAGCCCCTAGTTGCTGAACCCATAAGGAATTACACGGCAGCGAACTCCGCGCAACACAAACTGGCATGGGACTTGCGAAGAATCGACCGGACTTGTCGTTCTGTCTTGCCTGGCTGTCCTCTCCTGGTTGTTGAATTCCTCTCCACGGTTCATCAAATGCTCACATGTTGAGCATGAGGAGGAAAGAATGAAGCATGGCTATCTCATCGATATGGACGGTGTACTCTACCGTGGCACGGAGCTGATTCCCGGTGCGGATGCGTTCGTCGGGCAACTGCGGGCGCGGCGGATCCCATTTCTCTTGCTCACTAACAATAGCCAACGTACCCGCCGGGACGTGGTCGCCAAGGTAGCGCGCTTGGGGATCGAGGTGGAAGAAGAGCACATTTTCACCAGCGCCATGGCAACCGCGCGATTCCTGGCCCAGCAGAAGCCGAATGGGACGGCGTTCGTGATTGGCGAGGGCGGCTTGTTGAATGCGTTGCACCAAAACGGCTACGCCGTGGTGGATCACGAGCCGGATTATGTCGTCGTTGGAGAAGGGCGCACCTTCAATCTTGAGCTGGTGGAGGCGGCAGTGCGCATGATCCTGGGCGGTGCCAAATTGATCGCCACCAATCTTGATCCCAATTGCCCCACGCAGGACGGTCTGCGCCCCGGCTGCGGGGCAATGGTGGCGATGTTGGAATTAGCCACGGGTGTCCGCGCCTTCAGCGTCGGTAAGCCGAGCCCGGTCATGATGCGGGCCGCCCGCAAGGAACTCGGTCTCACTACCGACGAGACGACCATCATCGGCGACACGGTGGAAACCGACATCCTGGGCGGCGTGCAGCTCGGCTACCATACCGTTCTGGTCCTCAGCGGCGGGACGTGTGCGGACGATTTGCACGGCTACGCGTACCGGCCGGAAATTGTCGTGGATTCCCTCGCGGAGTTCTCCGAGCTTCTGGAGAGCCGCGGCTGGACCCCCCCCTGGACTTCCTCCCACGGCGTGCGGCACAACCCCGAGCAACGCCTGATGGCCTTGGCTCGGTCCTAACGAGTGAATAAGCCGTGCCAGATCAGGCAGCCCACAAGCACCGAGGAGATAGCGAAGGGTCGCGCGATCCTCGACGCTGTCGCCAGAGGCTTGTGGGCTGCCGGTTCTTGTCGGGTTACTTCACGGTGCCACCTGCAAGTTGGTCCGGAAGAACTGGAACGAGAACGGGCTGGTGTTGAAGCCGGCGCCTGTGTCCGTTTCCAGACCCACCTGGTTGCCTACCAGATTGGTGAGCAGGCCGAACACGTCCGGCTGGGAAGTGCTCGATACCTGGCCGAAGGCCTTTTGCCAGGTGCCGGTGTGATTGAAGTAGAAATTGACGCTGGTGGGCGTCCCTACCACAAGTAACCGGACGGGGTCCGTGGTCGGAATCCAGTCAAGCGAAGAGATCCCGCCGTAGCGTGCACTGGCGCCAAATTCCGCCGTTGAGGAGACCTGAACCGCGGGCGTGTGTGCTGGGTCGGCATTGCGGTTGTTGTAAAAGCTGAAGTAGTTGTCTGCGTCGCTGAAGAAGATCAGCCCGGCATGGACATACGTATTCGTGGAGGCCATCGACCAATCGGTGCTGACGGCGGTGTAGACATACCAGTTATCCGGTTGGGCCACGACCGTGAGATTGGGAATGTTGTGTGCGCTGTTGTTGGCCGCGTAGAGCGAGCCGCCTTGGGCCGTAATATCCAACGAGCTGGGCGAAAACGCATAATGGCTTGGGTCTTCCGTGTCGCTGGGATTGTTGCCGGTTACATTGAAGGTCCAGGGAAGGGCGGAATTGAAGCTGCCGGCAAAGACATCTTCGTAGGGGTAGACCACCAGGTTGGTCTTGAAGTAGCTGAACGAGAAGGGGCTGTTATTGAAGCCGCCGCCCGTGTCGGTTAACAGGCCAACCTGTTTGCCGGCCAGAGAGGACAGAAAGGCGAACACATCCGGCTGGGCAGTGCTCGACACGGTGCCGGCCACTTGAAAACCCGCACCCGTGTAATCGTAAAGGAACGTGATCTGGGTCGGAGTCCCTTCCACACGCAGCTTCACCGAATTATACTGCGACGGATCCCAATCCGCGGACGAAACGCCGCCATATTGAGGATTGGCCGCGGTTTCCCACGTGCTGGAAACTTGAACCAGGGGTGAGTGGGCCGGATCGGCATTCCGATTGTTGTAAAAGCTGAAGTAGTTGTCGGCATCGGCGAAGAAGACCAGCCCGCCTGACACGCAAGGCAATCGCATCTTATTTCCCAGAAAATGCGGTCAAGATTTTCAACAGGGCCTCTTCGTCCCAGCCGGCAATCAGGCGCTTGCCGCGTAGGCTCGCTTTGCAGGAAGTGTCCTGTT
>Ga0070734_10005574_pt1 | contig 11021 bp, 9 predicted proteins | sample Coa_R1_8_FD_66444 | JGI IMG/M metagenome (GOLD analysis project Ga0070734, IMG submission 66444) | Surface soil microbial communities from Centralia Pennsylvania, which are recovering from an underground coalmine fire - Coalmine... | ecosystem: Environmental > Terrestrial > Soil > Unclassified ... | reverse complement strand
CCCATCCTGCCCGCCGAACAATCCTATATGGTCCACAAATTCGGGCTGAGCCTCTGGAATTATCCTGCCGCCACCATCGTTATCGAAGGGGCCCTCTTCGTGGCCGGCTTCTGGCTTTACCTGAAGTCCACCAAGGCCCTCGACACCGTGGGCGAGGTTGCCCTTTGGGCCTTTGGGTTTGTCCTCGTCGCGCTTTATGTCTGGACCTTGAACTCGCCCCCTCCGGCCAACCCCAACCTCGTCACGCTGATGGGCTTCTCCCAGCTTCTCTTCGTGGCTTGGGCCTACTGGATTGACGACCACCGCAAGGCGACCGTGAAGTAACCATCGGCCGTCTTTGCGGGAATGTTGGAAAAGCGCATAAAAAGGTGGATTTTTAACGCCAAACGCCCAACCGGGAGTTTGGCGTTTTTATTTACGGGCCAAAAACAAGGACTTTCGTGGCACGGGAAATGCTTTTCATCCTCCCGACTTGTGAGGAAGCCATGAAAAAACTGTTCACTTTGTTTTTATTTGTCGTTTTGGCCTTGATGTCCCTGGCCTGCGCCAACCGCGCGCTCAACCAGCCCGTGACCCCCAACATGGGGGTTGGGGCCAGTACGGCCGCCACGCCCACTCCCTAAAGGCGGTCCGTCGAAAGCTGTTCGGTTGAAAGTCTGAAATCGTCTACAATCGAAAAATGAAATTTCGCGGGCAACGGTACCTCATCCTGGGTGGCGTTTTTCTTGCCGGCGTTTTTTTGGCCGGCCTGCTTTGGGACCGCCTGGTCCTCCCTTTCCAGAACCCCCTCCAAGTAGTGGGCTATTGCACCCGGATCCAATTCAACCCCCAAAATAACTTCGTCCGTTTTTCAGTTTTTGTCTTCCTTCCTTCCGTTTTCTTATTCCTCGTCGCGGGCCTTGGCGGCCGGGCCTGGCTTGGGCGGCTTTTCCCGGCCCCCGCAGAGGGCGGGAGGGCGGCCGGTCCAAAACCAGGTTCCGGCAAGGACCCCTGGATGGGCATGGTGCTTTTGGCCGCTTATGCCATCCTCCTCGCCCTCAACATTCCCACCTACCACGCTTTCGGGCGGTTCGATTCCTACCATGAAGGGGAGTCCCTGGGGGCGGCCGTTTGCTACCTGGCGGGGGAAAAGCCCTACCATGATTTCACCTTCTTCCACGGGCTCATCCAGGACCCCCTGCGGTCGGCCTGGGCTTTCCGGTTGTTCGGCAAGGGCATCGCCGCCGAGCGGGCATTTGAATCCCTGGCCAAGGTCCTGGCCTGGGTGGCGCTGGCCCTTTTTCTCGGCGGCTTATTCCGCCAAAGGGCGCATGCCGCGGCCCTGGTCCTGTCCCTCTTTGCGCTCGGATCGGTGAGTTTCTCCTTCCTCGTTTTCGGCTCGTTGGGCCTAACCGACCTTTCACCGGCCTCCCTCGTGGCGGGCTTCCAGGCCCACCGTGGTTTTTGGGAAATGTTCGACCTCCTCATCCTCACTCCCCGCTTCCTGGCCACCTTTCTTTTCCTCTTCGTGTTCATCCGGCTGCAAAGGGCCTTGGACCAACCCGAACCAGGCGGAAGGCCGCCTTCGGCCGGCCTGGTTTTCTTCTTTTCCTTCCTTCCATTGGCGGCCATGGGCTACGCGGTGGATTGCGGGCTTTACCTGGCGGTCCTCTATGCCTTTCTTTTTCCAATCCTTTATTTCGTCCATGTCCGCCCCAGGGGCTGGGAAGGGAAGTGGTTCCTTTTTTCCGGCCTGGGGGCCGGGACAGCCTTTTTATTTTTGGAAGGCCTCTCCGGGGGCTGCTGGATGGAGGGCCTGAAATGGATCTTCCTGGAATTTCCGGCCTACAAGGGCCTTTCGGAATCGGTCCCCGTTCCAATTCACCAGTGGAAATTCCTGTTCTTCTTCGCCCTGCTTTCGGCCCTGGCCTACCGGCTGGGTTACCGGGCCCTGGCGGCAAAGTTTGCGGCGGGGGAAAAACCCTGGAGTGAGGCATTCCTCCGGCACCACCTGGTGGAAGGCGCCCTTTTGCTCCTGGCGGGCCTGCACTTCACCAATGTGCTGGTCCGGGCGGACGAGGAGCACTTGATCTACAGCCTGGCCGTCCTTTATATCCTCGTGGCTTACCTCCTGGACCGCTGGGCCGGTTCGGCCGTGATTTTTTCAAAGGGTTGGGCCCGGACGGCCTGTGTCGGATTGGCGGCGGGGATCGCTTTTTTTTGCCTGTTGAGGGATTGCCGCGTGGATGTCCTCAAGGCGAATTTCCCCTTGGGCACGCCCGACGAGGCTTTCATCCCTCCGGGGGACCAGGAAACAATCCGGATCTTGAAAGCCGTCATGGCCCCTTCCGACGGGTTCTTCACCCTCACCTCGGAAGCCAGTTGGTATTACTTCCTGGATAAGCCCTGCCCGACCCGGTTCCCCTATCTATGGACCGCCGCGCCCCTTTCTTTCCAGCAGGAGGCGGCCTGGGACCTGGAGGAGAAAAAGGTCAAATGGGTGCTTTTCAAGGACCCGGATTGGTCCTATCAAATCGACGGGATCAGCAATGAAGAGAAATTTCCCCTGTTGGCCCAGTTCATCCGCGAAAGATACCGGCCTTACCGGACCATCGAGGACAATGAGGTTTGGGTCTTAAAACAGGGGGGCTGAAAAAGTCAGGCTTCCACCACCAGGCTCTTTTCCTTCGTCATGGTCACCATCCCCAGGGGGGCGCCGGGGATCTTCTTGACGTTCTTCTTTTCCGTATAACTGACGGTGACCTTGGTGCCGGGCTTGGCCTTGCTCCGCGCGGCGGCGGTCCTGGCGGCTTCCAGGATCATCTCGTCGGAGGCCACGGCATTGCGTTGGAGCCGGCGAAGGATGACGTGGGAACCCGGCAGGTCCCGGACGTGGAACCAAAGGTCCTCGGGCTGGGCCAGTTGGAAGGTGATGTAATCGTTGGCGGCCGCCGAGGTGCCGGCGCAAAGCTCGAATTCCTTGCCCAGCTTCGTGCGCACGATGTTGGGGGTGGGCACCTTTTCTTCCTTGGGTTTGGCCGGCTTGGCCGGGGCCTCCGCCTTTTTGGGAAAAAGGTCCAGCCGGGCCTTCTTGAGTTCCTCAGGGGTGCTCAAGGCGGGCAGGCTGCGCTGGGCCGACTTGAGCTGGTTGAGCCTCTCCTGGATTTCCTTCTCCCGCTTTTCGACCTGGGCCAGGCCCCGGGAGCCCTTTTGCGCCTTCTTGAAGAACCGTTGGGCGTTCAGGAGCGGTGTGACCTCGGGGTCCAGGGGAATGGTCATCAGGCCCGGCGTCCCCCGGACCACGTCCTCCAATGCGATTTCCTTCAGGTGCAGTTTGACCTTATGGAGCTGGGCCATCAACAGCTCCCCCCACCATTGGTATTGGTCGGACCTTTCGGCCTCGCTGCGGTCCTTCTTGAGCTTCTCCAGGATGCGTTTCTCGTGCTTGAGGGCCTTGTTGATCTCCGATTCCAGCTTTAGTTTCTGCTGTGACTGCATCCGGTGCTGGAATTCCATCCTGAACAGGCTGTCCATGGCCTGGTTCAGGGTAGGGAAGGACTGGGGTTCCTTTCCCGGGGAGGGCAGGGGGAAGAGCTTGAGTGCGGGGGGCGGGCCGGGAAGGAGGGTGTAGTGGTTCCAATCCTTTTCCAGCGCATCGGCCTTGAGGTGGTCCCATTCCTTGCAGGCCTTTTCACCGAAGCTTTCCAGGTAGGCCGCCAGTTCGCCGTCCGTCCCGCGCCATTCGTTCTTCAGCCAGGCCCCTAAAGCGGGCTTGCCGGCCGCTTCCCAACGTTCCTCCAACTCCCCGCCCGAAAGATTCCATAGGTTCGGCTTCTCGGCGGACTGGGGGGGATCATGGGGCGGACCGCTTTGTGTATTGGGAAGCGATGGATTGGATGAAGCGGGCCATGCCCCGTGCCCGTCTATTTTTTGCCGGGAGGAGGGACCATGGGGCGGAGGCTGGTAAGCCTCCTGGGGCAGGACCGGCCTCTCAACATCGTTCTTATAACGAAGGGCACTGATGATCGCGCCGTCCGGCCCCACCAGGATGAGGTTGGGATATTTGGGAATCCCCTCAAAGACCAGCCGGAAGGGGCCTTCGGGGGTCTTCAACCCCAGGGTGATCAAGCGCTCCCCGGGCTGGTTTTGCACTTCGGTAAGCTGGGCGTATTCGAGGTTTTTCCGGAGGGACCGGCAGAAATTGGGGGGCTTGGCCAGGGCCGGGCGTTTTTCGGCCGTGACGAAAAGGAAGGGTTTCGTGGGAAGGACGGCGGCCACCAGCGTGCGGACGGGGCGGTCGGGATGGTAGAAGGACAATTCGACCACTTCCGGGGCGGACTGGGAGATATGGGAGAGCCTGCCGGAAACCAAAAGCTGTTGGAGTTCACGGGTCAGGAGCAGGGCTTGGAGAGGGGTCAATCCGAATCCTCAGGGGTGAAGTGAATGGGTCAAGGCCGATCTTGAAATATAGGACGTCCGATCCCCCATTTTAATACCTCCGCTTGGAGGTGCACAGGCCCGAAAAATTTACCGGCGCATCGTTTGACACGCTTTCGGGAGGGGCATAAACTGATTGTAAGAAGCCACCTTTCCGACACATTGAGGGCCAATGCGCCGATTTACTATTGAGAAAGATCATAGAAATCGGTGCAATACCGATCTCTTTATCATGGGTTTTCACTATGGAGAATCGGTATGAACGACCGCCCCTGGCTATCTTCCTACGACGAAGGCGTCCCCAAAACCCTCGAATATCCTGAAAAAACCCTTCCGGAAATCCTGGAAACCATGGCCGGGCGCTTTCCCGACCATCCTTTCCTCCATTATTACGGAACCACCCTGACCTACCGGCAGGTGAACGGCCTGGTGGACCGGTTTGCCAATCTTTTAAAGAAGGAGGGGATCAAGCCCGGCGACCGGGTGGCCCTTTACCTTCCCAATTGCCCGCCTTGTGTGATCGCTTTTTTCGGGGTCCTCCGGGCGGGGGCCATCCTGACCCAGCTCAACCCCCTTTATTCGGCCAGCGAAACCGCCCACCAACTGAAGGATTCGGGCGCCCAACACGTGGTTTCCTTAGACCGGCTTGTGCCGGTCCTGAAACAAGTGGCGCAGGAATGCGGGTTAAAGAAGGTCTGGGTGACCCGCATCAACGACTATTTTCCCATCCCCCTCAAATGGCTGTTCGTCCTCAAGTCCCTGAAGGAAAAATCCTGGGTGCCCTGGCCGACCGAGCCCCTGTTCACAAGTTTTAAGGAAGAGTTGATGAGGACGCCGGATGAAAAACAGCCGGTCAGCCTGCCGATGGACGGTACGGCCCTCCTTCAGTACACCGGCGGCACCACGGGCGTGGCCAAGGGCGTCATCCTGACCCACCGCAACCTGGTGGCCAATGCCTACCAATGCAGGGCCTGGTTCCCGAGCCTTAAGGACGGCGAGGAGGTCTTCATGCTGGCCATCCCGATCTTCCATTGCTACGGCATGACCGCCGGCATGACCTTCGCCCTGGTCATGGGGGCTTCCATGGTGTTGGTGCCGAAGTTCGAGGTGAAGCAGGTCCTGGGGTTCGTGGACAAGTACAAGGCCGGCATTTTCCCGGGCGTCCAGGCGATCTACGTTGCCATCAACAACTGCCCGGAAGTGGGCAAGTACAACGTGCGAAGCATCAAGGCCTGCATCTCCGGGGCGGGGCCCCTTCACCAGGAAGTCCAGAAGAAGTTCGAGGAACTCACCGGCGGGAAGCTGGTGGAAGGCTACGGCCTCACCGAAGCCTCCCCCGTCACCCATTGCAATCCCGTTTACGGCAAGCGCAGGATGGGCATGATCGGCCTGCCCTTCGTGGGCACCGAGGCCAAGATCGTGGACGTCGAGACGGGTAAGAAGGATTTGAAGGTGAAGGAAATCGGGGAACTGGCCATCAAGGGACCCCAGGTCATGCAGGGTTATTGGAACCATCCCGAGGAAACCGCCCTGGTGCTGAAGGACGGCTGGCTTTATACCGGCGACATCGGCTACATGGACGAGGACGGCTTTTTCGCCATCGTGGACCGCAAGAAGGACATGGTGAAGGTGGGCGGCGAGAACGTCTATCCGAGGGACGTCGAGGAAGTCTTGTTCCAAAATGAAAAAATCCTAGATTGCGTGGTGGCGGGCGTTCCCGATGAGAAGCTGGTGGACAAGATCAAGGCCTATATCGTGCTCAAACCCGGCCAAAAGGCCACCCCGGAGGAAATCATCGAGTTCTGCAAGGGCCGGATGGCCAAGTACAAGGTGCCCAAGGAAGTGGAATTCCGGGAAGCCCTGCCCAAGAACATGGTGGGGAAGATGCTCAGGCGGCTTTTAGTGGAAGAGGAGAAGGCAAAGATAAAGAAATCTTGAACCACAGAGTACACGGAGTACACAGAGAGAAGATTTTGGGTTGAAGAATTTAACTCTGTGACCTCTGTGGTTTAAAAGGGGTGACGTTATGAAAGAAGTGGTCATTGTGGACGGGGCAAGGACGCCCATCGGCAACCTGGGCGGGGCCTTGAAGGACGTGACGGCCCAGGATTTGGCCGCCACCGTCATCAAAGAAATCGTCAAGCGCAACAACCTGAAGCCCTCGGAAATCGACGAGGTCATCCTGGGCTGCGTGGGCCAGTTCTCCGACGCCCCCAACGTGGCCCGGGTGGCGGCCCTGATGGCCGGAATCCCCAAGGAAGCCACGGCCTATACGGTGCAACGCAACTGCTCCTCGGGCATGCAGGCGGTGGTGAACGCCTACCAGAACATCCAATGCGGGGACGCGGATTTGCAGTTGGCGGGCGGCACCGAATCCATGAGCCAGGCGCCCTATGTGAGCCGCCACCTGCGGTTCGGCCGCCGCATGCGCGATTCGGTGATGATCGACAGCCTGATGGAAGGCCTGACCGACCCGGTCTGCCACCTGATCATGGGCCAGACCGCCGAGGTCCTGGCGGACGAGTTCAAGATCACCCGCAAGGAACAGGACGAATACGCGGTCCAGAGCCATAAGAAGGCCTTCCGGGCCCAGCGGGAAAACAAGTTCAAGGACGAGATCGTGCCGGTCATGGTGCAAAAGAAGGTAATGGGTAAGCCCGTGCCGCCCGAACCCGTGACCCAGGACGAGGGCATCAACGCGGCCTTGAACGAGCAGACCCTGGCCTCCTATCCCACCATCTTCAAGGAAAACGGGACGGTGACTCCGGGCAACGCCTGCGGCATCAACGACGGGGCCTGTGTGATGATGGTCATGTCCAAGGAAAAGGCCGACGCCCTAGGCTATAAGCCCTTGGGCACCATCCGGTCCTACGCCTTTTCGGGGGTGGAGCCGGAACGCATGGGCATCGGTCCCGCCCACGCCATCCCCAAGGCCCTGAAGAAGGGCGGCTTGGAACTCAAGGACATGAAGCTCATTGAAATCAACGAGGCTTTTGCCGCCCAGATCCTGGCGGACGACCGGGTTTTGAAGATGAACCGCGAGATCCTCAACGTCAACGGAGGGGCCATCGCCCTGGGCCATCCGGTCGGGATGACCGGGGCCCGGCTGATCCTGACGGCCTTGAAGGAAATGACCCGGCGCAACGTGGACCTGGGCGTCATCTCCATGTGCATCGGCGGCGGCCTGGGCGGCGCGATGGTGCTGGAAAGAAAATAGGATGAGTTTCATCCGATTTATCCGTCGGGCCGCAGGAAACGTTTGGAACATTGGGTGGTTATTAACTTTTGCCGGCTGCGTGCTTGCCGGTGTTTCGATGGAAAACTACAACGTTTGGCTTTTATACCTGGGTCTCTTTTTGGTCGTCGGCGGACTGTGGATCAGGTTTTATTGGTATTTTTTAAGACGGATCGAACGGCTTTTCAAAAGGTAATGGGGGAAAAATAAATGTTTATCTACAAAGCGGGTGTGGTCGGTGCGGGGGCCATGGGGGCGGGAATCGCCCAGGTCATTTCCTTCTCGGGCCTGCCGGTGGTTTTGAAAGATACCGACGACGAACGCGTGAAGAAGGGCCTGGACATGGTCCGCAAGGTCTACCAGGGCCGGGTGGACAAGGGCAAGATGACCTCTTCGGAGATGGAACAAAAAATGAAACTGGTGATCGGTTCCACCTCCTACGACGATTTCAAGGACTGCGACTTGGTGGTGGAGGCCGTCTTCGAGAACATGAAGGTCAAGCAACAGGTCTTCCAGGACCTGGAAAAAGTCCTCCCTGAAACCGCCATCATGGCCACCAATACGTCGGCCCTTTCCATTTCCCAAGTCGCCTCGGCGGTGAAACGCTCGGAAAAAGTCATCGGGATGCACTTCTTCAATCCGGCCCCGGTCATGAAACTGATCGAGGTCATTCCGGGACTCCAAACATCCCCCGAGACCGTAGACGATACGGTGGCTTTCGCCGAATCCCTGCGCAAACTCCCCGTGCGGGTCAAGGAATGCGCGGGGTTCCTGGTCAACCGACTCTTGCTCCCCTACCTCAATGAGGCGGCCTATGCGCTCCAGGAAGGATCGGCCCCGGCGGAAGACATGGACAAGGCCATGCGGGCCTTCGGCATGCCTATGGGCCCCTTCGCCCTGCTGGATATGCTGGGCTTGGATGTCTGCGCCGAAGTTTCGATGATCCTTTACGACTCCTTTGGGCCCCGCATGAAGGCGGCGGAGATCCTGGGCGAGATGCACAAGGCCAACCGCTTGGGCACCAAGAACGGCATCGGTTTCTACGTCTATGACGACGCCAAGAAGGCCGACTTGAAGCCGGTGATCGACGGCATCCAGGCCAAGACGGGGGTCAAGGGCACGCCTTTTTCCCCCGAACGGCTGGTTTTCCAGATGATCAACGAAGCCGCCTATTGTTTGGAAGAAAACGTGGCTTCACCCGGGGACATCGACCTGGCCATGCTGGCCGGGACGGGTTTTCCGCAGGACAAGGGGGGCCCCCTTCACCTGGCCGACGGCATCGGGGTGGATATGGTGCTCTCCAAGCTCCAGGAGTTTTCCAAGACCTTGGGGCCCCGGTTCTGGCCTGCGCCCATTTTGAAACGCATGGTTTCGGCCAATTACCTGGGCCAAAAGACGAAACGCGGGTTCTTTAACTACTGAGGAGGACGGTATGGGCCAATATGTGAATGTGGCGGTGGACAGCAAAGTGGCGACGGTGACGATCAACAATCCCCCCGTGAACGCGCTGGGGCCGGATGTATTTAAGGAACTTGAGGCCACGCTGGACGAATTGGCGGGTAAAAAAGACGTCAAGGTGATCGTCCTGACCGGGACGGGGCCCGTTTTCGTGGCGGGAGTGGATCTCAAGGTCGTCGCCCAGGTTCAATCGGTGGAGGAAGGGAAGAAGATGGCCAGCGAGGGCCAAAGGGTTTTCCTGAAAATCGAGAGGATGACCAAGCCGGTCATCGCGGCCATCAACGGCGTTTGCCTGGGCGGGGGCATGGAATTAGCCATGGCCTGCCACATCCGGATGTGTTCGGACCGCGCCAGGCTGGGGCAACCCGAAATCAACCTGGGCATCATCCCCGGCTTCGGCGGCACCCAGCGCATGTCGCGCCTCATCGGGCGGGGAAAAGCCACCGAACTTATCCTGACCGGGGACAACATCGCCCCCCAGGACGCCAAAGCCCTGGGGCTGGTGAACCACGTGGTCCCGGAGGCCGAAGTCCTGCGCCAGGCCCAGGGCATGGCCAAGAAGATCGCCATGAAGCCTAGGGTGGCGATTGCGCAGGCCTTGAAAGCCATCAACAACGGCTTGGAACAGCCCTCGATGGACGCCGCCATGGCGGCGGAGCTGGACGGCTTCGTCAAATGTTGCGAGTCGCCGGATATGCGCGAAGGGATCAAGGCCTTCTTGGAAAAGCGGCAGCCGCAGTTCACGGACCAGTAAATACAGCTGACAGTTCACGGTTGGCAGTCGACAGCGAGGCGGAAATAAAATGGCAAGAAAAACAAAGAACCCCAATCCTGAATTTGAAACCCTTAACGAGCTGAAAAAAAAGTCGGGCGAGGGGCGTTATAAGGTCGGCTTGGCCCTTTGCGGGGGTATCGCCTATGGCGTTGCCCAAATCGGGGTCTTGAAGGCGCTGGAGAACGAAGGGATCAAGGTCGACTGCCTGGCCGGCACCAGCGCGGGAGCCATCATCGCGGCCGCTTATGCTTCCGGCCTTCCCGTCTCCCGCATTGAGGAAATCGGCATCAACACCAATTGGGGCGAGCTTTTCTCCTTTAGGCCCTCCCGTAAGGGCTTGGTGTCCTCCGGCCCCATCGAGGAATACATCCGCAAATACCTGAAAGTGGACAACTTCGAGCAGTTGAAAAAACCCCTGGCCGTCGTGACCACCGATATCTGTTCCGGGGAAGAAGTCATCTTCACCCGGGGCGCCCTGGACAAGGCGGTCCGGGCTTCCTGCTCCATCCCGGGGATCTACACCCCCGTCGAGCTGGAAGGCCGCCAATTGGCGGACGGCGGTATGGCCGAGAACGTCCCGGTCAAGGCCTTGAGGAGCCTGGGGGCGGACGTGGTGATCGCGGTCAACCTTTTCGGGCACCACCAGGTTTTTCCGCCCGCTTCCAACGTCTTCCAAATCCTGATGCGCGTCTGGTATTTCTTCGTGCGGGAGGAAGCGGCCTGGCGCGAGCAAAGCGACGTCGTCATCGAGCCCGACCTGCGGCTTTTCGACCTTTTCGACTTCAGCGCGGGGAAGGAGATCATCGCCGCCGGTGAAAAGGAGGCCAAAAAACACATGCCCAAGATCAAGCAGGTGATCCAGAGACGGTCCTTCTTCCGGCCTGAAATTTACCGGTAGTTTCCCCTTCGGTTAAATCCTCTCATTTCCCAAGAAAAGCCGGAACAACGGCCAGCCCGGCCCCCGGGCTTTTTTCTTGCCGCGTTTCTTTTTCGAGAGCATAATTGTTACCAACCTTATCATTAAAACGTTTCTATTCGGTTCTGCCGGAGGTGTTCATGACGAAGGACGAACTGGTCGCAAAGGTTTCGGAAACGACGGGCATCAAGAAGGTTGAAATCCACAAGGCGCTTGAGGCG
>Ga0070734_10005573_pt1 | contig 11022 bp, 14 predicted proteins | sample Coa_R1_8_FD_66444 | JGI IMG/M metagenome (GOLD analysis project Ga0070734, IMG submission 66444) | Surface soil microbial communities from Centralia Pennsylvania, which are recovering from an underground coalmine fire - Coalmine... | ecosystem: Environmental > Terrestrial > Soil > Unclassified ... | reverse complement strand
AACACAGAGCGGCCCCGCCCCTCGCTAGCTGGGCAGTCAGTGTACAGGCCAAGTTCTACTAGTGGCCAACCATCAGGGCCAATTATGCATCAGCAAACAAACATGAGAGTGTAACGAACCCCACAAAGTTGCGTGTTTCCGAAAAGAATGGCAAAGAAACCGAGCATTCTTTTTGTTGACGACGATAACAGTGTTCGGCTTACCCTATCTGCGGTTCTAAGCTCCTCTGGCTTCAATGTCACCTCTGCCACCACTGTTCCAGAAGGACTGTCACTCATCAGCCAGCGGAAATTTGACGTTCTCATTGCTGACCTGAACATCGGCGCCCCTGCCGATGGCTTCATCCTGGTCAGCGCCATGCGTAGAACTCAGCCGGATGCAGTCAACCTGATTCTGACGGGCTACCCGGCAATTGAAACCGCACTACAAGCCATTCAGCAACAGGTAGATGACTACATCATCAAACCCGCAAACATCCAAGAGTTGGTTGAGACGATAAAGGCTAAGCTGGCTAACCGAAAGCCAGCCCGGCGTGTCGAGACCAAACCGTTGCCGGCCGTTATCTTGGAGAACCGGGAATCAATCGTTCAGAGCTGGCTTGCGACTGTAAAGAAAGATCTGGAAATCAGCCGAATCGCAATCAACGATTCTGATCGCGTGAACGCAGTCCCGGAAATGCTTGACGTTGCCGTGCGCCTTGCCTACGGAACTAAGATTAGCTCCGAACAGATCAAGGCGGCTGCGCGGCACGGTAGAACCCGATGGCGACAAGGCTACACGGTTCCTTTGCTCATTCGTGAAGCCAGGCTACTGCAAAAGAGCATAGCGGAATGCATTCAGGCCAATTTACTATCAATTGAGATCAGCCACCTTATTTCCAACTTAATTGGTGTCCTTGAAGCAATCGACATTCTCCTGGAAGAATCTGCCCGTGAATTTTTTTTGCGGAAGACAACAACAAATCCCCCCGCCCCCGCGCGGAAGAAGAAAACGCCAAGCTTTAAAACGATCACGGTTCAGGAGGCAAAAGCCGCTGTAGCAAAGGCTCGGTCCCGCAAGAAAAGCAAAGAAGGCTAGATAGAGCGGCAAGCAAGAATTACCTGAAATCCCAATCAAGAGCCGCTGGGCAAATTTGGAAAGGGAATTCCCCCCATCATGAGGCCAGCTCATACCTACGAATCGTTCCAGAATGGCACTTTTTAGCTGGTCCCCTGGCGGCCCGGCTGGCCCTGTACGGGGTTGTGCACTTAAAGTCCGAACGGGCTATACATCACATAACGCAGTTGACGCGACTACAAGGATTCTGATTGGTGCACCTGCTGTGTCGCTCCCTGTCTGCGCAACCGGGTCGGAGATGATCATCGTGACCGCCCGGAGACGAGGATCGCTGTCCATGTCTATAGGAACACGACGCCACTCAGCCCTGCGGTTCCAGTAGTGAGCGACAACTTCATTGCTGCTGCGCTCAAAACGTGTGATACAGGCCGTGCCCTAGCGGCTTCGTGGCTCGTCGACAGGTTTGTCCCATAAACTTTACTAGGGAATCCCAACATCACCAAAAGTAGCACTGCAGAGGAAATCAGAATACTTAATTTGAGAAGCAGGTTTTTCATTTCAGCACCTCCAGCAGGCGGCCTGCATACAAACACCTGCCCAAGGCCTGCGACGGCGACCCGCAGACAAAGCTGTTACCTACCCGGGGCCCGTTCTCAACCGCCCGTATGACCAATGTCAGGGTCAGAGGCAAGGTCGGTGTTGGGAAGAAACACAGAAAAACAACCCGCTTCGACCCGCTTGGGTACTGCTTCTGAACCGGATGCTGCCTCCCGTTAACAATCAAACTGGAGAACACCTGCCCTGGAAGTCTTCAGAATGAGCCTTGACCAGACCGTTGCATTCATATCCCTTCTCTACCTGAATTCGCTTGCAGACGTTAAGGCCACGGATGTCGTTGCAACCTGTTCCCAGCTAAGAATCATCACATGTTGAGTGTGTCACCGCTGGTGACTCAAGAAGAGAGCGTGTATATTGGGTTGCGCCCCGCCTTGATGATGCTCATACAGTTCCCCAAGCCGGTGGTTCTCGTAGTGGATGACAGCCACACCGTTGCTCGCAGTCTAGCTCTGCTCATTGAACAATCAGGGTACGGTGCAATCTCTGTGACAAGCGGCAATGAGGCTCTTGAAGTGATAGCCGGTGTTGCCGTTGACATCGCGGTTGTTGACATCCAGCTACCCGGCATGGATGGCCTGCAAACCGCAGTGGAAATCTGCAAGAGGCTCCCCAACTGCAAAATCGTCTTAATCTCAGGCCAGCCAGAATCCATCAAGCAGGTGGAACTCGCAACGCAAGCGGGGCTTCAGTTCCCAGTTCTGGCAAAGCCGATCCCGCCTGCGGAGTTGCTGGCTACGCTTGAATCTCTTCGGCCAACGTCACCCCAGAACCGTAACCGGGGAGGCAAATGAGGATGGGCAGCCGCGCTCACCCTCAACTAAACGTGCGATCCATGTGACTTGTAACCGGGCGGGGACTACACTGGTAGCACTCAGCACAATGTGCTAAGGAACCCGCGTCAACGCTCATGCTCTCATGTTCCGATGGACGGCGCGGGTGTCTTGTCAGGAGTCGCAGTTGCCAATTCAGGGCCCTCTCATGCAGTGCGTGCTGTGCCCTGCCTGCGGTGACCCAGTGGCTGGACGGTTCCCGCACTGGCAGAACAACAGAAGCTGACCTGCGCATGTCCGGCGTCGCGTCGGCTAACCTAGCACTGATGCTGGTCTCCACTCGCGTGCGGCATTCGGTTGCGACTCGTAGACGCTGGATCGACCGTCTCCATTTGTTTGTTGCCGATGCAAACAAGATCCTGTGCCTCCCGCTCGATGGCGCATCCCGTCGCTGGCTGAGAGACGGCAAAGGCCACACGGAGAGATTATCTGCCAAGGTTAACCCCTTGGTCCCGCTGTTCGGGGCTCAAGTCGATGAATGCCCAATTTTTCACAGGGCATTCGGACACGATGAACCTCTGGACCTTGTTAGTCGGATAGGGAATCTTGCGTCGCGCCAAAACGAGAAGGAACTTGACAACGTGGTTCAGGCGTGGGGCAGCCTGATGGGGAAGTTGAGTGAAGTCGCCGGGCTCACGGACGAGCAGAATCAGCTAATTCGGTCGCGGTTGGTTCCCCCTGCAGCAGCGGTTTCCGTACCGGAACGCTCATTCGGCAATCATTTGGGTCGGCTCACCGATAACCGGCGCCGTGCAACTCGAAGCATTCTTCGGTCTTCCGCCGTCGGCGCGACTTCCCGACCTCCGCGGCAATAGAAGTTCCCCGCCATACCGCTTGCAGACTTTGATGTGATGGCAAAAACGATGTCTACTTTGGAATCGGTTCGCCCGCTAGGCTCCCTGGGCATGACGATCAGCCGAATCGATCACCAAATCTTTCATACAAAGAAAGAAGATGTGCCCGTTCTGGCAAATGAACGCAGCGAGGGCATTTACTTCGCGTTGTTCTGCCCCAACCTTTGCTGTAACGCTGTATGGTTGGAGAGTGACGCTCGTTTTGACGTTGAAGTCGTTGCAGATTGGGCAGCAATGCGGATGGCGCACGGATCAATTCTCCCGTGGGGAGGGACCAAGAGCATAACTCTTTCGTTATGTCCGTACAAGCAGAAATGCTGGACAACCAAATTCAGGCGAATGTATGTGCAACAAAATAAAGCAGAAGAATGCCAGCCCTCACCCTTCGACGCCCAGAGCGGCAAACATCACCGCGATGCCCCATCGGAGATAAGGCCACGTCGCGAGAAAGGCGGGACGAAATCCGACCTTTTCAGCAAGCCACCCCCCAAAATGTGGGCCAACAACAATGGTCAACAACAAGGCCAGCACCAACAGCGAACCGACCATAAATGACAGTCCCAGCGCAAGTGGCCGCATCTTCCAAACAGGACGCACTCTATAGACCATGTCTAGCCCGTCAATTATGGCGGCAAATCCACTGGGTGCAGTCCAGAGCGTGAATACAATCCCAAAAGTCAATACGCTCGCTCGTCTCGATGTGATCACGTCTGATGCAATGTTGTGGACCAACCCCATGCTGTCTGCCGGGATGAGGCGTGCCATAGCACCCAGAATCTGATCAAAAAGACCAGGAACGGGAAGGTACGTCAGAGCGGCTGCGAGGAGTATCAGCAAGGGGAAAGCGAGAGTACAAAATAGTAATAAAGGCCGGCAGCAAAGACGAACATGTGCTCATCGCCACAAATAGTCGGGTGCCGTTTCGTGCGTTTCGAATCGTTCCAAGCTTCGTTGCAAAAAGGCTGACCCTGGCTTCGTGAACGAATTACTGGCTTTTGGTGGGTATTCCGGTCAACGGGGTTTGCCCCGGAGCGAAGCGGAGGAGCTTCGGCGGGGATTTGGGGTGCAGGGGAAAGGGGCGGCAGCCTTTATCCCCTGCTTCCTCGATGTAGGAGAGACTCATTCCTTGTTCTCTTCCAGTGGCGGATTATGTTTCTTGCGCATGGACTCTCCGCGCATTTCAATGCGATGGGCATTGTGAACCAAGCGGTCCAGGATGCCGTCGGCGATGGTGGGGTCGCCGATCTGCTCATGCCAGCGCGAGACCGGCAGTTGGGAAGTGAGGATGGTGGAGCGAGTTTGGTAGCGATCCTCGCAGATCTCCCAGACTTCGCGCCGCTCATTTTCAGTCAGCGGCGCCATGGCCCAGTCGTCGATTACCAGGACATCGATGCGGCTCAGCCGTGCCAGGAAGTGGCGTAAGCTGCCGTCGGCCCGGGCTAGGGCCAGTTCCCGGGACAAGGCCGCGGCGCGGAGATAGAGGGCCGAGTAACCGTCGCGACAGGCTTTCTGCGCCAGCGCCGATGCCAGGAAGCTCTTGCCCACCCCGCACGGTCCGATGACGAAGATGTTCTCGTGATTACGGACCCAGCCGGAGTCTTTAGCCAGAGCGCGCACTACGGTCTTATCCAGGCCCCGCGCCGCCCGATAGTCGATGTCCTCCATACAGGCTGGCCCCCGCAGCTTGGCCGCTTTCAGCCGGCGGGCCAACGCTTGGTTCTCGCGCCAACTCCATTGTTGATCCACGAGCAGAGCGAGCCGTTCCAGGAAGCTCAGCTCGTTGACGGCGCGATCTTGTTCTTGCGCTTTCAGCGCCTCGACCATGCCGTTGAGCCGCATGGCCAGCAGTTTGTCCATCATCGGCTGGTTCAGCATGAGCGTGGCCCTCCTTGGTCGAAGTAGTCAGCGCCGCGGAGGTTGTCATGCGTCAGGGGTGGAGAACCAGGTTGGGGCGGAGATAACGGAACTGCATCCAGCGAGTTCTTCAGGATCGACTTCACGCTCTGATAGCGGCAGGCGTGACTGAGGATGGCCCGTTCGGCCGCAGCTTCCATGCGTTGCGCCGAGTACTGCTGCGCCAGGCGAATGATGCCCAGGCAGGAACGATAGCCCATCTCCGGGTGCGGCTTGTCACTGAGGATGCGCTCGAATAACTGCACTGTGTGCGGGCCAATCGTGCGCGCCCAGTTCAGCATGCGCGACGGCGGCCACCCCAGATGGGCTTGATGACTCTTGGGGCGGTGCTCGCCGTTCGTGATAGTTTGGCCGCGCCCGCGCCCGCGTATGTGCGAAGCGACTCGCTGCCCTTTGTGAAAGATCTCGACCGTTGTCGGGGTCGAGCGGACTTCCACCGCTTGCTGCACCAGCGTATGGGGCGCACTGTAGAAGTTCCCATCGAAGGCGATGTGATAGTCGATATTGACCGTTGCCCGCGGCCACTGGCTCAGGTCGAAACGCTCGGCGGGCAAGGGCGCCAGAGCCGGTTTCTCCAGAGTGTGAAACAGGCTGGCCCGTGATCCTTCGCGCTTGCGGAAGGGACGCTCATTCAGCCGCACCAGCAACTCCCGGATCGCCTGGTTGAGTTCCTGCAAGCTGAAGAACTTCCGGTGCCGCAGCGCGGCTACGATCCAGCGTTCACATACTTGCACGCCACTCTCGACTTTGGCTTTGTCACGGGGCTTGTAGGGACGTGCGGGCACCACCCCCATCCCGTAGTGCACCGCGAACTCCTGATACGTGGGATTGAGATCGGGATCGTAGCGGCAGGCGCGGCTGACTGCCGTTCTCGCGTTGTCCGGCACCGCCAAAGTCGGCACGCCACCAAAAAATTCCAGGGCGTGGATGTGCGCTTGAATCCAGGCTTCCAGCTGCTGATCGCGCGTCGCTTCCGTGTAGGTATAAGAACTGGCTCCCAGCACCGCAACAAACAACGAGGTCGGCCACGCCTCACCCGTTGCGGCATCATAGACGGGAATCGTCGCCCCCGCCCAATCCACGAAGATTTTTTCCCCAGCCTTGTGTTCCTGCCGTAGCACCACATCTAGGTGCCGCCGCCACTGCTGGTAGCGCTCGCAAAACCAACTTTAGCGATAGCCCTCGGGATGAGCTTGCCGATATTCCTGCCACAGCAACTGCAGGGTGAGATGACGATGTTGTTGCAGTTGCTCGTGAATCGCTTTCCAATCCGGCTGGGGCCGCTGTCGCACCTCTCGCTCCGCCACCGATTGGTGCGCAAACAGCTTGCTTCCCAGTTCCTCTTCGCTCAGGCCTTCCGGCAACGGCCAACCGATCCCGGCTGCCGCCGCGCGCTCCAGATACTCGTGCACCGTGCTCAGCCCGATCCCACAACTGCGCGCGATCTGTCTTTGCCCTAACCCCAACTCCAACCGTAACCGCAGGACTTCCTTGATCTTCCGCATGGACAATCTCCTGGCCGGCACCCTGATCTCCTTAGGAAGGGAGTTTCAATGCCGGGTCATTGTCCAGCGCTGCCTCTCCTGCGGCTCGCCTGTGGAAAACATTCCGCTCCAAGCCGAACGCCATTCCGCTAACGGACAAAAAACTGTTCGCCTTCCCACCGGAATGGTGTTCGCCTTCAGACCGGAATGCTGTTCGGAATCACAAGGGAATGGTGTTCGCCTTCAGACCGGAATCGCGTTCACTTTCGACCGGATTCCCCATTTGGACTAGACCTATGCATCGCCGGCCGGTTGCCTCGCTCTTCAGCCTCTTACATCGCGTGATTTGAGGTCGAGGCTACTTACTTTTTCCGCTAAACAGTCGGCCCAAGTCGAGCCCGAAATGGGGATTGGAGCGCTCGCCTTCGACCTTGATGGGCAGCACCGTTCCAGCACCCTTCTTGTGGAACAAGGGATCAATTGGTTTCAGCAGGAGGGACTTGATACCGTGGGTAGTTTGCGAGAGTTTGGCCCGCAATCTCAACTCTCCGTGAAAACCAAGTTGCTCGCTGCGTAGACCATAATTACCGTGCAGGCGCACCGCTCCCCCGGGCACCTCAAACGACAAAAATGGGAATGACATCTCCGCATTTCTGAGCTGGAATCGGCCTGCAAGGTTTGAGACTACGCTCGCGGTATCATCGTCGCCCTCCACGCCTCGCCCGCGCCGGCTGAGAGCCTCCACTTTGCGCTGGACGTTGAGATTCGTGAAACGGGCTGAGTGCAATTGAAAGTCACCCTTTAGATACAGCTTGTCCACAATGTCTGCTGTCCCCGGGGGCAGCCGGAACACACTGTGAAGGCCAACGGCACCGGTCATTGGCGGCCTCCGCTCCTTCACGGCCAACCGCATTAGGTCCTCTATGCGCGCGTTGCTGGCGGCGACCTCCAGAGAAATAGTTTTCCCTTGTACGCCGGGCGTGCCCTCGATTTTCCCCGTCGCCACTATTGTCGAGTTGAGGAAGTGGGCCTTGACCGGCTGCAGATAAGTATCGCCATCTGTGCCATCGACGACGGCCTGGAATTCTGTTCGCAGATGTATCGGCTGACCGCTGATACCGACGGCAAAGTCCGGCGTATCAGTCCACCCCTGCACGGCGATATGCTCCAACGCACCGTTATACTGGCCTCGCGACGAAAGCTTCCCCGAGATTCCATTAAATACCGAGAGATCTGCGTTCTGAAACGTGTATCGACCGGAAACAGGTGTCAGACTGGGCTGATCGGTTCGCCATGGCCCAAAATTCCCTCGGCTTTCGATCTCACCTGGAGGTTTGGGATTCCTGAGCTTCGCCTCAAACGAGAGATGGCGGTCTTTGCCCGCCGAACGAAGCAGCAGGCGTTCGATATCAAATGTAAGTGGGAGCTTGCCGAGTGTGCGCGGAAGGATGGTTAGCGAGGTACCATCAGCCTGGATCTCGTCAATTACGAAATCAGGTAAAGGGCGATGCCGCGGGCGAGGCTGCCGCGACTGCCCGCGCGGAGGAACATGGATTTCTAAACCGACCAGTCGCACAGAATGAACGTGCCAGGGGGCTCCCAGCAACTCCTTCCAACTGCTCTCGGCTGAGAAACTCTTGATTGACATGAACGGGGGAAGTTGCTTTTGCCCTCGTCGACGTACCGTTAGCCTTGTTCCCGTCGCTAGGACTCGTGGGTATAGGGAGACCTTGAGATCCTCGAGCCGGACTTCAGCGTTGTAACGCTGCTCTAGTGTTTGGATCAGGTAAGCTTTGCCCCACGGTCCCGAACGGTGAACTATGATCAGAACCGACGTCAGAGTGATGAATACAACTACTGCAACCTCCGCCACAGCAGCCCAGATCCAGAAGCGTCGTGGCCTCGCCTGGCGATCCGACCGGGCGACAATGGCGAGCGGATTGGAATGCCTAGTTCCTTTTCGATCCTGGTGTGCTCTCACTGGCGTCGCCTCCCACCATGACTCAATGGCCTCTTGTGGAACAGACAGCCTTCTGACATCAGGCCAGAACTCTGGAAGGCGTTGTTCCCCATTCTCCCCATGAACCCCCAGAGCGTCCGCAGGGCGGCGTGGCCCGCGTTGGTCTCACTGTCCGCTCGCCATGTGTTTGACAGGAAATTGTTGGCCAGGGTGGCGATGAAGCGTGCATAGGCAGGTGCGATATGGCCGTCTGGACGACGCGCGATAAGGGTCTTGGTGATGACGTTAAGTACCCGTTCGCCAAAAGGTCTGCCGCAGGCTCGAAGATAACGCGGGTCCTCTCCCCACAAAGCGCCGAGCCCTGCCTCCATCGCATTGCCGGTGGGTACGCCTGTGAGGCGCATGCCGTTGCGCTTGCCAAAACCTCCCCACGTTCCGTGGTACTCCCTGGGCCTATTGGATGCAGTGCCCAGGCCCGCGCTCACAAGACCAGCCCCGGGGCTTTCGGGACCGACTGTAGTACGTGTCCACCATTTAAGACGTTGGCTAGCGGTGATGGCCTGATATCCGCGATCGCGCAGGATAGGCACAGACTCGATCTCGGTTGTCTGACCCGATGCGAGAACGCCAGCGGCGATAAGGGCGCTGGCGAGCTGACATCGAATCAGAGTCGTGCGAGAGATCACTGCTATCTTGCTCCAAACGTGTAGGCAATGCCGAGTCCCAAACGAAGGCGACTCTGACCAGTGTCGGCCAGGTGGGTGCGTAATAAACCCAGGTTGACGCGGGCCGTCCAATGTGGCGCAAGAATGTAGTCGACGCCTCCACCTAGCATCCATGAGAAGGCCGTATCTGACGCCGACTTCGAGCCAACTGATACTTGGTTAATGGCCGTATTGAGATGGGTGAGACCAAACTGCAATTCGCCAAAGGGCGTTAGCCGTTTGCCATACTTGACCTTCTTGCTCTTGATGGCTCCGGGAAAGTAGATTCGAGGCCCGACGAGGAAGTCTTGAATATGGCTCTTGACCGCCACCTCGCCCGTACTGGTCAACTCGAATGTGCCAATTTTGGAAGTGTCGTAAGCCGAATCGTAGCCGAAGGCCATAGACACTCTTCGGCTGAACCACAAAGCCCCACCGACGTTGTAGCCGTCCAGTCCCAGATCACCTGTAATGTGAGCATACCCGCCGCCAACCTCCAGTTTTTGTGCATGGGCAGCAGCGGAAGATAAAAGAAACACTATTACAAGTACAATCAGCGCCCCGCCTACGGTTCGCCCTCTGTTAGTCGCTTCCGCGTTGCCGCTGGCATGATATCGGGCAGGCTGCACTCGCTGCCCTGTCGAAGTCTTTCTGCCACTGGGTGGCCCACCATAACCAGCATCGAACTTGCTCGTGCTGCCACAAGGAATTTCAGGCTTTCTAATCATGACTCCTGTCCTCCCCAATCTATATTTGCCCGAGAGCTGCAGGCGAATCCCCGGGGCGGCGGGCCTTGAGTCCGCCGCTCTGGAACAAGTCTTTCTGGCGTCCTACCGTTGCGGCTGCGGTGGCTCATTTTGTGGGGTGCTTTGCGAAGGCGGATTTGTGCTGCCGCCGACACCTGCCCCAATTGCCGCTCCCGAGACCACGAGTTCAACGCGACGATTCCGCTGCCGTCCCGCGGCCGTAGCATTGGAGGCAATCGGTTGCGTCTTTCCAAACCCGCGCGCAACTACAGCCGTAAGCGGGATTCCTTGCTGGGCCAGGTAAACGCGGACCGAGGCGGCGCGCCTTTCCGAGAGTTGCTGGTTGTAAGCATCGCTCCCAATGCTATCTGTGTGCCCATCAATTTCCACGCGCAGGTCAGGGTACGCCAGCAGAATGCCCGCTACCTTCGCCAGTCGCTCCCGCGCCATGGGTCGAAGGACGTAACTGCCGGTCTCGAACAAGACGTCAGGCATGCTCGCAACCAGGCCTCGCGCCGTATCTCGTGTCTGCAGGATTTGGTTCAGTTGCTGCAACAGACGAGCCCGCATTTGAGCCTTTTCCGCTTCCGCCTGCTGCCGTGCGCGCTCCGCTTCTTCGGCTTGTTGGCGAACTCGTTGGTTTTCACTCTCCAGCTGCTGCTGCTGCGCTAGAGCCGCGGCTCTCGCGGCGTCAGCTTCCTGCTTTTCTTGTGCGGCTTTTTGCGCAGCTTGTTCGGCCTCCTGCCTGGCCCGTTCGGCTTGCTGCTGGGAGCGTTCGGCTTCCAGCTTGGCCTGCTCGGCTGCGGCGCGTTCAGCATCGGCCTGCTGGCGCCGTTGAGTTTGTGCTTCAGCCTCG
>Ga0070734_10005572_pt1 | contig 11024 bp, 5 predicted proteins | sample Coa_R1_8_FD_66444 | JGI IMG/M metagenome (GOLD analysis project Ga0070734, IMG submission 66444) | Surface soil microbial communities from Centralia Pennsylvania, which are recovering from an underground coalmine fire - Coalmine... | ecosystem: Environmental > Terrestrial > Soil > Unclassified ... | reverse complement strand
GAGCGCGCGCCGTGGATGTATTGGGTGGGCGTTCTGACGGCTGGCATGACCGCGTTCTACGTTTTCCGCGCCTGGTTCCTGGCATTCACGGGCGAATATCGCGGGCACGCGCATCCGCACGAATCGCCGCTGGTGATGACCGGTCCCCTGATGCTGCTGGCCGCTCTTTCGCTCGGCGGCGGATTCATCAACATCCCGCACTGGCTGGAACCGATGTTCCCCGAGAAGGCGGAAAATGAAATGCTGGCGTGGATTTCCGCCGGCGTCGGTGTCGCTGGAATTTTGCTCGCGTACGTGTTCTATGTCGCCAAGCGCGGCTTGGCCGATTCCTTCGCCAAAGCCATGAATGGCCTCTACACCCTGGTGTTCCACAAGTATTATGTGGATGAAATCTATGACGCCGTAATCGTTCGGCCGCTGTTGGCTGTTTCGCGCGTCGTTCTCTGGCGCGGCGTGGATGCTGGACTGATCGACGGCACTGTGAACGGCGTCGGCTCGCGGTCCCGCGGCATCGGTGGAATTCTGCGGTTGCTGCAGTCCGGAAATATTCGCACCTACGCGGCTTGGGTGGTGCTGGGATCCATCGTCGTCTTGCTGGCCATTGGATTCGCCGGAGGTTCGCGATGACGCTCCTCGATCTGGTGATCTTTCTGCCACTGGCTGCCTTCCTGCTGATCCTTTTTCTTCCGAAACAGCACGAAGAGGGAATCAAGCGCTTCAGCCTGATCGCTTCGCTTGCGGTTTTTGTCGCGTCGCTAGGATTGCTTGGCCCGTATTGGTTTTCAAACCCTGGGAAGTACGTTTTCGAAACAGATCTACCGTGGGTAGCCTCGCCGAACATCCATTATCATGTCGCGATCGACGGCATCAGTCTCTGGTTGGTTTTGCTCACCACGCTGCTGACGCCGATTTGCGTGCTGGTTTCCTGGAAATCCGTGCATGACCGCATCAAGGAGTTCTTCGCTTTTCTGCTGCTGCTCGAATTCGGATTGGTCGGCGTCTTCTGCGCTCAGGACCTTTTCCTGTTCTTCGTGTTCTGGGAAGTCTCGCTGGTTCCGATGTACTTCCTGATCGGCGTCTGGGGACACGAGAGGCGCATTTACGCCGCCGTCAAATTCTTCCTGTACACCATGGCAGGATCGGCGCTGATGCTGGTCGGCATTATTTATCTTTACAACCAGGCTGGAACTTTCGATTACGCGAAGATTCTCGCCGGACTGCAGAATGGCTCCATCGCAGCTAGTTATAACGAGCAGTTCTGGTTGTTCCTCGCATTCTTCGTGGCATTTGCCATCAAAGTTCCTCTCTTTCCGCTGCACACCTGGCTGCCGGACGCGCACGTGGAGGCGCCAACCGCCGGGTCCGTAATGCTCGCGTCCGTCATGCTGAAGATGGGCACCTACGGATTGCTGCGCTTCTGCGTTCCGATGTTTCCCGTCGCCGCGCGCAACTGTTCCGGTTGGATTGTCGCGCTGGCGATCATCGGAATCATCTATGGCGCGCTCGTTGCTTTAGTGCAGCCGAACATGAAGAAACTGGTGGCCTATTCTTCGGTGAGCCACCTTGGATTCGTCGTGCTCGGAATTTTCAGCTTCACGCAACAAGGATTCGACGGCGCGGTCTATCAGATGCTGAACCACGGAATCTCCACCGGCGCGCTGTTCATCATGGTCGGATTCCTTTATGAGCGGCGCCACTCGCTCGAAATCGACGCATACAGCGGAGTCGCGACGCCCGCGCCGCACTTGGCCACGGTCTTCATGATCACGATGCTCGCAAGCATCGGCCTTCCAGTATTGAACAATTTCATCGGCGAGTTTCTGGTATTGCAGGGAACGGCGTTGATCAACATGTGGTGGACGGCGTTTGCCGCGATCGGCGTGATTCTTTCCGCCTGCTACATGCTCTGGCTGTACCAACGTGTTTGCCTCGGAAAACCCAGCTCGGAAGTAAGCGCATTCAAGGATCTGAACCTCCGCGAATACGCCATCAGCGTCCCGCTCATTCTTCTGATGGTTTGGATGGGCACCTTCACGCAGAGCTTCATTCCATCGATTTCGCAATCGAACGCTGTGATTTTAGGTCCCGTGGATGCCAAGCGCGACGTTCATGTTCGCAACGATGTGCATGGCGCGTTGCACGCGCAACAAACCGCCCATCCAGCGAAGGAGATCGCGGATGCCCGCTAACTTCGCGCCGACGGCCATCGATTACATCCGATTCTTACCGGAAATTTTGCTGATCGCGATCGGTACGCTACTGATGGTTCTGGAGCCGCTCATTGGCGGTAACAAGAGAACCACCTTCAGCGTGCTCACGCTCTTGGGATTGGTGGGAGCGATGGCGGCGGCGATCTTCGCCAACGATCATCCGGGACTTTCATTCTCGAACATGCTGGTGGTGGATGGATTCGCGACGTTCTTTCGCGTGCTGGTGATCGGCGTAGGCATCTTCACGGTCCTATCTTCGGCGCAATACCTGCGCCGCGAACATGCGGATTCCGCCGAGTATTACGCGCTTCTGCTGTTCTCCATCTCCGGGCAATGCGTCATGTCGGCGGCTAACGAATTGATCATGATCTTCATCGGGATCGAGATCTCCTCCATCGCGACCTATATATTAGCCGGATACCTGCGCGACGATAAACGCAACAACGAAGCGGCTCTGAAATATTTCCTGCTCGGATCGTTCGCGACAGCGTTCTTGCTCTACGGGATCGCCTGGATTTACGGCAGCACCGGATCAACCAATCTAGCCGAAATCCGGAATGCATTGACGACCGGTACGGGCCCCCATAGTTTGACGCTGGCAGGCACGGCAGCCGCGCTGATGTTCGTCGGCTTCGCGTTTAAAGTCTCCGCGGCGCCGTTCCAGATTTGGGCGCCGGATGTTTATCAGGGAGCGCCCGCGCCGGTTACTCTGTTCATGTCCGCCGGTCCCAAAGCCGCCGCGTTCGCGGTTTTCCTGCGTGTCTTCATGACCGCGTTCCTTCCGATTACGCATCGCTGGGAGCCTTTCGTTTGGTCCTCGGCGCTGCTGACGATGGTCATCGGAAACTTCGCAGCGCTCCTGCAGACCAATATCAAACGGCTCTTGGCGTATAGCTCGATCGCGCATGCCGGATATGTGATGGTCGCCATCGCGGCGCACAATCAGGTTGGCACCGCCGCAGCGATGTTTTACCTGGCCGCTTACGCCTTCATGAACATCGGCGCATTCGCAGTCATCACTCACTTTTCGCGGAAGGGCGAGAAATACGTGAACGTGGAGGATTTGGCGGGTTTGGGCTGGAAACAACCGGCTACCGCGGCGCTGTTTTCCATCTTTCTTCTTTCGCTGATCGGCGTTCCGCTCACAGGTGGATTCTTCGGCAAGTTCTACATCTTCAAAGCGGCGCTCGATGCGAATCTGATTTGGCTGGCCATTTTGGGCTTGCTCAACGGTGCCGTCGCCGCCTATTACTACTTGCGCATTCTGGTCGTGATGTATATGCACGAACCGGGAGAATCCACGGTTACGCTGGAGCCGCTCAGCCCCGGCATCCGGGCCACTCTCTGGGCTGCCGCGCTCGGCACATTGATCCTCGGGATTTTTCCTTCGCTACTCCTCAATTTCGCCAACAGTTCCAGCGCTCTCGGCAAGTAGGATTGGCCAAGCCGGCGTTTTGCCCACTCGGAGTTCTTTTTAGCGTAGACTGAACTCAAACGGGTCGATGCACCTCGACGCCAGAACGATCGTGATCGTAGCCACGCTTGTGGCGATCGCGCCCACGCTGATTAGCGTTTCGGTTTGGTTCACCAGGAAAACGTATCCCGGCTTCGCGCGCTGGACGCTCGGGACCCTGTTCGGCACGCTCGCGCTAGTCTTCTTCAGTCTGCGCGGCGTCGCGCCGGATTGGATCTCGATGATCCTGGCGAATGCGCTGGTGGCGGGCGCTACCGTACTCTACCTGCACGGTGTTCGTCAGTTCTGCGGATTGCGCCTCTATCACTGGCCCGAATATCTTGCCGGTTCGATTACCGTTCTTGCGATCGTGTACTTCCGCTACTTCGATAACAACATCGACTACCGTAGTTTCGCCATCAGTCTGTTCGTCGGTATTGCGGGCCTTGTGAATGGCGTCACTTTGCTGCGAAAGGCTCCGAACACCCGCAGTTTTAGCGTCTTGTTTACCGGAATGGTTTTTCTACTCGCAGGCGCGATTTATCTCGCCCGCGGCATTTATTTCATTCGATTAATGCCGGGCACAGATTTGTTTGCTCCCTCCACCATGAACGCCTTTTTCTTTGCCGCCGCGTCGCTCGGCTCGGTCTGTTGGTCCTTCGGCTTTATCTTGATGATTGGCGAGCGCCCATCCGAGATTCAAACGACGCCGGAGCGGTCGGTCACAGCCGACGACGTGAAGGAACAAGTGCGGCGAATCGTTCTGAGCGAAGGTTTTCGCAGATCCGCGCGCATGGAAAAATTTCTGATCCTGGCCGTTGAGCGGACGCTCTTGGGACGGACTGAGGAACTCAAGGAATATGCGCTCGGCCGCGATGTTTTCAATCGGGGCGAAGAGTATGATCCGCGCACGGACTCGATTGTACGAGTGGAAGCGCAACGCCTGCGTCGAAAGTTGCGTGAGTACTATGAGAACGGTGGTAAGAACGATCCGGTCATTGTAGAGCTCCATCCGGGCAGCTACGTGCCGACATTTCGCTATGCCTCTTCCACAGGGACGCAGCTTACAATGGCCCGCGCCAACACCTCTTATAACGGTTAGTTAGCCCTCTGTAACTCCCTGGGATTGTGTCTCGCGTCCTATTCTGGAGCCGGTGGCTTCGCTGGGAGAAGCCTCGGCGAGGGAGCTCGATGACACGGCGTCCCATCGGAATCCGCGGCCGCCTCCCAGCTCTACTCAGCATACGTCAAACGTTCGTTTAAAATGGAAATCCTCATCATCGAGGCGCACCAGGTTGTGCGAAAAGGCCTCGAATATTTCATCGAATACCATGTCCCGGGCACGGTTTTTGCCGAAGCGGGCACACTGGATGAGGCCTTGCGAATGGTCACACAACAGGATTGGACGGTGGCGATTCTCGGCTCCCTTTCCTGTGGACAAGACGTCTTCGATGTACTGAAGAGCATGAAGCGGATTCAGCCTCGGCTTCCTTTCTTGCTTCTGGGCGCCCATTCCGGCTTGGGACTTGCCATTCGAGCCTATCAGGCAGGAGCGGCTGGCTACATCACCAAGGATAGTCCCAGAGAAGAACTGGTAAAGGCCGTGACGTACGTTAGCGCCGGACGCGCTTACGTGAGCCCTCAAATCGCGGAAGGTCTCGCGGCCGAGCTCGGAAGATCCGACAACTCACCCCAGCGCTTATCGCGCCGCGAGTTTGAGCTGGTGCGTCTCATTGGTTCCGGAAAAACGATGGCTGAGATTGCCGGCCTACTTGGCTTGAGCAACAAGACGTTGCAAACCTACCGGGCGCGCGCGTTGGAAAAGCTGCATATGAAGAACAACACGGAGCTCGTTCGTTATGCGATCCGTAACAGGCTGACCGAGCTTCCACAAATCTGTTGACTTCCAAGCCTCTATGTTCTACTATGCAGAACATAGGTGCCTTCTCGCGAACATCTGGGTGAATTCGAGCAGATCGTCCTGCTTGCGGTTCTGCGTTTAGGGGAAAACGCATACGGCGTACCGGTTCGGCGCGAGATCGAAAAACGAACCCAACGATCGCTAACGGTTGGCGCTCTGTATCGAACTTTGGACCGGCTGGAAGACAAGGGCTACGTTGCGTCCTGGTTCTCCGATCCCGTTCCCGAGCGCGGCGGGCGCGCCAAGCGATATTTCCGCGTCGAGGCGCTGGGCGTTCGCGCTTTGCGGCAAAGCCGCCAGGAACTGGCCGCCATGTGGGAAGGCGTGGAGTTGCCGAAAGCTGCGCATGGTTCCTAAATCGTCCGCCTTCTTGACGCTGCTGTTTCGCTTGCGCTTTGGCCATTCGGCGGATTTCGCTTTGGGCGATCTCATCGAAGAGGAAAACTCCGGCGAGCGATCGCGCGGCTGGGTCTGGGGTCAGGCGCTCTGTATGTTTTGGACCGGAACAGGCCGGCCGCGCAATCCGTATCCATATCGAAAGAGGCACGCTATGCATCTGATCTCCGCGTTTTGGACCGATCTTCGTTCCGCGGCGCGCGTCTTGCGCAGCAATCCTGGTTTCACCGCCGTCGCGGTCCTCGCCATTGCCCTGGGCATCGGTGTCAATACAGGCATCTTCACGGTATTGAACGGGGTCGCGTTGCGGCCCCTGCCGGTGCCGGGCGCAAGCGAAGTGGTGAGCGTTTATCAAACCATGCGCGGATTGAAAAGCCGGAATGTCCACGGGGCTGAGAGTTTTTTTTCCTGGCCGGAGTACGAAACGTATCGCGACGGAAACCACGTCTTAGCCGGATTGGCGGCCTATGAACCATTTCTGCAGGTAACGCTCGGAGGGGAAAGGCCGCAGCAGCTTTTCGGGCAGCTCACCTCCTGCAACTATTTCGACGTGCTGGACTCGCCGCCCGCTTTGGGCCGTTCGTTTTCCGAAAGCGATTGCGCGGTTGTGCATGAAAGCGCGGTCGCCGTACTCAGCGACGCTCTCTGGCGCAGCAGTTTTGCCGCGGACCCATCCATCGTCGGCCGCAAGATCGTGCTCAATCGGCTGCCCTTCACCGTGATCGGCGTAGCCAAACCCGGATTCCAAGGCACCGAACCGATCCCTTCCGCATTCTGGGCGCCGGTGACCATGCAATTCAATCTGGAGCGCGATGTGGATTGGCTCGAGAAACCGGATATCAGTTGGCTGGTGCTGCTGGGCCGCACCAAACCCGGTGTTTCGCGAGCGCAAGTCCGCGCGGATATGGCGGTCATTGCGGGCCGCATTGATCAACAAACTCCTGGCCGCCGGACCACTCTCCAAATCGATACCGGAACGTTACTCTCGCTGCCGGAAGCGCGCAAGCTGGTCAACGTGGTCGGCGCGATTCTCCTGACTGCCGTCGGAATGGTGCTGCTGATTGCCTGCGCCAATGTAGCGAATCTATTGCTGGCGCGCGCTGCCTCGCGTCAAAAGGAAATCGCGATTCGATTGTCTGTGGGCGCGAGCCGCAGCCGCATCATCCGGCAACTGCTGACGGAGAGCCTGCTGATCGCGCTGTTGGGCGGCGCGCTCGGCTCGATGGTGGCCGTCTGGTCGTTCCAGGCGATCCTCGCGTTCATCGTCGCCCACATGCCGCACGGAACGCCGCCACTCGCGGTCGGAGTGGGCCCCGATATTCGCGTCTTGAGTTTCGCGCTGGCGCTCACATTGGTCACCGGAATTGTCTTTGGCCTCGCGCCCGCCTTGCAAGCGTCCCGCCCCGATGTGAACGCGGCTTTGAAGCAAGCCTCTGGTGCTGATGGCAGGACGAGGGACGGTTTCCTGCGAAGCGCATTGGTTGGAACACAAGTGGCGGTCTCCATGGTGCTGCTGATCGCCGCTGGATTGCTGCTGCGCGGGCTCTATGAGGCACAGACCATCGATCCGGGATTCGAGATGAAGAACGTTGCCAGCGTAGCCTTCGATCTGCGCGGCCAAGGCTACGACGATAAGCGCGCTGGAATCTTCCAGCGGCAATTGATGGAAAAGCTCGCGACGCTGCCGGGCGTTGAATCCATCTCGCAAGCAGGGAACTCGCCGTTGAGCGATAATCACCGCGGCAGCGAATTCACTCTGCCCGCCAAGTCCGAAAAATATCCGGTGGAGTTCAACGAGGTCTCGCCCGAGTTCTTTGCGCTGCTAAACATTCCGATCGTTCATGGCCGAAACTTCACGGCCGCTGAAGCACGAACCGGCGCGCCCGTTGTCATCGCAACCGAGAGCACCGCGCAGCGATTTTGGCCGAATCAGGATCCGCTCGGCAAGACCATTCACATGGATGACGCCGACAGCCAAGTGGTCGGAGTGGTCAAGGATGCCCAGGTTTCGCATCTGGCGCGATCCAATGAAACGTATTTATATCTGCCCGCCGGGCCCAAAGAACAACTCCGCCTGCAGATGTTGGTACGCAGCGCCGCCGGATTTGCCGCCGCCGACAAAGAAATTCGCGCGGCTATTCACTCGCTCGATCCGGATCTTGTGGTGGACGTCGGGCGTTTGGAAGACAATCTCGAATTCTGGCGCGGTCCCTCGCGCATTGTCGCGACTCTGGCGGGTTCCCTGGGAGCGCTCGGAATGCTGCTGGCGTGCGTCGGCGTATATGGCGTGGTTTCCTACGCGGTGAGCCGGCGGATTCGCGAGATCGGTATTCGCATGACGCTGGGCGCCGACGCACGAGAAGTACGAGCCTTGATTTTGCGGCAAGCCATGCAGCCGGTTGCGATCGGCGGACTGATCGGAATCGCGGCCTGCGCCGCAGTGTCCCAGATTCTGAAGAGCATGCTCTTCGGTCTCAGCGCGTACGATCCGGTGGCCTTCTTGGCCGTGCCACTCGTGCTGTTGTCCATTGCGCTCGCGGCGAGCTACATTCCCGCGCGCCGGGCCACGAGAGTGGATCCGATGGTGGCGCTCCGTTACGAATAGGTTCGAAGCATGTCACCCAAATTTCCCCGCTGGATTGAACTGCTTTTACGGCTAAGATTCCGGCGTTCCGCGGATTACGTCTTGGGGGATCTGATGGAGGAGTTCCACGCCGGGAAACGTTCGCGCGCGTGGTTATTGCAGCAGGCTTTCAGCATGTTCTGGCCGCAAAAAGAATCCCGGCTGGCCGAACCGGAAAACCGTGGAAGCTCCCTGTTCTCGTTTTGGTCCGACGTTCGCTATTCCGCCCGGACTCTTCGGAAGAATCCAAGCTTCACTGCCATCGCCGTGCTTGCGTTAGCACTCGGCATCGGACTCAACACCGGGATTTTCAGCGTGATCAACGGCATCGCCCTTCGTCCCCTGCCCGTTCCCGGATCGGCTCACATGATTGGCATGTTCCAATTCAATCGCGGATTGAAGAATACGCATGTTCACGAGAGTCCGAACTACTTTAGCTGGCAGGAATATCAGCGCTACCGCGACGACAACCACGTGTTCTCCGGATTGCTCGCCTACGATCCGTTCCTTCCGGCCACGCTCGGCGGCGACCGGCCCCAACAACTGATGGGGCAGCTTGCGTCCTGCAACTACTTCGACGTTTTGCAAGAACCGCCGGTATTGGGGAGGAGTTTTTCGGCGTCCGATTGCGCCGTGGTGGGCGAGGGCCGGGTAGTGGTGCTCAGCCACGATTTCTGGCGCAGTAAGTTCGCTAGCGATCCCGCAATTGTTGGCCGCAAAATCGTGCTGGATCGCCAACCGTTCACCGTGATTGGCATCGCGCCTCCCGGCTTCCGTGGAACGGAACCGTTCGAATGCGCTTTCTGGGCTCCCATTACCGTACAGCCCGTGCTCGGCCGTGGATTCAACATGGTGACCACCGAGAATACGTTTTGGCTGGCCTTGCTGGGCCGAAGCAAGCCGCATGTTTCGAAGCAGCAGGTGCTGGCGGATCTCGCGGTGATCGCCGGACGCATCGATCAACTCAGTCCTCCGCGCAAAACAGCCATCCAGATTCGGACCGCCACGCTTTTGTCGAGGCCCGAGGAGCGGACGTTTGTCGTCACCATCGGAATGGTGCTGCTGGCAGCCGTCGGCATGGTCTTGCTGATTGCGTGCGCCAATGTCGCCAATCTGCTGCTGGCGCGAGCCACCGGCCGCCGAAAAGAAATCGCCATTCGATTGTCGGTCGGCGCGAGCCGCGGCCGCTTGATCCGTCAACTGCTCACGGAGAGCCTGATGCTCGCGCTGCTGGGCGGCGCGCTCGGCTCGCTGATCGCCGTTTGGTCCTCGGACGGATTGTTTCAGTTTGTGATTGCGCATCTCCCGCGACAATTTTCACTGATCGCTGTGCATGTGGGACCGGACTTCCGGATTCTCGGCTTCTCGCTTGCGCTCACATTGCTGACCGGAATTGTTTTTGGAATGGCGCCTGCTCTACAAGCGTCGCGCCCGGATATGAACGCGGCTCTCAAGGATTCTGGCGCTGGCGTTCCAACTGGCTCCGGCGGGTTTCTTCGCCACGCGCTGGTGGGCGCGCAAGTCGCAGTGTGTATGGTGTTGTTGATCGCCGCCGGATTGCTGCTCCGCGGATTGTACGTCGCCCAGACCATCGATCCGGGTTTTCGAATGGAGGGCATCTCGGGCGTCGGGTTTGATCTGCGCGGGCAAGGTTACGACGATCGCCGCGCCACATTGTTCCAGCAGAATCTGTTGCGGCGCCTCGCCGCTGTGCCCGGAGTCGACGCGGTAGCGCAAGCGGGTTCGATTCCGCTCAGCAACGATCATAGCGGCGCTTCTTTCTCCATCCCCGGTCAGCCGGGCGAACGCGGCGTCGAATATAACCAGGTTTCACCGGGATTCTTTTCGATGCTGGGAATTCCGATTGTCCGCGGCCGCAACTTTACCGAAGCAGAAACACGCACGGGCGCCGCGGTCGCAATCCTGACGGAAAGCACGGCGCGGCGGCTCTGGCCGAATCAGGATCCGGTGGGCAAGCTCATCCGATGGGAAGGCGGCTTGGACGTCGAAGTGGTCGGCGTCGCAGCGGACGCTCAGGTTTCGCATCTCGCCAAATCCGATGACACCTATGCCTACATCCCCGCCGCGCCCAAAGAACAAATCTACTTGAACGTGTTGGTTCATTCGTCGAACGATTTTGGTTCGCTCGCTAAGGAGATTCGCGCCGCGCTTCACGGCATCGATCCGGATTTCGTGGCGGACGTCACTCGCGTCCAAGACAATCTCGACTTTTGGCGGATGCCGTCGCGCATCGTCGCCATTCTCGCCGGATCGCTCGGCGCTTTGGGAATGCTCCTCGCCTGCATCGGAGTTTACGGCGTGGTTTCGTACGCCGTTGGACGGCGCGTCCGTGAAATCGGCATTCGCATGACGCTCGGCGCCGATGCGCGCGACGTCCGGACGCTCATTTTGCGCCAAGCC
>Ga0070734_10005571_pt1 | contig 11026 bp, 10 predicted proteins | sample Coa_R1_8_FD_66444 | JGI IMG/M metagenome (GOLD analysis project Ga0070734, IMG submission 66444) | Surface soil microbial communities from Centralia Pennsylvania, which are recovering from an underground coalmine fire - Coalmine... | ecosystem: Environmental > Terrestrial > Soil > Unclassified ... | reverse complement strand
GAGCGCGTCGAGCATGCGCGCGCTGGTAAAAGCCAGCGCACTGACCCGGCCATCGAAGCGTTCATCGAGCGAGGCGCGCCCGGGCAGCGGGTCGGCCACGGCGACGTTCAGTCCGGCCCGCGCGAGCGTGATGGCAAGCGTGAGCCCTACCATTCCGCCGCCGCCAATGAGGACGTCTTTCTCCACGCGCGAATGCTCCGAACGCGCCCCAGTGGGCGCGATGGCTCAGGCGCGCGCAAGCGCGCCAATGGCGCATCCTTTCGAAACCGCCCGCTGACTGGGCGGTCCTGCCTAGTTTCTATGCAAAGACACCTTTAGGCCGGCTCCGCCTCGGCGAGAGAAAGTCATTTGTTGTCAATGCTTTAGACAGATTCCGGGAGTCGGCATGCTTCTTGAGAAGGCGAAGCAGGGATCAAGGGCGAAAGGCAACCGAATGAAACTGATCACCGCCATCGTGAAGCCGTTCAAGCTCGACGATGTGCGCGAGCAGCTGACCCAGCTCGGCGTGCAGGGCATGACCGTGACCGAAGTGAAGGGTTACGGGCGACAGAAGGGCCACACGGAAATCTATCGCGGCGCCGAATACGCCGTGAGCTTCCTGCCGAAGATCAAGATCGAAGTGGCGGTCAGAAGCGAAATGGCCGACGCCGTTGTCGAGGCGATCAGCTCCAAGGCCAAGACCGGACAGATCGGCGACGGAAAGATCTTTGTGACGCCGCTCGAGCAGGTCGTTCGCATCCGCACCGGCGAAACCGACGCCGACGCGCTCTGAATTCGCAACAGCACAACAGGACAAATCAAGGGGAGTCTGGAATGACAATGAAGAAGATCTCCGTTTTCAACCGCACCGCGCTGGCGAGTGTCGCCGCGCTGGTGCTGTCGACCGGCAGCGCGTTCGCCGCGACCAAGATCGATAGCGGCGACACCGCCTGGATGCTGACCTCGAGCGCGCTCGTGCTGCTCATGACGATCCCGGGGCTCGCATTGTTTTATGGCGGCATGGTTCGCAAGAAAAACGTGCTTGCGACGCTCGCGCAGAGCTTTGGCGCGACCTGCATCATCACCGTGCTGTGGATGATCATCGCCTACAGCATGGCCTTCACCAACAATCCCAATCCGACCGTGCAGCAATATATCGGCGGCTTCGACTATCTCTTCCTCAAGAAGATGACGCTCAACGCGACCAATGCGCTCGCGCCGACCATCCCTGAATCCGTCTATATGTTCTTCCAGATGACGTTCGCGATCATCACGCCCGCGCTGATCGCGGGCGCGCTCGCCGACCGCATGAAGTTCTCGGCGTTCATGTGGTTCATGGCGTTGTGGCTTCTCTTCGTCTATTCGCCGATCGCCCATTGGGTATGGGGCGGTGGCTGGCTCGGCACCATGGGCGCGCTCGATTTCGCGGGTGGCACCGTGGTCCATCTGAACGCCGGCACCGCAGGGCTCGTGACGTGTCTCGTGCTCGGCAAGCGCCTCGGCCTCGGAAGCGAGAACATGGCGCCGCACAATCTCGTCTACAGCGTAATCGGCGCCTCGCTCCTCTGGGTCGGCTGGTTCGGCTTCAACGCCGGATCGGCGGTCACGTCAGGCGTCCAGGCCGGCATGGCGGCAGCGGCAACGCAGATCGCCACTGCGGCAGCTTCGCTTGCCTGGATGTTCGCCGAATGGATCGTGGCGAAAAAGCCTTCGGTACTGGGCATGATCTCCGGCGCTGTGGCGGGTCTCGTCGCCATCACGCCGGCCTCCGGCTATGTCGATCCGATGGGCGCGCTCATCATCGGGCTATCGGTCGGCGTGATCTGCTACATCTCATCAGTCTGGGTGAAGAAGGCCTTCGGATATGACGACGCGCTCGATTGCTGGGGCGTGCACGGCGTCGGCGGTGCCTGGGGCGCGATGATGACCGGCGCCTTTGCATCAAACGCGATCAACTCCGGCGCAAAGGGCTGGCTCTACGACGGCAATATCCATCAGATGTGGGTCCAGTTCATCGATGTCGCCGCCGTGTTCGTCTATTGCGGCGTAGGCACCTTCATCATCCTCAAGGTGATCGACCTCGTTATCGGTCTCAGAGTCTCCCCGGAAGTCGAAGTCGAGGGCCTCGACATCAACCTCCATGGAGAGACGGTGCACGGCTGATCCCTCCGACACCGTTACTCATACTCCTCAAACTGGGGCGCCCGCGTGGCGCCCCTTTTTTTGTGCTCCGGCGACAACAGATACGCTTGTCATTCCCGGCGCGCGCGCGCACTGGCCCCCTTCCCCCCGGCGCGCTCCGCGCGCCTCGCCGGGGATGACAGCAATGATTCAAATTCGGTGAGTCTTGACTTAGACTCGCATCATGCTCCCAGGCCGTCTTGCGCACCTGCCGCCGGGCTCGTTCGTCCAGCTCGCGAGCCTTCTCGATCCGATTCCGCCCGGAGAGCCACCCATCAGCCTCGCTGTCGGCGATCCGCAGTCCGTTCCGCCGGACTTCATCGCGGAGATCATCGCGCAACACGACAATGAATTCGGCACCTATCCGCCGATTATCGGCACAGCGGAGTGGCGCGAAGCCGGCGTCAACTGGCTCACGCGACGCTTCGCATTGAACCCGGGCGATATCGATCCCGAGGCCCATCTCCTCCCCTTGTGTGGGACGCGCGAGGGCTTGTTCATGGCGCTGTTCGCGATCGTTCCCGAAACGAAGACGGCCGCACGCCCCGTCGTGCTGATACCCAATCCGTTCTATCAATGTTATGCGGCCGCCGCGCTTGCGAGCGGTGCCGAACCCGTTTTCGTGCCAGCCCGAGCAGACACCGGATACCTGCCGGATTACGCGTCGCTGCCGCACGCCGTGCTCGAACGGACCGCCGCCGTCTTCATCTGCTTCCCCTCGAATCCCGAGGGTGCGTGCGCGAGCACCGACTATTGGCGCTCGCTGTTCGAACTTTCGGAGCGCTTCGGTTTCGTCGTTCTTGCCGACGAGTGCTATGCCGATATCTATCGGGACACGGCTCCGGTCGGTGCGCTCACGGCTTTTCGGGAACGCGGACAAGGCTTCGAACGCCTTCTCACGTTTCACTCGCTTTCGAAACGGTCCGGGCTTCCCGGCTTGCGCTCCGGCATGGTCGCCGGCGATGCAAAACTGATTGCCGGTTTCCGCGCGCTCAGAAATTACGCAGGCCCGCAGATGCCGCTGCCATTGATGGCGGCATCAACAGCGGCCTGGCGCGACGAAGACCATGTCGTCCGCAATCGCGAGGCCTACCGCGAGAAATTCAGGATCGCCGAAGCCAAGCTCGGCAATCTGGGCAATTTCCGGCTCCCTGACGGCAGTTTTTTCCTCTGGCTCGACGTCGGCAATGGGGTGGAAGTCGCGCGCGACCTTTGGCAGACCGCCGGCGTGCGCGTCCTTCCCGGAGCTTTCATGGGCCGCGAAACCGAACCCGGGAAAATCCAGTCAAATCCTGGCTTTCCTTACATTCGTGTCGCGCTCGTTAACGACTCCTCAACCATTGTGGCGGCACTCGAAAGGATGCGGGAAGTTCTGGAGCGGAGAGGGGCATGAGCGCGCGCCGCGTTACAGCCGGCGTTTACCAGCCGCGGTCGCGCGCGGCCGCGCTATCGGATGCGCTGGCCGACGCAAGGCGCGAGATGGCGCGCGTGTTGAATGCAGCCCTGTTGCGCGGCGCAGGCGGACTTCTGTTCGCAGCCTCGCTTGCGGCGATCCTCGCGCTCCTCAGTTACAGCGCGAACGATGCAAGTCCCGACAATGCGACCGGCGCGCCGGTCGGAAACTGGCTTGGGCCGTTCGGCGCCACCGCGGCCGATCTGCTCCTCAACAATTTCGGAATTGCTGCAATCACCTTCCTGGCGCCGCCGATGGCGTGGGGCGCTTGCGCCCTCTTTGGCAAGACGCTGCGCTATCCCATCTGGCGCGCCTTCGCCTGGCCGCTTGGCACCTTCTTCGTCGCGAGTGGGCTCGGCATCTTTCCGTCGCCGCAATTCCTGCCCGCCCATGACGGTGGCTGGATCGGGATCGGCGCGGCGGCACTCGCCGCCCATACCGCCCGTGTCGACGACCTGCCGTTTCTTGCGACTTTGATGCCGCTCGCCCTTCTGATTGCCGGACTTCCGTTGTCGTTTCTTGCGACTGGCCTTCGCTGGACGCCGGTGGCGCGCATGGTTGCGAATATACCGGCCGCGTTCTGGTGGGCGGGTTCACGTCTGAAGCTGCCGAAATGGGAGACCCGCGAAGAACCGGAATTTGACACCGGCGAGGATGATTTCGATGCCGAAGACGACGAGGACGATACCGGCGACGGCTATCATCTTGATGTCGCGCCCGAACCGCTTGCCGCGCAAAAGCTTGCGGAGCGCCGCGAGAACCGCATCAAGCGCGAAGCCGCGCGCAAGAATGCCGTCACCACGCCGAAGCGCGACCGGCAACCGGCGCTCAATCTTGGCTCCGGCGAATACCAGCTGCCGGCGCTCGGCCTGCTCGCCGAGCCCGTCCAGCTCCAGGACACGAGCACGCTCTCGGACGAAGCGCTCGAAGAAAATGCGCGCATGCTCGAAGCGGTGCTGGCTGACTTCGGTGTCAAAGGGCGCATCGTGGCGGTCCGGCCCGGACCCGTGGTCACCCTCTATGAATTCGAGCCCGCCGCCGGCGTGAAATCCTCGCGCGTGATTTCGCTGGCCGACGACGTGGCACGCTCGATGAGTGCGGTGGCGGCACGCATCGCTGCCATTCCAGGACGCAACGTGCTCGGTATCGAGCTTCCAAACCACTTGCGCGAAACCGTGTTCCTGCGCGAGCTCCTTGCCACCCAGGAATATGAAAAGGCGCGCGCCCCGCTAATCCTGGCCCTCGGCAAGACGATCGGTGGCGAGCCGGTGATGGCCGATCTCGCGAAAATGCCGCATCTCCTGATCGCCGGCACGACCGGCTCGGGAAAATCGGTCGCGCTCAACACGATGATCCTGTCGCTGCTCTATCGCATGCCGCCGGATCAGTGCCGCATGATCATGATCGATCCCAAGATGCTCGAGCTCTCGGTCTATGACGGAATTCCGCATCTGCTCGCGCCGGTCGTGACCGACCCGCGCAAGGCTGTCGTCGCGCTCAAATGGACGGTGCGCGAGATGGAAGAGCGCTACCGGAAGATGTCGAAGCTCGGCGTGCGCGGTGTCGAGGCCTTCAACGACCGCGTGCGCAAGGCCAAGGAAAAAAACGAGATCCTGAAGCGCACGGTCCAGACCGGCTTCGATCGCGAGACCGGAAAGCCGGTATACGAGGACGAGATCCTCGAACTCGAGCCCATGCCGTACATCGTCGTAGTTGTGGACGAGGTCGCCGACCTGATGATGATCTCGGGAAAGGAGATCGAAGGGGCGGTGCAGCGTCTTGCGCAGATGGCGCGCGCCGCCGGCATCCACCTGATCGCGGCGACACAACGACCGTCCGTCGACGTCATCACCGGCACGATCAAGGCGAATTTTCCGACCCGAATCTCCTTCCAGGTGACCTCGAAGATTGACAGCCGCACCATCCTTGGCGAACAAGGCGCCGAACAGCTGCTGGGCCAGGGCGACATGCTCTACATGATGGCCGGCGGGCGCATCCGTCGCGTCCACGGACCCTTCGTGACAGATCACGAAGTGGAAGACGTGGTCCGTTTTTTGAAGACGCAGGGCCGGCCCGAATATCTCGACGCGGTCACCGAAGAGCCGGAAGAGGATTCAGACGATCCGTACGCCTTGTTGGGCAGCGAAGGCGGCGAGAGCGGCGACGATCTTTACGACAAGGCACTTGCGATCGTCGCGCGAGAACGGAAAGCGACGACCAGCTACATCCAGCGGCGTCTGCAGATCGGCTACAACCGCGCCGCGCGCCTGATCGAACGCATGGAAGAAGACGGCGTCATCTCCAAGCCCAATCACAAGGGCGTGCGCGAAGTGCTGCTGCCGGACCACGGCGAGGCGTGAAACGCCTCGTTGCCGTCCGGTCCCCGCAAACCGGCCTTGAGAGAGAAACGAACACCCCGCCCCTCTCAAATCCCGCCGGCGAAGGGCTCCGCGTTCAGATCCGCCAATCCGTGCCGCTGACCAGCGCCTCGTAGAACGCGGGCGTGTAAGCGTCTTCCGGCGCGGCACGCACGCGGCTGTCGAGGAACTCGGCATCCTTGCCGACGAGGATACGCCACTTCTCCGCGCGCACGCCGTCGAGGATGATCTTCGCGGCCTGTGCGGCGCTCGTCGGTGCATTGTCGCGGAAGGCATTGGCCTGAGCATCCACGAGCGCACGCACTTGGTCGTCGGAGAGCTGCTTGGTGTCCACGCCCATGTTCGCAAGCACGCCGCGCGACGCCGCGATGTCGACATCGTCCCTGCCACTCAGGACCTTGCGCGAATTGGCGACGATCTCCGTGCCGATGTGGCCGGGCATCACAACCGAGACCTTCACATGCGGGGCGTTCATCGCGAGATCGGTGATCAGGGCTTCCGAGAAACCCTTCACCGCGAATTTCGCGGCGCTATAGGCGGTGTGCGGGCGCCCTGGACCGATCGACGCCCAGAAACCATTGACGCTGCTGGTGTTGACGATGTGTGCCTCGTTTGCGTTCACGAGCATCGGCATGAAAGCGCGCGTGGAATAATAAACGCCACCCCAGCAGACGGCGAAGGTCTTGTCCCATTGGGCGCGGTCGCCATTGACGATGCTTCCGCCGCCGCCGATGCCGGCGTTGTTGAACAGCAGATGGATCTTGTCGGTGTCGTGCTCACGCCGCACATGCTGGGCGAAGGCCTGTACCTGCGCTTCGATCGAGACGTCGGCCTTGCATGTCGAAATGCGGGTGCCCTGCGGAGCCTGCGCTTTTCCGAGCCGCGCGGTCTCGGCCATGTTGGGCTCGGAGACGTCGCACATGGCGACATTGCAGCCTTCCGAGATCAGTTGAAGAGCGAGTTCGCGCCCCATGCCGGTCCCGCCGCCGGTGATGACGGCGAGCTTGCCGTTGAAATCCCTCATTTCGCGTCTCCTTTTTCGCTCGCGCGATCATGCAGGCCGAGGACCCGGTCTGGCAATCGAGCCCCCTCCCCGTCCGCCCGGCGCATCGCTATATCTTCCGGCAGAGCGGGAGGAGAGCTTCCAATTGTCCTACATCGAGAGATCGCTGGGCGAAGGCGAACGCCTGATCATGCGGGCGCATTTCCACTGGTGGTATTCGCTCAAGGCCTGGCTCGCGCTGATCTTCCTCTTCTGGGTCCTGGGCCTCGGCATCTACATCTTCTTTGCGCTGATGATCCGAAAGTGGACGACGGAAATCGGCGTCACCACGCATCGCTTCGTGAAAAAGAGCGGACTTTTCACGATCCACACCGATGAGATGGCGGTGCACAACATCGAGGGCGTGAAGTTGACGCAGAGTTTCTGGGGCCAGATCCTCGGCTTCGGCCATCTCCGGATCGAAGGCACCGGCGTCGATGCCATCGAACTGCCCACAATTGCCGATCCCATTGCCTTCCGCGCGGCCATCGAGACCGCGCGCGAGGCCCCCAGAGCTTGAACAGGTTTCATCGGCAGGAGGGGAATTGCTTGAGGAATATGCTTGTCGCCGCGGCCTGCCTCGCGGTCATCGTCGGCACCGCGCATGCGGGCGACGTGAAAAACGGTCAGCAGGCCTTCACGACCTGCCGTATGTGCCATACGGCGATCAAAGGCGGGCCGAATGGCGTCGGTCCCAATCTCTGGGGCGTCGCCGGCCGCAAAGCGGCAAGTCTTCCAGGCTTTTATTATTCGGCAGCGCTAAAGGGCTCGCACATCACCTGGACCAACGACAAGCTCAAGGTCTGGATCATGGGGCCGCAGAAGCTGGTGCCGGGAAATCGCATGGCATTTGCCGGTGTGAGAAATGCAAAGACGGCCGACGACATCGTGGCCTATCTCGCCTCGCTGAAATAGGCGGTGCTCCGCCTACCGGGGCCAAAGAGCTTAAGAAAAAACAACAAAACGTACGGCCGCGCGAAGCGGAGCGGCGTGCGTCCCGCCATCCATACCGCCCCATCTCCAAAACTGTTCGAGCGACGTCCATGGGCGGCCGACACGCCGCCCTTCGCTTACGGCCGGTCGGCATGACGATATTTGTTGAGATGGCGCGCGAGGGTCCCGCTCGAGCCGGTACAAGCGCTGTGGCGGAACGCCGCATACGCACTCTGTGCTGCAGCGCAACATGGACTTCGGCGGTTCTGCAGGTGTGCTGAAGCCAACAAAGGAAATGACGTTTCGTTGACAGGCTGCCGACCGGACGCCTAATTTTTGCGCCGCACAACGAAGGGCGGCCCACAGAGAGGCGCGAAATCCGGTTCAGGAAGTCGCGAGAGACGCCGCCCCATTGGGGATCCAGACCAGCAATGAAGGTACTCGTGCCCGTCAAGCGGGTGATTGATTACAACGTGAAGGTCAGAGTCAAAGCCGACCAGAGCGGCGTCGACCTCGCCAACGTGAAAATGTCCCTCAACCCGTTCGACGAGATCAGCGTCGAGGAGGCCGTGCGCCTCAAGGAAAAGGGCAAGGCGACCGAGGTGATCGCGGTTTCGATCGGGCCGCAACAGGCGAGCGAAACGATCCGGACCGCTCTCGCCATGGGCGCCGATCGCGGAATCCTTGTGAAGACCGACGCCGAGGTCGAACCCCTCGCCGTAGCCAAGATCCTGAAGGCGATCTGCGAAGCCGAGAAGCCGACCCTGGTTATCACCGGCAAGCAGGCGATCGACGACGACTCGAACCAGACCGGCCAGATGCTCGCGGCCCTGATGGGCTGGCCGCAGGGAACGTTCGCCCACAAGCTCGACCTCGAGGACGGCTCGGCCAAAATCGAGCGTGAGATCGACGGTGGATTGCAGACAGTGGAAGTGAAACTTCCAGCGGTCATGACGACAGATCTGCGTCTCAATGAGCCGCGCTACGCCTCGCTTCCCAACATCATGAAGGCGAAGAAGAAACCGATCGAGGACAAGACGCCGGCCGACTACGGCGTCGATACCGTGCCGCGCCTCAAGGTGCTCAAGGTCACCGAACCGCCCAAGCGCCAGGCCGGGGTCAAGGTGAAGACAGTGCACGACCTCGTCGACAAGCTGAAGAACGAGGCGGGAGTCATCTGATGGCAAGCCTCGTTATCGCCGAGCACATCAACTCGGCCCTCAAGGACGCAACGGCGAAGACGGTTTCGGCCGCAAAGGAGCTCGGCGCCCCGGTCCACGTTCTGATCGCGGGAAGCGATTGCGCGGGCGCGGCAGAAGCCGCTGCGAAGCTTTCCGGCGTCGAAAAAGTGCTCCTAGCCGACGATCCGCTTTACGCGAAGATGGTCGCCGAGACGATGGAGACCCTCATTCTCTCGCTCGCGGACAAATATGACGCGTTGCTCGCGCCGGCCACGACCAACGGCAAGAATTACATGCCGCGCGTGGCGGCGAAGCTCGACGTGCCGCAGATTTCAGAAATCATCGGCGTCGAATCGCCGGACACGTTTCGCCGGCCGATCTACGCCGGCAACGCGATCCAGACCGTACAGGCTGGCGCAGGCAAAAAGGTGATTACGGTCCGGACCGCAACCTTCAAGGCCGTCGAGCCTGGAGGGAGTGCCTCGATCGAGAAGGTCGCAGCGGGGAGCGATCCCGGCGTTTCCAAATTCGTCGGCGAAGAACTCTCGAAATCCGAACGTCCCGAACTGACCTCGGCCAAGATCGTGATTTCCGGCGGGCGCGGCATGCAGTCGGGCGAGAATTTCCACCTGCTCGACAAGATCGCCGACAAGCTCCACGCCGCCGTCGGCGCATCGCGCGCCGCAGTCGACGCAGGGTTCGTGCCCAATGACTACCAGGTCGGCCAGACCGGCAAGGTCGTGGCGCCGGATCTTTACATCGCCGTCGGCATCTCGGGCGCGATCCAGCACCTCGCGGGCATGAAGGATTCGAAAGTCATTGCCGCGATCAACAAGGACGAAGAAGCGCCCATTTTCCAGGTCGCGGATTACGGCCTCGTGGCCGACCTTTTCAAAGCCATTCCGGAAATGGACGAAGAGCTGACGAAGCTCGGTTACTGACGGATGAGAGCATGAGCATCGAACGCATCGGAGTTATCGGCGCGGGCCAGATGGGCAATGGCATCGCGCACGTGCTTTCTCTTCACGGGATCGATGTGATGCTCGACGACATCAACCCGGAGGCGCTCAAGAACGCGATCGAACGGATCGACCGCAACATGCACCGCCAAGCGGCGCGCGGTTTCATCAAATCCGAAGAGATCGCGCCGGCCCTGAAGCGCATCCACATCACCCAAAGCCTCGACGACATGAAGGATCGCGACCTTGTGATCGAGGCCGCGACCGAAGACGAAGCCATCAAGCGCCGGATTTTCCAGGACCTCTGTCCCCGACTTTCCGACAAGACGCTGATCGCAACCAATACCTCTTCGATTTCCGTGACCCGGCTGGCCGCGGCCACCGACCGGCCCGAACACTTCATCGGCCTTCATTTCATGAATCCCGTGCCGATGATGCAGCTCGTCGAGGTGATCCGCGGAATCGCGACCGACGATGTCACCTTCCAGGCGGCACTCGAGGTCGTAAAGCGCGTCGGCAAGACGCCTGCCTATGCAGAGGATTTTCCGGCTTTCATCGTCAATCGCATCCTGCTGCCGATGATCAACGAAGCGGTCTACACGCTCTATGAGGGCGTCGGTAACGTGGAAGCGATCGACGTCGCGATGCGGCTTGGCGCCAATCACCCGATGGGTCCGCTGCAGCTCGCCGATTTCATCGGGCTCGACACCTGCCTATCGGTGATGCAGGTGCTGTACGAGGGTCTCGCCGATTCCAAGTACCGGCCCTGTCCGTTGCTGGTGAAATATGTCGAAGCCGGATGGCTCGGCCAGAAGACTGGCCGCGGATTCTATGACTATCGCGGCGAGCATCCGGTTCCGACGCGGTAGGACGGAGACCACCTCTCCCTTGTGGAGAGGTCGAAAAATCTCGAAGCGCAG
>Ga0070734_10005570_pt1 | contig 11028 bp, 8 predicted proteins | sample Coa_R1_8_FD_66444 | JGI IMG/M metagenome (GOLD analysis project Ga0070734, IMG submission 66444) | Surface soil microbial communities from Centralia Pennsylvania, which are recovering from an underground coalmine fire - Coalmine... | ecosystem: Environmental > Terrestrial > Soil > Unclassified ... | reverse complement strand
GAGCTGCGTCGGATCGCGGCCGTTCAACGGCAGATCGACTATGCGTTGTTGATCGATCACTTGCGAAATGGTGTTCTGCTCGGTTTGGACCAGCGGCGCGTTCGCCACCACCTCCACTTTCTGCGATACCGCGCCCACAGTCATGGTGATGTTGATTTGGATGTGGTCGTCCACGCGAAGTTCGAGGCCGCGCTGCACGTAGGTGTTAAATCCCTGAGATGTGGCTTCGAGCGTGTAAGCGCCGATGCTCAGGCTGGGGATGCTGTACTGGCCGTCCGAGTTGGTGACCGCGTTGTAGACGGTTCCGGTCTCCGTGCCGGTGACCCGGATTTGAGTACCCACCAGCACCGCTCCTTGTTCGTCTACAACACGACCGCTTAGGGACGCGTTTGAAACCGCCTGCCCGTCAACGTGCGGCGCGCTCGCAAGCAAGGCCAGCATCAACAGCATGCCGGGCGCCAGACATATCGGAAGACCGCTCCGATGAATACGGGAGGGGGTCGTCGTGCGGTGCGCATCGCGGCGCAAGGTCGCTTTCCAGGACATAATTCTCACCCCAACACTGAGATTTACAGAAATGATAGTCCAAAGCAGCATATCCAAGAAGCTTCGGTTATGCAATATCGGTTTCTTAATATGCAATACGAAAGCACCCCGTAACGAGCTGAGGAGCAACGGGTTTTTGCTTGCGCGGCGGGGGAGCGCACCCAAGGACGTTGTAGTGTTGATGGCGACGATGATTGCGGTAGCCGACTCCGGGCCTCACCGAAAATGGCGACCGCAGGTTAATTGGCGGAGGGGTGCGCGATCTGGTCGATCACAAGAATTTCGATGGCACCTTGAACCGGCCGTAGTTTCAGGCCGAGTTTTTCCTTGAGAACAGTGTTGAGCGACGGGTCAAGGGAGTCTAGAGTTTCCTCGGGAGCCCACTCGATCTGGAAATCGAAGCTTCCGTCGACGCCTGTGTGGTCCTCGACGGGACGCCCGGCCTGGCGGCGCAGCGCGGCGGCCAGATCGGGCATGGACGCCTTCGAGGCTTTCATGACGGCCCTTGAACCGTTGGAGTTGGTGCTCATGCCGGGCTGCGATTCGGGGGCGGCTGGCTTGAGGGCGGGACCGAGTTTTGCGGGCTTTTCCAGTTCGAGCCAGTAGACGGGCCCTGCCCGTTGCTCGCGATGAAACTTCAGCTGGAAGCGGTCCTCTAGGAGCGAGAGCATCAGTTGCCGGAATTGTTCCGGAGTCTTGACTTCGGCGTGATCGGCCGTGGTGGCGTTGATATCGAAGGCCTCTTTGTCGACCCAGCCCGGCGCTCCAGACATGAGGTTATCGTCGGTGCCAAAGGCCAATCGGAGGAGCGTGCGAACGGTGGTGGCGCTGGCGACGAAACGTCCACCGGGAAAGAAGCGGCGGTCCGAAGGTTCGTCGCCGGCGAACCGGTGCGGACGGATGGAGGCGACTTCAAATCGCAGGAGCGGCTGTGGCGCAGGCGATAGCGTTGTGGATTGAGTTTGGGATTCGTTCACTGTTTGTGATTGGGCTGAGAGATGCAAGAACGCGATAGCAATCGCAAGCAGAAGGCCAAGGGATCGGGCGGCACAAAAGGACTTTCTCAGCGAAGTGGTCATCACGGCTATTCCTACGGAAAGTCGCGCACAAAGTTCCGCAATTGATCAAAAGAGCAACCGATTTTGTCGCCACCTGCGACCGATCCGTTGCGGCGCGACGAACTTCGATGAACGTCCGACACCAAGCTCGGCGGTCCGGAACTGGGGCGGTGGAGTTCTCTGGTACCGCCCGGGGCTTCCTAACTTGTAAGGTGCCGATCCAGGCCTTTATACTGACACCGGTGGGGAACGCAAAGGTCCGCGGCTACCTTCCAACTTTGGACGGGTGGCGGGCAATCGCCGTATTGAGCGTCGTCCTCCATCACGATGCACCGCATTCCTTCGGTTTCCTGGGCACCGGATGGTTCCAGGAGCACGGCTCTTTCGGGGTCGATATATTCTTCGGGATCAGCGGGCTGCTAATTTGCTCGCGCTTGCTCGAAGAAGAAAGCAAGTACGGTGCAATCAGCCTGCGACGATTCTATATTCGGCGCGGATTTCGGATTCTCCCGCCATTGCTCGGTTACCTTTTCGTCATAGGCGCGCTGGCGATCGGCGGCGTCATCGCGGTGGACCGGAAGGAATGGCTCGCGTCGCTGTTATTCTGCCGCAACTATTCGTTCCTGGGCACTGTTCCCGGTCACGCGAATTGGTACACGGGACATTTTTGGTCGCTGGCTGTCGAAGAGCATTTCTATTTTCTTCTGCCGGGGATGCTTTTCTTGATTTCCCGCCGGTGGCGCATCCCGAGCCTGGTGGCAGTCGCCGTGGCAGTCGAAATCTGGCGTTCTTATCGGCTCCAGACACAACCGTGGCAGCACCTCTTACAGCACACCGACATTCGGTTGGATTCCTTGTTGATTCCGGCCATCCTCGCGATCCTGATCAGCAAGCCCGGCTGGCACGAGCTCTTGTTGAAGATCGTGCGATTCTGGCCGATCCTCTTCGCTTTGACGATTGCGCTGGTCACGTTGGATCGCTTCGAAGTGGTGAGTAAGCTGGTCGAGCCCATCCTGATTCCTTTGTTCCTGCTCGGCACCGTCGTGTTCCCGAACAGTCTCGCCGGCCGCTTTCTGGAGCTTCCGCCGCTGCGATGGGTGGGGAGATTGTCTTACAGCCTTTACTTGTGGCAACAGCTTTTCGTCGATGGCCAGTTCTTTGCGCCGCTCGGCATCTGGCAGTCGGCACCTCTGAACTGGCTGCTCCTGTTCGGTTGTTCGGCAGGAAGCTATTATCTCGTCGAACGGCCGCTCATGAATATGGGGCATCGCTTCGCACCTCCCGCGACTCCGGGAAGAAGCGACCTGGAGGAATCCCCGCAGGTTTCTGCAACCGTCTCCGACGCGCCCCAGACCGACGTCGCACGCCGGGGCTAGCACCGCCGATACGGAGTTGCCTCTTTTTTCTTTTCGCGATGCCTCGTGCTTCAGGCGTCAGTACGCGCTCAACGGAACTCGTCCGTACCACGTACCCTGAAACCCGGCCCGGTTGTCGCCCCATACGACGTGAACGTACTGGTCGTCGACGTCCACAGAGGAAAGGTCATCACCGAAGAGGAAGTTGCTGCGCTCCAAAATGTAGGGCGGGGAGATTTCGTGACTCACCCGAACGGTGGTGAAGACGTGTCCCCCATCGTGGGAAAGGGAGGACCACACGTCGAAGCGGCCGATCCTTTGGCTATTCGTGCCCACAGTTTCGTCGCCGGAGTACATAGCCTTCCACATCAAGGCCAAGTCACCCTTCGCCGAGTATTTCATCGCATGGTGGCCGATCCTGGCGCCGTTCGGAGCCTGGGCGGCTACAGCCGGCGGCGACCATGTCTTTCCGCCATCCTCGGTGATACTCACCAGGATCGTTTGCCCGGCCTGCCGGGCTAAAGCATAGCGGCCTTCCTTGGACGGATCGGCCGAAAGCATGAGTCCGCCCCCGGGGCCTCCACCACCGCCCTCGCTCGGTAAGGGCGGAACGATGCTGTATTCGAAGGACTTGCCGTCGTCCCGGCTCGTTCCGAACACCATGCACGGGCATTGCGTCCGGAGGCTCTCGGGAACCTTCGCCGCGGCGTAGGCGACGACAAGATGACCGTGAGCCGCGCTGAAACCTCCTCGGCCCCCGGGATACTCGTCGGAATCCATCGGATAGATCGTCCCCCACGTTCTACCTTGATCGTGCGAAGCACGAATAAAAGTCCGCGAACGGCTGACGGATGCAGGAGGGTAACCGGTATAGCCTTTGCCGGGAAGGCTCGGGTCCACTTTGGGGCGAGGGACAGTAGCGGGATCGACGGTGTATGCGGGACCGCTGCCGCTGATGAAAATCGCACCGGTCTGCGCGTCGGCGGCGAAATACGGGCGGTCCAAAGGACTCACCTGCTCAAAAACCGGATGCACATTCGGCGGATAGAGTTGGGGCGATTTCAGGGGGTGGACATACTTGGGCTCGCTCCAGGTTTTTCCCTTGTCCGTGGACCAGGCGATGGCTGAACCTCCGCCCGGGTTTCTGGATTCCCCATTTTGGGCCGCGAAACCATCGGCGAAGCCGGCGTCGCCGCGGTCCAGGTATGCCAGACAGCCCACATACAGGGTTCCGTCCGGGCCCGCTCCGGCGAAGCTGTCGCTACACCGGTTCTTCGCGAGGACTTTGCGGAAATTATCTTCACTGAAATCCCAGGTCTTTCCGCCGTCGCGCGTGACGGCGATGTCGGTTCGCGATCCATCCGGCGTCGACAGTTCCTTCACTCGCATTTCGGTGGCGCCGGGTTGGCCGCGCGGGATCGGCGACTCGCCCGTCGGCAAGTGGTTCATGGTCGCCATCGCCGCCACGATAATGTTGTTGTGGTCCTTCGGGTTTACAAAAACGAAAGGCTCGCCCGCGCCCCGATTCGGACTGCCCAGCAGGAGATACTCTTCAGACTTCGGCGCACTCGCCGTTTGTGACAGAAGCAGCGTTGCCGACAAGGCGGCGCACCCTAATACGGCCAGCCGAAACCAGCGATGATCCTTCAACGTGTGTACTCCCCTCGGCTCCATTGTCTGCTTCCGATTCTTTCCGACTCAGTATACCTCCAATCGCGTTTTTCGAATCCGGTTTAGGACAGTGTCGGCGAGGGCAGTTTCGCCTCTAGCCGCAACGTTGATCCCGACGTCGAGCTTATGCCGCGGCACCAAAAGATGATAAGCTATGTGGCGCGATTTGCCCATCGCGGCTAGAGCCGAAAACACAAGGAGGCGGGAGACTTCAAATGGACATGACAAAACGAAAATTCCTGATCGCGGGCGCCGGCATGGTCGGCGGTCTGGCGGCGGCTGAAACAGTGTTGGGCCAGGAAGGCGGATCGGGAGGCGCTGGGCAACGAGCCGCGGCGGGTCGCGGTCCGGCGGCAGGAGGCCGGGGTCCCGCGCCTGTCTTCACCGGAGTCCAGCCTTCTAGCGTCGACTATAATTACAAGCCGCGCCGCCTCAACAAAGTGATCGAGCTGTGGGAAGACAACCAGCCTATGTACTACACTGGCGCCGGGCTTGGTCCGGGCGTCGATCCTTATGCGCAGGGCGTGCGAATGGCTCGCACCTACGCTGATGCCGTCACCGTGGATTTCGAACATGGAGCCATGGATTTCACGCAACTGCGCGAATTCATGCGCGGCATCAAGGACGGCGGGCCTACACGGAGCGGTCATGCCACGCCATGTGTCTTCGTCACTTCGGGCATCATCGGCCTGGACGAGTCCTATGCTCGCGCGAACACCTGGATCATGACTCAGTTCCTCGACGCCGGTGTCCATGGCGTCCATATCTGCCATGCCCGCGATCCCAAAGCGATCGAAGTCTTGGCCCAGGAAGGCTGCCGCTATCCGTTTCTCGACTATCCCACGCCGAAAGTGGCGCGACGCGGTCTCAGGGGGTCAAGCGCAGGGTTCGCCGCCCAGATCTGGGGGATGAGCGGCGCCGAATACTGCGCCAAGGCTGATCTGTGGCCACTGAATCCGAACGGCCAGCTGATTTTCGGTGTCAAAATCGAGGACACCTTTGCCGATCTCAACTGCGAGGCAACGATCAGTGTGCCGGGCGTGGCCTTCGCCGAATACGGCCCGGGCGATCACGCTTACTGGCTTTACGGCCTGGCAGGAATGCAGCCGGGCGCGCGTCCCGCGCCGCCTTCGCCCGACGTGGTAGAACCCCGTCCGGAAATGGCGAAGGTGCGGCAGGCTGTACTCGACTCGTGCAAGAAGCATAACGTCAAATTCCTGCAGGGCTCAAACGCGACCAACGTCGTCGCGATGATCCAGCAGGGTGCGATGGTGCACGAAGCGCCGGAGGCGGCCGCGATCGTGGGACGTGAATTCACGAAGCGCAAGATGCCCGTCTGAAGAGACGCTCAACGGACAGAACAAAATAGAGCCGGCTTCTCACGTTCCATCTCGCTAGCCGTGTTCAACGCGCGCCTTGATATCCCGGTACGCCGCATCGATCAGGCTGCGCAGCGCTGCGGCGTTTGTGGCCGTTCCAGGTCTCAGCTTCACATGGCGCATGAACTTGCCGGTGCCCTGTAACAAGCGGTCCGGATCCGGCAGCGCCGCGCCGTGAAAGAACCCCACGTTCACGTGCGATGAGAATGCGTTGACATAGCCGAAGGGTGCATCTCCCAAACAGGCAACCGGACAGCCGTCATGCACAAGCTCCCGGACTTCGTCCCCGCACTTTCGCATCACCTCGAACCACTGACCTGCAATGGTTCCGAGTTCACCGGCATGGCCTTTGATCCACAGGTCGACGGCGGGATCCAGCTCGACAGCGCCATTGAATCGCAGCAATGCCGTTCCCCGGTCCGCTTCACTCTTCTGCTTTCTGGTTTTGTAATGGCTACCTGGCATGACTACCCCCCTCCAGCGGCGATTGTGCTTCCCTAAAAAACATTTCTATAGTATTATGTTGTTCAGCAAAAAGCGGCTGCAATGCGCAAATTGGCTGTCGTCAATATGAAGGGCGGAGTGGGGAAGACCACTACCGCGGTTCACGTTGCCGCAGGTCTGGCGGCGCGCGGCCAACGCGTCCTGCTGGTGGACGCGGATCCACAGGGTAACGTCGGTCACACACTTCACCTCGCACCCCGCCACACTTTTGAAGAGCTGATGACTGGGGACGCGCCGCTCGAAGACGTGGTCGTGAGTAACGTCCGTCAAGGACTGGATGTAGTGGTTTCCACTACGGCGGCCTTCTCCTTGGAGCGTCGCCTGGCCGGCGAGACGCAACGGGAAACCGTCCTGGACCGGCGATTGCGAAACGAGCGAAAATACGACGCCATCGTGATCGATACGTCTCCGGCGATGAATCTGCTGACTTATAACGCATTGCTTTTTGCCGAAGAGCTTGTGATTCCGGTGGGCATGGACCTCATGGCCGTAATTGGCGCGCGGCAAACTTTCAGCGGAGTGGTGCAAGTGCGTGAGTTATGGCCGGAGCGGCGGCTCGAATTGCTGGCGGTTTTGCCGACCTTCGTGCACAGCGGAAACCATGCCAGCCGCGCAACGCTCGAGGCGCTCGAACAAGACCCGGCCATCGGCAAGTATGTCATCCGGCCGGGAATCCGTCAGTGTATCGATCTGAATTACGCGACGGCCAGCCGTCAGACGATTTGGGAGTATGCGCCCCGAAGTCGCGCCGCCGACGATTACACCAGCCTGATTGACCACATCGAAACGGGCTGCCGGGAACGCAGCCGCGTGACAGGAGATTCTTATGCCTCCGAAGAAGCTTCCGGCCAACGATCCCGCGCATCGGCATTCGGCGCAAGCGCCGCGAGCCCAGCGTAAGTCCAAACCAAAGTTTGAAGTCCCCAACGAACCCGCGTCGTCCGCGGCGCCGGTTGAATGGGTATATCGGACCGACGACGTTCCGGCGGCGGCGCCTCCGTCTCCACCTGCGAGGCCGCCAGCGGCCCACTCAGGGCGTCAAACGGAAACGCGTTCGAAGACGAATCTTTTCTTTGCGATCGGGATGGCCCCGTTTGTGATCGGAGCAAAAGCCGTGAGATTGGCCACCGTCGTGCCCCTCGGCCTGGCGTCGGCCCCGTTCCGAATCGCCACCGCATTCTTCAGCCGGAAGCCTGGACGCTAAAAGAACCTCTCCGTACTCGATATTCATCAACCTGGGCCTGTTGATGATAAGATACCCCTGCGAAAGGATCTCCGAACATGGCTAAAAAGATCGACCCCTTGAATCGGAAGGGTTACACCGCCGTGACGGCTTCGCTTTGTGTAACCGACGTCAAAGCCGCCGCGACGTTCTATCAGAAAGCATTTGGTTTCGAGAAGCGCGGCATCATGAACGGGCCCGATGGCAAGCCCATTCACGCCGAATTGAGCCTGCGCGGCACCGTACTTATGCTGGGACCCGAGATGCCTGCGATGGGCGCGCGCAGCGCCAAGAGCCTCGGAGCATCGCCGACCACGCTATACCTTCTCGTCGAGAATGTGGACAAAACGGTCGCCAAAGCTGCGAAGCTCGGCGCCAAGCTGCTCGGCCCGGTTGCGGACATGTTTTGGGGCGACCGCTGCGGACGGCTCACCGATCCGGACGGCTACACGTGGTACGTCGCCACTCACATTGCCAGCCCCACTCCAGCGCAGATGAAAAAGCAGATGCTGGAAGATATTCGCAAGTGGCAATCGGAGCGTGACAACCAGTCGAGCGCGACTGCCAGTGCGTCGTAGATCGCCAACGCCCGCCGTACCGGGCGCCTGAGTCGCCCGAAAGCGTTTAATAGCTTGCGAGCGGTACGCGCGCGTACCACGCGCCGAGAAAACCTGCGCGTCCGTCGGCCCACACGATGTGCACAAAGTCGTTGTCGACTACGATCGAAGAAAGATCGTCACCGTCCCAGTTGTTGCCGCGATCCTTGATGCTCGCGCGCCCAGGCGACACTCCCTTGCTGACTTGCAGCGATGCGCTGAAGGTGCTGCCGCCGTCGTGAGAAGCGGCTGACCAAGTGGTGTAGGTGAGATCCGGATTCACCGCGAGCCACATCAGTGCCAACTGGCCGCTCGGCGAGTAACCCATATCGGGCCTGAGTATGGTGGCGCCTGGAGTGCCGCCGGCCCGCACCGGACCTTTCCATGTCTTGCCGGAATCGTCGGTGACGTACACCTGGGCTTCGGCGTTGCCCGCGGTGAGCGTCATGACGGCGAAGCGGCCCGGATGGCTGGGGTCGGCTGCCAACGAGGGGTTGCCGCCGGCGCCGCCGGGGCCCTGTAGCGCCGGAAGCTCGAACTTCACGACATGCCGCTCAAAGGTTTTCCCCTCATCGCGACTCGCGCCGAACACGAGGCAGGGACACTTGCCGCCGGGAACGCTCGAGGCGACATACGCCACGCCCAGGACGCCGTGAGCCGCAGCCGGACGAGCCGCGCCGGCGACTTGAGGATAATCCGGTGAATCGTAGGCGTACACCGTGCCCCAGGTCTTGCCGTTGTCACGCGAGGCGCGGAAGAATGTTTCGCGGTGCGGCGGCTCTCCGCCGCTGCCGTTGCCAGGGATGTAGAGCGTACCAGTGGACTGATCGGTGATCAGGAACGGCCGGTCGTAAGGCGTTTTGCCCTTAAACAAGGGTTTCAACCCCGGCCCGTATTCCATGGGATGAGTGGCTTGGCCCATCACGTGTATCGGTGAACTCCACGTTTTCCCTTCGTCATGCGACCACGCTAGATCGGTGGCGCCAAAGAGAAGTCCGGGGTCCGGCTCTCTTTCAAACGCGAGCATATCGGGAGTAGCGTTCAGCGGGAAAAAGTTCATCGCGCCGATAAACAGAGTTCCATCCGAACCAGTTCCGACGAAAGCATCCGCGGTACCGTTCATCTTGGAGGTTTCCCGAAATGGATCGTCAAAGAACCGCCAGGTTCTACCGCGGTCGTGGCTGATCGCGTAAGTGGAGATCGACGAGCCCGGCGTGTTGCGATACTTTACCCGCGCTTCGATGCTGACGCGTTGCTGGCCGACGCCGATGGGTTCGCCTTCCACGTAGTTCAGGTTGGCCATGGCTCCGACGATGATGTTGTTCGGATCTTTCGGATTGATGGCGATAACGGGCTCGCCGGCGCCGCGCACTGCGTTGCCGATGAGCAAATATTCTTCGCCCTTGTAGCTGGTCATCTGGTTGACCGGCAGGTCTATAGTCGGCTGCTGCCCGAGCGCCGGGCTGCCCCCGCTAAAAATCGATCCCAACGCTGCAACACCTGCTAGCAGCCACTTCGTGGTCTTCATTTGAAACCTCCCTTTCGCGCGTCGGGTCAAAACCCGAGTCGCAGTACGCGGCCGCCGCCAAAGCTCATTGCTACTTCGAACTTGGACGTCCTCAACCTGGTCCCAATAACTCATTTAAGGGCGAACGGCTGGGTAATAAGATAACACATGAAATTCGATGCAGTCTATACTGAACGAGATATATTGTTAAGGCAATTTCGGCGCGCGGGTGGGTCTGGAAAGGATGGGCTTAGGCCCTGGTTGCCTTGTTTGTGTGTCGCGCTAGGTCCGGAAATCCGATGCGTCGTAAGCGCCGGGCTTCCAGGCCGGGATCGGCCAATCGGCCGGCACTGTCCCGACTTTCACTGGAGACCCGGCGCGCTCGATCCTCGAATAGTATGCGGTCTGGAGGCACTGAAACTTCTTTCGCATCACCTCGGCCGGCTGATACATCGCACGTTTCTCGAACGTTCGCTGAATGTCCAGGAGCTGCCCGAAAAACCGCGCGAAGTAGTCGGACGCCGCCGGCATGCTGGCCGATGCCGTACCGTGCTGGCCGATGATGTTAAACCAGAAAACATCAGGCCCGGCTCCTTGCATGGATAATGCAAACGCCTTCCGCTTTTCGGTCCTCGGATAGACATAGTCCACATTGAAATATCCCACCTTACGCACGTCGTCAACGTTCATGCTGATCGATCCTACGTCGTAACCGAGGATCTTCATCATCATGTAAGGAAGATGAAAGTGCGGTTCATCCGTGATATGGGCAGTCCCAAAGACGCCCTGGATTTCGCCAATGGATTTCACTTGTTCGGCCGCGACATCGGCTTGGCCGTAATGCTCGAACGGAACGGTCGCCATGAGCGGTGTGCCGTGTTTGGCCGCAAGGTCCAGCATTTCATCCATGTGTACCAGCGTGTCCGACCAGTGCCGCTGCAGGAAGCAGGGAATTCCCGCCTGAATGTAAGGCCGCAACAAAAGGTGCTGCCACGGGACTATGGTCAGATCGCCATTCAAGACGGCGTCCACCTTGCCGATCATGCCGTCGTATTTCTCGACAACCTCGCACTCGTACTGTTGAGCGAACTGCTGGGCCCGTTTCAAGTCTTTGTCCCACACGTAGGCGGGCCGCATACGCAGAACGCTGGTTCCCAGGCGCTTTCCCTTCGGACTGAGAAGGTCGGCCC
>Ga0070734_10005569_pt1 | contig 11030 bp, 8 predicted proteins | sample Coa_R1_8_FD_66444 | JGI IMG/M metagenome (GOLD analysis project Ga0070734, IMG submission 66444) | Surface soil microbial communities from Centralia Pennsylvania, which are recovering from an underground coalmine fire - Coalmine... | ecosystem: Environmental > Terrestrial > Soil > Unclassified ... | reverse complement strand
AGCGCATCACCAGCGTGCTTTATACCGACATGAAGACCGGCGAGGAATACGAGCAGCCGGCTAGCCTCGTGATCCTGTCGTCCTTCGTGTTCGGCAACACCCAGCAATTCCTGCTTGCGGGAATCGGCGAGCCCTATGATCCCAGGAACGGCAAGGGCGTGGTCGGCAAGAACTATTGCTACCAGTTCGAGGCCGGCGGCGAAGCCTTCTTCGAGGGCCGCGAGTTCAACCCGTTCATGGGCGGGCCCGGCATGTCGATTGCGATCGACGATTTCAACGGCGAGAATTTTGACCATTCCGGCCTCGGTTTCTTCGGCGGCGGCTACATCGTCTGCGCCAACGGTGGCGCGCCGCCGATCTCGGGCCGCGTGCTGCCGAAAGGCGAGCCGCGCTGGGGAGTGGGCTGGAAGCAGGCGGAAGCGAAATGGTATCGCTGCAACACGCGCTTCAACACGCAGGGTTCGGTCTATGCCCATCGCGACAACTTCATGGACCTCGATCCGACCTACAAGGATGCGCTCGGCCGGCCACTGGTCCGCCTGACCTACAATGCCACCGACAACGACCACAAGATGTCGCGCTATCTGGTCGAGAAGATGGAGGGCGTCATCAAGGCGATGAATCCCACACACTACGAGGTACACAACCGGCCGAGAAATTTCACCATCGTGCCCTATCAATCCACCCACTGCACCGGCGGCACCATCATGGGGCCGGACCCGAAGACGAGCGTCGTGAACCGTTACTTGCAGGCCTGGGGCGCGCACAATCTGTTCGTGCAGGGCGCGTCCGTGTTTCCGCAACAGCCCGGCTACAATCCAACCGGCACGCTCGGCGCGCTGGCCTATTGGTCGGCTAAGGCGATCACCGAACAATATCTGAAAAACCCGGGTCCGCTCGTTCACGCCTGACCGGAGGAAACGTCAAGGGTGGGGAAAGCTTATGAGTATGTCGCCGGCGAGCACAGCTTGCCTTCTTGCTCTCCTCGCGTTGATCGCCGGGCCCGCGGCCGCGGCCGATGCGAACCACGGCAGGGTTTTGTTCGAGACCTGTGCGGCCTGTCACTCCGACCGTCCCGATGCGCTCGGCCCAAGCCTCAAGGGCGTGTTTGGACGGCAAGCCGCTTCGCTCGACGGCTACCGCTATTCCAACCCGATGAAACGCGCCAACCTCGTCTGGGACGAGGCGAACTTGCGCGACTACATCGGCAATCCCCAAGCCAAGGTGAAGGGCAACCGCATGCCCTATGGCGGTATGAGCAATCCAAAAGACGTCGACGATCTCATCGCCTATCTGATGACGCTGAAGTAGCTAGGTCGCGTGCCTCTAAATTTGATGACGTGACGACGCGATGTCCCTTTGGCCGGCAACGGCCGACGTCACGCGACGGTGCGATATCTCGCGAAGACCCCACAAGACGACACCAACATGTCTTGATAAGGACCCGTAACAGATGTCGCGTGCTTGTTCCGGCAAAGATGCTCAAAGGCTACGAAAAAGGGAGGCAGGTCTAACATCCGTTGCTGAATGAAACTTGAGAACGTAAACCTCGACTGTCCCATCCCCGCCTCGTGGCGCGTGCACCTCAGCTTCTCCTGCATCAATTGCCAGCAGGTACAAATCTCCGTTGACTATAAGGGCATTCAGTAGAAGCGGCTTCGCCGACCTCGATGATTTTGGGTTCACAGCCAAATTGGCCTGTTTACTGCCTCGAGGGAGATGGTCTGGAAGTCCAAGCAAGATTTCCGACCCGCTAATGAGCCGTAAATCGCTTTGCGTCAGATATCGACCAGAAGGAAACGATGGCAGCGAATGATTAGATATCCAAAGCCTACTGATCGATAGCGTCGCACCCCATTCTTCACTGTATTTTTCTACATCCTGCCGGAAGATAGTGAGAGTTTGTCCGGCGATTTTCACTTGCGTCAGATTCAGGGCTTGCGGCCCACCCATGTCGACCTCGCGTGGATCGTGCGTGTCTACGTTCTGAACGAGCTTGCGCATCCAAGGAATTTGTAGGTCGGACCAAAGAAAAGAATCGGTTGCCAAACTAACGCGTGGATACGCGTCCACAGCATCGTCGCCAATCACATACTCCCTGTTCAGTGAAATGAGAATTTGTTGGCAGGCGTTCGGATCAATCTCTGAAACGGCTTCGTAGAAATCCGCGATGCGTCCGTAACCACCAGAAGGTACATCAAGGATTTTGCTCGCGTGGCTACTACGAGCTAGAAGAATACCGACACATGCGATCGCAACGGTGCGGGCCAATCTATTCATACCGATCTCCGTTACCGATCCTGTCCGGTTCGACCCAAGCTTTTGCTTTGGTAAATTGGGCGACGACAAAAACAGAACGAGTCCGCTTCCCTCCAAAACTCACTGTCAAAGCGGAAGCGACCGATCGGCGGGTATGGGCCAGCGTCGGCTGAGCGCGTTGGGTCCGCGGGGTCATCATCGCCTCGTTATTGCACACCTGCAACCGGGCTCTCGGTGCAGATGATCTGCTTTCCGGTGGGCTCATCGAAGATCGACGGTTCAACGCACTTTTTAGCCATCAACTCGACGCCGTTATGGGCAACCTCGATGCTGACTGTCGTCTCGCTTCTATTGCAAGGGTAGAGCGGTATGAGCCCGATGCTCTTTCCGTTGAGGAAAACTTCCGCGTTGTTTACGATCCTACAATAATCTGCATCCTCACTGTTGTGTTCGAGATGCCCAATGACTTTTACGTCGAAACCGGGCCGCTCCTCTGCGCCCCATCCGGTCGGTGACTTGAACTTAGCGATAGAGCAAGTGAAAGGTTCGTGCTCCAAGCCGTCGCTGTCAAAAATGCGGCTTTCTCGCCGCAACGCTTCAGCAATTCCAGGTCCCAGTTCAAGCCCCTCCGTTAAATATGGGCCCTTGTTCGGAAGGTTCATGATCGTGATCCGTCGGATCGAGAAATAGCCGAGCGTCGGCGCGCACGTTATTTGCGCAAACATCCAAGGATAATCAGCGCGAGCGGGGACACAGACGGCTATGGCTACCGAGAGTGAAACGGCTGAACCAATAATCCACGAACGCATGAAGCCTCCCTAAGGTTGCATTGGTTGCATAAGCCGAACGTATCAACCATTCTCATCGCCAGACGCTCAATTTTTAAGGAATGGCTTCAACTTCCGCAGCGGGTCACACCCGGAAATAGCAACGAGTCCGCTTGCGCCGAACGGCCGACCTGAGAGCTGACGTTGCGGGAGGCCTGCGTCAGAGCCAGATGCGGACGTATCTTATTCGATTATCTGGCCAGCGCGGGCGAGTAACGTTGCCGGGCCCCTAGTCCTGCACCGGCAGTTCGTCGCCATGGACATACCATTCGGCGCGCGAGGACCAATGCACATGCCGGTCCGGCCTCGCGCCAAGAGGCTCATCGAAAGCGCCGGCGTGAACGATCGCCTCGCGACCGCTGCGCGTCAGATGCGGCATGGGACTGCCGCATCTTTTGCAGAAAGCTGTCGCAAAGCTTCTTGCCTGGGGTAGATCAAACCGCGCGACGGACGCCTCTCCGCGTATCCAGCGCAGCGCCGAGGCTTTGACGATCACTTCGCTGGAATGCGCGGCCCCCGTCGCCTTGCGGCAGCGCGAGCAATGGCAATTGAGGAAATGATCGAAGGGACTTTCGACCTCGAACGCAACCTCGCCGCAGAGGCAGCTTCCCCGAAGTTTTGTCATCGTCGTCTCTTTGTCAGCCCGCATTGGCCTTGAGCCCTGCCGCCTCGATGCCGGCAATGGCGCAGATCTCGTCATTGTCGGAGGTGTCGCCGGACACGCCGATAGCGCCGAGCAGAGTGGTGCCGTCCTGGATCAACACGCCGCCGGGCACCGGCACGAGACGGCCTTGCGCAATCGCGTTCACGGCATCGATGAAATAGGCCTGCTCCTGCGCGCGCTGGAACAGCGCCCGCGAGCCCATGCCCATGGCGAGCGCGCCCCACGCCTTGCCGTGCGCGATCTCAGCCCGCATCAGGCTGGTGCCGTCCTGCGCCGCTGTCACCTTCACCGCGCCACGTGCATCAAGGATGGTGATCACTAGCGGCTTGAATTTCCTCTCCACGCCCTTGGCGAGCGCTGCATCGAGAATTTTTCTGGCGACATCGAGGGTCAGGGCGGTCATGGTCGCTTTCCTTGCTTAGAAGAGGCGGTGGTCGGTTACATCAGTTTGTCGGCGCACTGTGGTTTACCTCGCCCCGCTTGCGGGGAGAGGGGGCCGACCATGCTCGTGGTTACACTTCAACTCAATCTTATATTCATCAGCTCGACTGGAAAGTTGATCTCGCACGGTCGAGGCTTATTGCCAGCAGTTGAGCGGCATGCAGCGCGGCTCGCGCGGTGCCGTCCTTGATCTGATGCCGGCAGGACGTGCCGTCGGCGACGATGAAAGTCGCGTCGTTCGCGCGGCGGACCGCGGGAAGCAGCGATAGTTCCGCCATCTCGACCGAAGCGTCGTAGGTGTCGGCGCCATAGCCGAAAGCGCCGGCCATGCCGCAACAGGAGGACTCCACGATCTCTACGGTGAGACCGGGAATGAGCCGCAGCGCTTGCGCGACCGGCTTGAACGCGCCGAAGGATTTTTGATGGCAGTGGCCGTGCACCAGGACTTTTTCGGGAAGCGCGCCTAGCGGCAGCGAGAGGCGGCCCGCTTGCGCCTCGCGCACCAGGAATTCCTCGAACAGAAGCGCATGCGCGCTGACAGTTTTTGCCGCGTCATCGGAACGCAACGACAACAGCTCATCGCGCAAGGTGAGCAGGCAACTCGGCTCAAGTCCGATGATCGGCACGCCGCGCGCGGCAAACGGCGCATAGGTTTTCACCAGGCGGTCGAGCTCGAAGCTGGCTTCATCGACCAGGCCGGCGGACAGGAATGTCCGTCCGCAGCAGAGCGGCCGGCCGCCGCCGACCGGTTTTGGGATATGCACGCGATAGCCGCCCTCAACGAGCACGCGCACTGCGGCGTCGAGATTTTCGCGCTCGTAAGTGCGATTGAAGGTATCGGCGAACAGCACGACCTCGCGGCCAGCAGCGGGACCCGCGATCTCAGGGCATGCGAAAACATCGCGCCGGAACGCCGGCAGCGTGCGCTTTGCGCTGATGCCGGCGAATTTTTCCAACAGGCTGCGCAGCACGGAGCTCTCGTTGCGCAAATTGGCAAGAGGAGCAAGACTCGAGGCAAGAGGCGCATAGCGCGGGAGATAGCCGACCAGCCGGTCGCGCAAGGACAGCCCGTGCTTGGCGGCGCGCGCCGCCAATACCTCGATCTTCATCTTGGCCATGTCGACGCCGGTCGGGCACTCGTGCCGGCAGGCCTTGCAGCTCACGCAGAGTTTGAGCGTCTCCATCATCGCGTCGGATGAAAGTGCATCAGCGCCGAGCTGGCCGGAGATCGCGAGTCTCAGCGTGTTGGCGCGGCCTCGCGTGACGTCCTTTTCGTTGCGGGTGGCGCGGTAGGATGGGCACATCACGCCGCCCTCGAGCTTACGGCAGGCGCCATTGTTGTTGCACATCTCGACCGCGCCCTGAAAACCGCGCCCCGAGCCGGAATAGGCCGACCAGTCGAGCACCGTCTTCAATTCGCCGACCCGGTAGTCGGGCGGATAACGGAACAGGGTCCGGTCGTCCATTTTGGGTGGTTCGACGATCTTGCCGGGATTAAGCACGTTGTTGGGATCGAAGCGGTGCTTCACCTCCTTGAAGTCGGCGACGATGCGCGCGCCGAACATGGTCTCGTGAAATTCGGAGCGCACGATGCCGTCGCCATGCTCGCCGGAATGCGAGCCCTTGTATTCTCGCACCATGGCGAAGGCTTCTTCGGCGATGGTGCGCATCGCCGTCACGTCCTTGTCGAGCCGCAGGTTCAGCACGGGCCGCACATGCAGACAGCCCTCGGAAGCATGCGCGTACATCGTGCCGCTGGTGCCATGCTTGGCGAAGATGTCATTCAGCCGCGTGGTGTAATCGGCAAGATGCGGCAGCGGCACTGCGCAATCCTCGACAAAGGACACCGGCTTGCCGTCCGTCTTCATCGACATCATGACGTTAAGGCCGGCGGCGCGGAAGTCCGCGATCGCCGTCTGCAACGCAGGCTCTGTAATTTCGACCACGCCGCCCCATTTGCGTTTTGGGTTGTTCCAGCCAAAGCCGAGATCGACCATCAACTCGCTGAGCTGTTTCAGACGGCGCAGATTCTCGTCCTGGTCTTCTTCGGCGAACTCGACCACCAGCACCGCATCGGGGTCGCCGCGCACGGCGGATGCGATGACCGGCTTGAACATGGCGATGTCGCGCCCGAGCGCGATCATGGTGCGGTCGACCAGCTCCACTGCAATGGGGCGCAGCTTCACCAGATGCTGTGCAGCATCCATCGCCTCGTAAAAACTGCCGAAGTGGCAGACGCCCAGGACCTTGTTGCGGATGACCGGCCAGAGTTTCAGCTCGACCTTGGTGGTGAAGGCGAGCGTGCCCTCGGAGCCGACCAAGAGATGCGCCATGTTATTCGCTGCGTTGCGCGGCACCAAGGCATCGAGATTGTAGCCGCCGACCCGCCGCTGAACTTTCGGGAACCTGTCCGCGATCTCATCGGCCTCGCGCGTGCCGAGATCGAGCATATCGCGGAACAGCGCCAGTCCTCCGTCGGGCGCGTTGACGTGCGCCAGATCGCGCGGCACCTCGCCGAAATGCAACGCGGTGCCGGAGGCCAAGACCGCATCCAGTGACAGCGTGTTGTCGCGCATGGTGCCGTAGCGGAGCGAGCGACCACCGCAGGAGTTGTTGCCGGCCATGCCGCCGATGGTGGCACGCGAGGCGGTGGAGACATCGACCGGAAACCACAGGCCATGCTTTTTGAGCTGGCGGTTGAGATCGTCGAGCACGATGCCAGGCTCGACCACACAGGTGCGGTTCGCCACATCGAGCGAAACCACACGGTTCAGGTGCTTCGAGACATCGATCACGATGCCTGCATTGACGGTCTGGCCGCATTGCGAGGTGCCGCCGCCGCGGGGCGTGACGATGCGGCCGTCGTCGCGCGCCATTGCGAGCGCCCGCAGCGCCTCGTCCATGGTGCGGGGCACAACGACGCCGGCCGGCATGATCTGGTAGAAAGAAGCGTCGGTGGCGTAGCGGCCGCGGCTATAGGAATCGAACAGCACGTCGCCGGTGATCTCGCGCTTCAGGCGGCTCGCTAGCGCACTATCTTCAGGCGATGCGTTCAATTCTCCGGCCCGCGCTGCAACCATGCTCTTAACTCGGGGTTTGTCACAGCACATGTCTTGCCCGCTGCGCTGCAGCTTGGCAAGGCGAGTGTCCCGATTCCGAAGTTCGCCCCATTGTGCGGCGTGCTCGTTTGCGAACTTCGGAAGGACACTTGCAAATCAATGAATCTCGTGTGGCTTTGGTTCGGAAGTCCGCATGACGAACTCGCGGCATCACTGATGCGGGCTTCCGAACCAAAGCACGAGGGGACAAGGGCGCAAAATAGTGATATTCGATGGGTTTGCGGGCAGTACTTAATAATCAAGCAAGAAGGATGCTCCCATGAGTGCTCACTCCGGCAGGCATTTTCTGCAAATCCCGGGGCCGAGCCCGGTTCCCGACCGCGTCCTGCGCGCAATGGACATGCCGGTCATCGATCATCGCAGTGCGGAATTCGGCGAGCTCGGGCGAAGCGTCATCGAAGGCGCGCAGAAGGTCTTTCAAACCTCAGGCCCCGTGGTGATCTTCCCCTCGTCGGGCACTGGCGCCTGGGAGGCCGCGATCGTCAACACACTCTCGATGGGCGACAAAGTCTTGATGGTGGAGACCGGCCACTTCGCGACCATGTGGCGCCAGATGGCGGGGCGCTGGGGCATCGATGTCGACTTCATGCCCGGCGACTGGCGGCGCGGCGCCGATCCGGCCGCGGTCGAGGAAAAGCTCGGGCAGGACAAGGCGCGCGCGATCAAGGCCGTGATGGTCGTGCACAACGAGACGTCAACCGGCGCGATCAGCCGGATCGGTGAGATCCGCGCCGCGATGGACCGCGTGGGCCATCCGGCGCTCTTGATGGTCGACACCATCTCCTCGCTCGGCTCGGCTGATTATCGTCATGATGAATGGAAGGTCGATGTCAGCGTCTCCTGCTCGCAGAAAGGATTCATGCTGCCGCCCGGTCTCGGCTTCAACGCCATCTCCGAGAAGGCGCGCGCGGCGTCGAAGTCCAACAAGATGCCGCGCTCCTATTGGGACTGGGAGGAGATGTTAAAGCCGAATGCGAAGGGCTTTTTCCCCTATACGCCGGCGACCAATCTGCTCTACGGCCTGCGCGAGGCGATCAAGATGCTCCTGGACGAGGGGCTTGCCAACGTCTTCGCCCGTCACCAGCGGCTGGCGGCCGCGACCCGCACCGCCGTCAACCATTGGGGGCTGGAGGTGCTCTGCCAGGAACAGAAGGACTTTTCGCCTGTTCTCACAGCTGTGCTGATGCCGCCGGGGCATGACGCCGATCAGTTTCGAAAGGTGGTGCTCGACAATTTCAACATGTCGCTGGGATCGGGGTTGTCGAAGGTTGCCGGAAAAGTCTTCCGCATCGGTCACCTCGGCGAATGCAATGAGCTGACCCTGCTTGGCGCCTTGACGGGGGTGGAGATGGGGCTGTCGGTTGCGGGCGTGCCGCACCGCGCGGGCGGGGTCGATGCCGCCATGAAAGTGCTGGAGCAGCGCAGCGGGAGCAATGAGCCCGCGCATCTGAAGGTGGTGGGAAGCTAGCCCCTTCGTCGATCATAAGAGTCAAGTTCGGGAGTGAAGATGGGATTTCGGTTCAGGGCCACGCGTCACCTGCGTCGACCGGGTGAGCATCGGCACTGCCGCGAGCGAGAGACTCAAAAACAGCGGGGGCTGACCAAGACGCAGCTGGGCGCCTAGTTTGACGCCGTCGCTGGTTGAAAAAAGCGATAGAGGGAGTTGAGATGGAAGGTCAACAGTCGCGCCGCGGCATCGGACGATGGTACATTCTTGGCTTGATTTGCCTGATGTACCTCATCACGTATCTCGATCGGGTCAATATCTCGACTGCCGCGCCGATCATCAGCAAGGAGTTCGGCTTTGACAAGATCACCATTGGGGTGATCTTCAGCGCTTTTGTGTGGGCCTATGCCCTCTTTCAGGTGCCCGGCGGCTGGCTCAACGACCGCTTTGGTGCGAGGCCGGTGCTGGCGGCCATCGTTGCGTACTGGTCCGTGATGACGGCAGCCACCGCGGCGGCAACCGGCGCGGTTTCGTTCATCGTGTTGCGTTTCTTGTTCGGAGTTGGAGAGGCCGGTGCCTTTCCGGGGGCCACGCGCTCAATGCAGCTTTGGTACCCACGCGAGGAGCGTGGGCTGGTTCAGGGACTTACGCATAGTGCGAGTCGCCTTGGTGCCGCCATTGCTCCTCCGCTCGTCGTCCTCATCATGACCAATTTTGGGTGGCGATCGGTCTTCTATATTTGCGGCGCGATCGGCTTGATCTGGTCAATCTGGTGGTATTTTTCTTACCGCAATTTGCCGGAAGAGCATCCTCTCGTAAACCGTGCGGAGCTGGAGCACATTCGCGGCGTGGATAGCGAGGGCGCGATCAAGCCGGCGGTTATCGAGCGCAGGGCTGCTTCCGTGCCTTGGGGCACGCTGCTGCGTTCGCCGAACATGTGGGCGATCATGTGCGGCTATTTCACCTACGTCTACTGCCTCTGGATATTCCTCAGCTGGCTGCCATCGTATCTCGTCGAATTCCGGCACTTCACACTGCTTAAGGTCGGCCTGTTCGCATCGCTGCCGTTATTGGCCGGCGTCGTGGGAGACACGGTAGGTGGCGTGGCTACGGACTGGCTATTGAAGAAAACCGGCAATACCAAACTCGCGCGCCGCTCGGTCGCGATCGTCGGCTTGTTGGGATGCTGTGTCTTCATCGTGCCTGCCGCGTTGACTGCCAACGCCTACACCGCCGTCTATTGTCTGACCGCATCCATGTTCTTTTTGGAATGCACCATTGGTCCTTCCTGGGCGGTCCCCATGGATACGGGCGGCAAATACTCGGGAACGGTCTCCGGCATGATGAACATGGCCGGCAATATCGGCGGGGCGATTTCGCCACTCGTATTCGGTTTTCTTGTTCAATACGGCAATTGGCAAGCGCCTTTCATCGTTGCGGCTGTCCTGCTTGTCATCGGCGCTGGCGTATGGGGCTTTTGGCTCGATCCAGACCGATCGGTGCTTGATGCGCCTGACGCCTCGCCCGCAGCGAAGGCGATGGCCGCGGAATGAGGGGGGTGCCTTTTCGGCAAGACCCTGCGTCTTGTGCATTGACGGTAGTCCCCGGGAAGGGGACAACCCAGCCGAATAATGTTATTCGGACCGCGCAAAGTCAGCCAAGACCGGGAAGGACACCATGACCCTGCACACTGGACGGCCTTTTCTCCAGATTCCGGGACCGACCAACATCCCGGACCGGGTGTTGCGGGCGACCGACATGCCGGGTCTGGACCATCGGGGTCCCGAGTTTGCCGAGATTGGCTTTGCCGTCATGGCCGGGCTGCAACGGATTTTCCGCACCAAGCAACCCGTGCTGATCTTTCCCTCCTCCGGCACCGGCGCCTGGGAGGCCGCGATCGTCAACACGCTTCAGCCCGGCGACAAGGTCCTGATGTGCGAGACCGGCCAATTCGCCGTGCTCTGGCTCGGCATTGCCCAGAAATTCAAGCTCGATGTCGACTTCATTCCGGGCGACTGGCGCCACGGCGCCGACTTCGCAGCGATCGAGGCGAAGCTCGCGGCCGACCGTCAGCACAAGATCAAGGCGGTCATGGTCGTGCACAACGAGACCTCGACCGGCTGCGTCACCCCACCGCTCGAGGTTCGCAAGGCGCTTGACCGGACAAAACATCCGGCACTCTTGATGGTCGCTACCATCTCCGGCCTCGCCGCGATGGAATATGAGCACGACGCCTGGGGCATCGACGTCTCCGTCGGCGGCTCGCAAAAGGG
>Ga0070734_10005567_pt1 | contig 11030 bp, 9 predicted proteins | sample Coa_R1_8_FD_66444 | JGI IMG/M metagenome (GOLD analysis project Ga0070734, IMG submission 66444) | Surface soil microbial communities from Centralia Pennsylvania, which are recovering from an underground coalmine fire - Coalmine... | ecosystem: Environmental > Terrestrial > Soil > Unclassified ... | reverse complement strand
CGGTTCGTCAGGCCGCTCAACTGCTGATCATCCTAATCGATAAAATCTTATCGACAATCGAAAGCAATTGTTAACGTTACCGCGGCCTGCGGAATCATGTGGCGCGCCATGGACTCGCGGTACCGTTTGCGCTTCCGCATATTGATCGATGGCGACGATGATCGCCTGCGCGCGCAGATAGCGCCACCCTTCACGCATAGCGAGATGACGAGCCTGTTCGGGCGCCTTCAGTTGCGGGGCGGACTTTTTTGCGCGGGATCCGCGTCAACTTCGACGAAAAAGGGTTTCTCGTCAGTGCGACTGCTGCCTGGGACGAGGGCGTCGATGCGTCCGAGCCGCTTTGGCGAGCTTGTGGCTAGCCATGCCTTTTGTCCGCGGACGCACGAACCCCCGGGAGAGTTCGTGTCCGGCCGCCCGGCAACATCATGGTCTGCGCCGCCAGCAGCCACGGCATCCATGCCAATCGGGCGGCTTGGATCCAAAGCGTGAAAGGATCGGTGACCTCAAAAAAGCGTCCGAGAGCTTCGAACGACGGCGTCGCACGCAGGTGGATCGAAATCTGCTCCCAATCATCGCTCAGCGATTGTTGGTGAATGATGTCGATATCGAGGCCGGGCAGCTGAGCGCTCACCTTGCTGATATCAATCTCGTTCTCTCGACCGTATGTTCCCTCGGACATGAGGCTCTCCACCGATTCCCTCGCACCGGGCGCCCACCGCGACGGCATGGCGACTGTCGCGCATCGGAAGCCGCTGGCTCGCCAATGTAGAACCGCTTGGCGGCAATTTCATGCGCAGTTTGAGGGAAGCCTGCCCAGCCGCATGTCCCGCCTTTGGCGTGGATAGTTCCCGCGTTGGCGAAGAAAGCTGTTGCATCCGATCGAATGAATTTGGTTCCTTCGGTCAACCCAACGCCAAGGAGGGATGATCCGGTGAACGTCAGGCCTCTTGCGCTCGGATCCGACCTCGACGGCGGCGAAACGGATTTAGGCGCGAGGCGCGCACGTCGTAATGCGATTCTGGGCTCGGCGATCGGTTATGCGACCGACGGCTTCGACCTGCTCATTCTCGGCTTCATGCTGCGCTCGATTTCGATCGATCTCGGATTGTCGCAGGCGCAGGCAGCCTCGCTCGTCACGGCGACACTGTTTGGCGCCGTCATCGGCGGCTTTACCTTCGGTTGGCTGTCGGACAGGTTGGGGCGGGTGCGCGTGCTGGTGTGGACGATCGTCCTGTTCGCCGTCTTCACAGGGCTTTGCGCGCTGGCACAGGGCTACTGGGATCTGCTCGCGTATCGGACCGTTGCCGGCATGGGGCTCGGCGGGGAATTTGGCATCGGAATGGCGTTGGTCGCCGAGGCCTGTCCGGCCGCCGAGCGCGCACGCGTGTCGTCCTATGTCGGGCTCGGCTGGCAGGGCGGCGCGCTTGCGGCCGCGCTGATCACTCCGCTGTTGCTGCCTCTGGTCGGCTGGCGCGGCATGTTCCTGGTCGGAATTTTCCCCGCCTCTATCGCCTGGTTCATCCGTCGCACGCTGCATGAGCCAGAACTGTTCCTGCGAGATGCCAAGAGCCGGGATGCCAAGACACGCGCGCCGCAGTCCTCGTTGCGGCTTCTGGTGAAGGATGCCGAGACGGTCAAATTGTCGGTCGGAATGGCGATCCTCTGCTCGGTGCAGAATTTTGGCTATTACGGCGTCATGATCTGGCTGCCGAATTACCTTTCGACCCGCTTCGGCCTGGCGCTGACGCAAACCTCCCTCTGGACGGTGGCGACGATTGCGGGCATGGCGCTCGGCATTTTCGTGTTCGGCCAGGTGGCTGATCGCATCGGGCGGCGCAAGGCTTTCTTCATCTACATGACGGGCGCGGCGATCATGGTGCTGTTTTACGCACGCCTGTCCGATCCGACCGCACTTTTGCTCGGTGGCATGGTGATGGGCTTTTTCGTCAACGGCATGCTTGGCGGCTACGGCGCGCTGATGAGCGAGCTCTACCCGACCGCAGCGCGTGCGACCGCGCAGAACGTGCTGTTCAATTTTGGTCGGGCCGTCGGCGGTCTCGGCCCGCTCCTCGTCGGGCTCGTCGCGTCCGCGCGCGGTTTCGAGTTCGCCATCTCCGCGCTGGCCGTGCTCTATATCGTCGATCTCGTGACGATGTGGCTCCTCATCCCGGAGCGGCGCGGCGTCGAACTGCAGTAGCAACGCGAAACGCGCCCTTATTCAGCGTCCGCAGATGGGTGATGATGTCGGCGATGTCGGCATCGCTCAACACTTTTTAAAGGCTAACTACGCCGCGGCGCGCATCTCGCGATGCGCATAGACCGGAAACACCGACCCTCGTCCATCGTGCTGCCCGTCATCCTCTCCATGGGCGTCGAAATAGGTCTCGAGCTCGACAACCGCGCGATGCTCCCAGATCTCGGCCTGATCCAGCAGCGACAGGCGCAGATGCGGGCGATGGGCCGCGGTCTGGCGGTAGAGCGAAGCGATCGTGCGATAGCGGCGCACATTCTCGAACACGGCGGTCCCACTGTTAATCATGAGTTTATTCCCTTGAGACAATTTTCTCTGTCATTGGCAACCTAGGCGGCAACGATTTTCGAAAGAGTTAGCGGCGCCGACAGAGAGGGCGAATGGTTTCCGGACTGTTGCCATTCTTTGCCGCCAGCGGCTTCAGCCGAGCGGCTCGACGAGGCACAGGGCATGCGATCATCTTATCAACTTGTCAAACAGCTCTGCGCGGCGGTTTCGTTGGCGAACTTAAAACCTTGCCCAGGGACGTCATACGATGAGAATCGCGGTTACCAAAACAAGTATAAGTACTGGAGCGGCACCGAGCCCCCATGCGCGCGAATAGATTCGGCGTTCCAGATCGCGGCGGTCAACCAGTGCGCAGCCGACGGCGACTCGGATTGGAGAGAGCATCGTCAGCGCTGCGCCTGCGACGTTCTGAACCGCAGCCAGCCAAGTCGCGTTGACGTGAGCCGCAACAGCCAAGGCGGCCTGCGAGGGCATGAGTAGTCCGTTCGTGGTGCTCAAACTGCCGGTCACAAATCCGAACAATCCCGCCAGCAAGGGCGTAGCCAAAGGCGAAAGAGGGCCAAGTATGTTCGCGATCCCCTCGGCAAGGCCCGTGGCCATCCCCGAGGATGTCATGACTTGTGCCATCCCAAGGAACAGAACGATCGCATAAGTCGATCTTTTCCCTTCTGTCCAGGCACGGTGGAGGGCGACCGCAATTGAACCCTCGCGTCCCATCGCGAGGGCGGTAAGGCAACCTACAAATAGGAGCCAGGAGCTGGGGTGTAACAGAGGAAACCATGGTGAGCCCTGCGCGAAGGGTTGGACGACGAGACGCTCCAGAAATGCGTTCATCGGTTGAATGGCGCGCGTTGCGGCGAGGCCAAAGATCAGCGCTCCATAAGGCAAACCGGCGCGAATGGCCGCTTGCCATTGATCTCGGTCGAGCTTGGCTTCGAATGCGAACCGGAGCGCAATAAGCGGACCGAGCGCGGCCATGGCGGCGATCTCCGGTCCGAGTTCGTAATTCGCAAGCACAAGGAGACCAGCAGCTGTCACGGCGAACGCCATCTCCGAGATGAAGGCGGCTGCGGTACCATGTAGCCCGGCCACAGAAGTGAATCGCCAAAAGAGGCAGAGCCAAGCCAGGATCAGCGGCAAGGTTAGAAGCGCACTCTGTGTGCCGAGAACAGTGGAGGACACCCCGGCAAGCTGGGACCCGACAATAGTGCCATTGGCCGACGCGCCCCAGGGAACCAGCATTTGGCTGAACAAACCAAATAGCACCGCATCAGCCGGTGAAAGACCGATACGTTTGAGAATTGGAGCAATGGTGACCTGGCCGACGCCGTAGCCGGTCGCGGCTTCGGCGAAAGGACCAAGCAGGAAACAAGCGGTGTACAACTGCCGGCGTCGCATATCGGGCGCAATCGGTGTGGGTGCGGTCACGACAGCGATCGCAGCGACGATTTCACGAAAGAAGAGTCCGCCAAAAATAACCGCTGCGACAAGAATCGCGAGCCATGCTCCTTGGGCGATCGCCAGGATTGCGTCAGCTAGAGCAAATTTGATCGGTGCGGCTCCCAGCGCCACGACTAGCGCGGTGAGGAGGCCACAGAAACCAGTCGCCACCGACGTGGCCCGTCCCGACGCGATCAGGATCGCGACAATAGCCACCGGCATCGTCCAAAGGAAATACATTACGGTGCCTTCGATTTGACTTGGACGGGCGATCGCCGATGACGAAGCGTGATTCTTGGATATTCGGTGGAGGTAACAACGATGCGGTCGCATGACGAAGCCGCCCGGCACATTCGAAAACCGTCTGGCCGGAAGTGCTTGTCGCTCTCGCCGAGGCTGACGGTGGAATGATCATCTCCGTCCGCGGCTGAGGTCGCGCCACGGCCATCACCGATGCCACGTCGCCATGTGCGCCGCGTGCGTTGGGGCGTACGCGTCCGATCCGAAGAAGCGGTCGTAATAATCGGTGTCGATGTGATGCGCCTGCATCACCATCATCAGATGCATCGCATCGGTTGAGCCGGGAAAGCGGCCATAGGTGTCGTAGATGTAGTTGCAGACCGCTTTGGTGCAGGCGAGTCCCTCGGCGCTGATACGAATGGCGCCGGCGCGATGGTCTTGCTCCGACATCCGATGCGGAACCGCCGTCGCCTCCGTGCGGCGGCTCCGCGCAAAAACCGCGTCGACCGCCGCATCCATGGTGGGATGATAGGGCGGACAGCTTGCCTCGAACACGCCGTCGAGCCCGACCGGATTGCCGAATGCGCCGGCGTGCTGCGGCGCCATGATGCGAAAACCCATGCGCTCGAGAATCTCGAGCGACAGGAATCCATGCGTCCATCCGCCGAGCCCGAGCGCTTCGGTCGCCAGAAACATGTTGTGACAGATCGCCGCTGGCTCGCTGAAGACGTAGTAGCAGGCCTGCCGCTCGAGGATCGACAGCGGCAGGACCCGCTCGACATTGAGAAATCCATCCTTGAGCCAGCGTTCGGTGCCGGCGGGGCGAAAGCCGTGGCGGTCGTCGACGATATTCATGCCACCGCTCGCGGGCGCATAGCGGTGCAGCGCCGGATCGACAAATTGTGCGATCAACGAGATCATCTCCGCGCTCACGTCGCAGACCGGCAGAAAAAGCGTGGATCCCGGGCGATTCGAATCCCAATGGTCGTGCGCACTCATGGCGGGTGCACGGCGCGCAGTGTCGAGCCGGCCGGCTTTCAGCGTGCAACGTTGCGCGCGGTAAATGTCAAGGAGCTTGCCGCGCTCCTCCCGGGTCTTGATCTCGCGCAGCTTGGTTGCTGTGACCTTGTCGTCGAGGACGTAGAAGCCCGCGTCGTTGGTGAAGAAAAGTGCGGTGTGCCCGCCGCCCCGTGTCACCGCAAAGGTGCGGCCGCTCAAGCGAGTGTATGGCGGCGGCGTCGGCAGATCCCAGAACGCGAGCCCGCTAAATCCGGCGCCCGCGCCGACCAATAGCGCCTCTTCCAACTCGGTCAACGGGAGCGGCGCGTGCGCGGATTTGTAGCGGAACGGCCCCTCCGGCATCTCAAAACCGAGACCGAAGCGCCGGGAGCGGCGGCCAAAGATCGCCTCGAACAGCGGGTAGTTCCAGGCCTGGTCGAGCGCGTCAGACGCAGTCATTCTTTTCGATCCTTCGCGAAGGTCCGCGAAAGTCGCGGCACGGGACGGCCTGAAGCTAGCGCTTTGCTGGATCAGCAGAACGTTCCAGTTTTGACCGATGGAGCAGACCACTTTCGACGCATCATTGCGTGGCTGGGCCGACCTTTATGCCTGGCAACTCGACCGGGGCGAGCCGCACGCGGCTGCCGGCCGTGCCGGTCCTTCGGGAAAATCATACGGGGTGCGCGATTGCGTCGGCGGTGGCGTCCGATCCTCGTGGCGCCCTTCGCGACGCCGGCTGCTATCGCGATATCAACGGCATCGTCGGGCCAGGATCAGCGTCTGCATGCGCTGTAGCGGAAGGACGATGATGGCCAGCCCGCACAGGATGAGCGCCATGCCGGCATAACGTGCTGGGCTGAAGACTTCGCCGAAGATCAGCCATGACGCCACGACGCCCGTGCAGGGCGTGAGCAGAGCGAAGGGCGCCACAACGGCAGCCGGGTAGCGCTGAAGCAGATGGCCCCAGGCGGCATAGGCCACGGCGATTGCCAGGAACCCGGAATAGATGAGCGCGCCGATGCTGAGCCACGAGGCGTTCGCTGCGGCTTCCAAGACGGACTGCCGATCATAGATGCTGGAAAGCAACAGCGCCGGCAACGGCGGAACGAGGCTGCACCAGATCACGAGCGGAAACATCGGCACCTTGGGAGCGCGCTTTACCAGGACATTGCCGACCGCCCAGCTAAAGGCGGCAGCAACGGCGAGGCCGAGGCCAACGACACTCAGGTCCGAGCCGATGGTCATAGCAATGAGGGCGAGGCCGGCGAATGCGATCACCATGCCGATCAATTGCCGCGCACCCGGAATGTCCCGCAGGAACACCGCACTGAGTAATACCGTGAAAAACGCCTGTACCTGCTGGCTGACCGACGCGAGCCCCGGCGGCATCCCGTGGGTAAATGCGAAAAACAGCAGCAGGAATTGACCGGTGAACAGGGTCGCGCCAATCGCGACGAGCGACGGCCATGGCAATTTGGGCCGCGGCACTATGACGATGAAGACGCTGACCATCAGAAAGCGGAGCGCGGTCATCTGCGTGGCCGAGAAGCTCTCGAGCCCGAACTTGGCGACAACAAAGCCGAAGCCCCAAATAATGGAGGTAAGCGCGGCCAGCAGTATGTCGCGGATCAGCATTGCACGTTCGCCTTCGCGCATCGACGGGACGGTCGCGAGAGCCGATGCTCTGGGCAAACGATCACGACGAGGCCGACGAGGATCAGTGCCATGCCCAGGTATCGGACAGGGCTGAAGATCTCGCCGAAAACCAATGCCGAAGCGAGCACACCCGTGCACGGGGAGAGCAGGGCAAAAGGAGCGACTGCGCCTGCTGGATAGCGCTGAAGGAGGTTGCCCCAGATCGCGTACACCAGGGTGGCCGCAGCCCCGAGATAGATTGCGCCACCAATCCCGGTCCACGACGCATGCGTCATCGCGTCGAAAATGGACGAGCCGTGCCCTTGCAGGCTCGAGAGCGCCAGCGAAGGTAGCGGCGGCACAAGGCTGGCCCAGACTATGATTGGAAAGATCGGAACGCCGGGCAACCGCTTCAAAAGCACGTTGCCCACGCTCCAACTGAGCGCGCCGGACAGTGCGAGGCCCAGGGCGATTGGTTTGAGATCTCCCCCTGCCGTGAATCCGATCAGCACCAATCCAGCAAAGGCAATCGCCATTCCAGCGCGTTGGCGCTTGCTCGGCTCATCGCGCAGGAAGATGGCCGAAAGCAAGACCGTGAAGAACACCTGCATTTGTTGTGTGACTGACGCGAGGCCAGGCGGCAGGCCGGCCTCGAAGGCAAAAAATAGGAGCAGGAATTGCCCTGCGAACAGCGTCGCCCCTATCAGCAAAAGAGCGCCCCAGCCGATCCGAGGGCGGGCCACAAACAGGATCGGAATACTGGCGATGAGAAAGCGAATTGCGGTCAGTTGAGGTGCGGAGAAGCTTTCAAGACCGAACTTGGTTGCAACGAAGGCCAGTCCCCATGTCACTGAGGTCAGCGCGGCCAATAGCATGTGATGCGGCCTCATCGGGGTTGTGTCCTCTTCGGTCGGTGAAAGCCCCGATCGGGCTGATTTGATCCCAACGCAATCATTCCGCCATCACCCATCGCGTCACGGCCTGATGGTAGTTATATGGGCCGGGTACCGTCATGTGCGTCTTCACGTATTTAAAATTTGCTTTTTGCAAAGTACGGTTTGGCCCGACGTTGAAGGCGTTGGGTTCGCAGAACAGGGATTTCAGCCTCAGCTTGGTGAAATAGATGTCGACGCTCTGCCGCACGCATTCGGTGCCAATGCCGCGCTGTCGGTTCGTTGGCTCAAGTACATGAAGATGCATGTTCGCTCGTTCGCCGTACACAATCTTGTCACAGGTCGAGAACCCGACAGGTTGACCATCCTCGAGCCAAAGCACGAGAAACGCCCTGCGTGACTCGATTGGTAACGCATATTGCGCGGCGATAAGCTCACGCCACGCCTGAGGTGAAGGCAGCCGGGTTGGATCGACGCCGAGCATTTCGAGATGCTCCGGCGTCGCATTATGAAAATATGAGATCAGGATATTCGCTTCTGGCGGAAGCATCTCGCGGGCGCCGAGTCGTGTCATTGCCGATGGTCCCTTCGCTTGTTGGAAGACCTTGCCTTCTCGCCTTGGCTGAAGAACCGCGCCTCGTGCATCGATCCTTCAAATAGCTCTTGTGTCGTTGGCAATCTGGCGGCAACGATTTTTCGAAAGCGCCGCCGACAGAGAGGACGGATGGTTTCCTGACCGTTGCCATCCCCGTCCTTATGCAGCGTGGCCACGGGCTCACCGATGCCAGGTTGCCATATGCGACGCGTGCGTCGGCCCGTAAGCGCCGGGTCCGAAGAAGCGGTCGTAATAGTCGGTATCGATGTGATGGACCTGCATCACCGACATCAGATGCATCGCATCGGTTGAGGCGGGAAAGCGGCCATAGGTGTCGTAGATGTAGTTGCAGACCGCCTTGGTACAGGCGAGTCCTTCGGCGCTGATCCGGGGCGAGCCGGCGCGATGGTCTTGCTCCGACATCCGATATGGAACCGCCGTCGCCTCCGTGCGCGCGCTCCGCGCAAAAACCGCCTCGACCGCAGCATCCATGGTCGGATGATACGGCGGACAGCTGGCCTCGAACACGCCGTCGAGCCCGACCGGGTTGCCGAATGCGCCCGCGTGCTGCGGCGGCACAATGCGAAAGCCCATGCGTTCGAGAATCTCGATCGAGAGGAATCCACAATGCTTCCATCCGCCGAGCCCGAGCGCTTCGGTCGCCAGAAGCATGTTCTGGCAGATCGACACGGGCTCGCTGAAGACGTAGTAGCAGGCCTGCCGCTCGAGGATCGACAGCGGCAGGACCTGTTCGGCGTTGAGAAATCCGCTTTTGAGCCAGCGCTCGGTGCCTGCGGGGCGGAAGCCGTGGCGGTCATCGACGATATTCAAGCCGCCAGTTGCCGGCGCGTAGCGGCGCACTGCCGGATCGACGAATTGCGCGATCAACGAGATCATCGCGGCGCTCACATCGCAGACCGGCAGAAACATCGTGGAGCCCGGCCTGTTCGAATCCCAATGGTCGTGTGCGCTTATCGTCGGCGCACGGCGCGGAATGTCGAGGCGGCCGCGGCGCAACGTCCGGCGTTGCGCGCGATAGATATCGAGAAGCTTGTCGCGCTCATCCCTGGTTTCGATCTCGCGCAGCTTGGTCGCAGCGACATTGTCGTCGAGGACATAGAGGCCTTCGTCATTGGTGATGAACAGCGCGGTGTGGCCGCCACCTCGCGTGACAGGAAACGTGCGGCCACTACGCTGAGGGTAGGGCGGGGGCGTCGGCAGGTCCCAGAATGGGAGCCCACTGAATCCGGCGCCCGCGCCAACCAAGAGTGCTTCCTCAAGTTCGGTGAGCGGGACCGGGGCGTGCGCGGACTTGTAGCGGAACGGCCCCTCCGGCATCTCAAAACCGAGACCGAACCGCCGGGAGCGGCGGCCATAAATCGCTTCGAACAGCGGGTGGCTCCAAACCTGGTCAGCTTGGTCGAGCCGATCAGATGCGATCATCCTTTAAATCCTGCAATGGTTCGCGAAAGCTGCAGAACGGCAAGGCTTGAAGCTAGCTCTTTACTGGACCGGCAGGATGGTCCAGTTTAGCTCAATGGAGCAGACCACTTCCAAGACGTCATTGCACGGCTGGGCTGACCTTTATGCCTGGCAGCTCGATCGGACGAGCCGCACGCCGCTGGCGCGCCAGCTCTATATGCAGGTGCGCTCCGCGGTGCTGTCGGGCGCGCTTCGTGCCGGCGCGCGCATGCCCTCATCGCGCGCCATGGCAACAAAACTCGGCGTGGCGCGGGCATCCGTGGTCGCGGCGTATGAACAGTTGCTGGCCGAAGGCTATGTCGAAAGCCGCCATGGCTCGGGCACATTCATCTCGGACGACGTCGCCGGACTCGCGACGCGGCGGCGCGTCGCGCCGCGTTTGAGCCTGCGCGCGGTGCCGGCATCGGCGCGTGCCTTTCCCGACTTCGAGCGATCGGCCGTGCAGAGCGACGCCAGGCCGTTCAACACCGGCCGCACCCTCGTCGATGCGCGAACGACGGAGGCATGGCGCAGCCTGACCCATCGGGCTGTGCGCCGGCTCGGATCAAACGAACTCGGTTATGCCGATCCCGCCGGGCTTGCCGAACTGCGCGCCAATATCTGCGACTACTTGCGTGCCGCGCGCGGAGTGCGCTGCGAGGCGGATCAGATCGTCGTCACCGCAGGCACCCAGCAGGCGATCGACATCGCCATCCGCGTGCTGCTGTCCCCCGGCGACGAGGTCTGGGCCGAGGACCCCGGCTATCCGCTGACGCATGCACAATTGCTGCTCGCCAAGCTCAAGTCGCATGCGATTCCCGTCGACAGCCAGGGCCTGATCGTCGACGCCGGGCGGCGCAAGGCGCCGCGGGCACGCGCGGTGTTCGTCACGCCATCGCATCAGTTTCCGACCGGAGTTGCGATGTCGATGGCGCGGCGTCTGGAGCTTCTAGCCTGGGCGCGGCAGAGCGGCGCGTTCATCGTCGAAGACGACTACACCAGCGAGTTTCGCTATTCGGGGCCGCCGCTTGCATCGCTGCAGGGGCTCGATGACAGCGAGCAGGTGATCTATGTCGGCACTCTCAACAAGGCGCTGTTTCCAGGCCTGCGCCTCGGCTACGCGGTGGTGCCGCGGGCCGTGTTGCAGGCTTTCGTCGGCGCACGCTATCTGATCGACCGACAGCCTCCAATGCTGCAGCAGGCCATCGTTGCCGAGTTCATGCAGCAG
>Ga0070734_10005566_pt1 | contig 11030 bp, 9 predicted proteins | sample Coa_R1_8_FD_66444 | JGI IMG/M metagenome (GOLD analysis project Ga0070734, IMG submission 66444) | Surface soil microbial communities from Centralia Pennsylvania, which are recovering from an underground coalmine fire - Coalmine... | ecosystem: Environmental > Terrestrial > Soil > Unclassified ... | reverse complement strand
ACGCAGGCATGCCAGATGGCGTTCTGGAAGGGCAGGCTGCGCCAGAGATGGAACGCCGTGCCGACGGTATAGAGCAGGCCGCCCGCGGCCAGCAGGATCAGGACCGTCGGATCGAGGGCGGCGACGATGGGCCGGGCCGCGACGACGCCGATCCAGCCCAGCGCCAGATAGACGGCGACCGAAGCGCCTTCCAGGCGGCGCGGGAAGGCGAGCTTGGCCGCCGCGCCCGCGAGCGCGATCGACCAGACGAGCGCGGTCAGCAGGATCGACCAGCCGCCGCCGAGGCGCAGCACGGTGAACGGCGTGTAGGTGCCGGCGATCATGAGGAAGATGGCGGCGTGGTCGAACCGGCGCAGCCATTCCTGCCGCGGCGAAGGCGCGGAGAGGTTGTAGGCGGCCGAGCAGCAGAGCATGGCCATCAGGCAGGCGGCGTAGAGCAGGACCGCGAGGAGGCCGCGGCTGCCGTGGCCGCCGACGAAGACGACGAGGAGGGCGATCGCACCGGCGGCGCCGGCGGCGATCCCGATCCAATGGATGGCGCGGTCGAGAGCGAGCTCGCGCTCGTCGTAGAGGCGTCCGCGCCGAACGGCGGTGGCGATATCCGAAGCGCTCATGGCGAAACGCTCAACCCTGGGACGCCCTGGGACATGCCGCGGATGGCGGCGGGCTCAGGCCTTGATGTCCCGGAACCGCACCAGCTTGCGCCGCGCCTCGTCCCAGAGCGCGAGCCGCGCGCAGGCGAAGCTCTCGGCCAGGCCGAGACGCCGGGCGCGCTGAAACGCCGGGATCGCATCGAAGGCGGCGCGCAGGCGGTAGTTCGGGATCTTGATGGCGAGATGGTGGATGTGATGGAACCCGATCCGGCCGGTGAGCCAGTGGAGGAAATCCGGCAGGTCGTAGAGGGAGCAGCCTTCGAAGGCCGCGGCCTCGAAATCCCATTGGGCGCCCCGCTCCCAGTAGGTGTCGGCGAACTGATGCTGGACGTAGAAGAGCCAGATGCCGATGGAGGCGGCGAGCAGCGCCACCGGCAGATAGCCGATGACCACGGGCCGCCAGCCGAGCAGCAGGATGATCGCGGCCACCACCGCCGCCAGGACCGCGTCGGTGCCGAGCACGCTGAGCCAGGACTTGATGTTGCCCCGGGGAATCCGGTGCACGATCAGGAACTGGTAGGCGGGACCGATGCCGAAGAGAACCAGGGGATTGCGGTAGAGCCGGTAGAGAAAGCGGGCAAGGGCAGGACGCTCCAGATACTCGCGCACGGTCAAGGTGGTGATGTCGCCGATCCCGCGACGGTCCAGATTGCCCGAGGTGGCGTGATGGAGCGCGTGGTCGTGCTTCCAGAAGTCATAGGGCGTCAAGGTGGCGACGCCGATGAAGCGGCCGAGCCAGTTGTTGGCCCAGCGCGAGCGGAAGAAGGAGCCGTGGCCGCAGTCGTGCTGGATGATGAAGAGGCGCACCAGGAAGGCCGCGGCCGGAACGACGAGAAGCACGACCCACCAGAGGCCCCGGTTGAGGCCCCAGAAAAGCCCGGCGATGAGGAGCAGGAACGGCAGGGCGGTGACGAGAAGCTCGAGCGTCCCGCGACGGCCGTCGGCCCTGGCATATTGCGCGATCATCTCGCGCCAGCCCGTCGCCTGGGCACGGCAGGCCGTCCGCTCGGCGGTCAAGCGTTCGGCCTCGTCCCGCGGGATCGCATCGTCAATTGTTGCGGAGCCGGGCATCGCGGAGCCGTGACCATCCCCTGCCATCTTGGAAATCAGCGGCCCACCATACGCGCTCGCGGGTGTTCCGCCAACGTCGAAACGGGTCGTGGGTCGATTCGGCGGCCTCATGCTTCGACAAGCTCAGCATGAGGGTCAAACTGACTCAACCAACCCCGAAACGCCTCAGCGCCGGCCGCGCCTGTGGAAGGGACGCCCGCCATGGCGCCGCGCGCCGTTGTCGGGCCGGCTAGCCGCCGGGACGTGGGCGCGGGCAGAGGGCAGGGCGAAGCCGTGGTCGTCGACTACCGCAAGGCGCCGGCCGATCAGCTTCTCGATGTCGCGCAGATAGCTGCGCTCCTCGCCGCCGCAGAAGGAAAGCGCCACGCCGCTGGCGCCCGCCCGCGCGGTGCGCCCGATCCGGTGCACGTAGCTTTCGGGCATGTTGGGCATCTCGTAGTTCACCACATGGGTGACGCCGTCGATGTCGATGCCGCGGGCCGCGATGTCGGTCGCGACCAGCACGCGGGCCCGGCCGCTGCGCAGACTCTCCAGCGCCTTCTGGCGCTGAGGCTGGGACTTGTTGCCGTGGATGGCCACGGCCATGACGCCGCCGCGCTCGAGCTGCTCGGTGACGCGGTTGGCGCCATGCTTGGTCCGGGTGAAGACGATGACGCGCTTCAAGGCCGGATCCTTCAGCACCTCGGCCAGCAGGTCGCGCTTGGAGCCCGCATCGACCAGGTAGACCTTCTGGTCCACCTTGTCGACCGTGGTCGCGGCGGGAGCGACCTCGGCGCGAACCGGATCGGCCAGGATCTCCTTGACCAGATGGGCGATATCCGTCGGCATGGTGGCGGAGAAGAACAGGGTCTGGCGCTGTTTCGGCAGCGCCCGCACGATGCGCCGCACGTCGGGCAGGAAGCCCATGTCGAGCATCCGGTCGGCCTCGTCGAGGACGAAGATCTCGACCGCATCCAGTTTCACATGGCCCTGCTGCATCAGGTCGAGAAGCCGGCCCGGCGTGGCGACGAGGATGTCGAGGCCGCGCGCAAGGGCCGAAACCTGCGGACCCTGGCCGACGCCGCCGTAGACGGTGGTGTGGCTGAGCCCCGCGTGGCGGCCATAGGCCCGGAAGCTGGCGCCGATCTGGACGGCGAGCTCTCGGGTCGGCGTCAATACCAGCGCGCGGACATGGCGCGAGGCGGTCTTGATCCGCTTGGCGGCCAGACGCTGAAGGATCGGCAAGGCGAAGGACGCGGTCTTGCCCGTGCCGGTCTGGGCGATGCCCAGGAGGTCGCGGCCCGCAAGCAGATGGGGAATGGCGCGAGCCTGGATCGGCGTCGGCGAGACATAACCCTCGGCGGCGAGGGCGCGAAGAAGCGGCTCGGCCACGCCGAGGTCGGTAAAGGAGGTAGTCACGATGTAATGATTCTTTCTAAGCCGGGGTCGGCCCGCATTTTCCATGCGGCCGCCATGCGGCATTCTTGACCCACCCCTCGCGCGCGGCCGGGACGGTTCTGGTTACTGGCGATGGTCTCGGGAATGCCGCAACCGGGCGGCCCGTCGGCGGGTTTCGCCGTTCTGGCCAGGGGCTGCTTCGCGCGATCGCGAGAAATCGTTGCGGGCGTTAGATGGCGTCTCCCGGTGGATAAGTCAAGCCGAAACGCTCGCCGGCATCGCAGAAATCGCGACTCACGAGGCGATGGCGGGCAGTTCGAGGGGCCGGTCGGCGTCGGGTTCATGCACCGGAAGCTCGGAGCGGAACTGGATGCGGAACACGTCGGCGTAGCGGCCGGCCCTGCGCAGAAGCTCCTCGTGGCGCCCGGATTCGACGATGCGGCCGGCATCCACGACATGGATGCAATCGGCGTGGGTGATGGTGTGCAGCCGGTGGGCGATGACCAGGGTCGTGCGCCCCTGGCAGAGGCGGGCGATCGCATCCTGGACATGGCGTTCGGATTCGCTGTCGAGGGAGGCGGTCGGCTCGTCCAGCAGGATGATCGGCGCGTCCTTGATGAGGGCGCGGGCGACCGAGACGCGCTGGCGCTGGCCGCCCGAGAGCTGCAGGCCATGCTCGCCCACGGGGGTGTCGTAGCCCTGGGCGCATTCCATGATGAAATCATGGGCGAAGGCGGCCTTGGCGGCGGCCACGATCTCGGCCTCGGTGGCGCCCGGCCGGCCATAGGCGATGTTCTCGCGGATCGAGCCGCGGAAGAGGAACACGTCCTGGCCGACATAGGCGATATGCCGGCGAAGCGATGCGCGGGTGACGGCGGCGATGTCCTGGCCGTCGAGCAGGATCTGCCCGCTCTCCGCGTCATAGAGCCGCAGCAACAGGTTGAACACGGTCGACTTGCCGCCGCCCGACGGCCCGACGAGGGCCGTCACCTGGCCGGGCTCGGCGGCGAAGGACATCTGGCGCAGGACCCGCTGGCCGCTGCGATAGGAGAAATCGACGTGGGAGAATTCGATCCGCCCCGGGCCCATGACGAGGGCGGGCTTGTTCTTGTCGACATTCTCCGTCGACGGCGAATCGAGCAGCTTGAACAGGAGGTCGACCCCGAACAGCGAGGTGTTCAGGTCGATGTTGAGGCGGGCGAGACGCTTCGCCGGCTCATAGGCCAGGAGGAAGGCGGTGGCGAAGGAGGCGAACTCGCCGGGCGAGCCGCCGGTCTTCAGCACGCGATAGCCGGCGTAGAGGCCGATCAGGCCGATGGCGAAGCCGCCCAGGGATTCCATCAGCGGGCTGGAGCGGTTCTGGGCCCGGGCGAGCTTGTTGCCGGCCTTCTCGACGCTGTCCACGTCCTGGTAGATGCGGGCCCGCATCTCCTCTTCCAGGTTGAAGGCCTTGATCACCCGGAAGCCCTGGATGGTTTCCTGCAGGGTCTCCAGGATCCGCGCCCCGCCCTCGAACTGGGTCCGGGCGATGTTGCGGACCCGGCGCATCAGCTTGCGCAGCACGAAGATCGCCGGCGGCGCCACGACGAAGGCGATGAGGGAGAGCATCGGGTCTTCCCACACCATCACCGTGACGAGACAGACCACCGACAGCAGGTCGCGGGCAAAGGCGGTGACCAGCATCTGCACCACGTTCGTCGGCGCGTTCGCGGCATAGGTCATGCGGGCCATGAAGTCGGTCGAGTGCCGGTCGGCGAAATAGCCGACCCCCTCGCCCAGAAGCTTGTCGAACATCCGCCGCTGGTTTTCGGCCGTGATCCGGTTGCCGAGATAGGCCAGCACCACCGCCTGCCCGTACATCGCCAGGCCCCGGACGGTGAAGATGCCGAAGACGGCGAAGCTCAAGGTGACGATGCCGCTGAAATCCTTGTAGACATAGGCGCGGTCGATCATCACGCCGCCGATCATGGCGCCGATGCCCTGACAGGCCGACGAAACCGCCATCATGATGACGGTCATGACGAAATACTTGAGATGCCGGCGGCCATAATCGGCAAACAGCCGACGGATCAGGACGCTGCTGCTTTCGGGCGCGCCCTTGGAGGTCAGGAACTTGAACATGCGAGGCATGACGCCGGGGGCGAGGGTTCAGGACGCAAGAGAGGCGCCGAACCATCGCGCCGGCAAATCTTCTCCTTGATGTGGATGACCGACGCGCTTTGAATGTGGCCGCAATCCGCCTTGCGGGCTAAGATTCGGCAGCGAGGCATTCCCGCACGAGCAACCCGGCGCTGCAACGGCCGATCATCCGCGAGCCGAGCCCAAGAAGCCAAACATGATGTTTCCTCGCTACCTCGGCCTATCCCTACCACGGCTATGGACGCGCGATATAGTCCATTTTGGCATGAAATCCCACGTCGTCGGGGGCAACGGCGTGATGAACATCGCGCCGCTGGCAGAGGCGCTGCGCGCCACCGGCTCCCCCATCGACCGCACCGTGTTGCTGACCAAGGCCCTGGCGCTCGTCGCCCGCGACCGGCCCGAGATGCGGCAATGCTATATGCCCCTGCCCGTCGGGCATCTCTACCAGCATCCGAACTCGGTGGCGACGATCGCGGTGGAACGAGACTGGCAGGGCGAGCCCGCGGTGTTCATGGACCAGATCGAGGCGCCGGAAGACCGGCCGCTGGCGGAAATCGATGCCTTGTACCGCGCCATGCTGCAGGCGCCGCTGGAGACCATCGCCGGCTTCCGCCGGCTCATCCGCTTCACCCGCATGCCGCTGCCCGTCCGGCGCGGGTTCTGGCGCCTCGGCCTCTATGGCTCCGGCTCGCTGCATGCGCGCTACTTCGGCACTTTTTCCGTTGCCGCCATTCCGGAGCCGCGCACCGAATACCTGCAGCTGACCACGCCGCTCACCTTGAGCGTCATCCATGGCTTCCTCGAGCCCAATGGCGACCTGCCGCTGCAGATCCTCGTCGACCACCGGGTCATCGACGGCATGAATCTGTTCCGGATCGCCCGGGAACTGGAAACGGTGCTGAACGAACGGATCGCCGGCGAATTGCTGCAGGGCATGCCGGCGCCCCGAACCCCCGGCGAAACGCGGCCCGGTGCCAGCGCCGGCGAGGAAGCGTAAAGAGACAGGAAGCGACGCCCGCGACGCCGGTCCGCCCGTATCCCGGGGAACTACGTCACTCTCCCGGGGAGGCCGACGAAGAACCTGGCCCGATGCGCGCCGCGACGAAGTCGCGGATCCGGCCAAGGGCGTCCTCGCTTTCCTCCATCCGGTCGCCGAAGGCCTGAAAATTGTGGATCATGTGTTCCCAGACATCGAGGGTGACGTCGGCGCCCGCGCGCTTCGCCTTCTCGGCACAGGCCCTGATCATGTCGATCAGGATCTCGGCCCCGCCGGCCTGGATGTAGACCGGCGGAAAGCCGGCGAAATCCCCATAAAGCGGCGAAATCTCCGGGTCCTTCGGATCGCGCCCCTGGGCGTACCAGGCGGCCCATTGGGCGACCATGCGCCGGTCGATCAGATCGAAGGGCTCATTGGCCGCCATGCTCTCCCCGCCATTGGCAAGATCGGTCCAGGGCGAAAGGCAGACGGCGGCGGCCGGGATGGGCAGCCCCTCCCGGTGCAAACGCCGCAACAGGCAGAGCACAAGATTGCCCCCGGCGGAATCGCCCACCAGCACCAGGCGCCTGGGATCCGTCCCGCCTTGCAGCAGCCATCGATAGGCCGCCAGCGCGTCCTCCTGCTGGGCCGGATAGGGATGCTCGGGCGCCAGGCGATAGGCGGGCACGAAGACGGCGGTGTTGGTCCAGACCGTCACCAGGACGATCAGCTGGTCGAGAGACTGGACATCGAAGGCGAATCCGCCGCCGTGGAGGTAGAGGATCGTGCCGTGGGGTTTTTCGGGCAGGAACCAGCGGCCCGGCGGCGCCTGGTCCCCCGCCGGCCGGACACGCACCTGCGCCGCCAGAGGAATCGCGAAGCGCAGGACGTCGAGATATCTGCGCGCCAGCCGCACATGGCCGAGGCCAAGGGCGTGGCCCATCGCCGCGCGCCAGTAGGCGACGCCGGTCTCGAAATAGATCCGCCAGCCCGGGCGCAGGCGCCCGCGCAGGATGCGCCGCGCCAGCGTGCCGACATAGGCCCTGCGGAGGATCGAAAGGGCATGCAGGCGCAACGCCCATGGGCCATGGAGCGTGAAGGTCGGGACGTTCCGCATCGCCGGCGCGCCGGCCCTTAAGAAATTCCGGACGGCGGCGCCGTCAGATCCTTCCAGAAGAAAAGCCCTGCCACCCACTGGCCGTCCACCCGGGCGTAGCGGGGATGGGTGCCGTAATGGTTGTAGCCTAGCGACTGATAGAGCTGGATCGCCGCCGCCTGGGTCTCGCGCACGTCGAGATTGAGCACGCTGAGGCCCTGGCCGCGCGCCTCATCCTCCACCGCCAGCGCGATGGCCCGGGCAAGACCATGGCCGCGGGCCCAGCTGGCGACGAAGTTGGTCATCATCTGGGCCGAATGGGCGCGCGCCTCGTTGTTGCGCGGATGGCGGACGAGCTGGGCCGAACCGGCGATGACGCCTTCCAGGCGCCCGACGATGAGGCTGCGTTCGGGCACCAGGAGCGCGCCTTTCCAGTAGCTCTCCATCACCTCGCGGGGCGGCGGATTGAGCCAACCGAAGCCGCCGCCGACCCGGATGCCGTCCTCCGCCGCCTCGCAGAGCTCGTGCAGCTCGCGCTGGGAGAGCTTGACCAGCTTTTCGACGGATGTGACGGCGGATGCGACGACCATGGGGGGATCTCGCTGTTCAGGGACGCCGGGATTCAGGGACGCCAGGCGAGGAAATTGGCGAGCAGGCGCAGGCCCGTCGCCTGACTCTTCTCGGGATGGAACTGGACGCCCGCCATGTTGTCCCGGGCAATCGCCGCCGTCAGCGGGCCGGCATAGTCCGAGCTCGCCAGGAGATCGGCGGGATCGCCGAGCTGCAGATGGTAGCTGTGGACGAAATAGCCATGGGCGCCCTCGGCGATGCCGGCGAACAGCGGGTGGGCGCGGGCGAGCCTCAACTCGTTCCAGCCCATATGAGGGATCTTCACCGGGCGCGGGGCCAGATGCACCACCTCTCCGGCGATCCAGCCGAGACCCGGATGCCGGCCATGCTCCAGGCCCGCTTCGGCCATCAGCTGCATGCCGACGCAGATGCCGAGAAAAGGCCGGCCGCCGCGATGCACCAGCTTCTCCAGCATCTCGATCATGCCGGGCAGGCGGCCGAGCCCGGCCAGGCAATCGGCGAAGGCGCCCACGCCGGGCAGTACGATGCGCGAAGCGGGCACCAGATCGGCGGCCTCGGCACTGACCTTGACGTCGGCGCCGGCGGCCGCGAGCGCCTTGGCCGCCGAGCGGAGATTGCCCGAGCCGTAGTCGATGACGACGGTGGTCAAGCTGCCGTACCCCTCAGGCCCGCTCAGGAAAGCGAGCCGCCGAGCACGCCCTTGGTCGAGGGCACCGCGTCGGGCTTGCGGGGATCGATGGCGACGGCCGCGCGGAGCGCCCGGGCGAGGCCCTTGTAGCAGCTCTCGATGATGTGATGGTTGTTCTCGCCGTAGAGGTTCTCGACATGGAGGGTGAGGCCGGCCGCCTGCGCGAAGGCCTGGAACCATTCGCGGAACAGCTCCGTATCCATCTCGCCCAGCTTCGGCCTGGTGAAGGCCACCTTCCAGATCAGGTAGGGCCGGTTGGAGGCGTCGAGGGCGACCCGGGTCAGGGTCTCGTCCATGGGGATGAGCGCATCGCCGTAGCGCTGAATGCCGGCGCGGCCGCCGAGGGCCTTCGCCACCGCCTGGCCGATGGCGATGCCCGTATCCTCGGTGGTGTGATGAAAGTCGATGTGCAGGTCGCCCTTCGCCTCCACCTCCAGATCCAGCAGGCTGTGGCGGGCGAGCTGGTCCAGCATATGGTCGAGAAAGCCGATGCCGGTCGCGATGCGCGAACGGCCTTCGCCGTCCAGGTTCACGGCCACCCTCACCTCGGTTTCCCTGGTCTTGCGCGTCACCTCGGCTTTGCGCATTGCGGCAGCCCCCAAAACAGCGGCAGGGTTCTACCAGCATCGCGGGCCAGGCGCCAGAAGCTGCCGGGGACCGCCCTCAGGTCTGGGTGACCGAGGCCAGGATCGAGATGTCGCCATGCTCGATCTCGGCCAGCATGGTCGCGCGGATCGTGGCGATCCGCCGGTTCACTTCGCCCATGGCGAGCCCCGCCTCAAACGCGAGGGTCACCTCGACGAACACCGCGCGGCCCGAGCGGCGGGAGCGCAGCCGCTCCAGGCGGTGAAAGTCCGCCGCGTGGCGCGCGAGCGCCCGCTCCACCGTGGCGCGCACATCCTTGCCGGCCGAGCGGTCGAGCAGATCGGGGATGCAGTCGCGCAGGATCTCGATCCCGTTCACGGCGGTGAAGCCGGCGACGAAGACCGCGCCGACGGCATCCGCCCAGGCAACCACGACCACGTCGGGCGCGAGCGCGGCGGTCGTGAGCGTCACCAGCACGAAGCAGGAATTGATCAGCTTCAGCGTACGGGCCTTGAACTGAGCCAGCATGACGAGCGAGCTCTCCCTCCTGACCGCACGGCGCAGGCCGTCCCAGGAGGTGAAGTTCGCCACAACATTGCTGGCGCCGGTGATCGCCCCCACCGCGAGCCAGATGGGAATGCTGACCGGCCGGTCGCCCTCAACGATCGCCACGGCGCCGCTCAAGATCCAGGCCGCGCCAACCAGCATGCCGCCGCCGATGAGCAGGTTCACCACCTGCTCCAGCTTGCCGGTGCCGAATTCCAGGTCGGTCAGCTGACCGCGGTGCAGCCGGCGCATCAGGAAATAGGCGAAGACCTCGATCGACATCATCAGGCCGCCGCGAATCGATTCCGCGATCACCGTCAAGGACCCGCCCAGAAACCCGACCGAGATCCAGAAGGTGATCATGAAGGTGTCGGCGAGCAGGGCGAAGAACAGGGCCCGCTCCTCGGCCGCCTCTCCGGGCGTGATCGGCCGCGCCGCGATTTCGGCCGCGCTCATAGCCTGAGGCGCGCCAGCAGGATGTCGAACAAGCCGACCTGAGGGAAGTCCACGGCAGCCGCCTCGCCGATCGGGCAGGCCGCGACATCCGCGGGGCTCGCCTCCAGGGCGACCAGTGCCTGACCGACGCCGGGCGTGCGGCCCTTGGCCAGAGCGGCGAGATCGGCGCTGCCGAGCGTCGCGGCGGCGCCGCGGGTGAGCAGGACCCGGCCCTTGCGGACCTGGCGCTCGCCCTCGAGAACCACATCCGCCACGTCGCCCTTGCGCAGCAAGGCGAGTTCGACATCGGAGACCGGCACATCGACCAGCATCACGCCGCAATCGATCCAGGTCGCGATCGGCGAGCCCGGCTCGACCGCCTCTCCCGGCGCGGCGATCAGGCTCCAGACCAGGGCGCCGGGAGGGGCCTCCACGGGCGTGGCGAGCGCCCGCTGATAGGTGCGCTCCGCCGCGCTTACCACGGCCTGGTCGGCGGCGATTTCGCTCTCGACCGTGGCGAGATCCGCTTGGCTGCGGCGAAGTTCCACGCGGCCCTCGTCGAGATTGCGCAGGGCATCCGCGGCGTCGGTGCCGTCGTCGAGGACGAAGACATCGTGATCGGCGGCCTGCCGGCGCAGCTTGGCGCGGGCAATGACGCTCTGCATGTCCTCAAGCGTGCGCTGGTACTCGACGGCCTGGGCATTGGCGGCATCGGCGGAGGCGAGCGAGGCGTTGCCGCCCGCGGCCAGCTTGGTCAGCCGCGCCGCCTGGGCCTGCTCGAGGGCCAGATGCTGGCGAACGAGGGCCATGTTGTTGCTGGCGGCGAGAATCTTCGCGTCGAGGTCCTGATCGAAGGCGACGGCGAAGGCG
>Ga0070734_10005565_pt1 | contig 11031 bp, 10 predicted proteins | sample Coa_R1_8_FD_66444 | JGI IMG/M metagenome (GOLD analysis project Ga0070734, IMG submission 66444) | Surface soil microbial communities from Centralia Pennsylvania, which are recovering from an underground coalmine fire - Coalmine... | ecosystem: Environmental > Terrestrial > Soil > Unclassified ... | reverse complement strand
ACGCCACGACCGGCGCGGTCACCGGCCAGCCCACCACAGCGGGCACGTCCACCGTCACGGTGACCGCCACCGACGAGACACTCGCGAAGAAGTCGGTGTCGTTCACCTGGACGATCAACCAGACCGTCGCGGGCAAGCCGATCACGGGTGACCATGGGAAGTGCCTGGACAACTTCGGGTCCGTCACCACCAACGGCAACAAGGTGGACATCTGGACCTGCAACAACACTCCGGCCCAGCAGTGGACGTTCGCCAACGAAGAGCTGTCGGTGCAGGGCAAGTGCCTGGACGACTCCAGCCAGGGTGGTTCCGGCGCCAAGCTGGTGATCTGGACCTGCAACGGCCACGCCGCTCAGACCTGGATGCACAAGTCCAACGGCGAGTACGTGCTGAAGCTCAACGGCATGTGCCTGACCGACCCGAGCGGCTCGGCGACGGACGGCACCCAGGTCCTGATCCGCAAGTGCGCCGCCTTCGCCGACCAGACGTGGACGCTCCCGTCGTAGCGGGTTGTGGCCTGCCGCGCCGTGAACGCGGCGCGGCAGGCCACAACGCACCCCCCGCCAGCGCCGCTGCTGGCACACTGTGAGGTCATGGACGTTCCGGCGGAAGCACAGGTCGATCTCGACGTAGTCCGTGACAATGTCACGGGCCTGCGCAAGCACGCCGGAACCGCCGATCTCATGGCCGTGGTCAAGTCGGACGCGTACGGCCACGGCATGATCCCGGTCGCCAAGGCGGCGCTGGCCGGCGGCGCCGGGTGGCTCGGAGTGGTCCGGGTGGCCGAAGCGCTCGCGCTGCGCGACGCCGGGCTGACCGCGCCGGTGCTCTGCCTGATGAGCGTGCCCGGCGGCCCGCACGAGGACGCCATCCGCCGGGACGTTGACCTTGCCGCAAGCTCGGCGGGGATAGTCGCCGAACTGGCCGCCGCGGCGCAGCGCGCCGGGCGCCCCGCCAGGGTGCACCTCAAGGTGGACACGGGGATGTCGCATGCCGGGGCCACCATGTCCGACTGGCCGGGTGTTGTCGCGGCGGCGCTGGCGGCTGAGGCGGCCGGCCACGTGGCCATCGTCGGCATCTGGTCCCACCTGGCCTGCGCCGACATGCCGGGGCACGCATCCATCGACGAACAGCTCAAGGTGTTCCGCGAGGCCGTCGCCGTCGCGGAGGCGGCGGGGGCCCGGCCGCAGATCCGCCATCTCGCCAACACCCCGGCCACGCTGACGCTGCCGCAGACCCGGTTCGACCTGGTGCGGTGCGGCGGCGGGGTCGTCGGCCTGCCCACGCTGCCCGGGCCGATGCCGGGCTGGCTGCGGCCCGCGATGACCGTGCGGGCCCGGCTTGTGCAGGTCAAGCAGGTGCCGCCCGGTACGGGGGTTTCCGCGGGGCGCCAGTACGTCACCAGCAGCCCGAGCACGCTTGGCCTGGTACCGCTCGGCTACGCGGAGGGCGTGCCGAGGGACGCCTCCGGCCTGGTCCAGGTCTACGCCAGGGGGCGCCGGTGGTTCATCGCCGGCACGGTGTCGATGAACCAGTTCGTGATGGACTTCGGGGACGGGCCCGCCGCCGAAGGCGACGAGGTGCTGCTGTTCGGGCCCGGTGACGACGGCGAGCCGACCGCACAGGACTGGGCCGACGCCCTGAACACCGTCAGCTACGAGATCGCCACCAGGTTCGGCGGCCGGCTCCCGCGAAGTTACCTGGGAGTAGCATAAGGCGGCATTGCGCGCATGCCGCGGGCAACCGGGGGAAGTCTGAGAGGCGGAACGCCGCCGGCATGTGCGTGCCCGGCAGGTGGCGGGAGGACCGATGGCTAACTGGCGGCGGATCACCGGCACGGCCGGCGTGGTGGTAGGCGCCACCGCCGCGGGCGCGGGCGCGCTCGTCGCCGCGGAGCGGATCGCGCTGAACCGCCTTCGCGGCCGGGTCGATCCCGGCGACGAGCCGTTCGGCTCGCTCCGGGGCCTGGAACTGACCGTCTTGGCCGACGATGGCGTGCCGCTGCACGTCGAGATCAACGGCCCCGACACCGCGCCCCTCACGCTCATCTTCTGCCATGGGTACACGGTGAACCAGGACTGCTGGCACTTCCAGCGCCGTGACCTCAGCGAGCACCGGCTGGTCTTCTGGGACCAGCGCGACCACGGCCGGTCAGGGCGCTCGGCGGAGGGCAGCGGCAGCATCGGCCAGCTCGGCGCCGACCTCAAGGCGGTGATCGACGCCGCGGCCCCCGGCACGGGCCCCGTCGTCCTGGTGGGCCACTCGATGGGCGGGATGACCATCATGGCCCTCGCCGATCAGTACCCGGACCTGTTCGGCACCAAAGTGGTCGGCGCCGTGCTGATCTCCACCGCGGCCCGCGGGCTGGAGCGCGGCAGCCCGTGGATGCCCGCCCCCATCCGGCCCGCACTGACCCGCGCCCTGCCCGCCGTGCTGAACGGAGCGGCCAAGGGCAAGCGGGCGATCCTGGTGGAGCGGGGCCGCCGGGTCTCGGCCGACCTGGCGTTCCTCACCACCCGGCTGATCGGGTTCGGCGACGGCGACGTCAGCCCGGCCACCGTCGCCTTCCTTGAGCAGATGATCAGGGCCACGCCCATCGAGGTGGTGGCGCGGTTCTGCCAGGCACTGCTCGGCTGCGACATGCGCGACTCGCTGCCCATCCTCGGCCGGATCCCGGTGACGGTGGTCGTGGGCGAGAAGGACCGCCTGATCGCGGCCAGGCTCGGACTCGAACTGGCGGCCCAGATCCCCGGGGCCCAGCTCGTCTGGGTGCCCGGCGCCGGGCACGCGGTCATCCTTGAGCAGCCGGAACGGGTCAACCAGGCGATCATCGACCTGCTGGCCCGGGTGGCCGCCGGCGGCTTGCCGCGGTCGGCATGACCGGGCCAGCTCAGGCCGCGGGCCCGGGTGGCGACCGTCAGGGCCCCGGCCCGGTGACGAAGGAGCCGGGCCGTAGGCCAGCCGGGGGTTCCGGAGGGTCGCCCCCCCGGGTTTACACCGTCCCGACCGCCGAAGCGATGCGGGCACTCGGTACCCGGCTGGCCAGCCTGCTCCGCGCGGGCGACCTGGTCATCCTGATCGGCGACCTCGGAGCGGGCAAGACCACGCTGGTGCAGGGCATCGGGGCGGGCCTGGAGGTGCGCGGGCCGGTCACGTCGCCCACGTTCGTGATCGCCCGGCTGCACCCCTCCCTGTCCGGCGGCCCCAGCCTGGTCCACGCCGACGCCTACCGGCTCACCAGCCCAGCCGAGGTCGACGACCTCGATCTGGACGAGACCCTGGACTCCTCGGTGACCGTGGTCGAATGGGGCGGCGGCCTCGCGGAAGGGCTCGCCGCGGACCGGCTTGAGGTGGCCATCAGCCCTGCCGGGCAGGGGCGTGAGGTCCAGATCACCGGCCATGGCGAGCGGTGGTCCGGGCTCGCCGATTCGGCGTTTCTGGCCCTGTCCGGTGGTCTTGAGGGCCTATAGTTCGTCCCGCCCCAACATTGCATACCGGCGTTTTGGTTGCGCGCTGCGGCCGGTGACGAGACGCCCTCTGACCAGATCCTGTTCCCGGAGGCGCCGTGGCTGACCAGGGATCCCCGCCACCCCGGTCCGGCAGGCTGCCCACGGCAGGCCGCCAGGGGGATTCCCGCGCCCCCGGCCGACGCTATTGGGACGAGCCGGCCGGCACCGACGAGGAGGCCCCGCCGTGGGCCGGGCCAGGCGTGACCGCGCGCTGGGCCGATCAGGACGCCCGCCCGCGCCAGGCGCCCGCCCGGCAGGTTGCCGGCAGTACCGGCGGCCACGCCCGCGGTGATGCCCGCGCCAAGGCAGACTCCTGGCAGGAGGACGAGCCCGGCGAGGTGAGCTGGGAGCCCGGATCGCGCAGCCGCAAGGCCGCGGCCCGGTCCCGGCGCAGGTCCCGGATCAGGTGGGTCTGGGTCGGCGCGGCGGTGGCCGTGGTGCTGATCGTGGCCGCCGTGGTGGTCAAGCTGAACGGGCACCAGGCGGCACCGGTGTCCCATGACGGTTTCGTCACCACGTTCCAGCGTGGTGAGTTCAAGACCGTGCCGAACTCCTGCACGGCGGTGACCAGCGCGACGCTGAACCAGTACCTGCCGGGCAAGCGCCGCATGGTCGCGCCACGGTCGCTGAACGGCGCCGCGCAGAGCCTGTGCAACTGGACCCTCGACGCGCCACCGGTGTACCGGGTGCTCGAGGTGAGCGCGCAGGCCTACCCGCCGAGCGCGCTCGCGACCGGCAACGGAAGCGCCACCCAGGCCGCGATTGACGCTTACCAGCAGGCCCTGGAAACCTTGCGCCATCCGCTCCGGGCCACTCACCTGCCCCCCGCCACGGTGAACGAACTGCACGGGTTCGGCACCGCCGGGTTCGCCGCGCTGCAGATCGTGCGGGCCAGGGGGATCTCCACCGACCTGGAGACCGTGGTGGCCAGGGACCGCAACGTTGTGATCACCGTGGTCATGCAAGGCCCGCACGCACGCAGCGGGCGGTACCACGCCGCGCCGCAGTCCGAACTGCAGTCCGGCGCGATAGCGGTCGCCACCGACGTCACCCACGCCCTCCACTGACACAGCGCCGGTGCCACAGGCCACCGGGGTTCCGGGGGTCGCTCCCCCGGGCCAGCAGGGCCTTTCTGGTAGGGCGGGTGCTCTATTCTGGGCAACCGTGCTGGTACTTGCCTTCGACACCGCGACGCCGGCGGTGACCGTGGCCGTGGGCGACGCGGGACAGGTGCTGGCGCAGCGGACCGTCGTGGACGCACGGCGCCAGGGTGAACTGCTGGCGGTGGGCATCGAGGAGGTGCTTGCCGAGGCTGGAGTGACCCAGGGCGACCTGGACGCGGTCGCGTCCGGCGCCGGGCCGGGGCCCTACACCGGGCTGCGGGTGGGGCTGGTCACCGCTCGCGTGCTCGGCAGCGCCCTCGGCATCGCCGCCTACGGGTTCTGCACCCTCGACGTCATCGCCGCCGACGCGGTCAAGGCCGCGGCCGGGCGCGAGTTCCTCGTTGCCACCGATGCCCGCCGTAAAGAGCTCTACTGGGCCCGCTATTCGGCCGAGGGGGCGCGGCTGTCCGGGCCTGAGGTCTCCGCCCCGGCGGCGCTGCCCGCTGGGCTGCCGGTCGCCGGTGAGGGCGCGCACGCCTACCCGGAACTGCTCGGCGAGCCGATCGCGCCGCGCTATCCCAGTGCCGCCACCGCCGTGTCCTGGTGCGCCACCCGCCTGGCGGCGGGCGAGCCTCTCGGCCCCCCGGATCCCCTGTACCTGCGCCGCCCCGATGCCAGGGTGCCCGGCGCCCCCAAGAGCGTCCTGGCGGCCCGGACCTCCGCCGGCGCGGCCAAGGCCCCCGCGACGGAGTCGCAGGGGCCGCAGGCCATCGGGGGTTCCAGGGGGTCGCCCCCCAGGACTAGCACGGTGACGCCATGAGCATGGTTCTGCGGCCGATGCACAGTGGCGACGTCGGCGCGGTGGCCGCCATGGAGGAGATCCTGTTCGGGGCGGAGGCGTGGTCGCCGGAACTACTCGCTACCGAGATGACCGCGGACCCGGCGAGCCGGTACTACATCGTGGCCGACGATGACGGCGTGATCACCGGCTACGGCGGGCTGCTCGCGCAGCGCGGCGGCCAGGCCGACGTGCTCACGCTGGCGGTGGCGGCACACCGCTGGGGCGAGGGCATCGGCGGCGCCCTGCTTGACGGGCTGCTCACCGAGGCGGCCCGGCGCGGCTGCACCGAGGTCTTTCTGGAGGTACGGGTCGACAACGACCGCGCTCAGCGTCTGTACCGCCACCGCGGGTTCACCGACATCGGCATCCGGCGCGGGTACTACCAGCCCTCGGGCACCGATGCCCTGGTGATGCGCCGGATTTCCGAACCGGAAACAGGAGCAAGCAAGAAGCACCTGGCCGCGCGCCACCGGGGCAGGCGGGTGAAATGACTCAGCCGCTGGTCCTGGGGATCGAGACGTCGTGCGACGAGACGGGCGCCGGCCTGGTGCGCGGCCACGAACTGCTGGCCGACTCGATCGCGTCCAGCGTGGCCGAGCATGCCCGGTTCGGCGGCGTGGTACCCGAGGTGGCCAGCCGGGCGCACCTGGAGGCCATGGTCGCGACCGTGGACCGGGCGCTGGCCACGGCCGGGGTGAAGCTCGCCGAGGTCGACGGGATCGCGGTCACCGCGGGCCCCGGGCTGGCCGGTGCGCTGCTCGTCGGCGTGTCCGCCGCGAAGGCGTACGCGCTCGCGCTGAGCAAGCCGCTGTACGCGGTGAACCACCTGGCCGCGCACATCGCGGTCGACCAGTTGGAGCACGGCCCGCTGCCGCGGCCCGCGGTGGCCCTGCTGGTCTCCGGCGGTCACTCCTCGCTGCTGCTCGTGCCTGACGTGACGGGTGAAGTGGTGCCGCTCGGCGCCACGATCGACGACGCGGCGGGCGAGGCCTACGACAAGGTCGCGAGGCTGCTCGGGATGCCGTTCCCCGGCGGGCCGCCCGTGGACGCCGCCGCCCGCGATGGCGACGGCAGCGCCATCGCCTTCCCGCGCGGCAAGCACCGCGACGACACCTTCGACTTCTCCTTCTCCGGTCTCAAGACCGCCGTCGCGCGCTGGGTGCAGACCCGGCAGGCGGCGGGCCTCCCGGTGCCCGTGGCCGACGTGGCCGCGTCCTTCCAGGAGGCCGTCGCCGACGTGCTGACCAGCAAAGCGGTGTCGGCCTGTCGCGCGCACGGCGTATCGAACCTGATCATCGGCGGCGGAGTGGCCGCCAACTCGCGGCTGCGCGCGCTGGCGGGGGAGCGGTGCGAAGCCGCCGGGATCGCGCTGCGGGTGCCGCGGCCCGGGTTGTGCACCGACAACGGTGCGATGGTGGCCGCGCTGGGCGCCGAGCTGATGGCCCGGTGCGGAGCCGTCGCCGCTGAACGTGGCCGCCGATTCTTCGCTTCCGGTGACCGAAGTGCTTGTCGGCCCGAGTTGACTCGCCAGCGTCCCGGCGATACTGTTCGGAACTGGCACTCGGTAGGGTAGAGTGCTAACGCGGCCTGGCTGGTCTGGCACCCGCGACGACAGGCAGCCGAGGTCCGCTTAATCCACAAGAGTGTCAACGCAACCCGCCTTTTCGGAGGGGGAGGTCAGATCGTGACGACCGCCACCAAGGTTGTTCTCAAGCCGCTGGAAGACCGCATCGTGGTCCGTACGCTCGAAGCTGAGCAGACGACCGCATCGGGACTGGTCATCCCGGACACCGCCAAGGAGAAGCCCCAGGAGGGTGAGGTCCTTGCGGTGGGCCCCGGCCGCTTCGACGACGCCGGTGCCAAGCGTGTGCCCATGGACGTCAAAGTTGGCGACGTGGTGCTCTACAGCAAGTACGGCGGCACCGAAGTGAAGTACCACGGCGAGGAGTACCTCGTGCTCTCCGCCCGTGACGTGCTTGCCATCGTCGAGAAGTAGTCAGCCGGCGAACCTTCGCCGCGGGCGTGCCCGTGGCGGATGCTTGCCGCGCCACACCGCCCCGGGCGCCCATTGCGGCGTCTGGGGCGGTGGCGCGAGCGCCGCGGGCCGAGCCGCCCGCCCATCATGCCTATGTAGTCAGGGGTAGTTCATGGCAGCCAAGATGCTGGAGTTCGACGAGGAGGCACGGCGCTCGCTGGAGCGCGGCGTGAACCATCTCGCGGACGCCGTGAAGGTGACGCTGGGCCCGCGTGGCCGCAACGTCGTTATCGACAAGAAGTGGGGCGCTCCGACCATCACCAACGACGGCGTCACCGTCGCGCGTGAGGTGGAGCTGGAAGACCGTTACGAGAACCTTGGCGCCCAGCTCGCCAAGGAGGTAGCGACCAAGACCAACGACGTGGCCGGTGACGGCACCACCACGGCCACCGTGCTCGCCCAGGCCATGGTGCACGAGGGCCGCCGCGCGGTGACCGCGGGCGCCAACCCGATCGCGCTCAAGAAGGGCATCGACGCCGCCTCCGCGGCGGCCTCGGACATGCTGATCGCCCAGGCCCGCGAGGTCGGCGAGCAGGATGAGATCGCCCACGTTGCGACGATCTCCGCGCAGGACGCCGAGATCGGCAAGATGATCGCCGAGGCGTTCAGCAAGGTCGGCAAGGACGGCGTCATCACGGTCGAGGAGTCGCCGACCCTGGGCCTGGAGCTTGAGTTCACCGAGGGCATGCAGTTCGACAAGGGCTACATCTCCCCGTACTTCATCACCGACCAGGACCGGCTGGAAGCGGTTCTTGAGGACACCTACGTCCTGCTGCACGACTCGAAGATTTCCTCGATGGCGGACTTCCTGCCGGTGCTTGAGGCGGTGGCACAGTCCAAGCGGCCGCTGCTGGTGATCGCCGAGGACGTCGACGGCGAGGCCCTGTCCACCCTGGTCGTGAACCGGATCCGAGGCCTGCTGATGGTGGTCGCGGTGAAGGCACCGGGGTTCGGCGACCGCCGCAAGGCGACGCTTGCCGACATGGCCGTCCTGACCGGCGGCGAGCTGGTGAGCGCGGAACTCGGTATCAAGCTGGAGAATGTCGGCCTGAGCCAGCTCGGCCGGGCACGGCGTGTCGTGGTCACCAAGGACACCACGACGGTCGTGGACGGAGCGGGCGACGCCACCGCGATCGCCGACCGGATCCGCCAGCTCAAGCTGGAGATCGAGGAGACCGATTCCGACTGGGACCGGGAGAAGCTCCAGGAGCGGATCGCCAAGCTGGCCGGCGGCGTGTGCGTGCTGCGTGTCGGTGCGGCCACCGAGGTTGAGCTCAAGGAGAAGAAGCACCGCCTTGAGGACGCCATCTCGGCCACCCGCGCGGCCATCGAGGAGGGCATCATCCCCGGTGGCGGCAGCGCCCTCGTGCACATCGCGGCCGAACTTGGCGACCTCGGCAAGACCGGCGACGAGGCGACCGGCGTCCGCGTAGTTCGCCAGGCGCTGAGTGCTCCGTGCTACTGGATCGCCTCCAACGCGGGCGAAGAGGGTGGCGTGATCGTGGCGAAGACCGCCGACCTGCCGCACGGCCAGGGCTTCAACGCGGCCACCCGCGAGTTCGGTGACCTGGTGGCGCAGGGGGTCATCGACCCTGTCAAGGTCACCCGGTCTGCGGTGCAGAACGCCGGGTCCATCGCGGGCATGCTGCTCACCACCGAGGCAACCGTGGTGGAGAAGCCGGAGACGGAAGCGCCGGCCGACGGGCACGGTCACTCACACGGTCACGGGCACGCACACTGAGGTTTGCCCGTTCCGAGCGTAGATCAACTGCGGCTAGTAATCAGCTGATTACTAGCCGCAGTTGTTTTACTGTGAGTCGCAGGCCGGCATATCAATGTGACCTATCTGTTCCTGCTGGATGCGATCAACCCCCGCTGACGTGGGCATCATGCACTCGTGGCAAAGGTGCGCACGGACCTCCTGACCCGGCCGGCCGCGGCCGAAGGGGCAGGGCTCGCGGACTTGACCACCCAGGCCGTCCACGGGCATCCGGCCGCCATCGAGTCGCTCCTTGAGTACATCCGCCCGATGGTGGTCAGGTACTGCCGGGCCCGCCTGGGCCGCATGACCGGCCATTACCATGTCGCGGACGATGTGGCACAGGAGGTGTGCATCGCCGTCCTTTCCGCGCTTCCCCGGTACCGGGACATGGGCCGCCCGTTCGCGTCCTTTGTGTTCGGCATCGCCTCGCACAAGGTGGCGGATGCCGTACGCGCGGCGGCGCGGCTCGCGGTGCCCACCGAGGAACTGCCCGACGGCCCGGACGAACAGCCGGGCCCGGAGGAGACGGTGGTCGCGTGGATCGAGGCTCAGCGGGCCAGGGCACTGCTCGCGCGGCTGCCTCAACACCTCCGTGAGCTGCTGATACTACGAGTAGTAACCGGGTTGTCCGCCGAGGAGACGGGTAATGTACTCGGCATGTCGGCAGGGGCGGTCCGGGTAGCACAGCACCGCGCGCTGGCGAGGTTGCGCGTGCTCGCGACCGAGGAGTCGATCGCGTAACCCCTCCGCGCTGCTGACCAGCGGGGGAGGCCTGCCGCCCTGGGGCGGTGCGAGGATCCCGGCTGCTGTTGGCGCACCGGTGTCTTGCTGACGAGCGGGGGAGGTCTGCCGCCCTGGGGCGGTGCGAGGATCCCGGCTGCTGTTGGCGCACCGGTGTCTTGCTGACGAGCGGGGGAGGCCTGCCGCCCTAGAATGTGAGGATCCCGGCTGCTCGCAGAGAAGGTGCCATGACTGACGACGCCAAGTTCGCCCCCCAGGCGCTCACCTTCGACGATGTGCTGCTGCTGCCGGCGCACTCGGCGATACTCCCTGTGGAGGCCGACACCACGGCCAAGCTCAGCCGACGCGTCCGGCTCGGGGTGCCGCTGGTCTCGTCGGCCATGGACACGGTGACCGAGGCACGGATGGCCGTGGCCATGGCCCGCCAGGGCGGCGTCGGCGTGCTGCACCGCAACCTGTCGATCGAGGATCAGGCGCAGCAGGCCGACATGGTGAAAAGGTCCGAGGCCGGGATGATCACCAATCCGGTGACCTGCGGCCCCGACGCCACGGTCGCCGATGTGGAGGCGCTGTGCGGCCGGTACCGCATCTCCGGGGTCCCGGTCACCGGTACCGACGGCATGCTGCTCGGCATCGTGACCAACCGCGACATCAGGTTCGAGGCCGACCATTCGCGGCGCGTGTCCGCCGTCATGACGCCGATGCCCCTGGTCACCGCGCCAGTCGGGGTTGGCAGGGAGCAGGCGCTTGACCTGCTGCGCCAGCACAAGGTCGAAAAGCTCCCGCTGGTCGACGCCCAGGGCAGGCTGCGCGGCCTGATCACGGTCAAGGACTTCAGCAAGAGCGAGAAGTTCCCGAATGCCAGCAAGGACGCCGAGGGCCGCCTTCTGGTCGGCGCCGCGGTCGGCGTGGGCGAGGACGGCAAGCGGCGGGCCCAGGCGCTTGCCGACGCCGGGGTGGACTTCCTCGTGGTGGACACCGCGCACGGGCACGCCGAAGCCGTGCTCACCATGGTGGCGCAGATCAAGGCGAACACCCGG
>Ga0070734_10005564_pt1 | contig 11032 bp, 11 predicted proteins | sample Coa_R1_8_FD_66444 | JGI IMG/M metagenome (GOLD analysis project Ga0070734, IMG submission 66444) | Surface soil microbial communities from Centralia Pennsylvania, which are recovering from an underground coalmine fire - Coalmine... | ecosystem: Environmental > Terrestrial > Soil > Unclassified ... | reverse complement strand
CGCGGCCCATCGGCGCGGATCACCCCAACCTCGTCGCTCGCCGTCTCGATCACGACCCCGCCGGCCTGGGCCTGCCGCTCCCAACGCCGCGCGGCCTCTTCCAGCACCTCGCCGATGCGGACGTCGCCAACGTCGAGCGCCATCTCGCCGGCGTCGATCTGGGCGATGTCGAGGACGTCGTCGATGGACCGCGCGAGCTGGCTGGCCGCCGCGCGCACGGCCACGACGTGGCCGCGCATGCGCTCGGGCAGCGCCTCGCCGGCCCGTTCCAGAAGCTCCGAGTAGCCGATGATGGTGGTGAGCGGGGTGCGCAGCTCGTAGGAGACGTTGCCGACGAAGTCGCGCTTCAGCCGCTCGGCTTCCTCCAGGGCCGCGGAGCGGTCGGCGACCGCCTTCTCGAGCTGGCGGGTGTCTGTGATGTCCGCGAAGGCGACCAGCGTGGCCCCGTCCGGCAGCGGCTGCGACTGGAACGCGATGATGCGGTCGTCCGACGACTTGGTGTCGCCGCCGATGGCGATGCGGGCGCCGGGATCGGGGTCGGTGACGCGCCCCTTCAGCTCGCGCCAGAACTGCTGGTCGTGCAGCCGGTGCACGCACAGCTGAACCACGCCGTCGAAGTCCGCCGCCGTCTCCAGATCGGCCCCTGTCGTGTTCCAGAAGCGGGCGAAGGCCTCGTTGAACAGGCGCAGGCGCCCGTCGGATCCGAACACCGCCACGGCGTCGTTGAGCTTGTCGAGGGTCGCCTGCTGCACCTGGATGAGGGCGTTGTACTGCGCCTTCAGCCGAAGCTCGCCGGTCATGTCCGAGAACAGCACCAGCAGACCGCCCAGCGGGTGCGGCTGGCGGACCACCCTCAGCGTGCGGCCGTCCGGCAGCGTCCACAGGTCGTCCGGCGAGGGGCTGAGCGATTCGTACCAGCTGAGCTCGTCGGCCTTCCAGCGGGCGTAGTCGGCGGTCTCCGGCAACCGGCGGCGCTGGCGCAGGCGGTCGAGCAGCTCGGCGTGCGTCGGGCCTTCCGCCAGCCAGGCCGGCTCCAAGGTCCACAGCTGCGCGAACGCGGTGTTGTGGAACGACAGGCGCTTGTCGGGGGTGAAGATGGCGACTGCGTCTGCGACGTGGTTCAGCGTCTCGTCGTGCGCCTCGATGTTGCGGCGAAGCGCCTCGCGGGTCTCTTCGGCTTCCGTCGCATCCAGCGCCCAGGCCCCGATGTCGCCGCCCTCCAGCGGCTGCGCGCTCAGGCGGAAGGCCCGCCGCTGGCCGCCGACCGGCGTCCAACGCTGCGCCTCCCGGCGCTCGCCCATCTGCGCCGCTTCGGCGACGAGCGCGTTCGCGCCGCGATCGAAGGCGAGCTTGCGGGCGATCGCGTCCTCGATCGAAGCGGCCTCGACGGCGTTCAGCCACGCGCGGTTGGCCCAGATCAGCCCGGCGCCGTGCGCCAGCCACACCGGATGCGGCAGGGCGTCCAGCAGGGCCGCGAGCCGCGGCGAGGGCGGTAGGCCGCCGTCGTTGGGCAAGGTCGGCGACAGCCTCAGCCAGGCGATCCCGCCCGAGGCCCGCCCGTCGACGCTGACTTCACCGCCAGGCCCGCGCGCCTGGAAGGCGCACGGCTGGCCGCTCTCGATCAGCGCCTTCAGCCGCCGGCGGTGGTCGGCGTCGGCCGCCATCAGCGCATCGATGATCGCCTTGGGCGAAGCCGGCTCGTCCAGGCCGAGCACGGTCGCCGCCAGGTTCAGGGAATCCCCGCCCCAGGCCAGCTCCGCATGGCCGTCCTCGACGGTCAGCATGGCGGAGTCGAACGCCTCGGCTGAGGCCTGCGTGGCGTCGGCCAGGCCCTCGAGCCGCGCGAGGCGATCGTTGGCGCGCGCCAGCCGCTGTTCGGTGCGCCGGCGCATGGAGAGCGCCCAAAGGCTGGCGGCCAGCGCAAGACAGACCGCGCCGCCGGCCGCGGCCAGCACGAGATCAGGCGCTGCCGTCAAGCCGCCGACCCCCTCAGGCGGTTGGTGACACGCAGAATCATCGGCGCCGAGCATACCCCTTTTGCGGCGATGCAAGAGGCCGCCGTCGCGGCCGCGCTCGAACGCGCCGCCATCTTCAGGCAGGATGGGGCCAAGAGGACCGATGAGCGCCGTCCGCTATCCCGTCGCCGCCACCGCCGATGCGGCCCTGTCCGCGCCGCTCGGCCGCGCCGCCCGCGAAAGCGAGGCGGCGGCGCTGGCCGGGGCGGCGGTGGAGTTTGCCAGCGAGACCGCCGGGCCGGCCTTCCCCACCCGCGAGGCCGCGCTCGACGCCTATGGCGGGCGCCTGGACGACGAGCGGCCGGGCCGCAGCGTCGCGGTCGCCGCCGAGGACCGCTACCTCACGCTGACCGAGCTTGCGGCCCAGCGGCGGGCGCCGGCGGCGATGCGGCCGGCGTTTCGCGCCGGCCGACGCTGGCCGAAGCCGCACGAGGCGCCGGCGACGGTGTGGCGGCTCGTGGTGCGCTACTGGCGGGTCAAGGCGGCGCAGCCGCTGTTCCAGCTCGAGGAGCCAGCGGCCAGACCGCCAAGGCGACTGCAGGAGATGGACGCCAAGGCGTTGCGCGAGCGGCTCGCCGAGCCGCTCCGGCCGGTCAAGGCGCAACAGCCGCTCGACATCGGCCTCTTCGAGGTCCGCCCGCCGGAGGCGCCGCACATCGTGATGCCCGATGAATGATGCGCTCGCGCGCCTGGGCCAGGCGAGCGCGCCGTCGCTCGAGGACTTCGCCGCCCTCGCCGACGCGGCGTTCGCTGCGCTGCCGGACCCGTTCCGCAGGCTGGCCGGCCAGGTGGTCTGCCAGGTGCAGGACTTCGCCGACGCCGATGTGCTCGACGAGCAGGGCATCGAGGATCCGTTCGAGCTGACCGGCCTCTACCAGGGACCGGACATCCGGCATCGCTCGCCGCTGCACCTTGAGTCGGAGGTCAGCCACGTCTTCCTCTACCGCCGCCCCATCCTCGATGAATGGGCCGAGCGCGGCGACGTCAGCCTGTTCGAGCTGATCAGCCACGTGCTGGTGCACGAGATCGGTCACCACATCGGCCTTTCCGACGCCGACATCGACGCCATCGAAGCCGGGTAAGGCCGGCGCCGCCGCCGCGGACCTGAAAAAAATCGTGACGCCCCCGTCATTTTCGTTGACGGCCGGCGGCGAAGGCCTCATCTAGCCAGTGCTTAGATCGCGGGCGAAGGGGATCCCGCGCGAGGTTCGGAGGCCATCAGATGACCAACATCACCAAGGACAAGATGTACGAAGCCGTCGCGCCGGACGACTTCGAGTCGATGCTGCATCTCGACCGCTACCACGCTCGCTCGACGGCCTTCGACAAGATCATCTCGGCGACCCACGACCACTTCTGGGACCCGCTCTCGAATGACTACATCGACTTCGACGTCCCGTTCGACATGGAGAACGAGGCGCTTCTGCCCGAGGACATGATCGCGGTCCTGCAGACCAACTATGGCAAAGAAAAGCTCGCCGACCCCAAGACCCGCATCCGCTTCATCAACGCGCAGACGCTCAGAAGCTTCTCCTCGATCCTGCACGGCGAGCAGGGCGCGCTGAACCTTTCGGCCTCGCTCTGCCACGTGCTCTACGACCAGGGCGCGCAGGAATACGCGGCCAACCAGACGCGGGAAGAGGCCCGCCACGTCACCGCCTTCGCGAAATACATCAAGTCGCGCTGGGGCCGGCCGGTGGCCTGCAGCCCGGTTCTGCAGGCGCTGCTCGTCGAGATCATCTCCTCGCCCGAGGTCTACAAGAAGATCATTGGCATGCAGATGCTGGTCGAGGGGCTGGCCATGGGCGCCTTCGCCACCTTCTACCAGAAGCTCAACGACCCGGTCGGCCGCAAGCTGATGCAGCTCGTCATGACCGACGAGGCCTTCCACCACAAGTTCGGGAAGATCTGGGCCGACCGCACCGTCCCGCACCTCACCGACGACGAGCACAACCTGATCGAGGATTGGGCCGCGCACTGCTTCCAGACGCTGTTGTTCAATCTCGTCGCTCCCTCCGAGCAGCGCGACCTCTACGAAGAGTTCGACATGGATCCCGACCGGGTGATCGCCGAATTCCAGGAGATCGCCACCGACGAGAACCGCCGCGAGGACATGAAGGAGTCGACCAACATCTTCCGCGTGTTGATCAAGACGCTGCTGAACGCCGGCATCATCACTGACCGCACGCGCGCCTTCTACGGCATGTATGTCGACATGGAGGAGCTGAAGGCCGAGGGCGACCGGATGGTCGGCGACGACATCGCCGAAGAGGGCATCAAGTACCTGCAGACGGTCAATTTCAAGGACCGCGCCAAGAGCCCGCTGGCCATCGCCGCCGAATAGGAACGCTCTGGACTCTACGGCTGCGTTTGCCGCAACTTCGCCTGTCCGGCGGGGTTAAGTCAGCGCAATAAGGCCGATAAGGTCCATGCACCGAGTTCGTGTCATTGCGGCCTGCGCCGCAGCTCTGGCTTGCGTGCTCGCCCAAAGCGCTGCTGCGGCCGCGGGTGACGGCCCGGCGCCGCAACCTGCCAAGGCGACCGATCCCAGGCGCTACGCCGGGCGCTGGTACGAGATCGCCCGCCTGCCGAACAAGCTCGAAGCCGACTGCCAGGCCCCGACCTCGGACTGGGCGAAACAGACCGACGGCTCGTTCTCCGTGGTGCAGACCTGCCGCCAAGGCTCGCCGTCGGGGCCGGCGAAGATCTGGAGGGCGGCTGGGCGGATCATCGACGGCAGCAACAACTCCAAGATCCGCGTCGGTTTCTTCGGCGGCTTCATCCACCAGGACTATTGGATCATCGACCACGCCGACGACTACAGCTGGTGCCTGATGTCGACGCCGAGCTCGCGGTGGCTTTGGATCATGGCGCGCTCGCCGAAGGTCTCGCCCGCGCTGAAAGCCGCCCTGGTCGCCCGCGCCCGCTCGCTCGGATACGACATCGCGCGCCTGATCTACGACCAGCAGCCGCCGGCCTGAGCCGGCCGCCGCTCGCGTCAGGCGCCGCCCGCATGAGCCCGCTCACCGCCTTCGGCCTCGCCGCCGTCGTGGCCATGCTGGTCTGTTACGCTCTGGAAGCGCGTTCGCGCTGGTGGACGCTGGGGTTCGCGGCCGCCTGCGCCCTCGGCTCCGTCTACGGCTTCCTGCAAGGGGCTTGGCCGTTCGGCGTGGTCGAGGCGGTCTGGACCCTCGTCGCCCTGCAAAGGTGGACTCGCCGCCGAAACGCGCCGACGGAGCGGAACGCTGACCTGGGGTAGCGCCACAGCTTTACAGCGGAACGAAAACTGAACAGTCTCTCGCCCATGGCCGCCGACGATGAGTCTGTCGTCTTCACCATCACCCGCCCGGAGGTAACCGGCGTCGTCACGCGCGGGGCGGCGAAGCTGTTCCTGGCGCTGGGCTATTCGCCGCTTGCCGAGGTCACGCTGCCGAACGGGCGGCGGGCCGACCTGATGGCGATCGGGCCGCGCGGGCAGATCGCCATCGCAGAGGTGAAGTCGGGGCTGGAGGACTACCGCACCGACAAGAAGTGGGCCGAGTACGCACCCTATTGCGACGCCTTCTATTTCGCCGTCGACGCCGACTTCCCGCGCCAGATCCTGCCGCTCGGCCCGGGCCTGATCGTGGCGGACGGATTCGGCGGAGCGGTCATCGTCGAGGCGCCGGTCACGCCGCTGGCGTCCAGCCGCCGCCGGGCGCTGACATTGGCGTTCGCTCGCCTGGCCGCCGCGCGGGCGCTGGCCTTCTAGGGATTGGCGAGGCCCCAACGGGCGCTGGCGCGCTGGTAGGCGGGACGCGCCTCGATGCGGCCGGCGTAAGCCTCGAACGCCGGCTCGCGCGGCAGCGTGCCGTTCGCGAAGCCCCACGGAAAGCCGGCGCCGAGGCAGGCGTCGACGGTGGTGAACTGCTCGCCGAGCAGCCAGGGACCGACCGCAAGCCCCTTGCGCAGCGTGTTGAGCACCCGCTCGTAGTCGCCGTAGCCCGCCATCTGCGCCGGCAGCGGGGGGCGTCCCGCCATGCGCTCGACCAGCACCGCATCGAAGCTGGTGTTCAGGAAGTGCCAGCGCAGATAGGCGCCGCGGCGGGGGTCGCCGATCGGCGGCGCAAGCCCGGCCTCGGGGTACTTGTCGCCGAGGTAGATGCCGATGGCGCCGGTCTCGCTAACCACCTCGTCGTCGTCCCGGATGGCCGGCACCTTGCCCATCGGATTGATCGCCAGATACTCCGGCTTCTGTCCGTCGCCGGCGCGAACGTCGACGACCTTCACCTCATACGGCCGCCCGAGCTCCTCCAAGAGGTACATCGCCGTGTTCGAGCGCGAGTTGGGGCAGTGGTAGAGGGTGATCATGGCGGCCGGCCTCCTGGAACGGGGACAGCATAGCCGCGGCTCCTGACAACGTCCTGGCGGCAGAGGCGCCGGGGCGCGCCTACCTCGGAGCGCGTTTGGCCAGGATGCGCTGCAGCGTGCGGCGGTGCATCGAGAGGCGCCTGGCGGTCTCGGAGACGTTGTGGTTGCAGAGCTCGTAGACCCGCTGGATGTGCTCCCAACGCACGCGGTCGGCCGACATCGGGTTCTCCGGCGGCGCCGGCGCCTCGCTCTGCCGCGCGAGCAGGGCGCGCACCACGTCGTCGGCGTCCGCCGGCTTGGCCAGGTAGTCGACGGCGCCGGCCTTCACGGCCGCCACCGCCGTCGCGATCGCGCCATAGCCGGTCAGCATGATGACGCGCGCATCGGGCCGCGCCGCCTGGATCGCCTCGACCACCTGCAGGCCGTTCCCGTCGCCGAGCCGCATGTCGAGGACGGCGAAGGCGGGGGGCCTGGCCTTGATCAGGGCGATGGCCTCCTCGATGGACGCGGCCAGCTCCGGCTCGAACCCGCGCGCCTCCAGCGCGCGCCCCAGACGCGTCCGGAACGGGGCGTCGTCGTCGAGGACCAGAAGGCTCTTGTCCTTCAAACTGGCGACCGCGCTCGACAAATCCTGCATGTCGCTACCCATTGACCAAAAAGCCCAAACGGCTCAGCCCGCGTCATGATGTCGCTGAGCGGCCTAGACCTCAAGTCCCTTCCTCCACAACCGGCGCGTGCTCGCCCACGCCAAGCTCGAACCCGCCGGGCGCCGGCGGCGCCTCTATGGCCGCGAGCGGCCAACGGGCGGAGATCAGCGCGCCGCCGGCGTTGCGGAAATCAACCTTGGCGCCGGTTCGTTCCAGCAAAGTCTTGGCGATGAAGAAGCCGAGCCCCATGCCCACGTGCCCCGAGCGGGAGCCTTCGGCGCCCGGACGGCTGGTCACGTAGGGCTCGCCCAGCTTGGCCAGGACATCGGGGGAGAAGCCCTTTCCGTCGTCGCGCACCTCGACCATCACGCTTGCTTCGTCGAAGCGCACGCTGACCAGCACCTCCGAGCGGGCGAAGTCGACGGCGTTCTCCACGAACGACGTCAGCGCGTGCAGCACCTCGGGCATGCGGCGGATTTCAGGGGGGCGGAGGCCGCGGGGGCCCGACACCACCGCCTCGACCCGGACGCCCATATCGAGGTGCGGCTCGATCGCCTCGTTCGCCAGCTGCAGCAGGGTCATGCGCGCGTGCACGGCGTCGTCGGTGTCGGGCTCCTCGGTCAGGCGGGTGAGGATCTCGCGGCAACGCTCCGCCTGCGAGATCAAGAGGTTGGCATCCTCCTTCAGGGAATCGCTCGGCGCCTGGCGGGCCATCTCCTTGGCGATGACGGTCATGGTGGCGAGCGGGGTGCCGAGCTCGTGGGCGGCGGCGGCGGCAAGGCCGCCGAGCGCCGAGAGCCGCTGCTCGCGAGCGAGGACCGTCTGGGTGAGATAGAGCGCCACCTCCATCCGCGAGGCTTCGGCCGCCGCGCGCCATGCGTAGCCGGCCGTCAGCACGATGCCGGTCAGCGTGGCCGCCGCGACCGCAAGCCGGAACAGCACCGGCGTCGTCGCCGGCGACTCCGGCGGCCAGGGCGGCGGCAGCGACCAGACGCTGATCACCAGCAAGACAAGCGCGGCGAACGCCCCGACCATCAGCGCCTGGCGCTCGCGCAGCGTCGCGGCGCCCAGAGTCACGGGCGCGATGAGCAGAAGGCAGAAGGGGTTGAGCACCCCGCCGGTAAGGAACAGGACGATCGCCATCTGCGCGATGTCGAAGGCAAGCTGCAGCGCCAGCGTCCATTCCCCGCGCGCGCGGCGGAGCGGCGCGATCAGCGACATCACGAGGTTGATGGCGGCGGCCGCGGCGACCACCGCGAACGCGATCGCGAGCTGGGGTTGCGGGCCGAGCCACAAGGCGCCGGCTAGGAGGGCGATCAGCTCGGCGCCCAGAGTGAGCCAGCGCAATCCGACCAGGACGCCCAGCCCCAGCCGGCCCTGGCCCACCGCGGTCTTGTCCGGCGCGCCGTCGCCTTGCCCGGGGTCGGCCTTGGGCCTATCCAGGGTGAGAGGCAGGGCGGGCGCGCGCGCGAACACCTTCACGCGTGGGAGTTTAGCAGTCGATCGCCGATGAGAGTCACGTCCTTCAGAATCTGGGCATGGAGCGCGGCGGGCCTCGCGGCGCTGGCGCTTGGCGTCTTCGTGCTGGTCCGCCCGGCGGCGCAGCCGGCGACGACGCAGGCCAGCGCGCCGATCGGCGGCCCCTTCAGGATGACGGACCAGAATGGACGGGCGGTCAGCCAGGACCTGCTCAAGGGCAAGTGGAGCGCGGTCTACTTCGGCTACACATACTGTCCCGACGTCTGTCCGACGACGCTGCAGATGCTGGGCAGCGTCGACCGCGGCCTGGGCGCCCGGGCCAAGGACTTCCAGGTGGTGTTCGTCACCGTCGACCCCGCGCGCGACACCCCGTCCCAGCTCAAGCTCTACCTGTCGAACAGCGTCTTTCCCCCCGGCGCCATCGGGCTGACCGGCACGCCGGCCGAGGTCGCCGGAATCGCCGGCGCCTACGGCGTCTACTACCAGAAGCAGGGAAGCGGCCCGGGATACTCGGTGAATCACTCGTCGGCCATCTACCTGATGAACCCGAAGGGCGGGTTCGACAGCGTGATCGCCGCGGACTCCTCGCCCGACCAGGCGAAGACCGCGATCCTGAAGGCCATGAACGGCTAGGGTTTCGCCGCCGCCCACGCTCTGGCTTGGAGCGGTGGACTCGGTTCACTATCTCTGATGTATGCTGCGGCGCACAATCACCGGGGCGGCGTCAGGGGGGACGTAATGCTCTACGCCATGCGGGAGGCGGCGTACTACGCCTCTACGCCGATGCGGCTGATGGCCAGGGCCGCGCGCGACTTCTGGAGCTCGCCGCTCAACCCGGCCGCCGACACCGAGATCGGCCGCAGCCTCTATGCGGGAGCCGACCTGTTCGCGAATGTCACCCGCCGCTACGGCAGGCCAGCGTGGAACATCACAAGCGTCGAGATCGACGGATCGCCGGTCCGCATCCGCATGGTCGAGGCCTGGCGCTCGCCGTGGGTGAAGCTGATCCGCTTCGAGCGCGACGCCGGCGACCTTCGCCGCGCCGGCCGCACCGCCGTCGAGCCGGCGGTCCTTCTGGTCGCGCCGCTCTCCGGCCACTACGCGACGCTGCTGCGCGGAACCGTGCAGGCCTTCCTGCAGGACCATGAGGTGTTCGTCACCGACTGGTCGAATGCGCGCGACGTTCCGATGCTGGACGGCCGCTTCGACTTCCACGACTACATCGACCAGGTGGGCGAGATGATCCGCGCGATCGGCGGCCGGCCGCACGTGGTCGCGGTTTGCCAGCCGGGGCCGCCGGTGCTGGCGGCGGCCAGCTTGATGGCCGAGGACGCCGATCCGGACCGCCCCGCCAGCCTCACGTTCATGGGCTCGCCGATCGACGCCCGCCTCTCGCCGACCGCGACCAACCGGCTCGCCGAAGAGCGGCCGTTCACCTGGTTCCAGCGCCATATGATCTACACCGTGCCGCCGCCCTACCCGGGCATGCTGCGGCGCGTCTATCCGGGCTTCGTGCAGCTCTACAGCTTCATGCAGCTCAACCTCGACCGGCACATGGAAGCGCACCAGCGCTACTTCGACGACCTGGTGAAGGGCGACGGCGACTCCGCAGAGAAGCATCGCGAGTTCTACGACGAGTACCTGTCGGTGCTGGATTTGAGCGAAGAGTTCTACCTGCAGACCGTCGATATCGTGTTCCAGCAGCACTTGCTGCCAAAGGGCGAGCTGACCCATCGCGGCCGTCTGGTGCGGCCCGCCGCCATCACCGACATCGGGGTGATGACCGTCGAGGGCGAGCACGACGACATCTCCGGCATCGGGCAGACGCAGGCGGCGCATGACCTGACCCCGAACGTCGCGGCAGACCTGCACGAGGACTACGTGCAGCCCGAGGTCGGCCACTACGGGGTGTTCAACGGCCGCCGCTTCCGCGAAGGGATCTATCCGCGCGTTCGGGACTTCATCCGCCGCTGCGAGGCGGCGGCCCACAGCCGGGCCGGCGTCAAGCTCGAAGCGGCCGCCGGATGATCGCACCGGCCGGGGCTTGAGCCCCGCGCGGAGCGGGTTAAGCCCACCCCAATGCGGTCGCAATCGATTCGCCCGACCCACGGCGACCTCGTCGACGCCGACGGCGCGCCGGTCCGCCTGCGGGTCAATCCGCGCGCGCGTCGGGTCAGCATCCGTATCGACTCGGCCAGTGGCGAGGTGATCGCAACCGCGCCCAGCCCGCGGCGGATCGACGAGGCGATGGCGTTCGTGGCGCGCCGCCGCGGCTGGATCGAGGCGCGGCTGAGGGAGCTCCCGCGCGCCCAGCCGTTCGAGCCCGGCGTCGTCATCGAGGTCGCCGGCTCGCCCTGCGAGCTCGTCTCGTCTGCCGGGCGTCCGCGCTGGCGCCCCGCGGACGAGGATCAACCGCTGGCGCTGCTGGCCCCGGGCGAAGGCCCGCCATTCGCGCGCGCCGTCGCCAACGCGCTCAAGGCCGAAGCGCGGCGCGTTCTGCTCGAGCGGACGGCGTTGCACGCGCGAACGCTTGGCAAGCCG
>Ga0070734_10005562_pt1 | contig 11037 bp, 6 predicted proteins | sample Coa_R1_8_FD_66444 | JGI IMG/M metagenome (GOLD analysis project Ga0070734, IMG submission 66444) | Surface soil microbial communities from Centralia Pennsylvania, which are recovering from an underground coalmine fire - Coalmine... | ecosystem: Environmental > Terrestrial > Soil > Unclassified ... | reverse complement strand
GTCGGGTGCAGGCCCGATGCCGGCTGCCAGGCCTTGAAGCGCACGGCGGCGACCGCTTCACCCGAACGACCGGTCGGCGTCATCGGCATGCGCCGGCCGTTGCAGCTCACGACGTGACGGCCCTCGACAAACCCTTCCGCCTTGACCTGCAACCGCTCCACCGAGCTATCGACATAGCGCACTGTGCCGCCGCCCGAGCCCTCCTCGCCCAGCACATGCCAGGGCTCGAGCGCTTGCCTGAGCTCCAGCGAGACGCCGCCGTGATGGACGCGGCCGAAGGCGGGAAAACGGAATTCGAGCTGCGCCCGATACCATTCCGGCGAGAACTCGTAGCCGGAGCCGCGGAGATCCTCGAGCACGTCCAGAAAATCTTCCCAGATGAAGTGCGGCAACATGAAGCGGTCGTGCAGCGCGGTGCCCCACCGCACGAATCTGCCGTCTTGCGGCTCGCGCCAGAGCTTTGCGATGAGCGCGCGGACGAGAAGCTGCTGGGCCAGCGACATGCGTGGATCGGACGGCATCTCAAGCGCGCGGAATTCGACGAGGCCAAGCCGCCCGGTGGGACCATCGGGCGAGAACAGCTTGTCGATGCAGATTTCGGCGCGGTGGGTGTTGCCGGTGATGTCGACGAGAATGTGCCGGAACAGCCGGTCGACCAGCCACAGGGGAATCGCGTCACCTCCCGGCGGTGGCACCTTGGAAATCGCGATCTCCAGTTCATAGAGGCTGTCGTGACGCGCCTCATCGATGCGTGGCGCCTGACTGGTCGGGCCGATGAACATGCCGGAGAAGAAGTAGGACAGCGATGGATGACGCTGCCAGTACAGCACCAGACTCTTCAAGAGATCGGGCCGGCGAAGGAAAGGCGAGTCCTGGGGTGTCACACCGCCGACCACAATATGGTTGCCGCCGCCGGTGCCGGTGTGGCGGCCGTCGAGCAAAAATTTGTTGGCGCCAAGCCGGGTCTTGGCGGCATCCTCGTAAAGACCGAGCGTGATGTCGACCGCCTCACGCCAATCCTTGGCCGGCTGGACGTTGATTTCGATCACGCCGGGGTCGGGCGTCACCTTGATCACCTCGATGCGCGGGTCAAAGGGAGGGGCGTAACCCTCGACGTGAACCTGCATCTGCATCTCTTCGGCGGTCGCTTCAACGGCCGTGACCAACTCCAGGTAATCCTCGAGTCTGTCGACCGGCGGCATGAAGGCGCACAGCACGCCGTCGCGGACTTCGATCGACATCGCGGTGCGCACGCCGCCAGTCCGCGCCTGCTGCTCCTGTACGGCCTGAGGCGGCGCGCCGGGCGCGGCCGCGGCCTGATCGAACACCGGCAGCTCCGCACGCGGCGCCATGGGGTCCGGTTCGGTGACGAAGGGATAGTCCTCCGGCGGAATGTAAGGCAGCGAGGAGATCGGCAGCCGCAGCCCGAGCGGGGAGTCGCCCGGCATCAGGAACAGATTGCCGCGCCGGAGCTGCCAGCGTTCGCTGCGCCAGCGCTTTGCTTCGGCGTTCCAGCGCTGGATCGGCAGCACAAAGCCTTTTGGCGTGTTGAGGCCGGCGTCGAACACCCGCGCCATGCGCGCGCGCTCCTCCGGGTCCGACAATTTGGAGTCGCTCGGATCGACATTGGACGGCAGCGCCGCTTCCCGCTGCAACCAGTGGCCGGGGTCCTCGAATGCCGGCAGCACGTATTCGGGGGACAGACCGAGCTTTTCGGCGGTCACATCGGCAAAGCGTTCGGCGTCGGCAATGTCGACCTTGCGCGGGTTTTCGATTGTCGCGATCAGGTCGGAGTTCTTCCAGATCGGCACACCGTCCTTGCGCCAGTAAAGCCCGAACGCCCAGCGCGGCAGGCTTTCGCCCGGATACCACTTGCCCTGCCCGTAATGCAGCAACGCGCCCGGGGCAAAGCGCGCGCGCAGACGACGGATCAATTCATCCGCGAGGCCCCGCTTGGTCGGACCGACGGCTGCGATGTTCCATTCCGGCGCCTCCATATCATCGACGGAAACGAAGGTTGGCTCGCCACCCATGGTCAGCCGCACGTCCTGCGCCTTCAAATCGGCGTCGACTTTCTCGCCGAGCCTGTCGAGCTCGGCCCACGCCTCGTCGGAAAAGGGCCTCGTGATCCTGGGCGCTTCGCGGATCCTTTTGACGTTCATCTCGAAGGAAAAGTCGACGTGAGTGGAGGCGGCCGTGCCGGAGATCGGCGCCGCCGAGCGGTAATGCGGCGTGGCGGCGACGGGGATGTGCCCCTCGCCCGTCAACATGCCCGAGGTGACGTCGAAACCGATCCAGCCCGCGCCGGGCAGATAAACCTCGGCCCAGGCATGCAGATCGCTGAAGTCGTTTTCGACCTCGCGGGGTCCATCGACGGGATCAATGTCCGGGCTGAGCTGGATCAGGTAGCCCGAGACAAAACGGGCGGCGAGCCCCAGATGCCTCAACGTCTGGATAAGGAGCCAGGCGGAATCGCGGCAGGAGCCGGCGCTCGTGGCAAGCGTCTCTTCAGGCGTCTGAACGCCCGGCTGCACACGGACAATATAGCGAATCCTTTTCTGCAAATTGGCGTTGAGTTCGACCAAAAAATTGACGGTCGAATCCGCCTCGCGCGGAATGGAGCCGAGGTAAGCAGCAAGCAGCGGCCCAGGCTCGGAAGCATCGAGATAAGGCGCAAGCTCGGTCTTGAGGCCATCCGGATATTTGAACGGAAAGGCGTTCGCATAAGGCTCGACGAAGAAGTCGAACGGGTTGATCACGGTCATCTGCGCCGTGAAGTCCACTTCGATCTTCAATTCGCTGGTCTTCTCCGGAAAGACATAGCGCGCGAGCCAATTGCCCTGCGGGTCCTGCTGCCAGTTCACGAAATGGTTCGAAGGCACAACTTTGAGCGAATAGGACAGGATCGGCGTGCGTGTGTGCGGCGCGGGGCGCAGGCGAATGGTCTGAGGGCCGAGGTCGATCGGACGGTCGTATTTGTAGTGCGTGACGTGATGCAGTGCGACGAAGATCGACAAGGGCAGCCCCACTCCAGCGGCAGCTTTTTTGAGCAGAACACCGGTCCAGGTGAGGATCAAGCACTAACAACGGGCATGGAGTGCCCATGGAGCGGGCGAAATACCCACCTGTCGTCCCGGCCAAGCGAAGCGCGCGCCGGGACCCATAGCCACCGACGTTTCTTGGTGCGAAGGCAACCGCCACTAGGCCCTATTGATAGATTCCGCGGTATGGGCCCACGCTTTCGCGGGGGCGACGGAGGCCTACATGGTTGCGCCCAAAACCCAGGGGGCGAACTCTGCGCCGCCGAAGTCAAAGCTCTCGCTCTTGGTCGGCTGGCCGGAGGCGGTCTTGAGCATCAGATCGAAGATGCGCTGGCCGCATTCCTGCACCGTTTCCTCGCCGTCGAGGATGGTGCCGCAATTGACGTCCATGTCGTCTTCCATGCGCTTGTACATGGGCGTGTTGGTCGCAAGCTTGATCGAGGGCGCGGGCTTGCAGCCGAACACGCTGCCTCTTCCGGTGGTAAAGCAGACGAGGTTGGCGCCGCCCGCAACCTGCCCGGTCGCGGCGACCGGATCGTAGCCCGGCGTGTCCATGAACACGAAACCCTTTTTCGTGACCGGTTCGGCATAGTGCAGCACATCGACCAGATTGGTGCTGCCGGCCTTGGCCATCGCGCCAAGCGACTTTTCCAGGATGGTAGTGAGCCCTCCGGCTTTGTTGCCGGGCGAAGGATTGGCGTTCATCTCCGCGCCTTCGCGCTCGGTATATTCCTCCCACCAGCGCATCAGGGCGACGAGCTTTTCGCCGACCTCGCGGCTCACTGCGCGGCGGGTCAGAAGATGCTCGGCGCCATAGGTCTCAGGCGTCTCGGAGAGGATCACCGTGCCGCCGTGCCGCACCAACAGATCGCTCGCCGCGCCCAGCGCCGGATTGGCAGAGACGCCGGAATAGCCGTCCGAACCGCCGCATTGCAGGGCGACCGTCAACTCGCTTGCCGGGACCGCCTCACGCTTGACCTTGTTGGCGTCGGTCAAGGCCTCCTTCACAAAGGCAACGCCGGCCTCGGTTGTCTTGCGCGTGCCGCCCTTTTCCTGGATATCCATCGCGCGCAAACGGCCGGCGAGCCTTTGCTCCTCCATCAGCCCACCGATCTGGTTGACCTCACAGCCCAGGCCGAGCACCACGACGGCGGAGAAATTCACGTGCCGGGCGTAGCCGCCGAGCGTTCGTCGCAACAGTTTCAGCGGCTCGTCCTGGGTCATGCCGCAACCGGTCTTGTGGGTGAGTGCGACCACGCCATCGACATTAGAAAAGTCGGCGAGCGGATTGTCGCCGGTGAATGGGTTTTTCTTGAATACATCGGCGACAAGGCCCGCAACGTGCGCGCTGCAATTTACCGAGGTGAGGATGCCGATATAGTTGCGCGTCGCGACACGGCCATCCGGGCGGCGGATGCCCTCGAACGTCGCGGGCAAATCGAAGTTCGGCACTGCCTTCACATCGACGCCATAGGCATAGTCCTTGGCGAAATCGCCCATGCCGCAGTTCTGCGTGTGCACGTGCTGGCCGGGCGCAATCGGCGCCGTGGCAAAGCCGATGATCTGGCCGTAGCGGCGGATCGGCTCGCCGAGGTCGATCCGCTTGATGGCAACCTTGTGGCCGGCGGGAATGCGCTCGACCGTCGTCACGCCCTCAGCCACCACCAGTCCTGCCGGCAGGCTCGCGCGTGCGATCAGCACGCCGTCGTCAGGATGCAGGCGGATGACGGGTGTTGGGGTCATGGGCTATCTCCATATTTGAAGCGGCAGAGTCGCGCGAATAGCGAGTGGCGAATAGCGACTAGAATAGTCCCTATTCGCTACCCCCTATTCGCCATTCGCTTCTCAGGCCTTGCCGCCCGATTTTTCGCGGGTCTGATTGACCTGCATTTTCGCATAAGTCGACATCAACCCGACCTCGTTCGACAGCGTCACCATCTTGAAGCCCATGTTGATGGCGCGCGTCGCGCCCTCGGCGCCGCTGCAATGAATGCCGGGATTGAGGTTGCGCTTGCCACACTCTTTGACGATTTTCTCGTAAATCTTCAGGATCTCCGGCTCGTCGCGGTCGAGCTTCGGCACGAGTCCGTAGGAGAAGCCGAGATCGGACGGACCGATATAAACGCCGTCGATGCCTTGCACATCGAGGATCGCTTCCATGTTCTCGACTGCCGTCTTGGTCTCCATCATCGGCAACAGCACGACTTCGTCATTGGCAGTCTTCTGATACGCACCGGCCGTGCCGTACTGGCCTGCGCGGATCGGGCCGTTGGAGCGCACGCCCATTGGCGGATATTTCGAATAAGCAACGAGGTTCTTGGCCTCCTGCGGCGTGTTGATCATCGGGCAGATCACGCCGTAGGCGCCGCCATCCAGGACCTTGCCGACGATGCCGGGCTCGTTCCAGGGCACGCGCACCATCGGCGTGACGGGATGGCCATGCATCGACTGGAAGCACTGCACCATGGAGAGATAGTCCTGCACTCCATGCTGCATATCTACCGTGACGCTGTCGAAACCGCATTGCGCGATCACCTCAGCGGAAAAGCCCGAAGGGATTGCGAGCCAGGCGTTCACCACGACTTTGCCCGAGGCCCAGATTTGCTTGACCTTGTTGTTTGCCATTGATCGCGTTTCCTTGTGTGGTTTCTTGGATGGAAGCCTAGCTCACCGCGCGCTGAATACTGACCTCGCTGACGCCGACCTCGCGCGCCGTGTTGACTATCGCTGCCCAGGTGTCGTCAGGCAAGGGCACGCCGTTCCTGGTCCGCTCGGCCCGCATTTTCCGCTCGGGATCACCCGGGATCAGCACCTGCTCGACCCCGGCCATCGTTTTGGTTCCGCGGATGAAGTCGACGTAGCGCGCGATTTCACCATCAAAGAAGTTCGAGGCGTCAACGACTTTAGGGTCGACATAGAAAGCCAGCATCCCGTTGGCGAAGCGCCGGTTCGGCGCAGTCGCTCCTGTCCCGGTCAAGGCGCCGCCGAGCAGCTCGCAAATGAACGCGAGGCCCGAGCCCTTGTGATCGCCGAACGCGCGGATCGCGCCGGTCCCCTTGGTGTGGTCGCGCGGGCCATCCGGAGTGTAGGGACCATAGAGGACGTGAGGATCCTCGCTCAACGTTCCATCGCCGTCGATCAGCGCACCCTTCGGCAGCTTCTTGCCGCCCCGGCTCGCGACCAGGCATTTGCCTTCGGCCACGATCGAGGTCGCGAAATCGAGCACGATCGGTGCCTCTCCCTGCCGCGGAATGCCGACGCAATAAGGCGCGGTCGACAGCCGCTTCTCGACACCACCATAGGGCGCGACGAGAAGCGAGCCTGCGGCATTGACAAAATGCACGGACACCAGCCCTTCGGCAGCCGCCATCTCCGCCCAGTCGCCGACGCGGCCGATATGGCCGGCGTTGCGCAGTGCAACCGCCGCAAGCCCGGCCTTCTTGCACTTCTCGATGCCGATCCGCACCGCCTGCGGAGTCACCGTCTGGCCGTAGCCGAACTTGCCATCGACGACCGCAAGCGAGGGCGTATCGACGACGACCTCCGCGCTCTGGTTCGGCACGACCGAGCCCATCTTCTTCCAGCGGATATAAACGGGAACGCGGATCACGCCGTGGCTGTCATGGCCGGTGAGGTTCGCGGTCGTCAGATACGTTGCGATGCGCCTAGCTTCCTCGGGTGAAGATTCGGCATGGCCGAAAACGTCGGCGACGAAATCGATGAGGTTTGCAAGCTGAATGGTGACCATGGATGGATTTTTCTGATCCCTGACTTTTGTGCGGCGTCGCTTCCTGAACGCCGATTTTCAGATCGGCTTAGGCTCGCACTTTGATCGAAAAATCGGGCAGGTGTCCATGGCCTAAGTCCGCACGGCATCATGCAAATTTGCGCTTACTCGCCGCTTTTCGAGCCGCCTTACTTGAGCCCTCGAGCCTGGCCGGGCTAATAACGCTATGCTCGCCTTTTTACGGGCCGAACCGCCCATACGTGGAGCGAACACGCCATGCCGCATTTCACCATCGAATATTCCGCCAACCTCGATTCGCGCGTCGACGTGGCGAAAGTCGTCGAAGTCGTGCGCAAGGCGGCGGTCGAGACCGGCATCTTTCCGCTCGGCGGCATCCGGGTCCGCACCATCAGGTGCGAGCACTATGCGATCGCCGACGGCAATCCTGCCAACGGCTTTCTCGACATGGTGCTCCGGCTTGGCGAGGGCCGCGATCTCGCTACCCGCAAGAAGGCCGGCGACCACGTCTTCAAGGCGTTGTCCGCCTATCTCGATCCGGCATTTGCGACAAGCAAGTTCGCGCTCTCCTTCGACATGCAGATCAATGACAAGGAGACGAGTTGGAAGCGCAACAACATTCATGAAGCGCTGAAAGCGGAGGTCGCGCATGGATAAGGTCACGCCGACATCCGCTGGTGCAATCCACGCACAAGATACAGTGACCCGATCTCCCCTCATCCTGAGGAGCGGGCGCAAGCCGCATCTCGAAGGATGAGGGCCGGGCCTCATGGTGCGAGACGGCGCTAAGGCGCCTCCTCACCATGAGGCTCCACCATTGCAAGGCTGGGAAATCATATGCCCGTTCCGCAACATATCTTCGATCCGCCGTTCAACATCATCCGCTCGAGCCATGTCGTGCTCGACGTGACCGATCTGAAGCGGAGCCGCGACTTCTACGAGACGACGGTCGGCCTGCATGTCGAGGATACCGACGAGCGTGCGGTTTATTTTCGAGGCAGCGAGGAGCATCAGCATCACTCGCTGGTTTTGCGGAAGTCGGGCGCCGCCGCCTGCAACCGCCTCGGCTTCAAGGTCGGCGGCGAGGCCGATCTCGACAAGGCTGCCTCGTTCTTCTCGGACAACGGCATCGTCTATGCATTTGCCGAACAACCGTTCCAGGGCCGCACTTTGCAGTTCACCGATCCCTTCGGCTTTGAGCTCGAGCTTTATGCGTCGATGGACAAGCGACCACATCTGCTCCGCCGCTATGATCTCTACCGCGGTTGCCATCCGCAGCGGATCGATCATTTCAACATCTTTGCGGCCGAGGTGCAGGACACCATGGATTTTTACGCCCGTCTCGGCTTCCGGCTGACCGAATACGCGGAAGAGGATGGACCGAATGGCCGCATTGCGGCGGCCTGGCTGCATCGCAAGGGCAATGTGCATGATCTCGCGATCACCAACGGCAAGGGCCCTCGCCTGCACCACTTCGCCTATTGGGTGCCGACAGCGATGAACATCCTGCATCTCTGCGATGTGATGGCCTCCAGCGGCTATCTGAAGAACATCGAGCGCGGCCCCGGCCGTCACGGCATCTCCAACGCATTCTTTCTCTACGTCCGCGATCCGGACGGCCATCGGCTCGAGCTCTACACCAGCGACTATTTCACCATGGACCATGATCATCCGCCGATGCGCTGGTCGCTGAAAGACCCGCGGCGCCAAACCTTGTGGGGCGCGCCGGCGCCGCGCTCCTGGTTCGAAGAAGGATCGCCGTTTGCGGGCCAAACAGTCCGCGAGCCCCTGTTCGTCGCCGACGTCACAGTCGCGGACTAGGAATGACAACGCTGCGAACCCTCGCGATTGCGCTCGGATTGATAGTGTCAGGCATGCACATGGCGACTGCGAACGAACTCAAACTCATCGTCGGCGGCTCGCTGACCGCACTGTTCAGCGAACTCGGCCCGCAATTCGAGAAAGCGAGCGGGCACAAACTGTCGATCCATTTCGATTCCACGCCGAACATCATCAGCCGCATCAATTCGGGCACGCCGTTCGATGCGGTGCTGGTCCCCTCAGATGTGTTCAAGGACGTCACGGCCAAAAGCCATTTCGCGCAAGCCTCGATCATCGACGTTGCCCGCGTCGGCTTTGGCGTGATCGCGCGCGCAGGCGCGCCAAAACCTGACATCTCGACACCAGATGCTTTCAAGGCCGCCTTGCTCAAGGTGTCCTCGGTCGCCTCCACGCCATCGAGTGCAGCCGGCGCCTATATCGCGAAGGTCTATGAGCGGCTTGGCATCGCAGACGCCATGAGAGCCAAGACCCAGGCGTTGCCGGCTCCATCCGCGATCGCACCAACCGTGGCAAAAGGCGATGCGGAGCTCGGCATTTTCCTGATGAATGTGTTCAACGCGCCCGGAGTCGAATTGGTTGGCCCGTTTCCGGCCGATCTGCAGCAGGACCTGGTGTTCACCTCGGGCGTCGCCGCCGACGCCAGGCAATCCGACGCCGCAAAAGCCTTCATCGATTATCTGAAGACGCCGGCCGCGATCGCAGCTATCAGAGTCGCCGGTATGACGCCGGGTTGAATGGGACGTCTGATGAGACACCGTGTCGCAACTTACTCTGTCAGCGGCGGGACCGCATGAGCGTTATGACTAAATCTGATTGGACGCAGCCATGACTTCCATGACCGGCGGCGAAGCGATCGTCAGCTCCCTTGTCGCACACGGCGTCGACACGGTGTTCGGGCTGCCCGGTGCGCAAATCTACGGCCTGTTCGACGCGTTTCATCAGGCGCAGTTGAAGGTGATCGGCGCGCGGCACGAGCAGGCCTGCGCCTACATGGCCTTTGGCTATGCGCGCTCGACCGGAAAGGTGGGCGTGTTCTCCGTGGTGCCTGGCCCCGGCGTGCTCAATGCCGGCGCGGCGCTCTTGACTGCGTTCGGCTCCAACGAGCCGGTGCTCTGCCTCACCGGCCAGGTGCCGACGGCCTTTCTGGGCAAGGGGCGCGGCCATCTCCATGAGATGCCGGACCAGCTTGCGACCTTGCGGACCTTCGTAAAGTGGGCCGATCGCATCGAATATCCGGATACGGCCCAGACCTTCGTGTCGCGCGCATTCCAGGAGATGCTGTCGGGACGCCACGGGCCGGCAGCGCTCGAAATGCCGTGGGACATCTTTACCCAGCGCGCGGATGTCGGCATCGCAAAGGTGTTCGATCCCTTCCCTGCGCCGCTGCCGGATCACGACCGCATCAAGGATGCGGCCGCGCTCGTCGCTGCCAGCAAGCGGCCGATGATCTTTGTCGGTTCGGGCGCGATCCACGCGCGGGAAGAAATCCTCGAGCTTGCGGAGACGATCGACGCGCCGGTCGTGGCGTTCCGCAGCGGACGCGGCATCGTCTCCAATGCGCATGACCTGGGCCTGACGATGGCAGCGGCCTACAAGCTCTGGCCTGAGACTGATCTCATGGTCGGCATCGGCACGCGGATGGAGCTACCCGCCTCGTCGTTCCGCTGGCCATTTCAGCCGCCAGGGCTGAAGTCGATCCGCATCGATATCGACCCCGCGGAGATGCGGCGGCTGGTGTCCGATGTCGCAATCGTCGCGGATGCCAAGGCGGGCACCCGCGAGCTTTTGGCGGCCGTCGCCAAGGGAGGCTACCGCAAGACCTCAGGGCGCCGCGCCGCGATCTGCCAGGCCAGCGCGGCGTCGCACGCTGAAATCCAGAAGGTGCAGCCGCAGATGGCCTATCTGAACGTGCTGCGCGAGGTGCTGCCCGCCAACGCCATTGTCACCGACGAGCTGTCGCAGGTCGGCTTCGCCTCCTGGTACGGCTTTCCGATCTATGAGCCGCGCACCTTCATCACCTCGGGCTACCAGGGCACGCTCGGCTCGGGCTTTCCGACGGCGCTCGGCGCCAAGGTCGCTCATCCCGACCGCCCCGTTGTCGCAATCACCGGCGACGGCGGCTTCATGTTCTGCGCATCAGAGCTCGCCACCGCCGTGCAGTACAACATCGGCGTGGTAACATTGGTGTTCAACAACAATTCATACGGCAATGTGCGGCGCGACCAGCGCACGCGGTTCGACGGCCGGATCGTCGCCTCCGATCTCGTGAACCCTGATTTCGTCAAGTTTGCCGAATCCTTCGGCGTGGCCGCAAGCCGGGTGACCTCGCCGGATCATTTTCGTACCTCCCTGGAGAAGGCGTTGGCACATAGCGGGCCATCTCTCATTGTCGTCGAAGTTCCCAGGGAT
>Ga0070734_10005561_pt1 | contig 11039 bp, 5 predicted proteins | sample Coa_R1_8_FD_66444 | JGI IMG/M metagenome (GOLD analysis project Ga0070734, IMG submission 66444) | Surface soil microbial communities from Centralia Pennsylvania, which are recovering from an underground coalmine fire - Coalmine... | ecosystem: Environmental > Terrestrial > Soil > Unclassified ... | reverse complement strand
AACTCCGCCCAGCTGTCGCTTCGCCTGCGGGCTCTGGAAACCGCCAGAAGCGCCGGCGATCCCGTCGCCGTGGTCAGCGCCAGCCGTCCTCTTATAGCTCTTGCCCTGCGCAACTTTGCAGAGCTGCAACTGGCGCGCGGCCTGGCCAGCCAGTCCGTCGAAACCTATCGGCGATCTCTCGATTTTGAAGATGTCTCCACGACCCGCCTCGACTTGGCGTTGGCGTACCTTGCGGCTGGCCATCCCGATCAGGCTCTTTCTGAAGCGACCAACGTCCTGGTGGCCGAGCCGCAGAACGCCCGTGCCTGGCGTGTTCAAGGCCGGGTCTGGATCGAAAAAGCGAGCTACACTCAGGCGATCGAATCTCTGCGCAGGTCCGCGGCCTTGCAGCCTTCTGCCGCGACCGAACGCCTCCTGCGGTTCGCCCACGCCCAAACCCGCAACAAACATTCCAGCCCTCCCAGCTCCATTCGGCTGTCCCTTAGACCCGAGCTCAAACTGACTGCTGCCGAATTGCAGGCGCGCTCACGCCGGTTGCGCAAAATCTTGGGCGGCGCCTTCAATGACTTGGGCACAGCGGAGGCACGCCAGCAGCAGTTCTCGCTCGCCCTGGCTCACTTTCACGAAGCCGAGCAGTGGCAGTCCGACACTCCCGGCCTGATGCGCAATATCGGCATGGCAGCCGCTCGCACTGCTGATTACCCGGAAGCCGCTCGCACTTTGCGCCTTGTAGTTGCCATGGATCCCAACGATGCCGTCGCGCGCTCCCTGCTGGGTACCGCGCTTTTCAGCACCGCCTCTTATGAGGAAGCTGTGCGCGCCTTCGCTCCCCTGGGTGACACTGCTCTGGAGCAGCCTGGCCTGGCATACGCCTGGGCGGAATCTTTGGTCAAACTCAACCGCTACGAGCTGGCAGCCGCCCTGCTTACTAAATTAGAGGGCCGCCGGCCTCAGGCGAGCACGATGGTTCTGGTGGCACAAGCCTGGTCGGAAATGGGCAACTACCCACGAGCGGTGACCGCATGTCAACGCGCGCTCGAAGCCGATCCAAACTTGGCACAAGCTCATGGCATCGCTGGGCTGGCGCTGATCCATGAAGATCAGTCGGCGGAAGCAGCCGCCGAGTTTCGCGCCCAACTGCTGCAGGATCCCGCCGACAGCGACGCCGAATATCATTTAGCCTTCGTTCTGTTTCAGCTATCACAAGAAAAGGAAGCGGTGCAGCACCTGAGAAATGTGCTGGCCCGCACCCCGAACCATCCGGATGCGAACTACGAGTTGGGCAAATGGCTATTGAACGCAGGCAAAACGGCGGAGGCCATTCCTTACCTGGAAGCGGCGGCGCGGCTAAAGCCTGGCCTCGACGCGGTGCATTATCAGCTGCAATCGGCCTATCGCAGCGTGGGTCGCACGATGGATGCCGATCGGGAGGCCATGACTTATCGCGCCTTGAAGGCCAAGAGCCGAAACATCACTTTGCCGCCGCCACCTCCGTCGCCGGGTTCGCAACAATCACAATGAGCTAATTATGAAGTGTTTCAGGTTGAGAACAACATTATTTGTGGGTCTCATGTGTATGCTGCCCGCTCTTGCGCCCGGGCAAGCTGGGCATGATAAAGCTCCTCCGCCTCCGTCCGGCCTGAAGGCCACAGTCTGCAAAGGCCGGCCAGTGCCCCAATTTGAAGACGTGACTGAAAGGGCTGGCATCCAGTTTCGGCATGCTTATTCGGCGGAAAAAAAGTACATTCCGGAGTCCATGAGCGGCGGAGTCCTGCTCCTCGATTATGATCGTGATGGCTGGCCGGACATTTATTTCACCAATGCTCCCACCGTGGAGATGGCGCTCAAGCACCAGCAAGCGCGCGGAGCTCTTTACCACAATAACCACGATGGCACTTTCACCGATGTTACCGACAAGGCCGGACTAGCCACGCCCTGCTGGGCCAACGGTGGCGCGGTGGGTGATTACAACAACGATGGCTGGCCTGATATTTACATCACTTGCCTGGGAGCCAACGTGCTCTACCGCAACAACGGGGACGGCACGTTCACAGACGTGACCGCAAAGGCGGGTGTGGGCGACGTTCGCAACTCCACCGGGGGGGCATTTGGCGACTACGATGGCGACGGCTTTGTCGATCTGATGGTCACCAATTATGTGGATTTCCATCTGGAGAGCCTTCCTGGCTTCGGCAAGCTTCCCATCTGCACCTATCGCGGGCTGGACGTGCAATGTGGTCCTCGCGGCCTGAAGGGCGCAGGCGACGTCCTCTATCACAACAATGGCGATGGCACCTTCACCGACGTGTCCAAGAGCGCCGGGGTGGATGATCCCGACGGTTACTACGGCCTGGGAGTGGTTTGGGTCGATTTCAATAATTCCGGCCGTCCCGATATTTTTGTGGCCAATGATGCCACTCCCAACTACCTTTACAAGAATGAAGGTGGCGGCAAGTTCCGAGAAATCGGACTGGAATCGGGAACGGCGGTTAGCGCCGACGGGGTAGAGCAGGCCTGCATGGGTGTAGCCATCGGCGACTACGATCATACCGGCCGTCCTTCCATCTATGTGACAAACTTCGCCGATGAGTACGACACCCTTTACCGCAACAACGGCAACTGGGAATTCGATGACGTCTCTTACCGGTCTGGGGTGGCATTGCCGTCCATGCCGTATGTCAAATGGGGCGACGCTTTTTTGGACGCGGACAATGATGGCTGGTTGGATCTGATCGCCGTCAGCGGGCATGTTTATCCGCAGGTTGCCAAGCTGCCTTCTGGCGCCGGTTACCAGCAACCGGGACTGTTTCACCTCAACCAAGGTAACGGAACGTTCTGTGATGCCAGCGCGCAGGCGGGTCCCGCGTTAATGCAGCCCCGCGTTTCACGGGGCCTCGCCGTGGGCGACCTTTTCAATGATGGCCAGGTCGATGTGGTGGTGGAGGACATTGACGGATCACCTATGGTGCTGCGGAACCGCGGCGTGCCCGGGCATCACTGGATCAGTTTTGAGCTGGCTGGGACGAAGAGCAACCGGCTCGCCATAGGCGCGCGGGTTAGGATCATCTCTGGCGGCATGACGCAGACCGCCGACGTGCGTAGTGGAGGAAGTTACCTGTCGCAAAACGATTTGCGCCTGCACTTCGGCCTGGCCGCCGCCACGAAAGTTGATACCGTAGAAATTCGCTGGCCTTCGGGCGCCACTGATGTCCTGCACAACCTGGTGGCTGACCAGTTTTACTCTGTTCTCGAAGGAAAAGGCGTTGTTTCGGCCGATGACGTCCGTCCTCGACCTGCTTCTCCAAAGCCGTAGCTTCCGCCACTAGGGAATAGTGCTGATGAAGAAAGCGACACATGATGTTATAGATGACGTTGTGCACCAAGTGGTGTGCAAGTCGCCCGCTGACTGTTTAACAGGTAATGCGAGCTAAGTTTTCAACCTACAATCGTTGTAAGCATTCAATTTACCGGCAGACGACAAGAGATCGAGCATGCTCATGGAAGTTGGACATGTCGAAGCTATCTTCCGGTATCCCGTGAAGTCTATGGCTGGCGAACGTCTCGAGGTTGCCAATCTGGGCTGGCACGGCCTTGACGGTGACAGGCGCCTCGCCTTCCGGCGGGTTGATGACCACAGCGGAATGCCGTGGCTAACAGCAAGCAAGCTTCCGAGTCTGCTGTTGTTCGTTCCGCACGGTCAAGGCGCTGCTAATGGGGACCTTCCTTCACATGTTCGTACTCCCGACGGCGACGACACGCCTGTGTTTGGGGAGGAATTGGCCAGGCAGGTGGGAAGCCTGTACGGCGCTCCTGTTCAGATGATGCAGTTGAGACATGGCATCTTCGATGAAGCGAGTATTTCGGTGATCGCTTCCGACACCGTGCGGGAGATCGGACGCCTTGCAGGCCGGAGCGTGGACATTCGGCAATTCCGTGCAAATGTTGTCGTTCGCTTACTACAGCCCACTGCTTTCCAGGAGGATGAATGGTTGGGTAGTGTACTCACATTCGGCGCTGGTGATGATGCGCCCGCAGTTGCCGTCACCATGCGCGACGAGCGCTGCGCCATGGTGAACCTTGATCCCGAGTCAGCCAGTCCGGCGCCAGAAGTGATGAAGGCTATCGTGCATGCGAACGAGAATTACGCGGGCATCTACGGCACGGTTACTCGCCCGGGTAGACTGGCGATCGGGCAGACCATATTACTTCGTGCGGCGACTGAAAAAATAGGCTGATTACAGCTTCCTTTTCTGGCTCATTGTTCAAGTTTGCGGCATGGCAGCATCTCTGGGAGGTGAATTCTAAGTCAGAGAATATGCGGTCTTCGACGGTCAGTTGGCGAAATGAACGCCAGGGCCGAGGACCGCTACCTGCAGTATCGTCAGCCACCACTCCGCGGCTACCTTTCTTCTGGAACTTCTGGGCAGTGGCAATTACGATACCGAGACTATCACGAGGTACTCATGTCCAACATGCGTTCTATTGCCGCTGTGATCCTGCTGGCCGCGTTTAGCTTGTTCGCTCAGGGAAAGCGACCACTCAAAGTTGATGACCTTTCCCGTATTCGCGAGGTAAGCGATCCCCAACTCTCGCTAGATGGAAAGCAGGTGGCATACGTTGTGGACACAACAGACGTGAAGGAGGACAAGAGCCATACCCACATATGGGTCGCCAGTTACGACGGGAAAGAGGACCGTCAGTTCACGTTCAGTCAGAACAGCGAGTCCTCGCCCCGCTGGAGTCCCGATGGCAAGTACCTCGCCTTTATCTCCGACCGCCCTGGCCCCGCTAAGCACGACCAAGTCTGGCTAATGTATGGGAGCGGAGGCGAAGCTTCTCAGCTCACCAGTACCAAGGGGCACCTCCGCAGTTTCGAGTGGTCACCCGATTCCAAACGTCTCGCGCTAGTCATCGAGGATCCGGACCCGAATAACCCCGATGACCAGGGCAATCAGGCTGCATCAGCTACGGCAACCAACACCACGGCGGCGGATCATCGCAAGCCGTCCAAGCCCATCGTAATCGACCGCTATCATTTCAAGCAGGATGTTGAAGGTTACCTGCTCTCCAACCGTCACACCTACATTTATCTATTCGATATTGCGAGCAAGAAGGCGGAACGCCTGACCAAGGGCAAGACGGACGAGGTCGCCCCCACCTGGTCACCGGATGGCCGGTGGATCGCCTATCTCGATGACCATAGCCCAGATCCCGACCGCGATGGCGGTAGCCACGTTTTCATCGCCGAAGCCAAGCCCGGCTCTGTAGAAAGGCAGATTACCCCCAACAGCAGCCGTGACCAGCGCAGCCGGCTGGAATGGAGCCCGGATGGCAAGCGTGTCATGTTCATTGAAGGGGACGAGAAGAAATATGAGGCGTACAACATGCCTCATCTCGCAACAGTTCTAGCGGATGGCAGCGCTACACCTTCGCGCTTCCCGCCCGTTGAAGCCCTGGACCGTGGCGTTTCGAACCCACACTTTGTGGGTGATGCGATCGAATTTCTAGTATTTGACGACCGATCGGTGTATCCGGCAGAACTCCGGACGGGCGCCGAAAGCGTCAAGCGCCTTATGAAGCCGCCAGTTGTGCTCTCGGATTGGAGCATCGCGGGTGGCCATACCGTCGCGCTGTGCCCAGCCGATCAGCACCCCAATGAAGTTTGTGCCCTCGAGGATGGCGTATTGCGCCAGATCACTCACCAGAACGATGCCCTGTTTTCCGAGCTCGAGCTCGGCCGCACCGAAGACGTGAGCTTCAAATCTAAGGATGGCACCGAAGTCCATGGGCTGCTCACCTATCCGGTGGGCTACGTTGAAGGCAGTAGAGTGCCCCTCTTGCTCCGCATTCACGGAGGCCCGAATGGCCAAGACGAGCACTCGTTCAGTTTCGAGCGCCAATTCTTCGCCGCCAATGGTTATGCCGTGCTCAACATTAACTACCGCGGCAGCGCTGGACGGGGAATGAAGTACTCGCGCGCCATTTTTGCCGACTGGGGCCACTATGAGGTCGAGGACTTGGAAGCGGGCGTTAACCACGTGATCGCGATGGGGCTGGCTGATCCGGAGCGTCTGGGCGTGGGCGGCTGGAGTTACGGTGGCATCCTCACCGACTACATGATCGCAAGCGATCCTCGCTTCAAAGCCGCTACCAGCGGCGCCGGCACCGCCTTTACCGTCGCCTTCTACGGTACGGACCAGTACATCATCCAATACGATTACGAGATTGGGCCGCCTTGGGAGCCCAAGGCGTGGCAGACTTATGTCAAGATCTCCTACCCGTTTCTCCACGCTGACCGGATCAAGACGCCGACATTGTTCCTGGGCGGTGATCGCGATTTCAATGTGCCGGTTCAGGGCAGTCAGCAAATGTACGAAGCCTTACGTTCGCTCGGCCGCGAAACTCAGCTCGTCATCTACCCCAACGAGTTCCACGGGATTAAGCGGCCCAGCTACATTCGTGATCGCTATGAGCGGTATCTCGCCTGGTACGACAAATATCTCAAGCCTTCGCCTCCGGTGAAGAAAGCTGACGTCACGTCTAGGCCGGCTACCCCCACGCGGTAACTGCCTCCAGACGTTGTTGTGGCGGCAGTCTGAAAAACTTTTGCAGGGCCTCGCGAACGTGTTCGACTAGAACATAAACTTGACGGCAAAATTCATGTTGCGCGGCCCGCCCTGTGCGACCACGGGATTGCCGGCGGCGACATCAGGAGTCTTTGTAATTTGGAACAGGTTGCCCCCCGCCAGAGTGTCATTGGGAAGGTAGAAGAAGTTCGCACGGTTGAGTACGTTGTACACTTCCCAGCGGAACTCCATATTCAAGTGCTCGGTAATCTTGGTGTTCTTGATGATGGTGGCGTCCAACTGGCTGAGCCCGGGACCAATCAATTGATTGCGACGCGAATTACCGACCTGCCCCGCACAGGGGACGTAGAAGGGCGATAGAGGCAAGCCTCCCGATGAGGAGGTGTTGCCACAGAGGTCAGGCTGGTTGGGAGCGGTATAGGTTTCAACGATGTAGTTGTCGGGGTTGCGGGTGTTGTAGTGAACGGGAGTACCGTCCCAAGCGGCGCGAATGGCGTTGCCATCCAGGCCCTGACCCGAAGGATCAGTTCCGCCCCCTACCAAAACTGAGAACGGACGCCCGCTAAGGGCAGTATAGATCGTGCTGATTTGCCATCCCTGGCCCAGGTACTTACCCAAGAAGTGCACGGCTGGAACGGAATATACGCCACCAATGTTGAAGTTCAGGCGAACGTCACTGTCACAAAGCCCCCAGGAATCGCTGACATTAAGCGGGTTGTTGAGCTGCGGGTAGTCGCCGGCGCCGCCTCGGTTCACGGAGTTGTTGTCGAAGCACTTGCTCCAGGTGAGGTTGTACTGAGTGTCCAGCCCATGAAAACTGCGCTGGTTAAACGAAACCTGCAGGCTATCGTACTGGGAACTGCCCAGATTAGTGGCTTGGATGATGTGGTCCAGCGTCGGAAACTGGTTGGCGAAAGGTCGATCACTGAAATTGCCGGCACTGCCTAGCGGGCTGGCGTTGAGATCACGATAAATGACCAGGTCGTCTCCGCGCTGGCCGGAATAACCAACCGTCAAAACATTATTACGAGCAATTTCCTCCTGCACGCTCAGGCTCATGTTGTGGAGCCGCGGCGTGTGGTAGTTGGGGTCAATAGCAAACGCGTTAAATGGCGGCGAGCCACTGGGGCTGGGGCCAAAGATCGGGCCATTAGTAAAACAGACATAATCGCCGGTCTGGGTGACGGGATTGACGCAGGTGGCCGCCGGGTCATTAGGATTCACCGTGTCTGCACCGGAGAGGGCCACACCGAAGGAGGAGAACGGGCCCAAGTCAGGCTGGGTGAAAATGCCCGCGCGGGCATGGGCAAAAGTATAAGGGGCGGCAAACGCGCCAAAATTGGGTACGTCGTAGGTCAGGGAGTAACCCCCTCGAATCGCGGTCTTGCCGGTTCCAAAAACATCCCAGGCGAATCCCAAATGGGGACCAAAGTCGTGCAGGTCACGATTATAGAGACGGTTAATTCCTTGGCCCAGCTCCACCAGGCCAACATTGGGAAAGAAATTCGATCCAATGTTATTTTCCTCGCCAATGGCGCCATTGATATCCCAGCGCAGCCCGTAGCTGATGGTCAGATTCGGCTTGATTTTGTAATCATCCTGGCCGTAGAAGCCGACTGACTTCTGGGTGATGTGGCGATGCGTGTCGCCGAAATTGCGATCCGCCAGATCGGCTTTACCCAGAAGCAACTGCTCAATGGAATCCTGAATCGGATTGCCAGAAATTCCGCCGGTGTAACCGATGAAGTATCCCAGGGCAAGGCCGGTGCGGGCTCGGTTGCGCAAGCTGTTGGTGTAAGCACTCTGATAGTTGCCCCCGAACTTGATAGTGTGGTTGCCCTTTACCCAGGTGTAGTGCTCGGACCAATCCCAAGTCTGGTCGGGGCGAGTAGTGATGGGATATCCCTGGACGCCGCCAATGTAGCCGCCGTAGCCCAACGGCGCCATGTAAACGTAGGGAACGCCAAAATCGGCGGGAGAAAGAGGGCCGGTATCCACGCCCAGGCTCTTGGGATCGATCTTGTTATTGACGTCGATGATCTGGGCAAAGCGGGTGTAACCCAGGCGGCTTTCCAGAATGCGATTATTGCCGATGTTCCAGGTCCAGCTCACGCCCGCCATTTGGGCGCGACTGGGCGCAATGGAGTTGAACAAATCGGCCGGGTTGTTCCCGCCCGCGGGCAAGCCGGCAAATGGCGGAGCGCTCTGGAGGCTGTCGCCGAAGATATAGCGAACTGAGACGGAATTGCTTGGGTTGAATCTGTAGTCGAATTTGGTGCCGAAGCCGTTAGCGTTAGCAATAGTGGGAGTGCGCGCCACGAAAGTGCCCGTCGGCGAAGTGGGGAAGTAACTGAGCAACTTCTGGCCAACAGGATTCACGGTGAGGCCGCTGGCGGCAATGTTGGCGATAGCCCCCTGAATGTCGGCGGGAGAGGGCACAGTCCGGCTGCTGATGGCCAAAGAGTTATAGCGCTGGCCTTCATAATAAAGAAAGAGGAAGGCTTTATCCTTGATAATCGGGCCGCCAATGGTGCCGTTGAACTGGTTGTTGTGCAGCGGCGTGCTGGTGCACTCGCCGGGCGCGGCGCAATTGTCGGCATTGTGATTAGAAAAGTAGTTGTCGGCATCGGCGAAGTTGGTGTGACGCACCCAGGTCGCCGAACCATGCCAATTATTCGTCCCGCTTTTCATTTCCAGCAGGATCGGGGCGCCGCCTTTCACGCCGAATTCCGAGGAAGGTGTTTCCTGGACCGTTAATTCGGCAATGGCTTCGGGCGGGAACAAAGTGGCCGGAATGCCCACCACACCGGTCTGGTTGATGGCGGAATCACCATAGTAGCGATCATTGTTATAGAGGCCATCAATGAAGTAGTTGTTAGAAGTGGTGCGGGCGCCATTAATGCTGATCGCGAGAAAGCCGCCGCCCGGTGCGCGCTGCACGCCTGGGGTGATGGCGAGCAGGGAGTTGAAATCGCGGCCATTCAGGGGCACGGACTCAATCTTCTGCTGGTCTACGTAGTTGTTGTTGTTGGGAGATAGATCGACCATCGGGGCCAGCGCTTCTACCGTGACCTCTTCCCCGCGGGAGCCGACCTGCATTTTGAAGCTGGCGCGCATGACGGCGCTGGAGATCACCTGAACCCGTTGTGTCATGGTTTTGAAGCCCGGGGCAGTGACGGTCACCGAGTAGTTCCCAATGGGCAGATCGGTGATGCGATATGAACCGGTACTGGTGGTGGTGGCCGTGCGCGTGAGGTTAGTGCCAAGGTTTCTGGCGCTCACAGTGGCGTTGGGCAGAACCGCTCCGGTTGAATCCGTGACATCGCCTGTGATATCACCCGTGATTTTTTGAGCAAAAACCGGGACGCATACGGCTACAGCAAGGAGGAAGAGCACAGAAACCAAGAGCAAACGCCGCATGATGGGCCTCCTGGGGCCAAACCGCACGATGATTGCATGCATAAGGCGACTGATAGCGAGGAAGTCTATCCAGAAGCTGCTGCTTGTCAAGATCGGAAGAGGAAATTGTGTCGGAAAAATGACCGGCAACGAGCACATGAAACATAACAGGGAAATCATTGGCCGTCTCGCGCATTTTTCCCTTGTGTGTTCCCTAAGCGGGCCTAAGATACTGCTCGTATTTCATTAGGGGGCTAACCAATGCGAATGGGTAGGCTGCCATTTTCCGTTCTCCTTGGCTTTTCTCTGTTTTGCGTGGCGCAAGGGCCGCCCAAAGGCTATGACGGTCCTATACCGATGGCGGGCGGGCATCAGCCGGAGCTATGGCGGGTAGGCCCAAAGCCCGAGCCGGCGCGGAAAATCGATGTTTCCCAACTGGAGGCGCAGGCCAATGAGATGGCCAAGCTGGCGACTGGCGTTCCTCCGGATATTGATCAGCTCAGGAAAGGGCTTTTAGCGAAGGACTTAGAAAGCAACCTGAAGCGCATTGAGAAGCTTTCGAAACAACTGCGGCGGGAATTGAATGAACGCACGCAGACTTCCCAACCGCAACCATAGAGGCTAGTATTATGTGATTCGCTCCTATGCGGTTCCTTTGTGGTGGGTTATCTCTTCTCCTGCTAGCGGCCGGGATCAGCTTCGCGTCATCTACTGTTCCCCCCAATATCGTACTTATTACGCTGGACACTACACGCGCCGACCGAATGGGATTTTTGGGTTCGCGGCGCGGGCTGACGCCACACCTGGACAAGCTAGCCAAGCAGGGCATTGTGTTCACGCGGGCCTATGCGCATGTTCCCCTGACCACAGCTTCGCATGCCACCATCCTGACTGGGACCTATCCGCAATACAATCAAGTGAATGATTTTGGCAAGCCGCTGGCCGCGGACTTGCCTTACTTGCCCGACATCCTCCACCATCACGGCTACCGTACGGCGGCATTCGTGGGATCGCTCATTTTGGATTCCCTGGATGGGTTAGCGCCCGGGTTTG